>Ga0074044_10000053_pt1 | contig 112197 bp, 104 predicted proteins | sample BogForMeECP23OM1_FD_94443 | JGI IMG/M metagenome (GOLD analysis project Ga0074044, IMG submission 94443) | Bog forest soil microbial communities from Calvert Island, British Columbia, Canada - Bog Forest MetaG ECP23OM1 | ecosystem: Environmental > Terrestrial > Soil > Wetlands ...
ATCTGAACAAAGTAGCGCTGCGCTTAAATCAGCGCCCACGACAAACCTTAGGTTTTCAGACTCCTGCGAGTAGACTTCAAGAAAGTGTTGCGTCGACCTATTGAGACCACCCGCGTTACCGGACAAGTCGATTTCGCGCTCACTTTGCGAAGATTCCGAATCCCCAAACGCAAACGAGTAAAAAAGCAAACATCAGCGTCAGCGCCGTAAGCACGCGAACCTTTGAGAGAAGGCCCCCATCTGGATACAGCCTTTTGTATTCACGATTGAGTCTTTGGTACTTGGAGACAGGCCACCAGAGCACTCCAAACTGTTCCTCTTTTGGCAGTTTTTCATTTACTTTGTCCATCATCTCGTACCTTGCAAAAGTCGAGACCATGCTACAGACCAAGACGCATGCCAGCGCGACGACTCCGATTATGACGCGAGTTGTCATCGACGTGCATTCTACTCTATCAACAGGATGGACCATCTTTGCCATGGCAAGTACTTAAACTCCTGGTTAGGCGAGTTACGGGAAACTGACCGTGTACCGCGCTGTCTGGTTCGTTGACCTGCTTGGTGGGGCGTGTTAGGTTGCCGATTCTTGGGCCAGCTTGCTACAACCACGAGAAGAGAGGTCCCTCCACTACGCGCCAGCAAAAAGCGCTGGCGCTTCGGTCGGGATGACAGGTAGCTGGTGTTGGGTGGTGCAGGTCTGGCGGGGAATGCACGGAAAGGGCTGAGAGGCAGAGTTTAGGGGATGACGACTAGACCGACAAATCCGGGTGGGAAGATGCCTTTGCGGTGGGGCGGGGAGGCGGCGCGTATTGCGGTGATTCCGGGGGATGGGATTGGGAAGGAAGTGACGCCGGAGGCGGTGAAGGTGATTCGGGCGGCGACGGCGGCGGCGAAGAGGCCGCTGGAGTTTGTGGAGTTTGATTGGGGGGCGGACCGGTATTTGAAGGACGGCGTGAGCTTGCCTGCGGGGGCGGTGGAGATGCTGCGGGACGAGTTCGACGCGATACTTTTTGGGGCGCTCGGCGATCCGCGGGTGCCTTCGAATCAGCATGCGGCGGATATTTTGCTGGGGTTGCGATTCAAGCTGGACCTTTATGTGAATGCGCGGCCGGTGGAGTTGCTGCACGAGCGGCTGACGCCCCTGCGGGACCGGACGGAGAAGGACATTCGGTTGATGGTGTTTCGGGAGAATACGGAGGGGCTGTACGTAGGCGTGGGGGGATTCTTTAAGAAGGGGACGGCGGACGAGATCGCGGTGCAGGAGGACGTGAACTCGCGCAAGGGCGTGGAACGGATCATTCGGTATGCGTATGACTATGCCCGGCAAAATGGGTTGACGCGGGTTTGCATGAGCGACAAGTCGAATGCGATGACGTTTGCGCATGATTTGTGGCAGCGGGTATTTAAGGAAGTCCGGCAGGAGTACCCCAAGATTGAGTCGCGACACTTGTATATCGACACGCTGGCTATGGAGATGGTGCGGGACCCGGCGCAGTTCGACGTGATTGTGACCTGCAATCTGTTCGGGGACATCGTGAGCGACTTGGGAGCGCAACTGGCTGGGGGGCTTGGACTGGCACCTTCGGGAAACATTCATCCTGGCAGGACTTCGCTGTTTGAGCCGGTGCACGGTTCTGCACCGAACATTGCTGGGAAGGGGATCGCAAACCCTTTCGGTTCCGTTCTGGCTTCCGCAATGATGCTTGATTTTCTTGGCTGGAAGCAAGAAGCTCATGTGTTGCGCGAAGCGGTGAAGGCGGCGCTGCGAGAGAATTTTGTCACGCCTGACCTCGGTGGAGTTAAACAAACAGTTGAAGTGGGAGACTGGCTTGCCAACTTCGCCGGAAGACCACAGTAAAGAAAATTAAAGCATGACTTTAAGTATCGAGACGCGCACTACTATCGGCTAAGAGTAGTTCACGCTTTGCTTTCGCTCTCCCAAACTCAAGCCAGTAATCAGCATACCCATTAAGAATCCGCCAATGTGAGCCCACCAGGCGACGCCGCCCGTGGCGGATGCGCCGACAGTGCTTACGCCCGCAACGAATTGAAGCAGAAACCAGTAGCCCAAAATGATGAAGGCGGGAATAGGGATGAAAAAGATGAAAACGAGAGTCAAGACGCGAGCGCGGGGATAAAGAACGATGTACGCCCCCATGACGCCGGAGATGGCGCCGCTGGCTCCGAGCGCGGGCAGCGACGAGTGGTAGTTAAAGATGATGTGTGCGAGGCCGGAGCCGATGCCGCAGACGAAATAGAAGAGCAGGTAGGGGAAGTGGCCGAAGTAGTCCTCCACGTTGTCGCCGAAGATCCAGAGAAAGAGCATGTTACCGGCAATATGCAGAAAACCGCTGTGCAGGAACATGCTAGTGATAATCGTCAGAAGGGCGGCCTCGAGATTGCCGTGTCCATTGAGGGCCAGGCGGATGTGGTTGGGGATGGTGGCGTTGGCAAGAACAAATGCGTTCCCTTGGTGGGGAGGCAGCGTGATCTGGTAAAGAAAGACGATAATGTTCGTCAAAATAAGAAGAGTGTTGACGACCGGGTAGGTGCGGCGGGGGTTCAGGTCTTTTATAGGGATGAACATACCGTTGGGTTGGTGGCGCGCTGGCTAGGGGAAGGCTGCGCGGTTTCGCTGGCCCTTGCGCTGCAGCTTTTCGATTTTGCGCAAGTCCGAGATTCCCCCTCGCGCGCCTAGCGCTTCGCAGTTCAGACCCGCGGCAGCGCAAGCGAAATCCAGCGTGCGCTGCAACTCCCAGCCGTTCAAGATGCCGTAGGAGAAACCGGCGTGAAAGAGGTCGCCGGCGCCGGTGGTGTCGGCGACGCGGACTTTGTAGGAAGGAGAATACCAGAAGCGATGGCCATCCCAGGCGAGGGCGCCGTCGATACCGAGCGTCGCGCAAACGGCTCGGCAGCCGTAGGTGCGCTTGAGAAGCGGGAGCGCCTTGAGAAGATCGCGCTCGCCGGTAGCGGCGGCAGGCAAGTCACGGGATGTGACCGGATAATCGACGAGAGGGAGCAGCCTCGCGAGTTGCGAGGACCAGTGGTCGAAATCGGCAACCACCGGAATGTTTTCTGCGCGTGCCCAAGAAGCGGCTTTGCGCGTGGCAGCGGGGTCGTGGCCATCAATGTACAGAAGGCGCGCGGAACTTACCCAATTTCGCTGGAGAAAGGACGGGGGTACGGTGAGGCGAGGATCGCGGCGCCAGACGACGGTGCGCTCACCGGACTGGGCCTCCACAAAGATGAAGGACATTTGGCTAAGAGTTTTCGGGGTGCGGGCGAGATGGAAGGTGACGCGTTCGCGCCGAAGCTCGCGGCGGTGGAGTTCCGCCAAGTGGTCGTCGCCCACACAGCCGACGTAATGAGTACGCAGGCCCCAGCGCTGGCAAGCAATGACGGTGGTAGCGACCTGGCCGCCGAGCATAATCTGGGCGCTGAGAGTTTCGACCTTTGAGCCGAGGGAGGGGAACTGAGCCACTTGGAGAACGGTATCGGCGGCGTTTTCGCCGATACCCAAAATGTCGAATTTTTGTGAGCGCATAGGCCGCTGTGCAGGGTAACGGAAGACGGGGAAAATGCAAAGCAGGTTAAGAAAAGTAACTGCGTCCGATAATTCCAGGAAGCGAAGAGGAGGTGGTTAACAGAATGCGGCGGCGGCAGTTTGTCGCGCTTAGGGATGGTGGAAGGGCGCATCTCAAGTGCAGCTTGAGGTGAGACATCGCGATTTGGTTTTTGTGGGATGGCCGATAGATTTTTTCTGCGAGGCGTTACGTTAGCATTGCGCAGCGCGAGCGTGTATGGTAATTAAATTGGTTCTGCGTGCGTGCGCGAATCGGATGGGACTCTGCAAGTAACTCAGCAAAGTGTCCGGCGCAGCGTCGGCGCGCCGACTGCCCATGCCTGCCAGGGAAACGGAAGCCATCATCTTGAAGACCTTTTCGCTGGGAGAGGCGGACCGCCTGGTGAGTTTTTTCGGGCGCACGTCGGGACGGATGCGCGGTGTAGCTGCGGGCGCCCGCCGGATTAAGAATCGTTACGGCTCGACGCTGGAGATTCTGTCGCACGTCCAGGTCTGGTATGTCGAAAAGGAAACGCGGGACCTGGTCCGCATTCAACAGTGCGAATTGCTGGAGTCGTTTCACAAGTCGCAAAGCGACTATGAACTGAGCACGGGTCTGGCAGTTGTCAGCGAAGTCTCCGAGCAAGTTCTTCCGGAACATGAAACAGCTGAGGCCATGTTCCGGCTTCTGCTGCTCACCGTTCGAGAAATCGAGCGAACGGGCGCATGGCAATTGCCCCTCAGTTATTTTGCCTTTTGGACTGTGCGCCTCGGCGGATGGCTGCCGCAGTTTGATCGATGCGCCGCTTGCGGAACCCCGTTCGGTTCCCAACCGGCCTACCATGCGCCATGGGAAGAGGGACTGCTTTGCGAGAAATGCCGGCGCGGGGGAATGAGAGCGCTTCATTTGGAAGGACGACAACTGGCGGAGAGATTCGCGGGCGAGAAACTCGATAAGATAGAACTTCCGTCGGCGATGATGCAAGCCGCGGCAGAATTGCGAGAGGCTTCCTTGAATTGGATTGAGCACCACACGGAGAAGCCGCTGATTACACGAAGGCTTTTGGAGCCCACTTGACAGCTAAAGTAAAGCTTGAGAAAAAACCGACCGGCCTCACCTTTCAAGATTTAGTTTTAAAACTTTCCCATTTTTGGGTGAGGCAGGGATGCGTGTTGCAGCAGCCGTATGATGTGGAAGTTGGCGCGGGCACGATGCATCCAGAAACATTTTTGCGCGTCCTGGGACCCGGGGCCTACCGTGTTGCTTATGTGCAGCCCAGCCGTCGGCCCGCCGACGGAAGATATGGCGAAAATCCCAAACGTCTTTACAAGCACACCCAGTTTCAAGTCATCTTGAAACCCTCTCCTTCGGATGTGCAGGATCTTTATCTTCAGAGCTTGGGCGCCATCGGCATCGCCCTGAAGGAGCATGATATCCGCTTTGAGGAAGACAACTGGGAGTCACCAACGCTCGGTGCCTGGGGGATCGGTTGGCAGGTGTTGCTGGATGGTCTGGAAATTACGCAGTTCACTTATTTCCAGCAGAGCGGCGGAATCGATCTGGATCCGATTTCGGTGGAGCTGACGTACGGCCTTGAGCGCATTTGCGCTTTTTTGCAAGGCGTGGATAGCGTCTACGATCTCCGGTGGTCCGCGGACAAAACTTACGGCGAGATTCGCCTGGCCGAAGAGCAGCAGTTCTCGGAGTACAGTTTCAATCGGAGCGATGCCAAGGCGATACGCGCCGAATTCGAGCTACACGAGAAGCAAGCCAAAGAGCTCATCGACGGATTCGCCGAGACCGAAGGGAAGAATCGCGCCCGGTATCCGCTTCTTCCGGCGTACGACCACTGCCTGAAATGTTCAAACCTTTTTAATTTGATGGATGCGCGAGGAGTGATTTCCACAACGGAGCGCGCCGCGCTTATGGCCCGTGTCCGAACCTTGGCGTGCCGTACGGCCGCAGCGTATCTGGAACAGATTGGCGGGCCTGCCGTACGCCGCGAGGTACGCGGATGAATCGCTTCAAAGAAAAGGCCACTGACAAGAGAGTTGAAGGATTGCTTGAGGTTGGTAGCGAAGAGATTCCGGCAGGCATGTTGCCCAAGGCGGAAGAAGATCTGCGGGCGAATCTGGAAAAGTTGTTGGCGGCGGAAAATCTTTCGGACGGTGTGACGGTGGAGACGTTCGGAGCTCCTCGCCGGCTGGTTGCGCATGTGCGTGGATTGCGCGAGAAGCAAGCGGACGTGGAAAGTGAAGTGACCGGGCCGCCCAAGTCGGTAGCTTATGATGCGGTCGGCGAGCCGACACGCGCAGCGCTCAGCTTTGCGGAAAAGCAAGGGCTCGCTCTAAGAGATCTGTACATCGTGAAGACTCCCAAGGGCGAGTATCTGGCTGCGAAACAAGTGAAACGCGGCCGGACGGCAGAGCAGATTTTGACAGAATTGCTTCCTCGGGCGATTCATGATTTGGCGTGGCCGAGATCCATGACCTGGACCGGAATTGACGGCGCCAGATTTATCCGACCGATCCGTTGGATCGTCTGCGTGGTGAACGGCAAACCACTGAAATTTTCGTTCGCGGGTGTTACTGCTGGAGATGTAACTCTTGGCCACCGCTTTCTCGGCAAAGGTCCGCTCCGCGTCAGAGATTTCGCGGACTACGAGAAGAAGTTGAAGGCCAACGGAGTGATTGTCCGGCCGGCGGAACGCGAAGAGAAGATATCGAAAGAATTGGCGGCTCACGCAAAGAGAGGAGGGTATCGCGTCCACGAAGATGCGGAGCTCCTAAAGCTTGTCACCTATCTCAACGAATGCCCGAGTGTGCTTGAAGGGGATTTTGACCCGGCGTACCTCGCGCTGCCCGACGAAATCTTGATTACCGTCATGCGAGGCCATCAAAAATATTTCGCCGTTGAGAAGCGGAACGGGGAAGTCGCGCCGCATTTTTTGGCGGTCATCAATCTTCCCAAAGACCCCAAGGGCTTGGTGCGTGCCGGGCATGAAAGCGTCCTGCGCGCGCGGCTGGCAGACGCGCAATTCTTTTGGGAGTCGGATCAGAAGTGTCGGCTCGCCGACTATTTGCCTAAACTTGAGCGAGTCACTTACGAATCGCGGCTGGGCAGTTACCGCGACAAAGTGGAACGCGTGCGCGCCATTGCTCGATGGCTTTCGGAGCAATGGTTCAACAGTGGCCTCATTCAAGCACACGTAGCGGAGGCCGACCGGGCCGCGGAACTTTCGAAGTGCGATCTAGTCACGGAGATGGTCCGCGAATTCACCGAGCTGCAGGGAATTGTCGGTGGACTTTATGCACGCGCACAAGGCGAGCCAGACGCCGTCGCGGACGCTATCTACGATCATTATCGTCCGGTAGGGCTGGAAGATCCTATCCCACGAAATCTAACAGGTTGTGCGGTCGCCCTGGGTGACAAGCTCGATTCGATTGTGGGGTGCTTCGCGGTGGGGCTGGTGCCCACGGGCTCCAGCGATCCCTACGCTTTGCGGCGCGCGGCTTTGGGGATTGTGAAGATCATCCTTGAGCGAAGGCTGCCCGTCTCGATTTCATTGGCGGTAGGTTCGGCTGCCAAAGCCCTGCTCGTCCATCCTCCGAAGCGCGGAGCCACTCCGCAGCAGGAGGCGCAGGTTCTTGAGTTCCTCCTGGACCGGGCGAAGTTCGTCCTGCGCGAGCGGGAGAGTTTTAGCTACGACGAAGTCAATGCCGTCTTCCGTGCGGGGGTCGACGATTTGGTGGACGCGCAGAAGCGGCTCGTTGCTCTAAAGGCGATCCGCAAGTCGAAAAACTTTGAACCACTGGCGGTCTCCTTCAAGCGCATCCGGAATATTCTGGAGAAATCGAATTTTAAGAAGGACGAAGCCGTGGCGATACAGACGGACTTGTTTGAGAGCGGCGCAGAGAGAGAATTGTTCGCCGCAGTGCGCGCGGCCGCTTCAAAAGTGCAGGCAGAGAAGCGCGCGGGAAAATATCAAGAAGCGCTTGAAGTCGTTGCAGGGCTGCGCAAAGCGGTTGACGATTTCTTCGAGCAGGTTATGGTCATGGCGGAGAACGAAGCGGTCAGGAAAAATCGACTGGCATTGCTCTCGGAAATTTTGCGGGAGTTCACGACGATCGCAGATTTCTCCGAACTCGGTGGAGAGGAACGCCGTTAGCGAAGATAAAGTTTTGCTTTAAGTTGCGAAGATATGTATTGAGTCGGCGTGCCGACAAATTTTTGCGGCCGCCACGAAAGATGGAGTAGTCGCAGGAAGATTTTCAAAATTCAAAAACGACAAGCGAGGAACAAAGTGGCTAAATGGGTGTATTTTTTCGGCGCAGGCAAAGCAGAAGGTGACGGGACGCAGCGCGCTCTTCTGGGCGGAAAGGGCGCGGGTCTGGCGGAGATGAGCCGGATTGGTTTGCCAGTACCTCCCGGACTGACTATCACGACGGAAGTTTGCACCTACTATTACGGAAACAAGAAGTCCTACCCGAAGTCGCTCGACGCGGAAGTGAAAAAGGCTGTCGCACGCGTGGAAAAAATAATGGGCACGAAGTTCGGCGACAACAAAGCCATGCCCATGCTGGTATCGGTCCGTTCAGGGGCCCGCGATTCCATGCCGGGCATGATGGATACTATTTTGAACCTTGGCTTGAACGACGAAACCGTGCTGACGCTGGCCAAGGCTACAAAAAATGAGCGGTTCGCGTGGGACTGTTACCGTCGGTTCATTCAGATGTATGGCGATGTCGTCATGGGTGTGCAGAAGCGTCCGGAGGAAGACCATGAGCCGTTCGAGGTGGTCATTCACGCGCTGAAGCACGAGCGGTATCACGCGGACGTCGACGATCCTAAGCTGTCGGTACAAGACCTTCAGGAGTTGGTCGTTCGTTTCAAGAAACTGATCAAGGAGCGCAGCGGAAAAGAGTTCCCGCAGGATGCGTGGAAACAATTATGGGGCGCGGTGGGTGCCGTATTTGGTTCGTGGATGAATGATCGCGCTATCGTCTACCGCCGCAAATACAACATCCCCTCCGAATGGGGCACAGCCGTAAACGTACAGGCGATGGTCTACGGCAATACCGGCGACAAGTCGGGGTCGGGTGTGGCCTTCACGCGCGATCCTGCAACAGGAGAGAAAGTCTTCTACGGCGAGTTCCTCATCAATGCGCAAGGTGAAGATGTGGTGGCAGGCGTACGCACGCCGGAGCCCGTCGCGCAGCTGAAGAATTATCTGCCTAAGGCTTTCAACGAATTGGAGAAGATCCGCCAGACCTTAGAGAAACACTTTAAGGATATGCAGGACTTCGAATTCACCATCCAGGATGGCAACGTCTTCATGCTCCAGACGCGCAATGGCAAACGGACAGGGCTGGCTGCCGTCCGAGTCGCCATTGAGATGGAGAAAGAAAAGCTGATCGACTGGAAGACTGCCATCCGAAGAGTCCCCGCCGACCAGCTCGAACAAGTTCTTGCGCCCATTTTTGATCGCAAGGCGGTTGCAGCCGCCAAGGTCATTGCGAAGGGACTGCCGGCCGGCCCGGGTGCGGCTGCCGGAAGGATGTATATGAACGCGGACCGTGCCGTTGCGGCTGCGGAAAAAGGCGAAAAGGTTCTGCTCGTTCGCAACGAGACTTCTCCCGAAGATTTGCGCGGCATGATCGCTGCCGAAGGCATTCTTACGGCAAAGGGCGGAGTCAGTTCGCACGCGGCGCTTGTCGCTCGCCAGATGGGTAAGGTCTGTGTTTGTGGCGCAGCCGCGCTGCAGATTGATTACGGCGCCAAGACGATGACCGTCGATGGCGCAACGTATAAAGAAGGGGACTTTCTTTCGATCAATGGGACTGCTGGCGAAGTTTATGCGGGCCAAATCCCCACCGCCGCGTCCGAAATTGTCCAGGTGCTGATTGAGAAATCGCTCGACGCCAGCAAAAGCCCGACTTATCAAAACTTCAAGAAACTCATGGACTGGTGCGGCAAGGTTACCCGGCTTTCGGTTCGCACTAACGCCGATACGCCAGAACAGACGGCGCATGCCATCGCGTTCGGCGCCGTGGGCATCGGACTGTGCCGTACCGAGCACATGTTTTTTGAAGGCAATCGCATTGACGCGATGCGAGAGATGATTTTGGCGGACACCAAAGAGCACAGGAAAGCGGCGCTCGCCAAGATCTTGCCTTACCAGCGGGAAGACTTTGCAGGAATGTTCAAGGAGTTGAAAGGGTATCCTGCGACGATCAGGTTCCTTGATCCTCCGCTGCACGAATTCCTGCCACACGAAGGTTCCGCGCAAAGCGCACTGGCAAAGAAGATGGGAGTGCCGGTGGAAAAGGTCCAGCAGAGAGTTAAAGAATTACATGAATTTAACCCGATGCTGGGATTCCGCGGATGCCGCTTGGGAATTGTCTATTCGGAGATCTCGGAGATGCAGTCCCGGGCGATCTTCGAGGCTGCTGCCGATGTGCAGAAGGCGGGGATCAAGGTGAATCCGGAGGTCATGATTCCGCTGGTCGGCTTCAAGAAAGAATTGGACTTGCAAGTCGAGGTCGTTCATCGAATCGCAAGTGAGGTGATGAAGGAAAAGGGTGTGAAGCTGAATTACCTGGTGGGCACCATGATTGAAGTTCCTCGTGGCGCGCTGACGGCGGATGAGATCGCGCAGACCGCGGAGTTCTTCAGCTTTGGCACCAATGATTTGACGCAGACCTGCCTCGGTATGAGCCGCGACGATTCCGGTTCCTTCCTTGGGCCTTACCAGGAACTGGAGATCGTGAAGAAAAACCCGTTCGCTACCATCGACCAGGCAGGCGTTGGCCAACTGATCGAAATGGCTGTCGAGAAGGGAAACAAAACGCGGCCCGGCATCAAGCTAGGCATCTGCGGGGAACACGGCGGCGATCCGGACAGCGTGAAGTTCTGCCATCGCGCAGGGTTGACTTATGTCAGTTGCTCGCCGTTCCGGGTGCCCGTCGCGCGCCTTGCTGCAGCTCAAGCAATGGTTGAAGAAGAGCAAGCGAAGAAAGCGAAGAAAAAGTAGGTGCAAGAATCGCGCTGCACGAATCTGAAGTGATACTTAAAGCCGTCGGCGTGCAGACAACTCAAGTAATGTCTGCACTTCCGGCGGTTTCTTATTTCTCAGGTGGGCATCTTAAAGAAAAAATAGAGACCTAGAAAAAAGAAAGTAATATCCGTGGACCAAGCAGCGAGAAATGGCGGCAGCTGTCCAACGCCGCCCATGGCTTCCAACAAGCGCGCGGCTGTCCAATAGACAATTCCAATGGCCACGCCTAGGGCTACTCCGCCGACTGCGCCGCGCGTGCCGACGAGCAAAGCGAAGGGAATCGCCAGCAACATGCTGATCGGGGCGATGAGCGGGAATGCCAGCTTGACGTGCCATTGCACCGTCAGGTTGGCAACGTCAAATCCGGCCTTGCGGAGCTCGTCGATATACCGCCGCAGCGCGCCCCAGCTCATCTGGGAGGCTTGACGCACTTCTCGAATGAAATAACTGGGAGGCTCGGAGAGTTCAGGCAAAGAGGTGACCGGGAAGCGTTGATAGCGGGTGATGGCGCCATCGGCGAAATCACGTACCCAGCCTCCCTCCAGAACCCAAACTTTCTGCGAATCGGACCATATTGCGCGTGTGGCAAAGACGCGCCGCCGCATCTGAAACGTGGCAGGGTCGAGTTCGACAACGCTGAGGCCTCCGAAAAGGCTTTGCGTGGGGTCAAACAGGTCGTAGTTGTAAATCTTTTCGTCGTAGCCAAAAATCCACCGCTGGGGATGAGCGTAGGTCTGCGCTGGGCGGCCCTTGATCTGGTTGCGAAGCGCGTCCTGCCGCTGGTTGGCGTAGGGGAGATAGGTCTCATCCAGCACGATCATGCTGGCGGCGAGCGATAGCCCGCCGAAGAGCAGCGGGACGGCCAGACGGTAAAGGCTGATACCGCTCGCTTTGCAGGCGACGATCTCGTTGTTTTTGCTCATCACGCCAAGAGTTACAAGCACGGCTACCAGGGCACCAAGAGGCGCAAGGTTGTAGACGAGGTAGGGCGTCAGATAGCGGAAATAATCGACAACAATGAGAAATGGCACGCGGTGGCGGGCGATGTCGTCGAGCAACTCGAAGAAGGTAAACGCTTCAAAGAGGAAAATGAAGGCTGCCATAAGCAGCGCGAAATGAAAAAAGAAGCGCCGCAAGAGATACATGTCCATCAATCGAGGGAAGCTGCCGCTCGTATGAACGCCGTTCTCGGGCTGCTCCAGGATTCCATTGGGAATCCGGGCTACTGCGATGGCCGCCGCCCGCGCCCGCGCTTTCCGGCGGCGAAGCAACCTGGCCCAGCTTCGAAATCGCACCATGGGATTCATCCAGCGGCTTTCGCCGCGGAATTGCTCCATGCGGGGAAGCAGCGCGAGTCCAAGAATGGCAAGCAGGATATTTGCGCCCCAAATTCCCACAGCGGGCGTCAGCGTACCCTGACGCGCGAAACCTGTGCCGATCACCGTGAGCAAGTAATAAGAAGCAATGATGATGACTGCAATCAGCGAGCCCGCGGCACGCCCGCCGCGCCGAGGTTGTGCGCCCAGCGGTACGGCAATCAGAGCGAAGGCCAGACACGCCACGGGAAACGCCAGGCGGTGGTGCAGCTCGACGCGGGCCTCGCGCCAATTGGGGCCGTTTGTGCTAAGTAGCTCTCGAAGAGATCGTTCTGAATTGCTCAGCTCCTTGGGCTGGGCCGGAACGAGGGCATTCGCCTCGAGCGGCCAGTCACTCTGCCCAAACGCCGTTACCGAGTAGCGGTCAGGATCCTCCCGCGAAAATTCATGCGTACTGCCGCCCCTTAAGTGAAGCTCTAGCTTGCCCTCTTTGGGTTCGGCAATTACAATCGCATTCTCCGCCAGGGTGAGTTGCGAGCCGTTCTCTCCACCGGCTTCAGCGAGAAAAACGCCGTGCCATTGCGTGCCGCTGGCAGACACGTCGTTGACGTAAAGAACGAGTTTGGGAAAGCGCTCGTCGAAGACGCGGGGCTGCACCGCGAAAGAGGCTTGGGAAGTAAGCAAGTCAGCTTCGAGACTGCGGTATTTGTGCGCCGCCATGGGGCCGAGCCAAAGCGTCATGCAAAGCGTGACGAGAGCGCCGCCGACGGCAAGCACGCCAACAGGCAAGAGAATCCGGCGGCGGCCAATTCCCAGCGCTGTCAGCGCAATGATTTCGCTGTCGGTAGACATGCGGCCAAGGCCCAGTAGCACGCCAATCAGCACAGCCATGGGGAGCGTAAAGGTGAACACGGCGGGGAAAATGCACAGAAATAGCTCGAGGATCTGGATACCCGAGCCGCTATGACGCACGAAAAGTTCCATCAATTGAACAAGCTTGGGCACGAAGAAAACGAATGTGAATACGGCGAGTCCGAGGAGTGCGTGGCGAAAAACCTCACGAACGATGTAGCGGTCCAGGATGCGCATGGCGCGAACCGTGAGTGTAGCACGGCAACGCAGCAGCCAACGGAAAGAGAGTTGCGATGAATCGCGTGCATCTGGCGCTTTTGTGGCACATGCATCAGCCGCAGTATCGCGACCCGGAAACCGGACGGTATGTCCTGGCGTGGACGCGGCTTCACGCGCTCAAGGATTATTGGGGCATGGTCGCCATGCTCAAGGAATTTCCGAAGTTTCACGCCACCTTTAACGTGGTGCCTTCTCTCGGGATGCAGCTCGAGGAATACGCCAGCGGGGAATTCAACGAGCCCTGGTTCTCGCTCGCTTTCAAATCGGCCGAGGAGCTGACGCGAGAAGACAAAGCGGAGATTCTGGCCCGGGCGTTTCAAGTGAATCATGAGCGGTTGATGTCGCGATGGCCGCGTTTTGTTGAGCTTTATGAGTGGGCGCAGCCCGCCGGCGGGGCGCAGGCGCTAGTTTCTTATACTCAGCGCGACTGGCGGGACCTGCAGTTGCTTTCGCAGTTGGTCTGGATGGAAGAAACCTGGTTCGAGAAAGATTCGGTGGTGAGCCGGCTTGCGAACAAAGGGAAAGAGTTCACGGAAAAAGACAAGGCCGCGCTGAAGGCCAAGCAATTGGAACTGCTCGGTTTGGTTCTGCCTGAGTACCGCGCAGTGGCCCAGACGGGCCAGATTGAACTCAGCACCACTCCCTTTTACCACCCTATCCTGCCGCTGGTGTGCGATTCGGACATCGCCCGAGTGGCAAATCCGGGCACGCCTCTTCCGCGGCGTGCCTATCGCCATCCGGGAGACGCGCGCGAGCAACTGCGGCGCGCCCGCGAATACCACGAGCGCGTTTTCGGCTCGAAGCCCTCAGGACTCTGGCCCTCGGAGGGCTCCGTTTCCGACCAGGCCTTGACCATCGCAGCCGAGGAAGGTTTCCAGTGGTTTGGCGCGGATGAGGGCGTTCTCGGCAGAACGCTGAATGCGGGGTTCTTTCGCGACGCGAAGGGAGTTCCGGCGAACGCGGACCGCTTGTACAAGCCGCTGCGCGTGCAGCTGGGCGAAAAACCCATCACGGGACTCTTCCGGGACCACCATCTTTCTGATCTCATCGGCTTCGTGTACAGCCGCATGAATGGCAAAGATGCCGCGGCGGATTTGCACGGCCGGCTTCGCGAGCTTGGCGAGCGCGTGCAGACCGCACAACCTCTGACGGTCTGCCTGTTTCTCGACGGCGAAAACGCCTGGGAATATTATCCGGGGAACGGCCGGGAGTTTCTGCGAGAATTTTATGGCCGAATTCAGGGAGATCAGGACTTTCGCGCGCTGACAGCTACCGAAGCGATCACCGGGGCCGGTCTGATTCCAACCAATGCCGGAATTTTCCCCGCTTCGTGGATCAACGCGAATTTCGACGTGTGGATCGGCCATAGCGAAGATGTCGCCGCCTGGGAACTTCTCTGGGACGCCCGCGAGGCTTATGGCCGCGCGCTGGATGCCCGGAAACAAGGCCGCGACGCCGCGCCGACAGAGACCGCGCTTGCAGAAGCGCTAGAATCGCTGCTGGCTGCGGAAGGAAGCGATTGGTGCTGGTGGTACGGTCCGGAACACAGCACTGCCAACGATGCGGAGTTCGACGCCCTCTATCGTAAGCATCTGACGGCCGTGTATCTCGCCCTCGGGCAAGTGGCCCCGCAAGAACTCGCGAAGCCCATCAAGCGCCAGCCGGAGCACGCTTTGCAACTGGCTCCCACTGGTTTTCTGAAGATCGCGGTAGATGGTCGAGACACTTCCTACTTCGAGTGGCTAGGCGCTGGCCTGTATTCTCCGGAGCGCCGCGGCGGCGCGATGCATGGCCGCACATTCTATCTTCATGAATTACGTTATGGTTTCGAGGAGGATCGCTTCTGCGTGCGCGTCGACCCGTTTCTCGATCTTCTAGGAGAACTTGAAGATTCGGAATTCCGGATCACCATCGGCGGGGCCGAAGAAATCAACATCGTGGTGAAGCTGGTGCGCGGACACCTGCAGGAATTCGCGGTAGAAAAGGGGCGCCTCTGCCTGCTCAATCCCAAAGCTGTGGCCGAAGCTGCCTTTGATCGCATTCTAGAAGTGGCCATCCAGCGAAGCGAAATCAGCTTGAAGGGCCAAACCAAGCTCAATCTCGGCGTCGCCCTGTGGCATGGGGGTTTGCCGGTGGATGTCCTCCCCGCGGAAGGCTACCTCGAAGTCCAACTTGGGGAAGACCATTCGGCCTGGCCCCCTGAAGACAATTCCTAATTTGCACTTGCCGCCATTCAACCGCCATAGGGTCCGGCCCGGCGGTTTTCCTGGTGCTTCCCACAAGCCATTTGCAAACGACATGCCTCGCTTCGCTTCCATATTTTCTTTCTCCTTGACAGTCTAGGAGACTGCAGCTACATTCCTAGTTCATCTAGGAGAAGCCGCCTCCGTGGACAAACAACTCGATCTTTTGCAAGGCACACTCGACATGCTGATTCTCAAAGCCGTCTCGCTCGGGCCGCTGCACGGCTACGGGATTCTTCTCCGCATCCAGCAAATCTCGAAAGACCGCCTCGAAATCCAGCAGGGATCGCTTTATCCCGCGCTCTATCGCCTCGAGCATCAGGGGTGGATCGCCAGTGCGTGGGGCGAATCGGAAAACAACCGCAAGGCCAAATATTACCGGCTCACGGCGGCAGGGAAGCGGCGGCTGCAGGCGGAAGCGGAAAACTGGAATCGCATGGCCGACGTCATCGCGGGAATTCTGGGCACCAAGCCGGAGGAAGTATGACGTTATGGAGCCGGGTGCGCTCGTGGTCGAAGGCGATATTCCAGCGCACTCGCATGGAAAGCGAGATGGAGGCGGAGTTACGGTTCCACATCGAGACATTCGCCGATGATCTGGTGCGCAGAGGCTTCTCGCGCGAAGAAGCCCTGCGTCGCGCGCGCATAGAGTTTGGCGGGATTGAGCGCGTCAAGGAGGAAGGCCGGGAAGCGCGTGGCGCCCAGCTTCTGAATGAACTGATGCAGGATTTGCGCTACGGCGCACGAATATTACGCAAGAGTCCAGGCTTTACCGCGGTTGCAGTCCTAACGCTGGCCCTCGGCATTGGCGCGAACACTGCAATCTTCAGCGTCGTGAACGCAGTACTCCTCAGCCCATTGCCTTACGCCAATGCCGATCGTCTAGCGATGGTCAAAGAGATCTTGCCCAATATGAGTGCCGAGCCCTTCAACGTATCCGGGCCCGACATCGCCCAGATTCACAAATTGAATCACGTTTTTGAAGCCGTTGGCGGATTCCGCGTGTGGACTTATGAGCTTTCCGGGAAGAGTGAACCGCAGCGAGTGACTGCCGATCGCATTACCAGCAATCTTTTCGATGTGCTCGGCGTGCAACCGCTCGCAGGCCGTGTATTCGCGCAGCAAGAAGAGCAATTCGGCCATCAGGTGGTAATTCTTAGTTATGGATTGTGGCAACGCCAATTCGGCGGACAGCAAAATATCCTGGGCCAAACGATCAATCTGGACCGCAAACCGTACACGATTGTCGGTGTCATGCCGCAAAGCTTTGTTTTTCCGCTCCCGGGAATGTTGCAGGGAGTTTCGGCCGACCTCTGGGTTCCTCTGGGTCTATCCAAAGAAGAACTCGCTGACTTCGGTGACAATTTCTCTTACAGCGCGGTGGGCAGGCTGAAACCAGGGATACAACAGGGGCAGGTCAATGCTGATCTGCAACTTGTCGCTCAAGGTGTTCTTGAGACGTACAAACAATGGGCGCGCGACGCCAACGAACCGTTGGGCGACTTCCGGCTCGGCATGGTCTCAACGCCTCTCAGCGATGAAGTCACTGGCCCGCTGAGGCCGATGCTGTTGCTACTGCTTGGCGCGGTGGCCTTCGTGCTGTTAATCGCTTGTGTAAACGTCGCCAACCTCTTGATGATGCGCTCCATGGGGCGCCGGAAGGAGGTGGCGGTGCGATTGGCCATTGGCGCGGGCAGATTCCGATTGCTGCGTCAGTTCCTGGCAGAGAGCATGCTGCTTGCTTTCGCAGGAGGCGGGCTTGGTTTGGCTCTGGCCGTTTGGTTCAAGGACGCCATGGTGGCTCGAATACCGTCGAACATTCCGCAGTTCCATGCGATCGAACTCGACGGGAGAGTGTTGCTCTTCAGCTTCCTGCTTGTCACCGTTGTGGGACTCGCCTTCAGCGCTTTGCCGACTCTTTGGGCCTCGCGAACTGATTTTAATCCTTCTCTGCAGGAAAGCGGCCGAGGCAATTCGCAGGGTCCAGATCATCGACGGATGCGCGCAATTTTCGTAATTGTCGAGGTCGCACTATCCGTAATGTTGCTTGTGGGAGCGGGGTTGCTGGTTCGCAGCTTCCAGCGAGTCTTGAATATCAACCCGGGATTCCGTCCAGAACATATCTTGACCGCGTCAATCGATTTGCCCCCGGACGAATACTCGCGGGATGAGCGAGTGACTTCCTTTTACAAACAGTTGATGGACAAGCTTCGCGAGACGCCGGGCATTGCCGCTGCCGGAGGTTCGACGGATCTGCCTCTTCTGGGGGGTTGGACGCATGCATTCACCGTGGAGGGCTACCAGCCGCCACCAGGACCTGCACTGAGCTTGTGCAATCACTCTGTCATCTACGGAGATTATCTCCAGACGATGGGCATTCCGCTCCTTTATGGAAGATATTTCACCGAGCAGGACGCACCTAAATCCACGCACGTGCTTATCGTGAGCGAATCCTTGGCCAAGAAGTATTGGCCCGGCCAGGATCCTTTGGGCAAGAGATTGAAATGGGGACCACCGGAGTCGACAGATCCTTGGCTGACAGTCGTCGGCGTAGTAGGGGATGTGAAACAGGGTCCGCTAGAGACTGCGGCTGATGCACATACCTACGAACCTTACGCTCAACTCGGCGTACCGTTCTCTCTTCGAATTGCCGTGCGCGGAGAGGGCGATCCAGCAGGACTGACGGCCGACGTTCGCGCCGCCGTCTGGAGCTTGGATCGCCAGCTCGCCTTGGGAAGCGTTCGCACTATGGATCAGATAATCAGCAGGTCTACCGCGAGCCGCCGCTTCGTCATGACCCTCTTGGGGTCATTCGCGGCGCTCGCGCTGGTTCTGGCAGCCATCGGCATTTACGCGGTGCTCGCATACTCCGTGACGCGGCGAACCCATGAGCTTGGCGTGCGAATGGCTTTGGGGGCGCGCAGCGCCGACGTGCTTCGCCTGGTGTTGGGGCACGGTTTGCGCGTTACGGCAATCGGAATCGCCCTTGGCGTAATTGGGGCGCTTGGCTTGACGCGGTTTCTTCAGAGTTTGCTCTACGAAGTGCAACCCACCGATCCGGCTACTTTTGCAGTCGTGCTCCTGTTAATGGCCAGTGTCTCGTTCGCGGCATCGTACCTCCCGGCGCGGCGAGCAATGCGGGTCGATCCGATGGTGGCGCTGAGGTACGAATGATTGCCCCGACGATTGCGGGAATGAGGGACAGCAAGCTGGAGGGAATATGACGCGCTGGAGCAAGCTGCGTTCTTGGTCGCAGGCAATTTTTCATCGGTCGAACATCGAAAACGAGATGGATGCGGAGTTGCGCTTCCACATCGAAGCGTATGCCGAGGATTTAGTCCGCACCGGTGTGTCGCGACCGGAAGCTTTGCGGCGCGCTCGCATGGAGTTCGGCGGGATCGAGCGCGTCAAAGAAGAAGGACGGGAGGCGCGCGGCATTAGATTTCTTGATGAACTGTTCCAGGATCTTCGCCATGGACAGCGTGTTCTTCGTAAGAGTCCAGGCTTCGCGGCGGTCGCAGTCTTGACGTTAGGGCTGGGCATCGGCGCCACGACGGCCATCTTCAGCGTCGTCGATGCGGTCCTGCTGCGGCCGCTGGCCATCGAAGATCCCTCCCGCGTGGTTTACCTGCAGGAACAGTTGAAAAGTATGTCCATGGGCGTCTCCGTGGGCAATTTCAACGACATCAAAAACCAAAGTGTTTCTTATGCGGAGATCAGCTGCTCGAACTCCGCGAGCTTTAATTTGGAAACGCACGGCACCCCCGAACGCGTGGACGGCGAAATCGCAACCTCTAATTACTTTGCGACGTTTGGTGTGCAGCCCATCGCGGGGCGTGTCTTCACCGCCGAGGAGGATCAGCCTGGGCACGCGCCCGTCGTCGTCATCAGCGAGCGGTTCTGGCGCAACAGTCTTCGCGCTGATACCGCCGTCATCGGCAAGCCGATTCGCGTTAACGGCCTTCCCACGACGGTCCTTGGTGTTATGCCGAAAAGTTTCGACCCATTGCTGAACGGCACGAATCTTTGGGTCCCCGCGGCATTCACACCGACGCAGCTTGCCGATCACGATGACCACTACCTCAACGTAATGGCCCGACTCAAGCCCAATATCGACATGGCGCAGGCGCAGTCCGAGCTCGCTGTCATTGCTCAGCGGCTACAGCAGCAGTATCCCCTCGATGATGCCGATCGAACCTACGGTCTTCAGCCGCTCGTAACGATTCTCTTAGGCGATCAGCGCCTGAGCCTTCGCATGATGCTAGCGGCCGTTGGATTCTTGCTGCTGATTGCCTGCGCGAATATTGCGAATTTGCAGTTGGCGCGCTCGCGCACGCGACAAAAGGAGATTGCCATGCGGGCGGCTTTGGGAGCGTCGCCAAGCCGCATCGTGCGGCAACTCCTCGCTGAGAACCTGGTGCTTGGGCTGGCTGGAGGCGCGGTTGGTGTGTTGATGGCGTACTGGGCCGTTTCTTGGATAGTTGCCCACGGTCCCGCGGAAATGCCGCGGCTGGATCAATCTCGCATTGACGCCAGCACACTTGGTTTTGCCTGCGTGGCAGCGCTCCTTGCCAGCTTTTTGTTTGGACTTGCGCCCGCTCTTCGCTCCGCTTCGACGCGTCTGAACGAAGTATTCAAATCCACTTCGGGGATTGTGGGTGGCAGCCGCGATCGTATTCGCAGCCTTCTGATCGTGGGAGAAGTTGCTCTCGCGTTGATTCTGATGGTTGGCGCTGGGCTGCTGATCCGCAGCGCGCTGCTCGTATCCCACGTGGATCCGGGCTTCGATACTTCCAACGTTGTTGTCGGGCGCGTCGGTCTGCCCGATGCCAGCTATCACGAACCAAGTGTTGCCCGGCAAACGTTCGAACGCATGATGACTGCCGCTGCCGCTTTGCCAGGGGTTGAGTCGGCTGCCGTCGTCTCGCGCGCCCCGCTTGCCGGTGGTGGCAGCAGCAACGGCATCCTCCCCGAAGGCCAGCCGGCTGACTCTATGAATTTTGTGAATTCGCAATTGCAAATCATCTCGCCCAGTTATCTCTCGACGGCTCGCGTCCCGCTGAAATCCGGCCGCGATTTTACTCCGCAAGACACGCGCGACCGTGCGTTCGTCGCTCTGGTCAACGAGACTCTTGCCCGCACCTTGTGGCCCGGTCAAAATGCCATCGGCAAGCGCTTCTCGTGTTGTGAGTCTGGGCCAAAGGGCCGCTTGGATCCAACCTGGCACGAAGTCGTCGGCGTCGTGGCTGACGTCCACGCGGCGGGACTGGACCGCCAGGCAGAGCCAACGTTTTACATTCCTCTGGCCCAAATGCCCCCGGCCTCGTGGGATTGGATTGGCCGAACGATGGACTTAGTGGTGCGAACGCGCGGTGGCGTGGCTCTGCCCGCGCGGGAGTTGCGAGCAGTGGTGGCGGCTGTCGCACCCGCCGTTCCGATTTACAGGCTCTCGACCATGCAGCAGAAAATTTCCAGTACTCTCGAGCGCTCGCACTTCGATACATTCCTTCTGTCTATTTTTGCTGCGGCGGCGCTTCTGCTCTCTTCGGTCGGAATCTACGGGGTGCTTTCCTACATGGTCGCTCAACGCACGCGCGATATCGGTATTCGCATGGCGCTGGGTGCATCGCAATCGCAGATTGTCTGGGACTTTCTGGGCTTCGGCGTGCGCCTGGCCGGCATCGGACTGGCTATCGGCCTTGCCGCGGCATTGGCGGCAACGCGCTTACTCTCATCCATGCTGTACGGCGTACGCCCGACGGATGCAATCACATTTGCCGCCGTATCTCTTATCCTGCTCGGCGTTGCGCTGATTGCCAGCTATCTGCCTGCGCGCCGCGCCACCCGCGTCGATCCCATCGTGGCCCTGCGCTACGACTGACCTGGACGGCCGGGCGGAGTTCACGGCCCCCAGGGGATACCGAATCGCTCTGCAGACCAAATCCTACGATGTACGCCTCTAGAACAATTTAACCGCAAGATCCTGCGGCCGCTCTCCGACTGGAATCATCGTGAGCAGGCTGTTGGTGCGCACGCGAATCACGGCAACATCGCCGGAGCCTTCGTTCACCACGATCAGCAGATTTTCGTTGGGATCGAAACGCATCACGCCCGGAAAGTGCCCCGCGGTAATCGGGAACTCTTTCCCTGTGCCCGGGTCGCGAATCACTCGCCGGTTCACTATGTCCACGGGAACGATGTGCCCCGCCGCTTGGTCCGAAACATAGAGCGTGTTTGCGTCTGCCGTCAAAACGCCACGCGTGGGGGCTGAGCCAAGCACCATGTAGTCGCCTACCTCATGCGTCCAGGTGTTGATGACCTGCAAACCGTGTGCTTCGGGAGAGATGACATAGAGTTCGCCGCCATCCGGCTTGAGCAGCATGTCCGACGGATTCCCGTCCAGTTCGAGGTTCGTAACGAGAACGCTTCTCCGCAGATCGACGACGGAGAGCCGGTGCTCGGTGCGGCTCAGGACAAACGCCAGGGTGCTGTCTGGAAGGATCGCGACTTTTTCCGGCTGCTTGACGATGCCAACCGTGCTGCGCAGCGCCAGCGTGTCCGCATCGTGAATCCCCAGCGTGGCATCGCGATGATTCAGCACCAAAACGCTCTTTCCGTCAGGAGTCACGTGTGCCAGAACCGGCTCGCCTCCTGTTCGCGTCCGCGCCAGCACGATTCGCTTCTGGCAATCGATGGCAAGCAGCGTGTCCGAGCCGGCCGAGGTCGTGTACAAGCGCTCGCCGTCTGGCGAAAAATCGATCGCATAGGGAAGCGGCCCGACGGAGATACGCGCGCTGACCTGATTCACCCGGGCATTGATCACCCAGACGTATCCGCCCGTTGAGCTCACACCCCAAATTTCCGCGCGCGTCGGATGCTCGCGCATTCCGGATAATCCCGGCCCAATCGCAATGCGCGCTATAGCGGCCAGCTTCACCAGGTCGATGACGGTCACGCTTCCATCGGAGGCAGAGACATAGGCGCACAATCGCAATCCCGGCCTCAGAAAAGATGGCCGGTGTTCGCGCACAAGCTCCGCCACGCCCACGATCAGCAGGATACCAAGCAAGAAAAATACGCGGAAGTTACGCGGGCGATTCATCCGATGGAGGAATTGTTACATGCGGTCTGCGGAATTAGCCACAGGCCCGCGCATCGGCTAGAAAAAAGAGAGAAGCTCGGGCGCACAGATTGCCTGTTAGAGGTGTTCAATTCACTTCGCGCCCCAAAACGGCCGCGATCTGCCGGACTTCTTCCACTAGCTCGCCGAACTCTTCCGGCAAAATCGACTGCATGCCATCGGATAGCGCCTTGTCCGGCTCGTGGTGCACTTCGACCAGCAATCCGTCTGCCCCCACGGCAATCGCCGCGCGCGAAAGGGGCAAAACTTTGTGGCGTTTTCCTGTGCCGTGCGACGGGTCGACCAGTATCGGCAAGTGGCTGCGTTTTTTCACCGCGGGCACGACTGCCAGATCCAGCGTGTTTCGCGAAAAATCGGAAAATGTCCGCACGCCACGCTCGCACAGCATCACGTTGTAATTTCCCTCGGACAAAATATATTCCGCAGCCATCAAAAACTCGTCCAGCGTCGCCGACATGCCGCGCTTCAAGAGCACCGGCTTCTTCGCTCGCCCCGCCCGCTTCAGCAGAGAGAAATTCTGCATATTGCGCGCGCCAATCTGAATCACGTCGGCGTATTCTTCGACCAGATCGAGGGTCTCGTTGTCGATGGCTTCCGTAATAATCCCGAAGCCATACCTCTCGCGCACTTTCGCCAAAATCTTCAATCCCGGCAATCCAAGCCCCTGAAAACTGTACGGTGAAGTCCTCGGTTTATAAGCCCCGCCGCGAAACAGCCGAGCGCCGCTCTTCTTCACCCGTTCGGCAATCGCGAAACACTGTTCTTCCGTCTCCACCGCGCACGGCCCCGCCACCAGCGCCACCATCTTCCCGCCGACAACCACTTCTCCGCCTGGCACGGGAATCCGCAGGACGCTGTCTTCTTCCTTTGCGTCGCGGCTCACCAGTTTGTACGGCTTGCTGACCGGTATGCACTCAACGACGCCCGGCAAAGATTCCAGCACGCCGAGATCGACTGCCCCATTATTCCCAGTAATCCCAATCGCCGTTCGCACCGTCCCCGGAATCGGATGCGCCTTCAATCCCAGGCTTTCAATGCGCTCGCACACGCCGCGAATCTGCTCCTCCGTAGCGTGCGATTGCATGACAACCAGCATCAGCGGCTCCCCTATGCTCCCAGCAGACTATGTGCAATCCCGTAGTCTACGGCAAGCCGCCGCAACCCCGCAAATCCGCGAACGATTCGAATTTTACGAAAGGGAAGTGCTCAGGCAGATTTCGCTACAGTGCGCATGGTTCGATAAATACCATGCACCAGTACGACCAAGAGCAGCGCGCTCAGCGCAATCGTGATGATCGTCCATGTGGAAACAGAGCCATTCGCGCCCGTCATATACTCTGGAATCTCCAAGAGTCCCCACATCGCATCCATCAAGCGCTCCTCGTTGGGATGCCCGTTACTCAAAGCTCGGTACTCTTCGAACGCGCGCTGAAACGGCAGAAAACTGATCAGAAAACCCACGCTCCCCACTAGGAGGGCGGCCGGACCGTAGTCCGCCATCCAGCAAGGCACTTTCCGCCAAATTGGGTGCGCCTTTGGAATCCGCTTGGGCCATAGTTCCACCATCAAAATTCCCACAAACGCAGCGAACGCGCCGACTACGCACAAAATAGCGAAGCTCTGCACCAATCTGGCCATTTTTCGGAAACCCTGCGCCGCCGCGCCCTGCGCCGGGTTGTGGGCGTATCGCATTTCCTTGGCACGTTCGTCGATTTCGTTGAGACGCGCCATTGCTCTCTGTTCGTCTTCCGTTTTGCCCACGCTCGCATAAAGCGCGGCGAGCTCTTTGTCAGCCCCCCGCGAAACCGTCCAGCCAATAAGCTTCTCGATGCGCGTCTCGCTCCCATCCACCATTCGCACCCCAAACGTATTTACTTGGTTCAGTAAACTTTCCGCTCGTTTTAGGTCTCCCGCCGCTCGCGCCTTCTGTGCCTCGTGGATTTGGACATCCGCAAAAATCCTCAGGTTCAGCAAATTGGGAATCGCGTGGGACCACAGTCCAGAAAGAACTATCATCGGGGATAAGTTCGTCTCCCGATTCCAGATCGTCCTCGTCAGTTGAACGTGCCTCTGAAAGTAGCTGTCGTAGCGCGGAGACTTGTAGGCGCGTTCCATTAGCTCCATCCACTTCGAATTGCTCTCCACTGCCTCAAAGTCCGCATCCTTCGGGGCGCCATGTCCGAAGAACCGCTTCTCAACGTCCGGTCCAGCTACTTGGTACGCCTCAAGTAAGTAAGGCACGGCGTTGTCAGGATCAGCCGCTTGCAGTCGCGCCAGCCATTGAGCTTTCGGTGGTTCAGAATTCCGCCAAGAACGGTTTTTTGACCCATAGACCCAGATGAACCGTGGATCAAGCGCAATCGCTCGTTCCGTCAAATCCTCCGCACGTTTCGAATCCCCGCTGCGAAGCGCGACAAACGCAAGCGTGCTCGCATCTTTCTCTCTTTCGGCACGAGCCGCAAGTTCTTCCAGCGTCAACTCGTCTGAATTCGATTGCCTGTATTCCTGCCAGCTCGACCGCACCGTTCGAATCGCCTCGCGACCTTCCGGCAAGAGCAGCAGCAAAGCCGCCCCAGCCAGAACCACAGCCGTAAACACACGCGAGCGTTTCGGCAACAGCGAAGGCCCGTCCGGCCCATTCGCGCCTCCGGAAAGGGAACTGCCCGCCGGAAGTTTCATCCAGTTCCAGACGCTTGAAAGCACCGAACGCGTGAAGAACATGATTCCTCCCAACGACCACCTCACCGTTTCGAACGCACTAGCCGTCTCATCCACTTCCGCAGCCAGCGCCAGCCCCCAAGCGCGATTCTCCTGAGGCCAATGGCGGACTGCGCACCAAAGCGCCCACCGCGCCAAACGCGCCGTCACAGAACTCTCTTGTGTAGCCGTGCTCATGTCTCGTGCTCCGCAGGTTTCCAGAAGCGCTGTTCCTGTGCCGCGCGAATTTCTTCCCGAGCCCACTCTCGCGCCGTTCCGGAAAGCCTGTAAAGATGCCTCGGCGGCCGCCCAGGCGTTTTGGTCTCTTCCCAGCGCGTTTCAAGCCAGTGAAGCTTATCCAGCCGCATGAGAATAGGGTATAGCGTCCCGGAAGGAATGCCCGTGGTCTGGCTCAGCGAGTATCCGTGAAGCCACTGCCCGGGACGGGTCAGCAGAGCATCGAGAATTTGGAGGGTTTGTTTCGAAAGCCGAATGCGCACGCCCATTCTATAAGTCTACATAGATAGATATAATTGTCAAGCCTTTTTTCTCTCCTCCTTCCCCTTCTCCCCGCCTCCCGCAGCCTTTTTGCCCCGTGTGGTAGAATGGGTAGTTTAAGGACAGACCAATTTTCTCCATGGGAATGCCAGAGCAACCTCTCACTCACGTCTCCGAGTTCGACCCGGAAGACGAATATCGCCCGGAACCTGAGCCCGAACCGCTGCCTCCCACCTGGATGGACGGCAGCCTGCGCATCGGCATCCACGCTTCCATCGCGGGAAGCTATCTCAACGCCCTCGAATCCGCCCGCAAGCTTGGCTGCAACGCGTTGCAGATTTTCTCTGCAAGCCCGCGCATGTGGCAGGCGGGCTCTGCGCGCATCCCCGACGTAGACGCGGCTGCCTTTCGCGCTCGCCGCGCCGAACTCGGCCTCGGCCCGCTCGTCATTCACGCCAACTATCTGATCAATCTTGCCGGCGCGCAGCCCATGCTGCGCACGCGCTCGATTCAAGCTTTCCACGATGAGCTCGTCCGCGGCGTAGCTCTCGGCGCCGATTTTCTGGTCGTACACCCGGGATCGCGCGGCGAAGCCACGCCCGAGCAAGCCGTGACCACCGTGATCGAGTCCTTGAAGCAAGGTTCCAAGCGTGTCGCACTCGGCAATCTGCGCATTCTGATTGAGAACACGGCAGGTATGGGAGTCGCCGTCGGCTCGCGCCTGGAAGAAGTTGCGGAGATCCTCGCCGGTCTCAAAGATGTCCCCGCCGCAGTCTGCCTCGATACCGCGCATCTCTTCGCCGCCGGCTACGACATCAAAAGCGAAACCGGCCTAGCCTCCACGATCGACGTGATCGAAAGCACCATCGGTCTCGATCGCGTTCCCGTCTTTCACGCCAATGATTCGAAAATCCCGCTTGGCGGCCGCGTCGATCGCCACGAAAACATCGGCGAAGGCAAAATTGGCGCCGAAGCTTTTCATCGCATCCTGACGCATCCAAGACTCGGCGCATCCTCCCCCCACGGCTTGACGGGCCGCGCTTTCATCCTCGAAACGCCCATCGATCAACCCGGCGACGATCGTCGCAATGTGGCCAAGCTCTGGGAACTCGCCGGTTTGCGGGAACAAGCTCCTCCCGCCGAAAAAGGTTTCTCGATGCTGACCGCGGCCATCAAGAAAATCCAAACGAAGACTGCCAAAGCCGAGAGAGCCGCCGCCAAGAAAACGAAAGTGGCCATCAAGGCCAAAGCGTCGGCTGGCAAGTTCAAAAAAAAGCGCAAGACCAAAAGGGGATAGCGAGGCGTGGCGGACTACAACCCACAAGAGATCGAAGCGAAGTGGCAAAAGCGCTGGGCCGAAGCGCGCGTGTTCGAAACGGAAGCCGATCCTTCAAAGCCAAAATATTACGTTCTGGAAATGCTGCCGTATCCCTCCGGCACCATGCACATGGGCCACATGCGCAATTACGCCATCGGCGACGTCGTCGCCCGCGTCAAGCGCATGCGCGGCTTCAATGTTCTTCACCCCATGGGCTGGGACGCCTTCGGTCTTCCCGCGGAAAACGCCGCCGTCAAGAACAACACGCATCCGCGCGTCTGGACCAACAACAACATCGCAGAGTTCCAGCGCACCCTACGCCGCTTCGGCTTCAGTTACGACTGGCGGCGTGAAATCTCGACGTGCGAGCCCGAATACTATCGTTGGAACCAGTGGTTCTTCCTGCGCATGCTCGAGCGCGGCCTGGCCTACCGCAAAAAAAGCCGCGTCAACTGGTGCCCCAAGTGCTGCACCGTCCTGGCGAACGAGCAAGTCGTCAACGGCGGCTACTGCTGGCGTCACGAAGACACGCTAGTCGAGTCCCGCGAACTCGAGCAATGGTTCCTCAAAACCACGGCCTACGCCGATCAACTCGTCGATGACCTGAAAGAGCTCGAAGGCAGTTGGCCCGAACGCGTCATCACCATGCAGCGCAATTGGATTGGTCGCTCGCAAGGGGCGCGAGTGAAGTTCGCAGTAGCGGATGTGAAAGGCGCGGCGTCGATCGAGATTTTCACCACGCGCATCGACACTATCTACGGCGCGACCGCGATCATCCTCGCCCCCACCCATCCGCTGGTCGCGCGGCTCCTACAAGGTTCTCCGGTCCGCGAGGCAGCCGAGCCCCAACTCACGCACATGAAGCAAGCTTCCGTCAAAACGGCGGACCTCGCCACCGCCGAAAAAGTCGGCTTCTTAACCGGTCGTCACGCTACCAATCCCTTCAGCGGCGAGAAAATCCCCATCTGGGTCGGCAATTTTGTCCTCATGGAATACGGCACCGGCGCCATCATGGCCGTCCCCGCCCACGACGAGCGCGATTTCGAATTCTGCCGCAAATACGGCTTGCCCATTCGCGTCGTTATTCAGCCGACCGCAGGAGAGCCTCTTGTCGAAGAAAAAATGACCGCTGCCTTCGATGAGCACCAGAACGGCAAGGTCGTCAATTCCGGTCCGTTCGATGACCTCTCGCCCGATGAAGCCATCGCCAAAATGACGGCCTTCGCCGAGAAAAAGGGTTTTGGCCACGGCGAAGTCGTCTTCCGCCTGCGCGACTGGGGCATCTCCCGCCAGCGCTATTGGGGCACGCCAATTCCCGTCGTTTATTGTCCCGATCACGGCCTGCAACCGGTCCCGGATAAAGATCTCCCGGTCCTGCTGCCGCCCAATCCGAAACTCACTGGCGAAGGCGAATCCCCGCTCGCCGCAACTCCGGAATTCGTTAACACGACTTGCCCGAAATGCGGTGGCCCAGCCAAGCGAGAAACCGACACGATGGATACCTTCGTCGACTCCTCCTGGTATTTCTACCGCTATTGCGACCCGCACAACGACAAAGCTCCCTTCGATCCCGTGAAAGTCGGCTATTGGTTTCCGATCGACCAGTACATCGGCGGCATTACCCACGCCATCCTGCACCTTCTCTATTCGCGCTTCTGGTGCAAAGTCATGCGCGACCTCGGCCTTGTCGGTCACAACGAGCCCATCTCCAGGCTGTTCACGCAGGGCATGGTGCAAAAAGGCGGCGTGGCCATGTCCAAATCGCGCGGCAACGTCGTCGGCGCCATCGACATGGCCGAAAAATACGGCGCCGATACCGGCCGCCTTTACACGCTCTTTGCCGCTCCTCCCGAAAAGGACCTCGAATGGAGCGAAGAAAGCATCGAAGGCTCCTGGCGTTTCCTCAACCGGGTCTTCCGCTTGGTGGATAAGCACGCGGGAGCGATTCGCGACACCAAGAGCTGGAATTTCGATCCAAAGGGAATGACCGACAAAGAACGCGACCTGATCCGCGTCACTTACCAAACCATGACGAGGGTCACGCAAGACTTCGAGAAGCGTTGGCACTTCAATTCCGCCATCGCTCAAATCATGGAATTGACCAACGAGATTTATTTGGCCGAACCTCTCGAGAATGGGGTTCGTCCAGAAATTCGCAAAGAAGTCCTGCAAATCCTGACGCTCCTGCTGGCTCCTATGACGCCGCACATCGCGGAGGAAATGTGGGAAATGCTCGGCAACACGGATGGCCTCTGGAACGCTCCGTGGCCCATTCTTGCGGGTGAGCAGTTAGAGCTAGCCAAGGACAACGAAGTCGAAATCCCCGTCCAGGTCAACGGGCGCGTTCGCACCACTCTAAAAGTTCCCGCAGGTGCCGGCGAGGCCGACGTTGCCGCCAAAGCCAAAGCCGATCCCGCTGTAGCCCGCCATATCGACGGCAAACGCCTCGTCAAGGTTATCTTCGTCCCCAACAAACTCCTAAATCTGGTGGTCCAATGACCTCGCCACCTTTCCCTCGTAGGTGCACGGCACGCCGTGCCCGTTCCGCGGCCCGCGTCACGCTTCGAACGGCTTTGATGATTGGCCTTTTCTCTACGCTAGCCGTCCCTTTCCAAAAACCTCCGGATCATCCGAGGTGGGCAGTTTACGTTGCCTCCTTCATCGAATCGAAGTATATCGACGAGCCGATCTGCAATTCGCTGGAGTATTTCTCCTTCTCCGGCGCCCCTCAGCGTTTCGACTACGTTCACGAACTTTCCAGGAAAAACCCCTCGGAGATCAAGGACAAGGTCAATACGCAGCCACTTGGAGCGGCGCAGGGTTACCCCGTGCAGGAAGTCGATCACATCATTAACGGCAACGAACTCATCGTAAAGATGCTCCTTGTACAGCGTAAGCCGGGCGAATTCTGTGAAATCTACCACCAGCAAATGAGTCCTGACACCATCAGCGTTGAACCGGCGTATCTGGTGCACGTCGGCGATGAAACCGTCTTGGCCTCGACTGACCCCTGGACTGGAAATAGCGGCCAGCGCACAGAAATTTACTGGACCTTCGATAAGGATGGCCCGCTACTGCTGGATATAGACGGCAAGATCCAGGAAGCACTGAAAGAGTTTCGGCCCAAGGAATTTATCATTATGGGCGGTGGCGGATTCGATGTCCGAACCCTCACGTATGGTATGCCGCTTTGGAAACCGAGTGATCCCCACTGCTGCCCCACCGGCGGCAGCATCGAAATAAAGTTTGCCCTGAAAGACCGTCAGTTGGTCGTTGTCAGTCACAGCTACAAAAAGAAATAACTGGGAGGAGTACGATGGCAACGGGAGCCGCAATGACGGAACACCATCAAAAGCCAAAGTCCGAACTAGGCGGCGTGGTCGTGCTCGATTTCGGCGGCCAATACACGCAACTCATCGCCCGCCGCATCCGCGAACAAAACGTCTTCTCCGCCATCCTCCCGTGCACCGCGACGCTAGACGAAATACGCCAGTACGCCCCAGCCGGCATCGTTCTCTCCGGTGGCCCCAGCTCCGTCTATGACTCCGACGCGCCCAAATGTGACCCCGCGATCCTCGCGATGGGAATCCCGGTCCTTGGTATCTGTTACGGCATGCAGTGGATTACCCACGCGCTCGGCGGCAAAGTCGAAAAAGCAGAGCGCCGCGAGTACGGCCGCGCGCAGCTGAAGGTAAAGTGCGAGAACGGCCCCTCGGAATCCGCGCTCTTTGCAGGCGTGCCTGAATGTCTCCGCATCTGGAACAGCCACGGCGATCACGTGCGCGAGCTCCCTCCCGGCTTTTTCGCAACGGGCCACACGGACAACGCCATCGCGTCGCTTGAAGATCCCCAGCGGAAAATCTACGCCGTGCAATTCCACGTCGAGGTAAACCACACCGAAAGCGGCACCGAACTTCTCCGCAATTTCCTCTTCCGCGTTTGCAAAGCCGAACGCAAATGGAGCGGCTCCGCCTTCATCGAAGAAACCACCGAAGCCATTCGAACAACGGTCGGCCAAGGCGGCGCCATCTGCGCACTAAGCGGGGGAGTGGACTCGACCGTCGCGGCTGTCCTCGTTCACCGCGCCATGGGCGACCGCCTCACAAATATCTTCGTCAACACCGGAATGCTCCGGAAAAACGAATTTGCGGACACTTTGGAGATGCTCCGGGATCGCCTGGGCCTCCGCGTCATCGGCGTGGACGCTTCGGACCGCTTCCTGAACAAGCTTGTGGGCGTCACTGACCCCGAGCAAAAGCGCAAAATCATTGGCGGGGAATTCATCGCCGTCTTTGCCGAGGAAGCCCAAAAACTCCAAAAAGGGGAAGCTCAGGGTGGAATCGCCTGGCTCGTCCAGGGAACCCTCTATCCGGACGTCATCGAGTCCGTTTCCGTAAAAGGTCCTTCCGCCACCATCAAGACCCACCACAATGTCGGAGGTCTGCCCGAAAACATGCCATTTGCACTCATCGAGCCCCTGCGCGACCTTTTCAAGGACGAGGTCCGCCGGATAGGCAAAGACCTCGGTCTTCCGGACGAGATTCTTTTGAAACATCCGTTTCCGGGTCCAGGACTAGCGGTGAGGCTCCTGGGAGAGATCACTCGCGAGCATCTCTTCACGTTGCAGGAGGCGGACGCCATAGTTGTCGAAGAGATACGTCGCTCCGGGCTCTATAGCAAAGTTTGGCAAGCCTTTGCCGTTCTGCTCCCCGTCCGCAGCGTCGGCGTCATGGGCGACTACCGTACCTACGGCCTAACTGTAGCCGTCCGCGTCGTCGAATCCGACGATGCCATGACCGCCGACTGGGTGCGTCTCCCCGGCGAAGTTCTGGAACGTATTTCCACGCGGATCGTCAATGAAGTTCGTGGGGTGACCCGCGTGGTTTATGACATTAGTTCGAAGCCGCCCAGCACGATTGAATGGGAGTAAGTTCCATTCTGGAACTTTCGCATCTGAAAGAGGGAATTGAGTTTAAGCGCCAGAGGAGGGCTTTTTTTCGGCGATCTACTACCGCAGATAGTGTAAAGGCCGCGCAGGGACCGAACGCGGCCTATCCGGGTGTAACCATTACTTCGACGGCTTGCTCTAAAAAAATGTCGCAGAACTAGCGGTTAGCCATTTTTTGCGCCATGTACAGAATGAGCTTGCGGTCCCCTTCTTCCACTTTGCCCAGCAAGCGGCGAAGCTTGTTGAGAAAGCGTGCATCTTTTCCCACGCTGCCCCAGGCGATGTCATCCGACGACTTCCGCTTGGGGAGATTCGGCAACTGCGGCGGCTCTTCGCCGTCATAAAAGAGTTGATAGAGTGGGCACTCGAGAGCGCGCGCAAGTTTTTCCAGTGTTTCGATGGCCGGTACTGTATGGCCATTTTCTACGCGGGAAATATAACAACGCAGCAACCCTGTTCGCTTCTCAATGTCGCCCTGGGAGAGTTTCTTATCTTCGCGGAGTGCGCGAAGACGGTCACCTATAATCATGGCGGCATTATTCCATGTAGATACCGGTCAAGCAAGTAGAAACTTGGCACGCGCCGATTGAAACACTTGATGCAGGAAGAGGAAATGCTGTCTTGTGGGGAAGGGAAACTAAGTTACATTAGACGTAACCGGATGGACATGCCACGCGTCCCTAAACTAGAGCCCTTGAGCGTACCCGCCGGTACGGCGGGTGCCAAACCGCCTGTCGCCAGAGCGCCAGGCGCGTTGGACGACCGGGAACTTGTCCGGCGGGCACAGGCTGAAGACCAGGAGGCATTTGAAGAGCTCCTGCGAAGGCATCAGCACCGCGTGTTTGCGGTTGCTGGCGGTATATTGCGGCGTCGCGAAGACGTCGAAGACATCGCCCAGCAGGTTTTTGTGAAGGCGTATTTCTCGCTGAAGCGGTTCGATCAGCGGGCAGCTTTCAGCACTTGGTTGTATAAGATAACCGTGAACGAGTGCTGGGATTTGCTGAGGAAGAAAAAAGTCCGGCCCCTGGTTTACGAGTCGGGCTTGAGCGAAGAGCAAGCCAAGCAGGTGATCGCCGCCGAAGGGAAAAACAGCGGCGGCCCGGATGTGCGCGACAGGATGGAAGCCCGCGAACGAGTCGAGCGGCTTCTGGAAGGACTCGACGAGCGCGACCGCCTGATGCTGGTTCTGAAAGAAGTCGAGGGCTTTGCGGTCGAAGAGATCGCGCAGATTTTGGATTTGAATGCGAACACGGTGAAGGTGCGGCTCTTCCGCGCGCGCCGCAGGATTGTGAACAAAGTCAGGAAACGCGGAGAATGATTGCGTGGATGCTAAGTTCGGAACAGTTTTTAAGATGTTTTGATTTTGATGGAAGCGCACATTAGCCGGATCATAGAACATTAGAGGAGTCTGATAATGATAAATTTTCTGAAGAAGCGCCGACCGGAATGTCGTGGTTTTCAGATGCAGCTCGAGGACGCGGCCGGCGCCGCTCCGAACGCGAAAGACTTGCCGGAACTGCTGGCATCGGCACCTGCTGCCCTGAAAGAACACACGACCGCTTGCGCGGATTGCCGCGCGGCAGCGGAGAATATTCTTGCGGCGCGCGCCCTCCTGGCGGAATTGCCCTCATACGCTGCAACGGCTGGACCGTGGTTTGCTCCGCGGGTGATGGCGGCGATCGCGGCGCGCAAAGCGGAACTCAGCCGCGCGGCAGACACCTGGACTTTTCTGCCGAAGCTCGCTGCGCGCCTCACCTGGGCTTCTTCCATAGCGTTGCTTTTGGCTAGCGCCTGGCTATACCAAAAACCACCGACGATGCAGAGCGTAAGCACCGCTGCGAAGTCAGTAGCCACGGACATCACAGGCGATCCGGTTGTTGATCCTGCCGCGCAATCTAATGCCGATGACGAATTCTTGCTGAGCCTTGCGGAGAAGCAGCACCGATGAATGAGAACACCGCAAAGCGGCGAGCTGCGTTTTGGGTCGCCGCCGTTTTCGTTCTGGGAGTGGCGCTTGGCGGCGTCTTCGGTTATTTCTACGGCCACCGCGGTACTGTCGCGGCCGCCCCGCCTCCCATGAGCGATGCGGAACGGCACGCAAAACGGCTCGATCAACTGACGCGTGAGTTGAGCCTCAACGACTCGCAGCGGCAACAAATGGACTTGCTGCTCACCCAAGCCCACATCGACTTCCAAGCCGTCCGCACCAAAAACGCGCAGCAACTCGAAGCCGACATGGATCAGGAACGCCACAAGAGCCGCGACCAAATGCGCGCCATCCTGACTCCGGAACAATTGCCTAAATTCGAAGACTTCCTGAAGCGCCTGGACGAAGAACGTAGGAAAAACGCTCCGCCTCCGGGAATGCCGCCGGGGCCGCCGCCTTCGCACTAGCTCATCGGCAACACACTGGAGCGCTTCGCAAATTCCAGTTACGGTCTCGCTTTCGAGCGGCTGCTATAGCTATCGAGTTTATGCATAGGTCCTTCTTCTGCCTTTTGTTCTGCACAGCTTTACACTTTTACGATGAGTTTGCCGGTGTTGCCGCCGGTGAAAAGCATGTTTATGGCTTCGGGAGCTTTTTCGAGGCCTTCCACGACTGTTTGACGATCCTTCAATTTGCCCATCATTTTCCACTTGCCTAGTTCCATGGCCGCTTCGGTGAAGCGGGAGGCGTAGTCGAGGACTAGAAAACCCTCTACCTTGAGGCGTTTGACGATCAGAATTCCGAGATTGCTGGGCCCAGAAGTCTCCTTCGTGTAGCCGGAAATCAGACCGCAGAGAGCAACGCGGCCGTGGAGGTTCATGCGGTTCAGGACTGCCTCCATAATTTCGCCGCCGACATTTTCGAAGTCGATGTCGACGCCGTTGGGCGTGGCAGCGGCGAGCTTTTCTTTCCAATCGGGATGTTTGTAGTTTATGGCGGCGTCGAAACCGAGTTCGTCGGTCAGCCACGCGCACTTGTCGTCCGTTCCGGCGATGCCAACGACGCGGCAGCCGTGAATTTTGCCGATTTGTCCGGCGACGCTTCCGGTGGCACCGGCCGCGGCGGAGACGACCAACGTCTCACCTTTTTGCGGTTTGGCGATTTCGGTCATGCCGAAATAGGCGGTTATTCCGGTCATGCCGAGGACTCCCAGGAAGAGCGTGTCGGAGACGAAAGGAATCGAAGGGACTTTCTGAAAGGGAAATTTCGATTGCGCCTCGATCACAACGTATTCCTGAAAGCCCGTTAGGCCCACGATTTTGTCGCCCTTCTTGAGTTGTGCGTGGCGCGATTCGATGACTTCAGCAAGGCCGCCTGCGCGCATTACGTCGCCGATGGCGACGGCGGGAAGGTAGCTGTCCACGGCCATCCAGACGCGCATGGTGGGATCGATGGAGAGGTATTTAACTTTGGCTAGAGCTTGACCGTCTTGCAGTTCTGGGACAGGTGATTCGGTGAGTTGCAGATCACCAGGAGCGAGTAAGCCTTTCGGCCGGGCTTGCAGACGAAGTTGACGATTCATTGTGGTCACTTGGTGCTCTCCAAATATCTATGCACGCGCTTTGCAGTGCATTCCGCACAGCCAAGGTTCGTCGCGCCTAAACCGCGCGATGGAGAAGCGGTTGGCTGTGCCACAACTCATCCGCGCAAGGATCGAAGAGCACAGCCAGGATTGGCTGTGCCACTTAGAACGGAATGTCCTCGTCGGAGATTTCCGGGCCGCTGGGGGCTTGGCTACCGCCGTAGGAGTCGTCCGCTGGGGCGGAGTGAGATTCGACGTCCTCGCCGCTGGATCGGCCGCCTCCGGCGCCAGCCGCGGCTGCGTCGCTGCGGCCGCCTAACATGCGGAAATTGCTGGCCACAATTTCAAAACTGGTGCGTTTTTGGCCTTCTTTATCCTGCCATTCGCGAGACTGGATGCGGCCCTCGATGAAGACCAGCGAACCCTTTTTTAGATATTGCTGAGCGATTTCGGCTTGCTTGCCCCAGACGACAATTTTGTGCCATTCGGTGCGTTTTTGGCGTTCGCCGTTGCGGTCTTTGTAGGTTTCGTCGGTGGCTACGGAAAAATTGGCTACGGCTTGGCCGCCGCCGGTGTAGCGGGTTTCTGGATCGCGGCCTAGGCGGCCTACGAGGATGACCTTGTTAACGGACATAAGCGTTTTCTCCTGCGGCGCTGAAGATAGCAGAAACGGCGTGTGTAGGCAAAAACAAGGCGATGAGCAGAATCCTCCTATTTTGAGAGGTCGGAGCTTCGGCTGCTCCATAAACAGCTGGGAAAAGCGGCTTTTGGCCCTGACAGAGATTCTCGTCCGCCCCTAGGGCGGGGAGTTTGAGGGCTGCAGGTTTGAAAATGGAGCGTATGGGATTAAAGTCAGTGGAGAGGAAATCGGAAAATAGGAAAACCCGGAAGGGTGCGGTTCGTGGGACCGAAGGTGACAGAGATTATGAGCCAGGTGCCAGTGTGGTTTGAGCGGAAGTTTGCGTTTTCGTTTCCGCTGGAGGTATGGCCGAATGTGTGCGCGCGGTTGCGGGGGACTCCGGCGAGACTGGAAGAGGCGCTTCGGGGGCGTTCGCGCGAAATTTTGATCAGGAAAGCGGACGGGAAGTGGTCGGCGCAGGAACATGCGGGGCATTTGCTGGACCTGGAGGCGCTGTGGCTGGCGCGCGTGGAGGATTACGTGGCGGACAGCGGGGAGCTTGCCGTGGCCGATTTGCGGAACCGGAAGACAGATGAGGCGGACTACAACGCGCGGGCGCTGGAACAGACTCTCACGGAGTTTCGCGCTGCGAGAGGGAGACTGTTGAAGCGTGTTGGGGAATTGGATGCGGCGCTATTTGGCCGGACTATTGCGCATCCTCGTTTGAAGACGCCGATGCGACTTGTGGATCACTTGTATTTTGTCGCGGAGCACGATGATCATCATTTGGCGCGGGTTTGGGAACTGGTTAACGGCGTTGGGTAGAGTCACCGCTTCGATTGGGCAGTGGAGATGCTTTTTGGGATTGAGTAGAGAATCGTGAGTGGTGAGTAGAGCGGGAGAAGAGAAGACCCACCCCTGCGTGAAACAAAACTGCAAGGGATGGCGCACCCAAGACTAAAGGCCCGGCCACCTGCCCGTAGTTGTGCGGCGGGATCTCTAACACTTTGAAATGCGTCTAGAAAAGGATTCCTGTGACTTGCTCGGCGATTTGGTTCGCTTTGTCGCGGCGGTCTTTTTGCGTCATGGATGGATCGTCTTGAACGGTGGAGCTTAGGCTTACAACGAAGGCTTGATTGCGCACGCGGCCTACTACTATCTCGGCGTAGTGGTTTTCCTTGGTGTGCGTGGTGCATGTGACGGCTTCATTGCCGGTGGCGGGGAGGGGCGGGCTTTTGGGCGGGCATTGGGCCAAGTAGGCGGGGAATTGTTTGCGGACGTCGGTCATTAGGTCGACGGAGATGCGAAGTTCGTGGATGGCGGCGCCTTGCTGGCGGTTGAATTTGCACATGCCGGTGCCTTGATCGTTGAGCTTGACGGTGACCGTGACGCGGCCGCTGAGGATGCCGCTGGCGGTGGCTTCGTTGAGCCAAGGACACTTCGTTTGTGCATGGCAGATGGCGGGCGTGAATGACGCGAGGCTTAGAAGAAGCGTAGGAAAAGTTCGCATTGCTAGGATTTCGCGGCGGGCTTCAATGCTTCCGACTTGAGGATCTTGCCACCTTCCTGGATGACGTAGAGGCGGTTTACCTCAAGATCTTTGAGCTGATCGATTTGGCCGCTTAGCCAGCGAATTTCGATCATGTCGACTCTTGCGGCTTGATCGAGCCCGAAGTGCATGCGCATATCGTTTTGGGAGAAGTAGCTGCCGCCGCTGCGGAGTTCGTCCATTTGGACTAGGGGCTTTTCGGCGGTGGGAAGCGTTTTGGCGGTGACCAGGACGCGGCTGCCGATGCCGGTGCGATTGGATTTTGTGCCGACTAGTTTGATCTTGATCCAGGTGCGATTGAGGGTGGAATCGCAGCGGAGGAGCTGGGGGATGGCGTTGACGCAGTTGACGGCGATGTCGAGGTCGCCGTCGTTGTCGTAGTCGCCGAAGGCGCAGCCGCGGGCGGGGGCGTTTTCCATGATGCCCGGGCCACCCTGGCTGGTGACTTCTTCGAAGCGGCCGTTGCGGAGATTGCGGTAGAGATATTTGTGCTCGGCGTATTTGAGGTCGGCTTTGGATTTGTCGACCTCGGGGTAGACGTGGCCGTTGGACATGAGGATGTCGAGCCAGCCGTCGTTGTCCATATCGAAGAAGCCGACGCCCCAGCCGAGGAGGCGGGTGTTGACGCCGAGGCCGCTGGGATAGGTGCGGTCTTCGAAAACGCCGTCGCCGAGATTGGTGTAGAGGGAGTCGGTGTCCCCAGCGAAATTCGTTTTTACGATATCGAGATTGCCGTCGCGGTTGTAATCGCCGATGGAGACGCCCATACCGGCTTGCGGCTTGGCCTCGGCGGAGAGTGCGGCGCCGTTTTCGATGGCGACATCCTTGAAAGTGCCGTCGTGCTGGTTGAGGTAGAGCGTGGCGGGAGCGGAATCGTTGGCGACGTAGATGTCGGGCCAGCCATCGTTATCGAGATCGGAAGCGGCGACGCTGAGGCCGTAGGTGCCGACAGCGTTCCACATGCCGGCTTTTTGGCTGACGTCGGAGAAAGTGCCGTTGCCGTTGTTGTGATAGAGAATATTTTTTGCACCGGCGAGGCCGGGAGGACCGCAGGCTACTACGATGCCTTTGTAGGTGCAGGGGCCTTCCTCGGGCAGGGGAGCGGTTTTTAGATCGAAGTCGACGTAGTTGGCGACGAAGAGGTCGAGATGGCCGTCTTTGTCGTAGTCGACCCAGGTGCAGCCGGTATTCCAGCGCGTTTTGGGTCCGGGCTGGAGGAGGCCGGTGCGCTCGGTGACGTCGGTGAAAGTGCCATTGCCGTTGTTGTGATAGAGGACGTTTTGGCCGTAGTAGGTAACAAAAAGATCGTCGAAGCCGTCGTTGTCGTAGTCGCCGACGCAGCAGGCTTGCCCCCAGCCGGTGCGGACGTCGAGGCCGGAACCTTTGGTGACATCGGTGAAGGTGCCGTCGCGATTGTTTTTGAAGAGGCGGCAATGCGGTTCTTTGCCCTTCGCGAATCCCTCGAGGCGCCAGCCGTTGACGAAGAAGACGTCGAGCCAGCCATCGTTATCGTAATCGTAGAAGGCGAGGCCGCAGCCGGTGGTTTCGAGAAGATATTTGTTTTTGCCGACGCCGCCGAAGATGGTTTCGACGTCGAGGCCAGAGCCTTTGACGACATCGACGAAACTGACGCCAAGCGGGGTGCCTTCGATCGGGGATTTCGGGCCGGGCGGAGGAGGAGCGGGTTTGGCATCGTAGCTGCGCTCGATGGGGCCAATTTTCTGTTTGGGAGGAGGTTCCTGCTGCTGAGGAGCGGCAAGAGCGAGAAGATCGGAGAAGGGAAGAACGAGAGCGGTGCGGCTGAGCGAGCGAAGAAATTTTCGGCGATCCTGGTCCGACAAGAATCCTCCTTGGTTAGCGCTGACCGGGGCCGTTGCCTGCGGCACCTGCGTTGACGGGGGCAGCGGGCTTCAGGTCTGTATGCATGTGCCAGGGCACGCTCTCGGTCGATATCTCGGGATGCTTGCGCAGGAAGTCGAGGGAGTAAGTGGGTGCTTCGGGATCGATGCGCTTGGTGGCGTACATGGCGGCTTGGGCGGCTGCTTCGGCTTTCATGCCTTTGCGGCGATAGAGGATGGCGAGATTGTAGTGGGCGGCGAGATCGTCGGGATCGATGGCCTGCAAGGCTTGGAACTGCGCGACGGCGTCATCGGTGCGATGCTGCTGGTAATAGGCGATGCCGAGCTCGCGGCGGGCATCGCGCGATTGGGGGAACTGCTCAACGACTCTCTGGAGATCGGCGACTTCGGATTCGGGATGGCCTTCGCGGCGCTCGACAAGAGCGAGATAGTAGAGAGCCCGGGCGTAATCGGGATGGAGTTGCAGAGCTTTCTCAAGAGGCGGACGGGCGGAAGAGTATTTTTCCCACTCGATGTAGGTTAAGCCGAGGTTTACGTAGCCGTCTTCATAGTCGGGGCGGAGCTTGACGACTTGCTCGAAGGCTGCGATCGAATCGGAGTATTGCTGCTGGTCAAGATAGCCGATGCCGACATTGTTCCAACGCATCCAGTCCTGATTGTCGTTGGGCGCGGGAGGAGTTGGATCGTTCATGCCGAGGTTCAACTCGCGCGTACGAGAGGCCAACTCAACTACCGGGTAGAGCGGATGATCGGTGCCGAAGACGTTGTTTAGATAGCTCTGGCGCAGGTGACGATAGTTTACGCGGGCTGTGACGCTGAGAGGACCTTTGGCGTCAGGCGGAATTTTGAATTCATAGCGGACCAGTGCGGAGCGGCCGGACTGAATGGAGTTGTCATAGGCCATGGAATGGATGGTCCAGACCTTGTGATTGTCGACGAACTCGCCGGAGAGATTGACGGGGCGGTTGGTGAAGCTGTGGGCGCGAGTGTCGAGCACGCCGTCAGGCTTCAGGAAACCGCTGTGATAGATGTCGTTTCCGGCGGCGTCTTTGACGGTGACTTCGACCCACGCTTCGTAAAGATCGCGGACTTCGGGAATGAGCGAGTGGCCGATATTTTTGTTTTGGATGACGACGTAGGCGGTGACGACGCTGTTTGGATCAAGCTGAAAGGGAACGGTGCCGAGGGGCGCGATCATGTTGTCGTCGCCGGCTTTCTTGAGCGCGAAGATGTCGACGTTGAGGAAGTTGCCCGCCTTGAGGAACTCGATCGTTTTCTGGAGTTGCTCGTCAAAGCCGTAGTAGTAGGGCACGGCGGTGTTTCCGGCGAGCCAGCGATGGGAGGCGAAGGTTCCGCCCTTGGCGCCGTAGTCGTGGAGGACGGCCGGTGCGCGGCGCATGTGGCAGCTTTGGCAAGAGGCGAAGTCAGCGGAATAGAAGGTGAGCGGGTTGCGCTTGGAAAATTTGGAGTTTTGCCACTCGTCAAAGACCGTGAAGGCGCGGATGAATTTGTATTCATTCAGGGGATTCGGGAGATTGGCTTTGTGGCAGGCGGCGCAGAATTCGGGCGTGCGATAAAACGGCTGCATGACAGCTTTGGAGTGGCGCTCAGGATGTTCGAGGATTTCGCCGAATTGAACTTGGCCAGGGATACGATTGCCGTTTTCGTCCACCATGACGGCGGGAACGCCCATCACGTAGCCGCCGTTGCCGGAGGTGGATTGCAGCCGCTGGATGGAATGGCAGGTTGTGCAGGTCAAACCGTCTTTGTCAAAGGCGCGATCGACGTGCGAGTCGGTTGTCAAGCCGCCCGAGAGCACGACAATCGGATTGTGGCAGCTATCGCAGTGGCGGGAGAACTCAATGCCTTTGGTGCGGACGAGGATGTTGACGCTGGTGCGGTAGAACGGAGTGCGGAAGGAGTTGGAGTGCAGGGCCTGGCGCCACTGGCTGTAGGCTTCGTCGTGGCAGTGCGCGCAGTATTCGGCTTCCGGGAAAGCGCCCGGCTGAATAAAGTCGTTGCCCTCAATGGCGGCATTGCCCGGAAGCGACAGGTTGTCTTTGCCGAAAAGAAAATTGTAGGTCTTTCGTATCTCATCAGCGTAATTCTTGCGCTCGGAGTCTTCACCGGATTGTGCACGGGCGGGGAGCGGAGCGGTTGCTATTAGGAATAGAAGGGAGAGGAGGGAACCGGGAGCACTCGCGAGAATTCGGCGCGTTCGAGAGTTCATCACGACCTACCTGAATGAACCAGCCTGCCAAAACGTTGGATGTGCCGCAGAGATTCGACGCTTATCCGGGACTCTGCGGAAACTACCAGCGACAGCATTGCAATGCCCACAAACGGTGACCCCTTGGGCTGGAATGGCCTGCACACTGGTATAGCGCATCCGCAGTTCAGTGTAAATGATGGTATTCGTATAGGGGAGCCCGCAAGGGATAGCGACCGACGGTAAGGAGCAGTTTCCTATTGCGTCGCGGATTGGAAGCTACTTCATGGGTGGACGGAAGAAAAAGCCTTGTACATTTGCCGATCGTTTTAGGCGCCGGAAGGAAGGGCACCGCGACGGTACCGCTTCTGCTCGCTAGGCGAGTGCCAGATTGAGATTCTCGATGGCTTCGTCGATCTCGGCTGTGTTCTTATAGCCTACGGTAACGCTATCGACGCCGGCGTTCCTGAAGGCGAACCGCATGGCCGCCTTGCGATCTTCACGGTTAAACGTACCCTCGCCCACAAGTTTCATACTGATGATGCCCATTCCTGATTTGCGGGCCTGCTGGACGTGGGTAACAACTTCAGAGACGTTGCCTAGGCCGTCCGTATCGTAATCCTCGGCGTCCATTCGGGTGCCCTTGTGGTTCATCCGGATCATGGCAATGTCGAGCCACTTGTTTTCGGGAACCTGGCGCAAGGCCGGGAGGCCGTGAACCGACGCTCCGTGACTTACGATGGCCTTCCTCGACTGCGCCTCCAGAATTCCCTCCTGCCACATGCTAGAGTCGGTGGGCCATGTCGCGGCATGTTGCCAATGCAAGAGCATGACGTCGAAGTATTCGGTATTCGCAAGTTTGCGCAGTTCGTCGAATTTTTCTTGCGGATTCACGCCTGGCCGGGTGGTCACCTTCGACATAATGCGATAGCTGTCGCGTGGAATGCCCTGCAGGGCCACTCCTAGCATGCGATGCATATCGCTGTAAGATTCAGCCGTTTCGAAGAAACGGATGCCGTTGTCGTAAGCGTGGCGCACCAGCCTCGTAAATCCCTCTTGTCCCAAGTCGCGCTGAACACGGCCGCTGAAGCTGCCCGTACCAAACGCGAGCCGCGTCACCTTTACCCCAGATTTTCCCAGGGTTACCCAATCTGTCGCAGTTTGGCGGGCCGCGCTACGCGGAAGGCTTCCAGTGACGACAAGGGCGCTGGCAGCGAGTCCCTTTTTCAGGAATTCACGTCGAGTGGAGTGAGACATGGATGCACCTCAAATCGGGCGAATGATAGTAAGAATGCGATGCAGCGGAGATGCCGCTTCGGCTGGGGGCGACTGCGCAACCAAGGGCCATGACCACTCAATCGTATTACGAAAGTCGAAGATGCGGTAGACCGAACGTGTTGAACGCCAGCCGGGGCCATAGTCCGATTCGGGCGTTAATCACGAACTGCGGTGACCAGAGAACGGGCCAGCGAATTCATCTCCATCTATCCCCTCGCTCCTTTACGTAATTTGCTAGAACATAGGGCCAAGGAATACAAACCACATCCACAACAACCCCGATACCCATGGCATGGGTGAGGCCCGATGACCGGACGGCGGACCACATCGGAAGAGCAACTGCTAATAACCACACCGCTTTATAGAACAGCTGTAGAAGAAGCAGAGGCAACATCTTCATTGGATATCGAATTCCCAAACCCGACAAAGCCGACAACGCCGCCCAAAAGCTGAAGGCAACACCATGCAACGGATCCCAAACTCCTTTGTGGCCGATAATTTCGGGCCATACGTCAAGTCCGAGCAACACGAAATTAAGCAGGTAAAGCAATCTCATTAGATACAGACGGAAGGTTGATATTTCATTAGACATTATTCGACTCGAGCCTTCTAAGACGACGTGCTGAACGAGAACGTCCGGTGGCCCGTATTATTATTCATCTGCGAATGGAAAGCCCCTGCTGACCTATTCCTTGAAATTTAGTCCACGCTCCCCATGTTCAGGAAGTTTCCGGGTCGTGATCAATTCCATCGAATTGGCTGGCGCAGCTTTTCGCCGCGGCTACTGCATGAAGCCCCGGACGAGTTGCGCAATCTGATCCGCAGCGGTGTCGAGCGCGAAATGTCCGCCGTCGACGATATGGATTTCGGCCTTCGGCACGTCGCGGCGGTAGGCCTCTGGCTCCGAGGGGTCGAACGAGGACTCATACTTGCCCCAGATCACGAGCAGGCGCGGCTGTCTGTCGCGCATCCACGCTTGCCATTTGGGGTAGTCGTCGACGTTTGTGCGGTAATCGTAGAAGAGGTCGCTTTGAATTTCGGCTTGGCCTGGCTGATTGAGAAAATAGAATTCGTCGGTCCAGAGATCCGGGTCGTGTCGTTCTATGTTTGGGTCGTCGCCCACGTGACGCGAACGCGTCGTCGCAAGCGACAAGAGGTTTGTGCGCAGGGCGCTCTCGTTGGCGGCGCGATCGGCCCAGAAGGTCCGCCGCGTCTTCCAATTCGCCCCCAAGCCTTCGTTATGCGCCACAGCGTCCTGCACGATGAGTGCCTCGATACGCTCCGGATGCGCCAACGCCATGCGAAAACCAACTGGGCCGCCATAATCCTGCACGTAGAGTGTGTAGCGCGAGAGGCCCAGCGCTTCGGCGAAATGATTCATAGTCTGGGCTATGTGATCGAACGTATACGCAAATTTTTTCGGGTCCGGCCAATCGCTGTGGCCGAAGCCTGGATAGTCCGGCGCGACAAGGTGATAGCGATCCGATAGCCGCGCGAACAAAGGCTCGAACATCCGCGACGAAGAGGGAAGCCCGTGAAGCAGGAGAAGCGTCGGTTTATCCTTCGGGCCCGCCTCTCTATAGAAAATGGAAAGTCCGTCTATCTGTATTGTGCGATAAGCAGTCGCGTATGCCACGGAAGGTTCCTTTCCTTGCGCTTGGCCCACAGATGAAAACAACGCGAGCATGGCGGAAACCGCGAACGTAATGCGGCAGACCTTCAAGCATCGGATGGTACGTGGCAAGCCGAAAGGACACATAGTTTACCTCCACATGCGGAAGTCCACACACAACTGCTCGGAGTGTTCCTCGATGCTCGCGACGCTTTTGCTACCGAGTTGTAGGGCAAATCTGGTTCTTGGCCAGCTTTACATTGTTAAAACGACGCGGAACTGCGCGTTACCGCTCATCATGCGCGCGTAGGCCTCGCCCGCTTTTTCGAGCGGATAAGTTTCAATCATGGCACGCACGCCGCTCAGTTCGCAGAAGCGCAGCGTATCCTCCGCATCCGCTGGAGTTCCCGAGGCCCACCCTTGAATCGCTCGGCTTCCATTGATCAACTGCACCGGCGCAACTTCAATGGGGTCAAAGGTTGCGCCGACCACGATGAGCTTGCCGTTTGGCCCGAGGCCATTAAACAGCTCGGACATGGCCTTGGAGCTTGGGGCCGTCGCCAATATCACCTGCGCTCCACCCATCTTCAACAATGCCTCTGCTGCATTGGTCGTTTTGCTGTCGATGAAAACGTTTGCTCCAAGTTTTTTTGCGAGCGCTGCGTTTTCCGGGCCCCGGCCGATGGCCACGACCTTGTACCCAAACTTGCTCGCGAATTGAACCCCGAGATGTCCCAGACCGCCGATACCCTGCACGGCAACCAGATCGCCGGGCATAGCACCACTGTGCCGCAACGCGTTGTAGGTCGTTATTCCGGCGCAGAGCAACGGTCCTGCTTCAGTGTCGCTCAGACTCTCGGGTATGGATGTCAGCGCTTCCACCGGAGCCACCATGTATTGCTGGTATCCACCGTCGTAGCTGATGCCAGCGATTTTCATGTTCTGGCAATTGCCAAAATCTCCGCGCCTGCATTGGAGACATGTGCCGTCGTGCCCTCCATGCCAGCCGACACCTGCGCGCTGGCCCTTCGTCCAACCAGAGACACCTTCGCCGAGTTCCTCGATAATGCCCGCAACTTCATGCCCTGGGACGCGGGGAAACTGGATGCCGGGCCACAAACCCTCCTTCGTGAGCACATCACTGTGGCAGACGCCGCAAGCCAGCACCTTGATGAGCACATGCCCTGCACCCGGTTTTGGAATCTCGCGCTCGACAATCTCGAAATCGCCTCCCGCCTTGGAAATCTGCGCCGCCTTCATTGGCGCTACCGCGAGTCTTGTTGTTGCCATAGATCCTCCTATGAATCTTCATTCCGAATTTTCAGCCATTGTTGAAGAGCGCTTACCGCTACTATCCGGCTTTTCTTATTTGCAGTGGTGAGGAGCGTTTCCTAGCTGCGGCAATGAGACATCTCTTTGATGCGCGTTAACGGCATCAGGGCGCTAGGAAAATCACTTGGCTGCACGGACCGGACGCGGTTAAGAGGAGCCATTACTAGCCGACGTGGCAAAGTGAAGGACCCCATCGTATTGCGGAGAGAACCTCTGTGAGGGCAGTCGTCCTCATCTGCGGATCCTCCCGCGGCGGAACTGGCGATTATTAGTTCACGTCGCTCGGACTGGGAAATCCGTCGTTGAGTGACAAAGACACTATCACGGAATGAGAGCCCCAAGTGTTAATTCCTGGTGAACTGGGTAACTGTAAATGCGGAGTGACAGGTCAATATTCAGCGCGAGTGAGGAGACTGCTCTATTTAATTTGCTGATCTTCCGACAATGCCTGGTTGATGCTTTTTAGGGTCTGGAATCCGTCTTTGACCACCGTCGTCTTGATGTTGTCTTTTGTTACGACAGTGGGTTTCAATAGGATGGCGGGTACGTCCGACTTGCCATTATTTACCGATCTGTTTGCGCGTGTCCTTTCCCCTTTGGCCAGCCGAACGGCTTCTTCCGCCGCAACTTCCGCTTCATTTGCTATGGGCTTGTAGACGGTCATGCTTTGCGTGCCCTGAGCGATGCAAATCACGGCGGCCAAATCCGCATCTTGGCCTGAAACTGGCACTTTGCCCGCGAGATTATGCTCGCGGAGGGCTTGAATCGCCCCTCCCGCCAGGCCGTCATTGGAAGCGAGAACAGCGGCGATGTTACCTTGCATGGAGTCAATGGCCTTCAACATCGCAAGGTATGCCTCGGAAGGCAACCAGTCTTTGGTATACCCGTCCGCAACCACTTTTATCTCACCGCGATCGACGTATGGCTTCAAAACCTTCATCTGCGCGTCGTGCAGGGCTTTGGCGCCTTCGTCATTTGGAGAACCCGCAATCAGTACGTAATTCCCCTTGGGCGCAAGTTTTACGAGGTATTCCGCTTGCTGCCAGCCGATCTCGGCACGGTCAAAACTCACATAGAGATCAACATCGCTGTTCTGAACCAGGCGATCATAACTGATGACCTTAACCTGGGCCGACTTCGCGGCGTCCACCATGCGGCTGGCCTTGGAGGTATCGCGGGGCAGAAAAACCAGCACTTTGATCCCGGCCTTGATCATGTCCTTTACTTGTTGGAACTGGCGATCATCGTCTCCGCCAGCGTCCGCGGAAATCACCTCCGCCCCTAACTGTATTGCGCGCGCCTGAAAGGAGCTCTGGTCCGTCTGCCAACGTTCTCCCTTCATGTCTTCTATGGAGAAGCCTATTTTTAGTTTGTTTCCGTTTTGCGCCTGCACAAGTCGTACGCCAATCACGGCGAAGACCGCGAGGAATAGGGTGAACGGAACCGTTAGACGGCCTACCGCTTTTTTCACGATATCTCTCTCCAGGCTGACGTACCAGCTCCAGCATAGCCTGCTGAAGATCATCTGCAAGCCTCCAGGAACGCGGCGATGCTCAACAGGATATTGCGTTCTCTGTAGAGTCACCGTCTGCTCTCTTGTCGTGCCGATGGCAGCGTCACGCCATTGCCGTCTTGACACATATAGATATCATTGGATATAGATATTGGTATGACTGAGACTGATCCTAAAGCGTTTATTCCACTCAAGACCCAGTGGTTTCACATCATGCTCTCGCTTGCAGGCGGGGAGCAGCATGGTTACGGAATCATGCAGGAAGTCCTGAATCGCACGACTGGAAAAGTGCGGTTATGGCCAGCGACGCTGTATGGATCGATCAAACGGCTGATCGAAGCGGACCTGATCGAGGAATCTGACGAGCGCCCCGCTCCAGAACTCGACGACGCGCGACGGCGCTATTACCGGCTGACGGCCCTAGGCAGACGTGTCCTCGACGCGGAATGTGAACGCCTGCAGGAACTGGTTCGCACCATTCGTGTGAAGCAAGCCCAATCCATGGTGACAAAATGAATTTCGCATGGCGAATCTACCGGCTGCTGGCGCAAGCGTTTCCGCACGAATTCAAACTCGCGTATGGGACGGAGGTCATGCAAGTCGGCGAGGACGCAATAAAAGATATTGCCAAGAGGCATGGGGCCGTGGGGCTGATCCGGCTGATCGCAGACATCGCGATTCGCGTACCGCTGGAGTACCTGAGCGAGATGCGCGGCGATATTCGGTATGCACTGCGAGCGCTGTTCAAATCGCCTGGGTTCGCGCTGGTCGGCATCCTTTCGATGGGGCTCAGTATCGGCCTGACGACAAACGTGTACAGCTCAAAATGGGCGCTGCTTTTTCGTGATCTGCCGGCAGCGGCGAATGCCAAAAGGTTGGTGATGCCCGAAAAGCCCGTATCGTATTACTACATCGAGCAGTTTCGGGAACAGAGGAACCTGTTTGACGGCGTCGCCGCATTTCAGATCGGCGTGCCGTTCAATGTCGGCTCCCAAGTGGATCGGAATGCCAAGCCCGAGCGCGTATTCGGTCAACTTGTATCAGCAGATTATTTTTCAGTGCTTGGCGTCCAGTCGCAGCGTGGAAGAGTGTTCAGCGCCGAACTTGACAAGCCCGGCGACGCGCCCGTGGTGATTAGCGACCGTTTTTGGCGCAATCGCCTCAACGCCGCTCCCGACGCTGTGGGGCAGATTCTTCGCTTGAACGGGCAAATCGCGACCATCGTGGGAATTACACCAGAGAATTTCAACGGCGCATTCTCTATAAATCCGGCTGAGCTGTTCGTCCCCATCACGGCGCCGGTCGCGCTCGCTCCAGAGCTTGCGAACGATGTTTTGCACCAACGCAACGCTGCGGAGTTCCTGGCGATGATGTGCCTGGCGCCAGGAGTGGGGATTGACTCCGCGGAGACAGCTCTCGATGCCATCACACGTCGCCTCGACGAGCAGGATCCATCGTTACCGGCGCGCAAGGACAAAGGCAGACGCGTAACGTTGCTCCCGGCAGGCACCAGCGTACCGCTTCCCCGGGAAGTGAAGCCCGTGTTGCTCGGGTTCTTTCTCCTGCTAACGGGCTTGGTCATGACGCTTGCGTGCACGAACCTGGCAAACATGCTGATCGCGCGCGGTGCCAATCGCCGGAAGGAGTTGGCGATTCGCCTGGCGGTCGGAGCCGGCCGTTTTCGGCTCATCAGGCAAATGATGGCCGAAGGGATTTTGCTCTCTCTCCTGGGCGGCATCGCAGGGTTCGCGCTCGCGTATGGTCTTCTGGTGCTGAACTCTCAGTTCAGCCAGCCCACGGGCGTTCCATTCGAAAGAAATTTCAGCCTGGACTGGCGCGCCGCCCTCTTCGCGTTCAGCCTCGCGCTCCTGTGCGGCATCGGTTTCAGCCTGGCTCCCGCGCTCCAGGCGACGAAAGCCGATTTGACTCCCGCGCTCAAAGAAGGGTCGGCGCTTCGGCTGCCGGGTTACCGGCGCTTCGGTCTCCGCAACTTGCTGATGGTGGCCCAGGTTGCTGCGTCGCTCATGTTGCTCCTTCTCACCGGCTTCCTGGTCATCGGAATCGGAAAAGAAAGCAGCGTCCAAACCAAATTCGATCCTCACGCAATGGTTCTCTTGTCCATCGATCCGGTGCGCGATGGCTACTCGCCGGAAAAAGCGCAAGCTCTCTTCGAAAAGCTTCCCGCGCTGCTCAAGTCCGCCGCTGCTTCGCGCACCATCGCCTTTGCGGCTCAGCCGCCCTTTTCCGCCGGGGATGATGAAGAGGATGCCAGGCAGTTGACTGCGGAAGATGTGGAGCACTCTCCGCGTGTGCAGCTGCCAGCGATCGAGGAAAGGGTAGGCCCGGGCTATTTCGCCACGCTGAGCGAGCCGATGCTCGCCGGCCGGGAATTTCTCGATCGCGATCAACGCGGCGAAGCCGCCGGATCGAGTACATCCGCTCCGCCCGCAGTGCTGTCCGTCGTATTGAATGAGACCGCCGCTCGCGGATTTTTCGGAAGTGGCAATGCCCTCGGAAAGCGTCTTCGAGACGACCGACAATCCTACGAAGTCGTCGGCGTCGTCCATGATTTTCAGAACGGAATCGGTATCCGCCAGGCTGTAGCGTATCTGCCGCTGACTCCGCGTGATTTTGTGCGCACGCCCGCCGATGGCATCACCATCATGGTGCGGTCAGACGCCGGGCCGCTCGCCGAAAAAAATGCGCTAGCCGGCATTCGCAACGAAATCGCTCTCATCGATCCCAATCTGAATCTCTTCCACGTGCAAACCCTCAACGAATTTCTCGACCGCAGCCGCGCCTCCACGCGCCTCGCCGTCCAAACTTATGGCGGCATTGGAGTTTTTGGCTTGATCTTGGCCGCCATAGGACTCTCTGGCATCACCGCCTACTCCGTCGCGCAAAGGCGCAAGGAGATCGCCATCCGCACTGCCCTGGGCGCAAGTCGCGCGCAAGTCCTGCGATTGGTCCTGCGCGAAGGCGCCGCGCTGGTCCTCTCCGGAACGGTTTTGGGATTCTTCGGGGCGATCGCCATGGCAAGAATTCTTTCCTCCTTGACAGACGTTTTTGTCCAGGCGTTTAGCGTCGGCACTGGCGATCTGCGCCTCCTCGTCGGAGCGCCATTGCTGCTGGCCGCAGTGACGATGCTCGCCTGTTACATACCGGCGCACAGGTCGGCTCAAATCGATCCGCTGAAGGCGCTGCGCGAGGAATAGAAGGTCAGGCGGTTCGCCCTCACCGTGCGTCGCCGTATTTATCAACTCCGGCTCTTCCTGTCGTTCGTGAGCACACGCAAGCCCAGCAGGCAGGGCAGCAAGGTCTCACGCGGCCCACACGATTAAAGCTGCGACTTTTCGAGTTCGGCTGCCTTTTGTCGTTCGGCTGCGGCTTCGGCCGTCTTCCCTTGGCGTTCGAGCGCTTTGGCCAGGCCGCGATGAGCCTCCGGATAATTGGGGTCCTCGCTGAGGGCCTCTTGGTACCGCTCGATGGCGTCGGCGACCTGCCCTTTCTGGAGCAGGGAGTTGCCGGAATTCGTGGACACTGTGGCGCGCTGGCGATGCATTACCACACGCTCGAGGTCGGCGCCTTTTTTGCGCTCGGCGGCTGCTTCGGCTGCGTTGCCCTGTTGCGCGAGTACAGTCGCCAGCGTCAGATGAGAATCGGGCTCGTTAGGCATCTGGCGAATCGCTTCCCTCAAAGCGTCGGCGGCCTCGGACAACTTGTCCATCTTTCGGTAGAGGCTGCCAAGAGTTGCCCAGCCATCCGCGTTGTCAGGATGAAGCTTCATGGCCAGCGAGAGTTCGCGGGATGCGTCGTCGTAGCGGCCGTCCTGCATATATAGGATGCCAAGTGTGTAATGCGGCTCATAGGCGGAAGAGTTCAGCTTGGAAGCGGTTTCGAGCTCAGGAATGGCGGAGGCGTTGTCATCTTTTAACTTGAGAGCGAGCCCGAGATTGTAGTGGAGATGGAAATTCTGGGGATCGGTCTTGAGGCCCGAGGTAAGCACATGGATGGCCTCATCGATCTCGTTCATTTGCAAGTACGCGGCAGCCAAATTCTCGTATGCCGTCGCGTCGGCGGGCTTTTGTTCAAGGGTGCGCTGCAGAAAGGGAATCGCGTCTTTTGCATTTCCGGCGAGAAGAAGAGCTAATCCCAGGCTCGCTCCGGCATCCGCGTTCTTTGGCTCGGCTTGAACGACCTGGCGAAGGAGAGGAAGAGCGTCGGGATCGTGGCCGGTGCGCTGCAGGGCCCGAGCCAGCTGATACTTGGTTTCCATGGCCGTGGAATCAAGGCTGATCGCGCGCTGAAATTCTGCGATGGCCTTGTCGTCTTCATTATTGGCCGCATAAGCCTTGCCGAGCTCCGTGGCAGCGAGCGCGTTGTCGGGAGCCAACTGGGCGGCCAAGGACAGTTCCTGGATCGCGGCTGAGTCTTGTTGCTGTGCGAGGAGCGCTGCTCCCAGATGCAGATGAGGGCTGGGCAACTTTGGATTGAGCTGAATCACTTTTTGGAATTCGCTGACCGCCGAAGGCCAGTTGCGTTGCTGGGCATAGAGGGAGCCCAGAGCATCATGAAGATCCGGGCTCTGGGGCGATTCGTCCACTGCGGCCTTCATCTTGGCGATAGCTGACGGGAGCTGGCCCGTGGCGGCCAGCGAGCGAGCGTAAGCCGCAAGTGCATAGGACGGAAGAACGGAGGAAGAATCCGAAGCAGGCTTGGGCTGCGCAGCGCTTTCCACGCTTTTGAACAAAACAATTGCTTTCTTGTTGGCACCGGTTTGTTCATAGGCCAGGGCGAGGCTAATGCGGGCGGATACATCTGTAGGCTTCAGCTCAAGCGCTTTTTCCAGCTCGCTGATGGCTTGAGGAAGTTTTCCAAGACGCATCAGGACCGCGGCCAGGGCGCTGTGACCCTCTTCGATCTGAGGAACTAGCCGTACAACGGTCTCAAACTGGGCTTCCGCAGTTTTGAGGTCGTTGTTGGTGGCTGCCGCAGTACCTGCTCGATAGGCTGCCCGGGCTTCTTCGTTAATGTGGGGCTGGGGACTTACGGATGAGGGGGATTGTCCCGCAAAGCTCGGCCTGGGGGCGGAGAGTGAAGCGAATACCAACACAAGCGGGAGCAGGGAGGAAACGACTTTCCGAGCCGCCCCGGTGCAAGTGCGAGCCCAGACATTGCCAGATTGCATGTGCAAGGTCCCCGCAAGAGACATGAGGTCCAGGGGGCGCAAGTGAGCCACTGAACCAAGATTTCCATGGAGAGTATAGCAGCCTCTTTGCGAGGATTCCCTGCAGGACATCCGAAGAAGGAACGACCCTTTATGTCTGGGCGGGCAGACATAAACAGTCGTTTTGGAGGTTCGCGCGCAGGAAGTTACAGGACAGAAACATTGTTTTTGTCTAATATCGCGCGCAACCCGCTTGTAATCAGCGTCCATCACGCTCGATCGAGAACCAGGCAGAACGGGGCGTGAACGGCCACCAGCCTGCCTACTAGATAGGCATGCAAACAGTCATCAAGCAGTCCAACGAAATTCGAAACAAGAAACAAAAGGGCTTTTCACTTATCGAGTTGCTGATCGTCGTGGCGATTATTCTCATCATCGCTGCCATTGCAATTCCTAACCTCCTAAGGTCGCGTATGGCGGCCAATGAAGCATCAGCAGTCGGTTCGATCCGTACGCTGAACACTTCTGCTGTGACGTATTCGTCCACCTACCCGGCAGCTGGCTACCCAGCCTCGCTGACGGCGATGGGCGGTGCAAATCCTTGCACGGCAACTTCGACGAACGCTTGCTTGATTGACGCAGTTCTTGCTGCGGCGACCAAGAGCGGTTATGTATTCGCTTGGACCGGTGATGGCGCGACGCCTTCGGTCAGCTACACCGTCACGGGCACCCCGGTATCGGTCGGCACCTCCGGTCAGCGCATGTTCTTCTCTGACCAGTCTGGTGTGATCCGCTACTCTGCAACAGGTGCGGGCGCCACAGTGGCGAGCCCACCGCTTCAGTAAGCTTATTTATCGACTGGGCGGCCAGTCGAAGAAAGAATCGAGAGAGCACGGGACTACGGTCCCGTGCTCTGTTTTTTTATGGAAGGGGAATTTCGCAGAGAGCAACGGAAGAGCCGGCTCAGGCGGTTCTTGGACTGCCACGCATGAAATGGAAAACGAGCATGATCAGGCCAATGACCAAAAGAATGTGGATGAGTCCGGAGCTTATGTGGAAAGCCAGAAAGCCGAGCAACCAAAGAACAATCAAAACTACGGCGATAAGTCCGAGCATGTCTTTGTCTCCTCAAGTCTTGGCGAGGAAATAGGGAGTTTGGCGCCTCGCGAAGTGCGGATGGCCGCTGACGGGAAATCATCACGCACGGAGATTTTAGGTAGACAGGATAGGCGAGTCTGTACCGTTTGAAACAGTATCGGGGTGCGGAAGGTTGCGAGTGGGATTTGACCAGGTAGCGTCATGCGGCGGGCCTTTGCAGCGCGTCATGGGGTGAAAGTTGCCATGATGCGAGCGGCTGTGCACCCCCTTGCGGAGTGAGCGATTTTGAACAGACAGGGGCGGGGAATGCTCCTATGTTAGGGGCGCTTGGGGTTTCCATTTGGAAGATTTCGAGGCAGCGGCCTGGCAGTTGGAAGCCTTGGGCGGAAAAACTGGCCGAAGGAGAGACAAATGGCGACAGATAAAGTGAAGAAGTGCGCTCATCCAAATTGTTCGTGCACTGCACAGGCCGGCAAATACTGCAGCGTGCAATGCGAAACGATGGAAAAAATGCCGGACATCGAGTGTAAGTGCGGGCATCCAGGCTGCAAGGGAAAAATCGATTAGCTGCGCTGATCCGAGCTGGGTTGTATGACAAAAAAGGGAACTTGAACACATGCTTGCGGGAGAGAGCCGATGAAGCCGGGAATACAAGACGAAGTCGAGGGCAAACTGCATAACTTGAAGGGAAAAGTGAAGGAAAAGGCCGGAGAGCTGACAAACAATCCAGACCTTCAGGAGGAAGGACAAGCGGAAGAAATAGCCGGGAAGGTGCAGGAGAAAGTCGGGCAGGTAAAGAAAGTCTTGGGCAAGTAGCGGGGCGGAGCAATGAGAGGTACCATACCGTTGGATCACGTCGCAACATGGAACGAGGTGTGCGAGGCGTTGGCATTCTCATCGCTCGATGCCTACGGGCGCGGTCCAGTGAGCGACATTTGCTGTGAAGTGTCGCCTGACTTACAGGGCGGCGTAAGAGTCGCCGCCGAAGAACTCGCGTGGATGGCGCTGGCCAAGGGAGCGATGGATTCGAGTTGTAACTAATCGCGAGGTCTGAGTGCTGAGGCCGGCGAGTCCCATGTTTTGAAAGGCAAGGTCATGCCACAGAATTCCCATCAGCGGGCCGCGGAGCTTCACGAACTGGCGGCGCACGCTCATCGCTCGGCTGCCGTGCATCACGGCAAAGAAGATCACCTGACCGGGCACGAACTCTCCAAACAAGCCATGGAACACGCGGCGAAAGCGTTCCAGTCCTCGCGAGAAGCGCACCAGGAATCCGAAAAGGCTAGCGGTAAGGCCTAAACCGGAATACAGAATTTGGCGAGTTCCTCACCCAAAACAAGAGACTGTCAGTTTTGCCAATGACAGGCCAAGGCTGCTCCGGGTAGCCTGGGCTAGCCCCAGAACTGTGTCAGGCCGGTTCGCAAGCAGATTTTACGGAGCAGATGATGAATCAAACCCACAAACCCAAGAAGCATTCGCAGCCAAGCGAGATAGCCGCCGCTCTCTCGCTGTTGCTGCTGACTCTCATCCTTGCGCCGCTCGCCATGGCGAAAATGAATGTGGATTTTGATCCCGGTCTGGATTTTTCGAAGTTCAAAACATTTGCGTATATCGGCGGGGTGAATACGCTAGAGTTTCGGCAGCTGGATCCTAATTTCATCAGCAACAAAGTCCATGCGGGAGTGTCACAGGCGTTGACCCAGCGCGGCCTGAAAGAAGTAAAGCCAGATCAGCAGCCAGACCTCGTCGTACGGTATATGGCCAATAGCCAGTCCAAGCTGGTGTCTGCAGCCGTGGGAGACTGGGTACAATTCGGGCCCTATGTTGACGACTACTGGGCCTATACCTACGACCTGATGTCGGCCGAGACTAGCTTGGACGCGTCCCTGATCATCGATCTGATTGATTTAAAGAGAAAAGACCTAGCCTGGAGACTGTACTTAGACCAGAAAATCACGAACGACGACAGCATCTGGCCGAAAGTCTTGGGGCAGATTTCCAAAGGCTTCGCGAGTTACCCGCCCAGCCCAAAACAAATCGAGGAGAAGCGCAAGGAACGCGCCGAACATCCTCCTAAGGCGCCGGCTCAGTGACGTGAGGGTATCGGCGTGGAATCTTCACGCTCAACGAAAGTGCAGCCCCAGTCATGGCCCAGCCCCGTTTCAGGTCGTCTTGGCTCGCCAGTTTGCTCACCTGCGGATACGCGAGCACTAGCTCATTTCTGGGCCATCAGCGAGCGTGCGTCTTGAAGTTCGGGACGGTCTCCGTCGGCATGCGCGCAGATGGACAGGAGCCGGGCATAGTATGTTTTCGCCTTTTCGTTATCGCCCGACAGCTTGGCTGCGCGTGCCGCGCCGGAAAGCGCGTTGAAACGATTAGGGGCCGTGCGCAGCGTGGCTTCGAACTCGACCATCGCTTGCGCGGGCTGCTTCAGTTCTAGCAACATCTCGGCGAGCAGTTCGCGAGCTGGCAGGATGACCCCGGGCGTGACATTGTTCTTGTCGGTGCTGTCTTCGTGCTCGGCCGCAGAACGCATCTGCTTGAGAGCCTCCTCGCCCTTGCCCTCAGCCAGCGTAATCCAGGCCGTAGCGCTTTCACGCTGGATGTCCACTTGGTCGGCCCAGTATTTTTCGTTGCCCAGGGTAAGCGTGTCACGAAGCGATGCGAGCTGCTGTACGTCTTCCCGGGCAGCTTCAGTTTTGCCGGTACGTGAAGCGCCGAGGGCCCGTGCGAAGTGCAGATTCGCTTCGGTCCAGGCCGACCGCCCGCCGGGAAAGGTGTTTGGCGGCACCGGCAGCGCAGCGGCTTCGTCCCAGCGATGTCGTTCTACAGCATAGCGCGCGGGCGAAGTACCCATGGCGTAGAGCCAGTTCATATATTGCGGATCGTCAGGCCGACCCGCTGGCGGTGCTTCCAGCGCTCTTTTCGCCTCGCGATCCTGGCCCCCCTGGAGATAGGCATAGATCAGGTAATCCTTCGCGTGGAGCTCGTTGCCGGGCGCGTTGTTTTTTTGGGCTGAAGCTGCGGAGACGAGGTTTGAATCGATAGATTCTTGCCATAAGCCGAGCCGCGTGAAAATGTGTGACGGCATGTGCAGCGCGTGCGGCGAGTCCGGCGCGATCTGGGCATAACGTCGCGCCGCATCCAGGGCCCTCGGTGCCAGTGGTGGGTAGTCGTAGGCGTGGATGATGTAGTGGGCTATGCCAGGGTGCTCTGGTTGTTCGACAAATAGCGGCTCAAGGATGGCACCGGCCTTTTTCTGATTCACGTACGTCTTGTCCGTAGGAGGCGCAGTGGCGAGCAGTGCCAGCGCATAAAAAATCGCGGCCTCATGGTCGTCAGTGTAGCGCGCTTGCAGCTGGTCCATGGCTTTTTCATAAGCTAGTGCGCGAGTACGGTGGTCGAGGTTGCCGGTGTCGGTGTAAAACGTCCCGATAGCGGCAATATAGTCGCGTTCGCGCTGCGTCTTGGCACCGGCTAACTTAGCTTTTTCCGCAGCCGCCGCGCCCGCTTTCAGGTCAGCCGGGCCGGGCGCTGGCCAGACCTGATGGTAGTACGTCATGGCGATTCCCCAGTAGGCCATGCCGCACGTGGGATCTTTCTGTGCAATAGCGGCGAAAGTGTCGCTAGCCTTCTCGTACCAAAAAGAATGGAGCATCGCTATGGCGCTGCTGAATTGCGGCTGAACCGATGGTTCGCAGGAAACGGAGAAACTCACTTTGCCGAGTTTGCCCGGGTCGCCTGCGGGATGCTCATGTTGGGCAACCGCTGGTGGCACGAATGCGGCGCACACGCCCACGAGCAGCACCACGCAGATGAATGTGATTCGCTTCATGCTGGTCTCCTTGGTTGTTAAATAGGCCCGTTGGAATGAATACGCCGATTAGTCAAAAATCCGTGCGACCTATTCTTGGTCGCAACCCCATTGAAGTCAAGTTAGGCGAAACGGAAGCGGGCTCTGCGGGGACGCAACCATACTGAGGGATAGCCTGGTGATCCTATCGATGCCTTGGAAATCCCCACCGGAAGGGCGGAATACTCACTAACGGAGAGCGCCCTCTCTCCATTTCAGGCTGAACCAACACAACTAAGCGTTTGTTTGAAAGGAATTACATACAGCGAGGTCACCTGGCATGTTAGATTGACGCCGTTGAACGGTTGCCGGATTGACGACAGGCGGCCCCGGGCTCGCAATGACCGAGTGCCTCGCGCCGGAAACAGCACGGCGCAGTTCGCGTGGCTTTCTCGAGTGATTACGGAGGGCAAGAATGGACTCAGCAGGGACGTTGCTTACGATTTTGGGGCTGTTCTTTGTGATTTTTGTTTTGGGCTTGATATTCGGGTCATTCTTCACCGTGGAGACGGCGCAAGTGGCCATAGTGCAGCGTCTGGGTAAGTTCGCACGCGTAGCGGGTCCGGGACTCAATTGGAAGACGCCGTGGATCGAGACGGTAGTGCGGCGCATGAGCATGAAGGTGCAGCAGTTTGACGTGAAGGTCGAAACCAAGACGCAGGATAACGTGTTCGTGCAGATTCCCGTTTCCATTCAATACAAAGTGATACCGGATTCGGTGGAAGCGGCATTTTATAAACTCACGGATCCCGTCAAGCAGATTGAGTCCATGGTCTACAACGTGGTCCTCGGACACGTTCCGAAAATGAAACTCGACGACACATTCTTGAATCAAGCGGCTATCGCCAACGATTTGCGCGACAGCCTGGACGGCTCGATGAAGGAGTATGGCTATTCGATCGTGAAAGTCCTTATTTCCGACATCGTGCCAGACCAAAAAGTGAAAGCAGCGATGAACGACATCAACGCGGCGCAGCGCGAACGCGAAGCCACGGTGTCGCGCGCGGAAACGAACAAGCTGCTTCTGGTGAAGCAGGCCGAAGCGGAAGCTGAATCCAAGCGCCTGCAAGGAGAAGGCATCGCTAACCAACGCAAGGCCATCATCTCCGGGCTGAAAGACTCGGTGGAGGATTTCGCGAAAACCGTCCCCGGCTCGACGCCGCAGGACGTGATGCAGCTTGTCCTAATGACCCAATATTTCGACACGTTAAAGGACATTGCCGCCAACGATCACAGCAACACTATCTTGATCCCTCACACGCCAAATACTTTGACCGATCTATTTAGTCAGATCCGCAACGCCGTGATCACCGGCGCGGAAATGACCAGGCATGACGTACCTGGATCACTGTCTCCGAGCGACGCAAAGAAATAAGCGCGCTAATTGCTGATGAATGAGGGATTGCGACCGTTCCCTCAGCCGCTGGTACACTCTCCCGAAGGACATATCCGGAAGCGATTCGGCATGACGAAGTACTGCTAGTTACCCGCATGGTCTGCCAGCGGCGTGGCGGCCCGCCATGACGGTTTTTCCCGTGGTTCTGCGCATTGCATAGTAGAGTGCCGCATCACAGAGAGCCCTCGGGGTTCAGGCGTAGCCTGAACCCTGAGGGCTGCGGCATTGGCACAAGTGTCTCCACGGAATTCTTTAGGACGGCGGAAGCATGCCGGGCTGGAATCACGTGGAGGTCAGAGGAAGGACGAGGGCCGGCGCCAGCGGTCTGTACAAGGTCTTCGGAGGGATGGAAATGAAGATTAGAGCGAGCGTTCTCGGGATGGTGGCGATGTTGGGATTGATGTTAGGCGCGATTGCCTCGGCGCAGGATTTGCAATTGCATGTGACGTATGTCTGCAACGGCGAACGCCTCTTCATCGAGAATTGCAACATACGAGATTTGTCAGACACGGCGAACTGCTTTGTTGGGCATCCGGACACGATTCTTTCCAACGGAATGATGAAATACACGAACGAAACGCGTGGCTCGCTGAAAAAATTGTTGCCGACCTGCAAGCAGCCCTCGGCGGAGGAGATTGCGAAGGAGAAAGCGTTCGCGAAGAAGGTGCAGGATAAACAGGACGCGCTGCAAAAGAAAGCCGATGACACCGCGGCGGCCTACAACGCTGAGATGAAAGCTGCCATGTCTGGCCAACCAGCCAAGCCAATGTCGCCGGAGGAGAAGAAGCTGAATCGCTGCATTACGGCGGGGCGGCTGCCGGCGTCGTGCACCGGGAACACGCTGCTGGGGGCGTTTAGCCAGATGGTGTCACAGGTGATGCCCGCGCTGGGTAAAGAACCGCCGCCAGGGATCAATATGGCGGGGGTGTTTGAGGGTGCTGGCAATTGGCGGTTGGATTTCATTGATGGGGGCGTACTTGTAAATTGCGCGTTTCTCTCGCCGAATCAGGAAAATTACAACGTGGAATTCAGGAATGGGCGGACTGTAATTGTTGTGGACACGCGGCCGAAGCCATTGGTGTTGACGCTGAACGCCGACGGAACCATTGTGGGGCCGGGGCCGCTGGTGATTGAAGGAGTGGTGGCGAGCGGAACCTCCGGCGGAAACGATCCGAGTTCCTACAGCGGGGGATACCATGATGCGAACGGGACACTAATAACCAATGGAAACGCCGCAACGAGCGCGGGGCCGATCTACGATTCCGGGGGCAACCGCGTTTATGGCGCCATCAATGGGGGCGCCAGTTATACGACTTTTGCGCCCCGCAGGGCGACTTGCCCAGCTCTGAATTTGTCGTCGAAGGGCGCAAGCATCGGCATGCAGACGATGCAGACGGATTTGCTGAAGACAATGTTTGGAGGAGATAAAGGCGCACCGACACCGCCTGGTCTACGGATGCACGGGAATTACGGGGCGCAGACCGGGTTCAGTGTCGAATTTTATCCCGAGTCGGTGATCGTCGCGTGCGGCGATCCGGCGCGGGCGTATCCGTATCAGGTGGTGGCGAATGGAGCGCAGGCGGCGGTGAAAGTGGATGATCCGGGGCATCCGCTCTTGCTGACCATGAAGGCGGATGGAAGTTTGGATCCGGGGGCGGGGTCGTATCTGGTGCATGGGCGGAGAATCACAGGGCAGAACGGTGATGGGGATTTTACCTTCGCGCCGCTGGAGGCTACGTGCAATCTCGGCGTACTTGTGCCGGGGGCGAATCCTCCAGCGCCGCCAGTTGCGATGGCGGCGAGTGCGCCGACCGGTGCTCCGTCTGGCGCAGGAGTGTCGACGATGCCTGCTGGGGCAGTCGTGCCTGGGAATGCGGTATTGTCCTTCACGAGCGGACTTGCGTCGGCTCAACCGGGAGGCGCGAACCCGCTGGCTGGGCGAGCGTTCGTGCTTTTGAGAGACAGCTTCGATAATGTGCTGGCAAAGGGCGGATTCCCAGTGCCCGCAGGGATTGCGCCCTACCGGGCGATGGTAGTGGCGTGCGCGCAACGGACGCCAGATTGTCAGAAGGCAGCGAATGCGATTAACGGAGCAAGCGTGGCGGGAATGAGGACGGATGCGACCGGGAAAGCTACCTTCGCTGGTGTGGCGCCAGGTACGTATTATTTGATGGGGTCGGCGCTCGCGGGCGGGCAGATGTTGCTGTGGGATATAAAAGTTGAGCTCCGGGCGGGAGCAAATACGATTGCGCTGAACGAACGGAACGCCACGCCTGTGAAGTGAATAGCGGCGAACTGTACCGCGAATGCGGCTGGCCTGAATCCTGGCTGCAGGAAGTCAATTCGTTAGATTGTTTTCATTGACGGTTTGCGGGGCCGTGTGGAATATACATGGGCCGTGGAGACCGCTTCCTCTCTTCCAAAATCAGAGCAAGAGAACGAGCAATTCGATGCTGCGCCGCCGAGCCTCGCGCAGGTCCTTTTGTGGATTGGGACGGCGACCGTAACGGGCGCCATCGTCATGGCCATGGAGTTGACGGCGTTCCGTTTGTACGCGCCGTATTTTGGGAACTCGATTTATGTTTGGGGCAGCATGATTTCCATGGTGATGCTCGCTCTCGCGGTTGGGTACAGTTTGGGCGGCTGGATCGCGGATCGAAAGTCTACCGATGCTTTGCTTTACTGGATTATTTTGGGGAGCGGAGTATATCAGCTGCTGATTGTGTTCTCGATGCGGCCAGTGCTGCTGGCATTTTGGCATATGGGAGATTTTCTTGGGCCGGCGCTGGCAACGGTGATTATTTTCGCGCCACCAATGACAGCGCTGGCGATGACTTCGCCATTCGTAATCCGGCTGTTGGCGCGCGCAGGGCATGTGGGAATTACTGTGGGGAGAGTGTTCTCGCTTTCGACGGCCGGGAGCATCGCGGGAGTGTTGGGAACTAGCTTTTATCTGGTGCCGAGATTTGGGACGCGCATGACGATGGAAATACTTTGTGGGGCGTCGATCCTCGTTGGGGCGGCTGGTTTGATGATGCGGCGAAAGGTGGCCGTTTTGTTGGCGATGCCGGTGGCGTTACTTTTTGCGGTTCCGCCAGCGCGATTGCCGGCCGGCTTTATTTGGAGCGGTGAATCGGCGTACAACAGAATCCTGGTTTTCGAAAATGCTGGGTTTCGATCCCTCCTGCTGAACAATACACGCTATTTCCAGACGATCGAGAAAGTTGGGAGTGACACCTCTGGGTTTTATCTGGACGAATTCGCACTGGGGCCGGCGATCGTGCCAGCGAAGAAATTGTTAGTGCTAGGAATGGGGGCGGGAGGATCCATTCGGGCGACCCGAGTGGTTGCCCCGGAAATAGAGATTGAAGCCGTGGAAATTGATCCGGAAGTGGTGCGCGTGGCGGTGGAGTTCTTTGGATTGCCGCAGGGCGACGCGAAATTGCACGTGCATATAGCGGACGCACGGCCGTGGCTCGCGGAACATGAGGTGAAGAGCGATTTGGTGAACATTGATCTATTTCAAGGGGGACCCTATGTGCCGTTTTATTTGACCACAGTGGAGTTTTTTCAGTTGGTGCGATCGCGGATGACGAATGATGGCGTGCTGATGGTAAATGTGTACGATGAAAGCGCGAAGCACGAGTTGCTGGAAGCCATTGGAGCGACGATCAGGCAGGTGTTTCCGAGTCTTGAGAAGCTGTCGAGGGCAGACGGAAATCACATTCTCTTTGCATTTCCGGAAAAAAGGGAACTTGCGAAGACCAGGCTGCAGTTGGAACAAGGCGCGGGGCCAGCGTGGGTTCAAGAGTTGGAGAAAAAGGCTTCGACAGAGATGGTCGAATTTGAACCGAGGGCAGGAGCGGCGATATTTACAGACGACCGGGCGCCGATTGAAGAGATGACCTGGAGAATGCTGGCAGAAAAATCGAAGTAATGAAGTATCGAAGTAGAGAAATAACGAAAGAAAAAGGTCTTTACACAGAGGTCACAGAGAAGAAGGGAAAACGACAGAGATGCGATTGCAGAATCGTAGAAAGTTCTTGAAGAGTTCGGCGCTGGCTTTGGCGGCGGGATTTGGGGCGGGAAGCGAGGTGCTTATGGGTGGTGAGAATTTTGAGGATTTGCGGCCTTTCCGGCCAGAGATTCGCGCGGCGTACAGTGCGCAAAAGGGATTTGGAAATGAAGGGAAAAAGCCGCTGAGGTTGGGACTGATTATTGGGATTGGGAATGATCCGGATGCGGCGCTGGCGAAGGTGCACACGCTGGGGTTGCCGACTTGCCAGGCCTACTGCGAGGAGTTTGCGCCGGGGCTGGCGGGGAAGTTGACGACGGCGCTGGCGAAGTACGGGATTGAGGCGACGTCGATTGTGGTGGGCGGGCCGGGGAAGGAAGTGTGGGATTTTTATGGCGGACCGCTGACGATTGGACTGGTGCCCCGGGACACAAGGGCGGCGCGGATTGCCCATATCAAGAAGGCGTCGGACTTTGCGAAGGAGTGCGGCGTGCCGGCGGTGCAAACCCATTGCGGGTTTATTCCCGAGAATCCGAACGACCCGGTTTATACCGAGACGGTGGGAGCTTTGATCGATGTGGTGGGATATTGCCGGAAGAATGGGCAGAACTTCCGGTATGAGACGGGGCAGGAGACGCCGATCACGCTGGTGCGGGCGATGCGGGATGTGGGGTTGGACAATCAGGGAGTGAATTTTGATTTGGCGAATTTGATTTTGTATGGGAAGGCCAATCCGGTGGATGCGATCGAGATTCTTGCGCCGTATGTGCAAGGGATTCATGCGAAGGACGGATTGTGGCCGACGAATCCGAAGGAGTTGGGAAAGGAAGTGGCGATCGGAAAGGGCAAAGTGAATTTTGCGCGGATTATTGCGCGGTTGAAGGAGATGAAGTATGCGGGGGCGGTGACGATTGAGCGGGAGATTTCCGGGGAGAAGCAGATGGAGGACGTGCGTGGGGCGAAGGAGTATTTGGAGAAGTTGATTGGGTGAGGGGAAAGGGAAGTCGACAGTTGATAGTTGAAGGCCGAAAGTTTCGGAGAGAAGAGAGCACAGACTGAAGTCTGTGCCACTTAGAACTGTGGGAGCCCCCTCCCGGGTTTTTTTTGTAAGTGTTCATTCTAAAGAGCTTTAAGTGCTGTGTTTTGGAAGTGCGGAATCTAAACGGGTTACGGGCGTGTTTTGCGGAAGTGCGGATTCTATGGGAGTTAGTGACCGGTGGAGGATTGAGGGCCGAAGGCGTGGGAGGGATTCCGAAATGGGAATACAAGACGGGCTGGCGAGTGAACAACACGCAACACTATAGTATAGATTAGTTATATTGTCAAGAGAATTATAAGAGGTTTGGGGTGAAGAAGTTAGCAGGTTGCTGCGTCTAGGAGGCGGGAGCGCTGGAAAAAGCAGGGAAAAGGGATTTCACACAGAGGGCTACAGAGACACAGAGGTCGCAGAGGAGAACGAGAATCGGTAAAGGGCGGCTAGCCGAATAGCTGGCGGGTTAGCTCTTCTCGCGTGAGGTCGAGGTAGTTAGCGACGTCGCTAAGGATTTCAGCGAGCGTACCGACTCTGAGCTGTTGATGATTGGGGATGGTGACGTGGTGTTCGGTACCTTTCAGGCTGGAACTGAGTCGGATGTGGCTGCCGGTTTGGCGGGTGGTTTCATAGCCGAAACGTCGCAGGGATCGAACAAGGTCGTCACCGCTGACATCGCGGGGAAGCTTCAAGCTGGAATGACCTCGTCCTTGACCATGTGCAGACGGATGACGCTGGGTTTGCTGGAGGTGTCGAAGTGGCAAGAGACGGCGTCGCGAACCATGGTCTTTAGTTCGTCGAGGGAGTCTGCCTGCGTGAAGATGGAGAAGCCGAGAGCGCGGGCCTCGTAGCCGCCTTCGGGGGACTCTTGAACGGAGAAGATGATTTCGCTTTGGGGCATGAGTTGATTATACGCTAGCAAGGCAAGCTTCGGTTGCAAAACAAGAGAAGTCTCGGAAAAGGCGAAGAAAAGGATTTTACACAGAGGGACGCGGAGACACAGAGGTCACAGAGAAGATGAAGACAACTAAAACAAAGAAGAAACCTCCCACGGAATCGCGGGCAAGGAAAGTGCGTAGGCCTGTGTCGTGGGAGGAGTTCTTTCGGGTTCGCGATGAGGCGATCAAGGCTGATCCGGGTGCGTTTGCGGGATTCATGGAGGATCGCAAGGACGCGGCGCCACAGATTCGCTTGGACGATGACGATGCGGCAACCTTGGCGGCGATTGATGAGGGCATTGCGGATGCCAAGGCGGGACGAACATTTTCTGCGGAAGAGGTTCGGAAAATAATTACGGGGCGGGGACTGGCGAAGGTCTTGGCCAAAGCGCGATTGTCTGAGGACGAGGCAAAGGCTTGGCGGAAGGACTTGCGGGCGGCGCGGAAGAGACTGAAGGCGCGGGCGGATAAGTGGAGTGAGAAAGGATGAGGTTTCAGAGAGCAAAACCCAAAGAGAGGTTTCATCGCGCAGAGTGCGCGCGATGGGGCGGAGGTTCTCTCTCCGCAGGCTGACACGTTCGCGGGAAGCGAACGTGAAAGAAAAAGAGTCGGCCTGCTGCGCTCAAAATGACAGTGTGGGTGGCGGGGTTGCAAGGAGGGAGGAGCACGCGGCGCCCAGCCGGTGAAGTCACAGTCGATTACTGTGTAAAAAACACTTCGACAAGGGGAGAACGCAGTCGTGGCAAAACGCAAGACTAGTGGCGTGGATGAATACATAGCAAGATGTCCGAAAGAGGCCCGAGGCGATCTCGCGAAGATCAGAGCGGCCATACGGGCGGCAGTGCCTGGTGCCATTGAACGAACCGATTACTTCCAAATGCCGGGATATTCCCACCCAGGAATTGATTATTACGACGGGATGTTTGCCTGGTTCAGCTTCAAGAAACCGCACATACGCCTACATGTACCCCCTTCCGTAATACAAAAACATAAGAAGGAGCTTGCAGGTTATGCCACAACGAAAGCCATTGTTAGCTTCCCAGTGGGTAAATCAGCACCAATGACATTGGTAAAGAAACTGGTGAAAGCAAGTGTAAAGGCCATGAAGGATAAGTCCAAGTAGACTTCGCCATCAGGAGTGCGCTGCGAAATTTTGCTGTCGGGAATCTGGGAGAGCAGAGCCGTTGCGCGCGGACTATATCATGGTATATACTACGTCTTCGGAGTAGGTGATTGAAGGAAGGGAGGTACCTGGCATGAAGACGGCGAAGCTTTTTCGCAATGGAAGGAGCCAAGCGGTGCGGTTGCCGGCAGAGTTTCGGTTTGAGGGGCAAGAAGTGTTCATTCGAAAGGACGAAAAGACCGGGGACGTAATCTTGTCGAAGCGGCCCGAGTCTTGGGATGAGTTTTTTCGGATTCGCGACGCAGCCATCAAGGCAGACCCGCGGGCATTTGCCGAATTCATGTCGGACCGCAAGGATGAGCCGCCGCAAAAGCGCGAGCTGTTCGGATGAGTGTGAGGTATCTGCTAGACACGAACGCGGCGAGTTATCTGATTAACAAGAAGAGCGCCGCGATGGATAGGCGCTTGTCGAAAGTCGCTGTGGCTGAGCTCGGAATTTCGTCCGTCACAGAAGGGGAACTGCACTATGGCGTCGCGCGCAAGGGTTCGGCGCCGCTGCGCATCGCGCTTGAGCAATTTCTTTTGACGGTTACCATTGTTGCCTGGGATTCCGCGGCGGCGCGAGAATATGGGTGGCTGCGGACTGAGCTGGAGCGACAGGGACAGTTGCCGGGCGGCTTGGACCTGATGATCGCCGCGCACGCAATGGCGCTGGGAGTGATTTTGGTTACGGGTGACCGGGCGTTTGGGCGGATTAAGAATTTGAAGACGGAAGATTGGACGAAATAGGCGAGGGGCGTCGACTCAAGTGGGGAGTTAACGCCAATACCCAGGTTCAAAAATCGAACCTGGGGCACCCGGCGTCACCTGCGTTTTTCATCCAGATAGGTTTAGCTTAGACCAAACTAAAATCACCAGCACAGAATCCAGCGTCCTGTGCCAGCGCATCGTATAAAGCTGTTTGCCACGAGTTCGTATGATTGCTGCGATAGCTAGCGGCAACTTCTCTGAGGTGCGCTGTCACTGTTCCAGCCCCACCCTGCTTGAGTAGCCTTGTAAGACGATACTTCATGTTTGCAAGCTCCTCTGCGGCCTGCGTCTTATAGAAGGACTCGAGGCCCAAGACAGTGAAATGATGGCGAGCTCGTTGGCGACGCGGCGGTGTCCAATCCTCGGGATCCCTGACAAAGAAGCTTACGAACAAGCCGCCGCCCACGCGGCGGAGCTGTGCGAAAAGCCATTGAGACTCGTCGGCCGAATCAAAGTACGGGTGAAACGATTGAGTAGCTTCGTCTTGAGGGCAGGCTGCCCGCTTCGCAAAATTGCAGTCCGTGCACGCAGGGATGAGATTGTCCGGCGTGATCGCCAGCATCCATTTTGATTCCTTTGGTAGATAGTGATCGAGGGTACTTACTGGCCGCTGGCCGCAGAGTGGACATATTCCGTGTGGCGCCGATGCTTTAATCTTGTCGTAGGCCCACCGGCCAGCACCGTTTTTTCTCGCAAACGAATAATTGTATAGTCCGACGAAGTCCTCCGCGTTTGCGCCCCCTTCTGGAATTTGGGGGTGGACGAATTGATATAAGGTCATATCCAGTCCCAGCGCTCGGTACTGTTGCGCTGCTTCCAAAGCAGCGGCTTGAGCGATACCGAGGCGAGCACGCGCTTCAAAGCGCCTCTGATTTCTACATTGGGTGTACAGAGCAGTGAAATCTATTTCTTGTCGCGCGATGGTGCGCATCGCGTTATTTCTCATCCTTAGCTAGCATTCGAGCAATGCTTCTCGCTTCTGCTCCGAGCTGCTGGTCAAATTCTCCTAACACTTGGTCATAGTCTTTGTGGCCGCCGGCGACTTGGCTCGAAATGAGACTATGAAACCCGCTGTTAGTTACTTCGAGACCAAAGATCTCCCGTGTCAAGACTCCCACGTTCTCACCGAACGTCTCAATCTCTGGTCTTTCCGCTTTGGTTGTTTCGCCGGATCGGCGGAGCACCCAGACGCAGCTTTTGGGCACCTCCTGTAATACGACTGGAGAGTGCGTAGAAACGATGGCAACGCTATTACGCAGCGTCAGGAGATCTGAAAGAACGCGGACTAGCGAGGATAACAGGGGCGGATGCAGATGAGATTCTGGTTCGTCTAACAGGATTAGTGTGCGCTCATCTGCCAATTCGACCAGGCGAGTTACTATGAGAAGCACGATTTTGTGGCCTGCGCTAAGTGCGTTGAAGATTTCCGAAATCGGGGCCACGGGATCTTCGCCGTTTTCAAGATACGATGGTATTTCGAGTTCTTGAAATCCCGGATCAGTTTGAAGAGTCCGAATTGCATCTAGCCAGCGGTGCCGACGGGGACCTGACATACACTTGGCGAGACTTTCGCGGAATTCCGCAGCGAGTTCGTGTAGTTCTTTGGTTCTCACTTGCGGCTCCTGTGGGGCTTGATCCAGGGGGACATCCGGCAAAGCAAGCGGTTTCCTCAGGCCGACGTAGGCGTAACGGATGGCCATTTCGGTGTCGGCGGGCGTATCAGGGGAAAGGAAGGGGTCAAAGGCACTGAACGTTACCGTCACGAGGTTCGCGAAACGTTCTGGTGGCTTTGGTACTACTGTGGTCGGCAGAAATCTGAGGCTGCCGCTTGGAGAAGTGCTTCGCGGGCGCGGTTGGCGGAGCACAGAAGCGATGTTTCGCAGAAGATATGTCTTTCCGGCTCCGTTACGCCCTATCACAACGTGCACGTTCGTGGGTGGCATGGAGAGGGGGTTTACATTGAAGGTGATCTGCAGCGCTGAGTCGCTTCCGCCACGTTGCGGATAGTCATACGCGAATTGGAACGGAGTGAGGCTTGCTTGGCCTTTCAGAGCTACAGCAAAAGTCGTCGTTACGCTTTCCTCGGAGACATAGCGAAGAAGAGAATCGTGGAAGCCTGGCTCGTTACGAAATTCGAGGAATATCCGCGGGTCGCGGACGCAGTCTCGAAGGCCACGTAGCACCTCATCGCCGAGTTCGCCGGGAAGTCCCGCGATTGTCTCATAGTAGTTTTGCTCCTGACCCAGTGAGCAGTACCCCGGTCCTAACTCGCTAAATGTTTCGGGAATTGAGACTCTGCTGGGGAGAAGGCCGTGGGAAAGTATCTTGACGGCTCCAATGTCTATCCGCTTGCCCTCCTGGTCAAAGACTACGAGCTCGAACATCGTCTTAAAGGTGAAGTCGTCCCACCCATCATCAACAAGGAAGGCTTGGTTCCTGCCCGTCAGGGCAAATCGTGAGGCCCTATCTGTGTGATGGGTGAAAAACATGTTTCGTCCCCGCAGCCTAACCTAATCAGTCGGAAATAGGTTACTGCATTTAGGGATACTGTAAAGAATCTGTATGGCTAGCCTTGCGATGTGTGCTGCGGATGTGATACAGCGAAGCGTGAGCGGAAGAGGTTTGAAGCGTTTAAGGTTGAGCGAAAGGAAAGACCCACCCTCAGAAAACGAGGGTGGGGCACCCCGTGAGTCGAAAGGTGGCGGCATGAGAGAGAAAGTTGGACGGCGAGAATTCATTGGGACTACGGCGGCGGTGGGTGGGGTGATGTTTATACCGGCGGCGCGGGTTTGGGGGGCGGAGGCGAACTCACAGGTGCGCGTGGGGCTGCTCGGATGCGGCGGGCGGGGGACTGAAGACGCTACCAATATGTTTGAGACTGGCGGGGCGCGTGTTGTGGCTTTGGCGGATATGTTTCAGGACCAGTTGGATACGGCGCGCGGGGCGTTTGACAAAATGCAGGCGGCGAAAGGATTCGCCGCGATCGATGCGACGCAGTGCTTTGTTGGGCCGAAGGCGTTCGAGGCGATTGCTCATTCTAAGGATGTCGATGCGATTGTGATTGCTACGCCGCCCTACTACCATCCCTCGCATTTGGAGGCCGTCGTTGCGGCGGGGAAGCACGTTTACTGCGAGAAGCCGGTGGCGGTGGATGTGCCGGGAGCGAAGAAGGTGATTGAGATTGGGAAGCGGGCGGAGGGGAAGTTGAGCTTGGACGTGGGATTTCAGATTCGGGATTGTCCCCCGTTTGTGGAGCTGGTGAAACGGATTCATGGCGGGGCGCTGGGGAATATTGTGTGCGGGGAGGCGCATTATTTGTCGGGGTATCTGGACCGGCCGAAATGGGAGAAGGCTTCGCCCACGGAGCGGCGGTTGCGGAACTGGGTGTATGACCGCGTGCTGTCGGGGGACATTATCGTGGAGCAGAATATCCACGTGATTGATATATGCAACTGGATTTTGCAGGCGCATCCGGTGAAATGTTCGGGGACCGGCGGACGGCTGGGTCGGCCGACGGATGGAGATGTCTACGGGAATTACAACGTGGTGTTTACGTATCCGGGTGGAGTGGATGTGACGTTCAGCTCGACGCAATTTGCGAAGGGGTGGTGGGACGTTACGGAAAGATTTTTTGGGACGAAGGGAACGTCGCAGTCGCCGTACTCGGGGCCGCTGGGGATTTGGGGGGATGAGCCGTGGCAGACACCGCAGATTCCGGCGAAGGACGATCAGGGGTTTTCGGCGACGGGGAAATTTACTTCGAATCTAGAGTTTGCGGATGCTGAGAAAAAGAAGGCGTTTGTGGAGAGTATTACTTCGGGGAAATTTCATAATCAGGCGGAGAAGGGAGTGGAGTCGGCGGTGTCGTGCATGATGGCGCGGACGGCGGCTTATACGGGGAAGGAAGTGACGTGGGAGGAGCAGTGGAAGTCGAAGGAGGAATGGGAGTCGAAGATTAATCTGGAGAAATTGACGTAAAGAAGTAATGAGGTAACGACGTAAAGAAGGAGAGCTAAACGCAGAGACACAGAAGACACAGAGAAGAAGCGAGAAGCAGATTTATCGCCCGCATGAGGCGCGAGACGATGGCGCAGAGATCCTCGCTGCGCTCGGAATGACATTTTTTTAACTGGGGCTGCATGCCGGTGGTGCATATATCGGAAGGGCAAAGGAAAGCGGAATGAGACGAACGACGCGGCGGGAATTTGTGAAGGCGGGAGTGGCGGCGGCGTGTGGCTTGGGGATTGGCGGAGAGGCGTTGGCTGGCGAACTAATCGCGGGGGCTGATGGGTTGGGGAAGAGCGTCGCGGCGGGCCCGCAGGCAACGGGAGCGCAAACAGGGGCGGCGCTGGCGGTGAAGAAGGGGCTGGTGTTTGACATGCTGCCAAGCAGCCTGAGCTATACGGATCGGTTCAAATTGGCGCGGAACGTGGGATTCGAGGTGGTACAGGCGCCGACGACGCCGGACAAGCACGAGGCGGAAGAGATCAAAAAGGCTGCTGACGCGGCAAACATTCGCATCGACTCGGTGATGAACATGGACCACTGGAAATATCCGTTGTCGTCGAGCGACAGCGCGGTGGTGGCGAAGAGCATGGAGGGGATGCGGACATCGCTGCACAACGCAAAGCTGTGGGGATCGGATGCGGTGTTGCTGGTGCCGGCGGTGGTGAATGCGCAGACATCGTACCGGGACGCGTGGACGCGGTCGCAGACAGAGATACGCAAACTGATTCCCATGGCAGAGGAACTAAAAGTGGTGATAGCCATCGAGGAAGTTTGGAACAAGTTTCTGCTGAGCCCGCTGGAAATGGAGAAGTATATCAACGAGTTCGAGAGTCCGTGGATCAAGGCGTGGTTCGATGTGGGGAATGTGGTGCTTTATGGCTATCCGCAGGACTGGATTCGGACGCTTGGGAAGAACGTTTACAAAGTGCATTTGAAAGACTTCAAACGCAAAGAGAGCGGATACGCTTGGGTGAACCTGGGCGATGGGGACGTGGATTGGGCGGCGGTGCGCCAGGCGTTCCTCGAGATTGGTTACTCGGGCAGCGTCATTGCGGAACTGGATGGCGGGGACGAGGCGTATTTGCGTGATGTGAGCAAGCGGATCGATCGGTTGCTGGTTGGGGTGGCATAGCGATCCGGGCGAGGCAAGCCCCGCCCCTACAGGATTTGTTCTGAGGGCGAATGGATTCTTTGAGACGGCGGGCTGGGAGGGGAGAGCGGAGCAGACGCAGGCACGCGGGACGAAACTCGAGCTAGCCGGCGGTGACGGCAACGCCGAGTTCTTTGAGCTTCGCGCGAGCCGAGCGTTCTTCTTCAGTCCCCGGATAGCGGCGAACGACTTCGCGGAGTTCGCGAACGCCCGCGGTCTTCTGGCCGAGATCAAGCAATGCCATACCTTTCTTTAGGCGCGCCGGAGCGAGCTTAAAGCTTTTCGGGTAGACGGTGAGCACCTTGTCGTATTCAGCGACGGCATCTTGATATTGCTTCTGGTGGTAGGCGATTTCGCCGAGATAGAATTGCGCGTTCGAGGCGAGATCGGTATCGCCGTAGTACTTCAAGTAGTCGAGAAATTCCTGACGAGCTAGATCGTATTTGCCGCTGGTGATATCCCGCAGGCCGTTGGAATAGAGCATGTCCGCGGATGGCGCGGGAGAGGCAGCACTGTTCGCGATGGGGGGAGCGGAGTTCCCGTCATTCGCAGGCCGAGGATTTGAGGTGGGGGCGGTGCCAGCCGGAGCGGAGCCGGAAACTTTGGCGTCGATGCTTTGTACCGCGCTCTGGAGATCGACAAGCTGCTGGTTCAGTTTCCCGAGGCGTGATTTGATTTCTTCGAGATTGTCGGAAAGGCCCTGGACCTGTGTGGACATGGTGTCCAGACGGGCCCCGGAGTTGGCTTGCACGTCCTGCACGGACTTTTGGACGCTGCCCATGGTGGCGTTCAGTTTGCCGACATTGTCGCTGGTCTGCTCGACGAGAGTTTTAAGGACGGTGTGGTCGGTCGTGATCTGGGTGGACATGTCCTTTTGACCCTGAAGAAGAGTGGTCACATCGCGCTGCAGATCGATGATTTCCCGGGCAACGGCCTCAGCCGGGCGCGGCCCGACGAGGCTGCCGCCGAGCGCCCCGGCAAAAACAGCGGCGGCAAAGATAACGATGGTGCGGACTTTCATGAAAAGAACCTCCTCAGATGCGTCTGCTTCTCAGACGAATATTCAGGCCAGGGAAGAACGCGCTTACTGACAATCACCGAGCGGCCGGCGTGTCTGGAACCGGGCGGCTCTCTACTCACTTTAACGGCAGAGCCGCGCGCGAGCAAGAGATTGCTCGGTCACGCGGCTCTGACGGTCATCGAACCGTTACGTAGTTATGCGAAGCGCTACGGCACACGGACGAAGTGGCCGACGCGGTTTCTTTGCCAGCATTCCTCGTTGCTTTCCGTGCAGAACGGCTTTTCCTTGCCCAAGCTCGTCGTATTCAAGCGGTCGGCGGAGATGCCGAGGGAGACGAGATAGGCTTTGACGGCCGCAGCGCGTCGATCGCCGAGGACGAGGTTGTATTCGGTTGAGCCGCGTTCGTCGCAGCGGCCTTCGATGGTCGCCTTGATTTGCGGGTACTTCCGGAGGAAGTCCGCGGTCTTTGCGAGAGCGTCGCGGGCGTCGGCGCGGATGTCGGCTTTGTTGAAGTCGAAGTAGGCGTCTTTCACTTCCTGGAGGAAGAGGGCGTCATAGTCGATAGATGGCGGCGGAGGAGGGGGTGGCGGAGGAGGCGCCGTCACCGTGACGCGGACGCTCGAGTCAGCCGAGCCGCCCGGACCGCTGGCAGTGATCGTGTATGTCGTGGAATCCGACGGAGTGACTTTGGTCGAGCCTTGAGCCGTCACGGCGCCAACCCCAGGCGAAATGGCGAGCTGTGTGGCATCGGTCGAGGTCCAGCTCAAAGTCGTCGAATCGCCAGTATTAATGGAGGTTGGGTTGGCCTGCAGCGAGACAGTCGGGCGCGCAGGCGCAGGCGCTGGAGCCGGCGGAGGCGGAGGTGGCGGCGGAACCTTCTTTTTGCAACCTGCCACAAAGGCGAGCGCAAGAATCGTCGTGAGCATGGCCCCGCGGTAGAGAGAGCTAGAAACCCGAATCATTCGAATCCTCCTCAACGTAAGAATCCCTTGTTCGTCCCACCAGAGGCATCATCCTATCACTAGCGGGCTGGGTAAAGGGGAATACATCGTACCACGATATATTAAACATCGTACACAGACAAATGCCACAGAACCCTGGAAGAAGCAACTGCAAAAGATGAAATTCAACGAGAATAGTGCAACCAGAGATTCAGATGCCCGGCAGGCAACGAAAGTTTCGATAAATCTATATCGACGGAGGCTTTACTTGGGCGACCAGTTGGGCGATTCGTTGTGCCCGTCGATGGTTAGTTCGTGGGGCTGGGAGCCGTCGGCCAGCATGGTCCAGATCTCGCGAGGGCCCGTACGAGTCGATTCGAAGACGATGTGACGGCCGTCGGGAGCCCAGCTGGGGCGCTCGTTGCGGCCCTCGTCGCGGGTCAGTTCGACGATCTGCTGCGAGGTGGGTTCCATGACGTAGATATCGTAATTGCCGTTGGGCCGGCGCCAACTAAAGGCGAGAAGTTGGCCGTTGGGAGACCAAGCGGGATCGATGAGATAGCCCTTGTCAGGGAGATCGAGAGTGATGACGTTGGTGCCGTCGGCATTCATCATGTAGAGCTTGGGAATGCCGCCGCGGTCGCTGACGAAAACGACGCTTTGACCGGTCTTGGGATTCCAAGTGGGAGAAGTGCTGCCGCCAATCGAGAACGTGAGGCGTTTGGGTTTGCTGCCTGCACTGTCGGTGACGAAGAGCTCAGGATTGCCGAGCATCGACGAGGAGAACATGATCTGCGTGCCGTCGGGAGACCAGGCAGGGGCGCTGTTGGTTCCGCGGAAGCGGGGGAAGGAGATGACTTTGCCAGCGTCCATGGAATACATGCAGATTTGGGCGCTTACGACGCCGCTCACGGGTTGATAGCAAGTGAAGGCGATGCGCGAGGCGTCTGGGGACCAACGGGGCGTGAGCGAGATAGTACGGAGCGACGTTAGCGGGTGCTGATTTGCGCCGTCGTAATCCATCACCCAGACTTCCTTGGAACCGGAGCGGGAACTGATGAAGGCGATTTGGGTGGAAGCGATGCCCGGGAGGCCGCCAGAGAGTTTGAAGATAATTTCGTCGGCGAACTGGTGGGCGAATTTGCGGACTTGCTCGTCGGTGGGAGCGCCCCGGTAGATTTTGCCAACGACAGATTGGGAGGAAGAGCTGGTGACGTCATAGAGCCAGGCTTGGATGGCGACCTCGGAGGTCGTCTCTGTGAGATTGCCGAAAGCGACGTAATGGGCGTTGACCTGGGGATCGGTCCAAGCGGCGTTTTGGAGTTCAGAGGGCTGAGTGGGGGATTGCGCGGGATAGAAGCTTGGCCTGACGAGATCGAGGATGCCGCTGAAGGCGAGGTCGTCGCGAACGATTTGAGTGAACTGCTGGGAATGCGTTTTCGCGTTGTCGGAGCGCGGGCCAAAGTCTGCTACTGCGAGCCGGATTTTGTCCACGCCGAGGCCAGTGCCTGTGCGAAACCACGGAGTCTGTCCCTGTTGTGCGCGTGCGGGATTGGCGCCAAAACTGAGAGCGGCTACGACAACCAGCGAACTGATGTGTTTGAAACTCACTAGCACCCTTACCTCCGATTTTCCTTGCCGCACGATGAACGAACTAAGGAACTGTTTTAGTGTGTCAAAGACAGATCAAAATCGAATGTGACATCGACACTACTTCCTTGGAAATCATTAGGAAGCGGTGCGAAGCGAATGCCGTCCAAAGCACGCTTTGCCGAATTGTCCATGGAGAGATTGCCGCTGGATTGTTCCAACTGAATATTTTGGATGGAGCCGTCGCGATTGATGCGGAAAGTCATGACGCAATGGGCCTGGCGCGCAGCACGAACGGGCGGATCGATGGTGGTTTGGAGCCAATTCTGCCCGACGCTGCGGCGCACACCCTCAATATACCAGCCATATCGAGAAGAGAAGTCTCCGCCGCCCTGGCCTCTCACCGAGACAGGGCCAGAGCCACCGCCAGGATTGGTGGCATAGCTGGTGGGAAGATTAGGGGAGCCGCCTTTGCCGTAATCAACGGCATTGGGCGGTGGGGGAATTTTCGGCGGGTCAACCTTAGACGGATGCGAGATTGGTTTTGGTTTTTCGTTCTTGAAATCGGGAATCTTTTCCGCTGGCGTTTTGGGCTCTGGGGGCTTGGGTTCTTCTTTGTACAGCCCTTTTGTCGGATCGACGGCTGTGCTTTCCGTGACGGAAGGCTTTGAGGGCATGGGGATTCCTGCGGCCGGCCCGACTAGCTTGACGTTGACGCTGCCGTCCGTTCCACCAATATCACCCCACTCCGGTCCTCGCATCTGGAGATAGATGGAAACCGCGATCCAGAGAGCCAGGAACACGTGAAGAATCACGGAGTAGACGAGGAATTTTCGGAGGTCGAGGTCTTCGGCCGAGGTGACGGCAAAACGGTCAACCGAATTGGCGACGCTGGTGTTCATTTCCCACTCATAGGGCTCAGCGCGTGCGGGCGCGTTCCGTCAGTGGCTCCGTAACAATACTAATATTACTAATCCCGGATTGCCGCAAAGTATCGATGACCTTGGCGAAAGTGCCAAAGGGAATAGTTTCATCGGCGCGAAGGAAAACAGAGTCCTGCGGTTTTTTAAGCTGCGCCTGCACCCTGGCTCCTAGCTGATGGATGTTGATGGGCTCATCCGCCAGGTAGACGCGCTGGTTCTTGTCGATGGTGATCACGAGGCGCTGCTCGTTGATTTCTTTCACTGTTGTGGTTTTTGGGACGTCGACTTCGATGCCGGACTGCAAGATGGGCGCGGTGATCATGAAAATGATGAGCAGCACGAGCACCACGTCGATGAACGGGACCATGTTGATCTCCGAGAGCGTGCTCTGCGTGTTTTTGGAGAGTTGCGGCATAGTGTTCATTGGCTGCCGTGGGCTGGCGGCCGCGCAAACCTACATAAAAGTTTTTTCGACCTGAGCTCCGACTTCCAGTGCAAACGTATCGAGACGTTGCGCTAGATCGCGGATATTTTGCAAAAACTGGTTGTAGAAGATGACCGCCGGGATGGCGACGAAGAGTCCCGCGGCGGTGGTAATGAGCGCTTCGGCGATGCCTGGAGCCACGGCGCGGAGGCTGGCAGCGCCGGCATTCCCAAGGCCTGAAAAAGCGTCGATGATGCCCCAAACGGTGCCGAAGAGGCCGATGAAGGGCGTCACGGAGCCGGTTGTCGCTAACCAGGACATCCCTTTTTCGGCGCGGCGAACCTCTTCCGCGGAAGCGAGTTGCATGCTGACGGTGACCGCCTGGAGACTCTTCAGCTTTCCAAGGGGTTGCGGATTGCCGGTGCCGACTTGGCTCAAGAGTTCGCGATAGCCGGCGGCATAGACGGAAGCAAAAGGCGAGCCCGCGGAAGCGAGGGCCTGCGGGTTGGCTACACCCTTGGTCGCACGAAAGATACGAAGGAATTGGTCGCTTTGGCGGCGAACACGGCCGAACAGGCCCAACTTCTGGAAGATCATGGCCCAGGAAACAACGGAAAAAATCCCAAGCAAGAGCAAAATGCCGCGGGCAACCCAGCCCGTTTGTCCAAGAATGTTACCGAGATCGGCTACAAAGAACGTGGCGAACAGAAGAATGGTGCGACCCCTCAGTTAGAAATAAATTTTGCTGACTTCAGGAACGTAGCACACGCCTACAGGGTGGTCAAACAAATGAGATGCAGAAGGTAAAAAGGGTGCTGCCTCTTTGGATACACAAAGATTTGGTGAAGTGGAGGGAGTTGCGGAAATAAAGGAGGTAAAGGAGGTGTGTTAAACTGCCACGTGGGAGCGGTGGCGGGAGACGCTGCGCCACTGCAAAGCGATTAGCGGCGACCAAAGAGAGATGGGCAAGACGTTCGACATCGGCATTGATCGGCTCACGCGCGGGGCCGGTGAAGCGAGTACGCTGCGCGAAGCATCGACTTTTGATGCGGGAGGGAGTGCGGCGCGCGGCACTTTTTTCCTGGAAACGTTTGGCTGCCAGATGAACGACCACGACTCGGAGAAAGTGGCTGGCGTTTTGCTTGCCCGGGGATACCGTCAGGTTGAATCGCCGGAATCGGCTTCGTTGATTCTCTATAACACATGCAGCATCCGGGAAAAAGCAGCCCAGAAAGTATTCTCTCGACTAGGCGAGTTCGGCGTAAAGCAGAATGAGGGCCGAGTTATCGGCGTGTTGGGTTGCGTGGCGCAACAGGAAGGCGAAGAAATCTTTAAGCGCGCACCGTGGGTCAGCCTGGTGTGCGGGTCCGCGAGCTACAGCAAACTGCCCGAGTTGCTGGCGCAGGTTGAGGCAGGGAATCAGCGCGTCACCGGGCTTGATAACGATACGGACGAGACGTTCGAGACGCCCGTGACGCGTCGCGACAATCCGTGGCGCGCGTATCTGACGATTATCGAAGGTTGCGACAAGGCTTGTTCGTACTGCGTCGTTCCTTACACGCGCGGGCCGGAACGCAGCCGGCGTAGCGATTCGATTTTGCGCGAAGTACGGGAGCTTGCGGAGTTGGGTTACTCCGAAGTGCAACTGCTGGGGCAGACGGTGAATTCCTACTCCGACCCCACGGCGCGGAAGATGCGATTCTCGGAGTTGTTGCTGGCCGTGGCGGACGAGCCAGGGATTCGACGAGTACGGTTTACCACCTCCCATCCGCGCGACTTTACTCAGGACATTGTGGATGCCATCGATGCGCAGCCGAAACTCTGCAATCACGTGCACCTGCCCGTGCAATCGGGATCGACGAAAGTACTGCGGGCCATGGAGAGAACTTACAGCCGCGAGGAATATCTGGAGAAGATCGCGATGATCCGGCAGGCGAAGCGGGCCATCAGCATCACGACGGACATCATCGTCGGCTTCCCGGGCGAGACGGACGAGGATCTTTCGGAAACCCTGAGCCTGCTCGATACGGTGCGGTACGACGGGGTGTTTGCTTTCAAATATTCGCCGAGGCCGCACACTCCGTCGCTGGCTATGAATGACGTTATCCCCGAGGAAGAGAAGAGCCGACGGTTGGGCGTCTTACAGGAAAAGCAGCGGGAAATTCAGACTGCCAGGCACTCGACGATGATTGGGGACATGTTCGAACTACTTGTCAGCGGAAAATCGCGGCGCGAAAATCAGTGGTCGGGGCATACTTCCTGCCATCGGGTTATAAATTTCTCTTCCCAAGAGCAAGCGCTTCTGGGACAGTACGTGCAGGTTCGGGTGACGGGAGCTACGCCGAGTGGTTTGGCGGGAGAGCAGGCTCTCTAGGGCGCGTCGATTCGCGCTTGCAACGCTCGCGGCGCTAAGACATATTGACGGCACAGACTGAAGCCTGTGCTACTCGGGAGGTCACATGGATGTGGAGATGAAAATCCGCGGCCTGATGATGGATCCCGTGACCAACATGCCGATTGTTGTGCTGAAGGATGTGCAGGGCCAGGCGATCCTGCCGATTTGGGTTGGCGTGTACGAGGCCAACGCAATCGCGTTGGAGATTGAAAAGGTGCAGACGCCCCGGCCAATGACTCACGATCTTCTCAAAAATGTTCTGCTCGGACTTGACGTGCAGGTTCACAAAATCGTGGTGAACGATCTGAAGGACGATACTTTTTACGCGCTGATCTGGGTTGAACGCGACGGGCAGATGATGACCATCGATTCCCGGCCAAGCGATGCTCTGGCGCTGGCACTGAGGGTGGATTGCCCCATTTTTGTATACGAAGAAGTGTTGAAAAACTCGAAAGTCTCGAGCGCTATTACGGAACGAAGCACCAACGAACAATTGCGCAGCTGGCTGGAAAACCTTTCCGACGACGATCTCGGCCGCTACAAGATGTAAGACTTCCTGCCACGCCCCACTGGCAACTTCTTCACACTATCCATATGGCCGAGGCTGAGCCCTGATCGCGAAATCATTCTTGCGTGATGGAACAAGACAATTGGCGGACTCTGTGGCGCCAGACGAGCAGCAGGACTATCCCGATAAGAATCAGCGCCAGACTTAGACCGGCCCAGAGGCCGAAAGCACCCCATCCCCGGCGAAAACAGAGCCACGTGCCGAGCGGCAAACCGATAATCCAATATGCGGTGAAATGACACAGCATCGGGGTGCGTGTGTCTCCCAGGCCGCGCAATGCGCCGGTGGCTACCGTTTGAATGCCATCGAATAGCTGGAAGGCTGCGCCGGCCGCGAGCAGAAGTATCGTGCTGCGGATGATCGCCTTGTCCGGTGTGTAGGCGCGGGCAATCCATCTGGGAAAGGCGAGCAAGACGATGCTCGCGGCAGTCATAAACGCGGCGCCGAGAAAAATGGCGGTGCCGCCGGCGTCTCCGGCGCCTTGCAAATCCTTGCGTCCCACCGCCTGGCCAACGCGCACGGCCGCGGCCGAGGAGATGCCCAGAGGAACCATATAAGTGATGGAAACGGTGTTCAGAGCGATCTGGTGACTGGCAAGTGCAACGGCCCCGAGCCGGCCGATCAGCGCCGTAATTAGCGCGAAAACGCCGATCTCAAGAGTGATTTGCATGGCCGCGGGTAAACCGAGAGCGATCAGGCGCCGGATGCGGCGTAACTCGGGCTGGATGGGAGTGTGAAGCAAGCGTGTACGATGGCGCCGATCGTACCAGAGGAGATAACCCACCAGAACTCCAGAAAGGTAAATGCGCGCCCAAGCTGTGGACCAGCCAGAACCCACCGTGCCCATAGCGGGAGCCCCAAGTTTGCCGTAGATGAGGATGACGTTGCCGCCGGCGTTGATAATGTTTGCGGTGATCAAAGCGAAAGCGATGGGCCGCACCAGATTCATGGCTTGCATGCAGCGACGGACGGCAAAATAGAGGAGAAGAGGCAGGGTGCCCCAAGCCAAGGCTTTCGAATAGGGAACCGCGACGGCGATCACGTCGGGAGCGATGTGAATGGCGCTAAGCAAAGACCCGAAAAACCAAACGGGGGCCATCAAGAGCGGCGCAAGAGCCAGGCTGAGATAGATACCGTGGAGAAGCGAGCGGTGGCAGTCCTCGCGCTGGCCGGAACCAAATGCTTGAGAGACAAGTGTGTCCAGGCCAATTAGCAGCCCAGCGCCAAACATAGCAAGGACGTTGACCAGAATTCCACCAAGGCTCACGGCGGCGATGGCCACGGCACTGTTGGGAAGGCGTCCCACCATCATCGTGTCTACGATGACCATGCTCATCCAGCCCACCTCGGCGAGAACGAGCGGCAGCGCCAACCGCAGAGTGGGGCCCAGTTCGGCGCGAAACGTCTTGTAGCGAGTCATCGGTAGACGAGGAATGGAAAGAGTTTAAGCGGGCTGGTAGAAAGGCGCAAACATGCTTGAATATGGGTGGTTTGAGAGCGGGGAATAGGTTCACAGTTTGGGCTAAGCAAGGCGGGTAACTTCGACGTCGTTCTAGACCTGAAGTCCCATTGACCCGAACTGCGAGGCCCCGTAGCCTGCGAAAAGCACTACTGTTGCGTGCCTCGCCACAGGTTCGTGGATCGAAGCGATTCAAGCCAATTTTCTGGAAGTGATTTGGGATTGCCGGTGCGGCTTGCGATGGGGCAAGCCCAGGAGAGAAACGTGGGAATTGGAAACGTATCCAGCTTCGATGCTCGAACGCAGAATATCAGGGCCGGGGTGCGCGTAAATTCTCGCGTGCCTGTAGCGGTGGAATGGGCGGAATCTGGCCGCGCGATGCGCGCGGAGGGCTACACCGCGGATACCAGCACGACTGGGTGTCTCGCCATCATTCCTCAGAGCTTTCAGGTGGGGCAGCGTTTTGTCTTGGTCAACCTGGTAAATAAGAATGCTTGTGAAGCGGTCCTGATTTGGCGAGGCCATGAAGGGCGAACCGGGTGGGAGCTGGGGATCCAACTTCAGGAGGCTTCTATGGATTTTTGGGGCTTGGATTTTTAGCCGATTCGAAGCGTGGGCTTCTCCCGCGTTCCGATAGGCTTCCGTTCTGCTTTCTCAAGAAACTCTATAGTTAAAGATCTTTGATTGCTCTCCTCCAGCTTTCCCAAAATAGGACTTCCAGGATTTCCACCGACGTCGCTCTGCATTTCCACTTTTCCCTTGCGCTAGAATAGGTTACGAACGTAAAGTGGCCTAGAGCTAGGGGGCTTTCTGCAGGCAGCACCCATATATAGGGACCTGGTTGCTGGATCGCGTCGGCGCGATTTACCATGCGCATAGGCGGAGGCAGAAGCGTATGACTGCCATCATCACGGTTGCAAATCAAAAAGGCGGCGTTGGGAAAACAACGACGGCAATTAACTTGTCTGCCGCACTGGCGCATCGCGGCAAGCGCACGCTTTTGATTGATTTGGATCCGCAAGCGAATTCCACGATCGCATTTTACAATTCCGGGGAGATCGCCACTTCCATGTTCGACGTGCTGAGCGAGAGCCGCACGACGATGGCCACGGTAATTAAGACGACGAAAGATCCCATGCTTTTTCTTGGGCCGGGACGGCTGGCGCTGGCCAAGCTCGAGCAAGTGCTAGCGGGCCAGTTCGACGCTCCATACCGTTTGAAGGACGCGCTCGCGCCCGTCTTGAAGGAATATGATTACATCGTGCTGGACACCCCGCCTTCGCTGGGAATTCTGACGGTGAATGCGCTGGTGGCTTCCACACATTTGCTCGTGCCGATTCAGGCGGCGTATTTTGCGATCGAGGGAACGGACGACCTGCTCGAAACTTACGAAAGAATTCGCGCGCGGCCTAACCCCGGGTTGAAAGTTCTTGGAGTAGTCATCACGCTCTTTGACAAGCGGACGAATATTTCACGCGACACGCACGGGCAGATTCGAACCGTATTTGGCGAAGTGTTGTTCAAGACAAAGATCAGCAAGAACGTGCGCTTGGAAGAAAGTCCGGCTTACAAAGAAACAATCTTAACGTTCGCGCCGAAGTCACCGGGCGCCATCGAGTACAAGAAATTGGCAGGGGAGGTTATCCAACGTGTCGAAGAGGATCGGGTTACCCGTCACGCTGAAGATGCGGCATGACGCGCACTACGTCGAATCACTGACGAGCTATAGCGGAGCTGCTGTGGGACGGATGATCCCGGTGGATCAGATCCGCCCCAATCCTGACCAGCCTCGCAAGGCGCTGGGAGATTTGCGCGAACTTTCGGAGTCGATCCGCGAAAAAGGTGTTCTCGAGCCGCTCTTGGTGCGGTTCGTGCCGCGCGAAGACTGCTACTACATTATCTCTGGCGAGCGGCGTTATCACGCGTCGCGCGCGGCGGGACTGCGGGAAGTTCCTTGCATCGAGAAAATGGCTGATGATGCGGAGACGCTGGAAATCGCGCTGATTGAGAATATTCAACGCAAAGACCTGACGCCCTTCGAAGAGGCCGACGGGCTGCACCGTTTGGCGACGCAATTCGAATACACGCATGAAGATGTGGCGAAGAAGATTGGTCGCGCGCGTTCGTCAGTTACGGAAACGCTGTCGCTCAGAAATATCCCGGAGTCGTTGCGCAAGAAATGCGTTGAGCACGGGATCATTTCGAAGTCTCTGCTGCTGCAGATCGCGCGGCAGCCGACCGAGAAGAAAATGATCGAAATGATGCACCGCATTATGCAAGGCGGACTGACGCGAGACGAAGCGCGACGCGAGCGGCGCGACGAGCAAGGAGGTCCTCAGAGGCCCCAGCCGTTCATTTTCCAGTTCCAGCCGGAGAACGAGAGCTTCCGGTTTCGCATTCAATTCAAAAAGAGCCACGTGTCGCGCGCTGAGTTGATTGTGACGTTGCGGGAAATTCTTGGGCAGCTCGAGGGATCGTCTTCGGAAGCGGCTGATTCTACAGCTGCTTGATTGGCAGTTTCTGGAATTCGCAGCGGACAGACTGAAGTCTGTCCCACCAAGTCATGATCGAACTCAGCCCTCAGCAAATGCAGATTTTGGAGAGGCTTTTTGCGGCGGGGTTTCGGCCTATCGCGATTCCACCCTATGAAAGTGCTTTGTGCGTGCGGCGCGGCGAGTGTGCGGCGGTGTTGTCGCCAATACCCAGCGGCGGACTGAAGATGCTCGCATCGCCGTCCTACCTCGTGGATGGAAACCTGAGTGTGCAGCTCAAACGCGGCGCTGGCGAAGTATTTGTCTGGAAAAAGAGTGAGCTACCGGCCACAAGTGAGCGGTTGGAAGAATTGGTATCGTTCCGGCGGGAACTGGCCGGCTTACTGGAATTACCGCCAACCCAATAAATCTCCCCGAATTTGCAATTCTCACCGCCTCCCGGCAAACTAAAAACGTTATGACAACTTACGACATTATTTGCATTGGCGCGGGGCCGACCGGGCTGGCCTGCGCCATCGAGGCCAAGCGCGCGGGGATGAACCCGCTGGTGATCGACAAAGGCTGCCTGTGCAACTCGATTTACCACTACCCGGTCAACATGGTGTTTTTTACAACTCCGGAGCTTCTTGAAATCGGCGACTTGCCGCTGATTAGCGCGGCGGAAAAGCCTGTGCGGGTCGAGGCGTTGAAGTATTACCGCAAGGCAGCCGAGCACTATGAATTAGAGTTGCGGCTTTTTGAGCGCGTGCTGCGCGTGGACGGGCATGACGGCAACTTTACGGTCGTAACCCAATCGGAGAAGGGAACCGAAGCGCGCTACTCGTCGAAAAAGATCTGTGTGGCGACGGGCTATTACGATCTCCCAAACGTGATGAACATTCCCGGTGAGGAATTGCCGCACGTTTCACACTACTACTCGGAACCTTTCGAGTTCTGGAACCAAGACGTCGTCGTGATCGGCGGGAAAAATTCCGCCGCCGAGGCTGCCTTGGATCTCTATCGCAATGGCGTGCGGGTTACCCTGGTGCATCGAAACGCGGACCTCGGTTCTTCGATAAAATATTGGGTGCGGCCCGACATCGAAAATCGCATTAAGGCGGGGCAAGTCAAAGCGCTCTTCGAGACGCGCGTGAAACAGATCACGGGGGATGAAGTAATCGTGCAGAACGGCGCGGGTGAGAAACGATTGCCGGCGAAACAAGTCTTCGCCTTGACCGGCTATCACCCTGATTATGCGTTTATCGAAAGCCTTGGCGTGCGACTCGATCCCGATACGCGAAAGCCTGCGCTCGATCCCAACACACTCGAAAGCAATGTTCCGGGCATCCATCTGGCGGGTGTCGTCATCGGCGGACGGCACACCGGCGACATTTTTATCGAGAACGGCCGTTTTCACGGCAAGCAAATCATTGACGCATTAAAGGCGTAAGGGATTCGTTCCCCGGTTCGGATATACCTATTTGCCCGTGCAAGGGACGTTTGTTAGACTCATAACCTATGGCATCCATTTTCAGGGAAGTCGGCGAGACCTTCAGCACACTGGTGCAGGGCTTCAGCGTGACTTTCCGGAATATGTTCCGGAAAACAGTCACGGAGAATTATCCGTTCGAACCCGTGCATTTTCAGCCGCGCTATCGCGGAATTCATGTTCTTCACCGCGACGAATCCGGCCTAGAAAAGTGCGTTGGATGCTTTCTCTGCGCTGCGGCGTGCCCGGCGAATTGCATCTACATCGAAGCCGCCGAAAATACGGATACCAGCAGAATCTCCGCGGGGGAGCGCTACGCCAGCGTTTACAATATCGATTATTCGCGCTGCATTTTCTGCGGTTACTGTGTCGAAGCGTGTCCGACGGACGCGATTACCCACGGACACGGCTTTGAGCTCGCCACGTACGACATTAATTCCTTGATCTACCGCAAGGAACAGCTCCTCGAAAAACAGCCCGTTGCTCCAGCTTCCGGGCGTTAAGACAACCATCGCTTAGACGTTTCGAGTATCCCCTCGATTTGTTCGATTCGCTGCAATTGCGCTCGCATCTCTAACGCACTTTGGCTTGATCTGGAAAAGCTGTGTCCGATAACTCATAAAAAGCAGCCAAGACGTAAGTCTGGCGATGCTTTGTGCTGAGGGAGGGCGCGATGGAAAACGGAGGTTGGAGCGGAACGCAGTTGTGGGACGCTCCGGCGCGGAACTGTTCCGCGAGAGCTGACGGCGTGATTGCGCGGGCGCGGCGGAGCACACCTCTGCGCAGCGGGGCCAACCGGGACCCCAGCGACATCTTCCATGCAATAGTGGCGAACACGCTCCAAAAACCTTGCAAATTCTCAGGATGGGCCGCGGTTTGCGGGCAGCGAGGCGGCTCGATCCGCAAGAAAATTATCGGACACAGTGTGTGCTCCATTTTTGCGGGATTCGGCGGCGGAAAGCAGGTCCGGCGGTCGTCCAGGATGTTCTCGCTGCTGCAGAAGCAAGCGCGCCAGCATGGCGGCAGCGTTTTCCTCCATCCATTGATCAAGCAGAGCGGCAATCTCCTTGCGGAGATCGGCGGCATGCGCCAGGCGCGACAGTTCAAAACTTTGCAAGGAGTTCCGCGAAGCCGAGAGCAGGAACTCCCAAGGTGGCTGGGTCGAACGGGTGGTCATAGGCCTCCGTTAGGGGACACGGCGAATATTACCTCTCCAGTAAAACATGTCAAGAATACTTATAGGTAATAGGCTTGTGGAAATCTGTGGAAAACTTTTCAGAGCTTGCGACAAAAAGAGCAGCGGGCAGAAAGCCGCTTCCGACTGTCTTTTGCGAGGGGCTGGGTACTGTGGCGCAGCCGATACGCGCCTGTAGCGCCTGCGCCGGCGATTACGAAGACCCCGACCGCACGGCCTTCACGCTCGATGAGCATGAAGAGGATTTCGCGGTCGAGGGCGGCGGCGAAGGAGTGAACGTCGAGGACGCTAACGACGACGAGTTTCCTGCACAAAAAACATGAGTAGCAGGGAAGGAGGCGATGCGATGCGGAGGATGAAACAAAAAGCGGCCAGGCCAGTGATTTTGCGAAGGCAGCGGGAGGTGATTCGCGACGTGATGCTTAGTGCGGGACAGTGCGCGACGTGGCTGACGCTTGACGAGCTGGCGAAATTGACGCACTACCCGCCGGCGAGCATCTCCGCGCAGTTGCGCCACCTGCGGAAGCCGCAGAACGGGGCGCATACCGTGGTGAAACGCTGCAGAACGACGAACAAGGCCATGCGACCGGAAGGATTCGGCGCCGTGTGGGAATACTCGGTGTTGCAGGAGCGGCGCGTCCCGGTTCGCAGAGTGATCAACCGCGGTCGCAAAGCGCGACGAGCGTTGCAGGCGGCGAGTCGCTGAACAGTTTGATGAGTGAGGTGGCGATGGAGAAGTGATGCGGAAGCGCACGACGCGTGCGTTGTGGCGGAGGAGCCATGGGCGTAAAACCGGAACTGGCGTTTGATGTGTGCTGGGAAGTCTATCGCGGGGCGCGCGAGGTGCTGGAGTCGAAGCGAGGCATTTCCGCGCTGAATTGGAAGGATACCGGCAAATTTCTGTGGCGGCCAGATATCCGTCCGCGGCTCAACGAATGGGTCGCGGACTTCGCCCTGGCAGGGCAGAAAGCGCTCGAGGGCCCGGATTGGGCTTCTCGTATGGTGCTCTTCCGGCTGTATTATCTCGGTCTGGCGCCGTACGAGAATGCGCGGCATTTTCTCGGCCTCAGCGAGCGCAGTTGGGTGAATTGGACGGAGGAAGTGCGCCATCGTGTCGGCAAGGAACTGCTGCGCCGCGGCATGTTTCCCCCGCGGAAGTATTTCACAAGCGGTGAATGATCTTTCATGCAGAGTAGGCGCAAGCGGAGTCCTCGCTGCGCTCCGCCAGAAAGGAGCCTCAATATATGTGTAGCAGACAAGGGCGTCCCAATAAAAGAACCCTCACTCAAGGAGCGGCAGGAAGCTGCTGACGACGTTGTCCACAAACTCGGTCAACTGATGAAGCGTTGGAAGAAGCGCCTGACTATTGACAACGTCCAACTCAGCAACCGATTTCTGGCGTCCGAAATACAAATCCTCGTCCACTTTGGGGTCTGCAATCCCCTCGATGACTCCGTCAAAGAGTGGATTGCTTGTTTTGAGCCAATAACCGCCATCGAAACCAGCGCCGGTAAACAAGCAATCGTGCCCGATGGTGATGAGTGTTCGGTGTTTGTCGATATTGTTAAGCTCATGGAGTCGCCAGAGCGCGTCATTCCCACCCTCGTAAGGCTTAAGCGAATCAATGGCTTTCACCGCCTCCGGAAGCATTCCCTGTACTTTTCTTCGCTTCATGGATTCGTATATCTCGACCGTCTTTGCGATCGGGAACGAAACGTCCCTGTGAGGTTCCGTGTTGGCGACTCCGCTTTGAGTGAGACCAACCTGAGCCAGGTGCCAAGCCAGATGGTCCAAGGAAGTTCGGAGATTCTGAATGATGTCTCCCGCGGTCGCAATGAAGTTGAACGGGAGAACGGGGAGCGGCGCGAGGCCCAAGCTGCTCTTTCCGGTATTCGGATCATAATGGGTGCCGACGACATGCATGTTCTGACCCTTAACACGAGCACTTTCGGACTCGAGCTCAGACAGGTGCTTTTTGGCCCGTTCAATCTTTACCCTGATGAGTACAAGGCGGTCCTGAGCAGTCAGTGACATAGCGACTGATGGCATCTTTGGTAAGCCAAGTGTGGGGTCGCCGGAATTTGGCGAATCAAGGAAGTCCATTGCCCATTATAGCTAACTAAAACTCGCTCCCGCTTATAAATTTGAAGGCTTTGAAAAGGGTCGTTTTCCTATTGTCTGGACCTCGTCCATTGAGGACCTAGCTTAACTCGACCACATCACCAACGCTTAGGAGTTTGCCGCATTCGGTGCTGGGGACGCGGGTGTTGATGGCGAGGCGGTAGAAGTGATCGAAGCGTTCGGCAGGGGCCCACGGCGGGAGTTGTGCGCGGCGCAGGTCGGTAAAGCGTTTTTGGAAGCCGTCGTTCGTGATGCCGGTTTCTGATTCGCGAGAGGGAACGGGGCAGCGCGCGCAGGGGTTGCTGCCCTCAAAGGCAACGTCGCCGATCTTGAAGCGCACGACTCTACTTTCGTCATCAGCGAAGAGTTGGTCTTCCCAGAACGCCGGCAGTTTTTCAGCTGCAATCTCGTGCCCGTACGCGTGGCGAGTCCCTGTGCCGCCGGCTGCGTCGATTTCGAGTGTGGTGCGGAACCGCCGGCGCGCTTCGTCCAGAGTCAGGCCAGGGAACCAATCGCGAACCGCCTCCAGCGATGCCGTGGAAACAATCGTTGGGCCGGGCGCCAGGCCATCGTCCGGAAAGCCTTCGCGCGTGTAGCGTACCTGGATTGCCTGCTCAAAATACATGCTGAACCATTCCCCGGCACCGTCGGTGTCGCCTGGGAAATCGAAAGTCATCGCGGGAATGTTGCGCCTGTCACCGGGAACAGTAAGCGTCACGGAACGGATGTCCGGAGCGAACGCTGCGCGGATGAGGTGCATGGCGGCGGTGCGCTTGCCATTGACCCAGCGGCCGTCGGCGGAGTAAAGCGCCCAGACACGGTCGAGTTCGAGGCCGCCATTCGGCCCGATCCGGGCTTCGTTCACCGAGACGGGGTCGAGAGCTTTGATGGGATGAAGGCGGATATTCGCGAGGCGCGGGGTTCTTCTGCCAGAGTCCACACGTAGAGTTTAGCAGAGCGCCGCGCGCAGGAAGTGTGGCCGAGCCTGGGTGCTAGCCGGTGCTTCATCCTCGCAGACGCGGTGACGCGCTCCTGCAAAAAGATAATCCCATGCAGGTCAGATACAGGGTCGAAGAATGGGCCCAAAGGAAAGAAGCCCATCCATCAAAAGGTGTCGCACGAACAGAGGCGAAACCTCAGCCTTGAGCCCGGCCTAGTCTGCTGAAGCAGCAGCAGCCGCGGGCGATTTCTTCTTCTTGGCCATCTGCTGCACCGTGAAGAGAAGCAGAGAGCGATCTTGCTGATCCATCTTACTCAGCAGGTGCCGGAGCTTTCGCATGAACCGCAGGTCTTTTCCCGAACTGCCCCAGGCATTGCTGCCAGATTCGGTCCAAGCGGATGGAATATCCTGCCGGGGTGGTTGATCTCCATCGTAAAGAAGTTGATAGAGCGGCATTTCCAGGGCCCGAGCCAGTTTTTCCAGCGTTTCGATAGCAGGGACGGTGTGGCCATTTTCCACACGCGAAAGGTAGCAGCGCAGCAGGCCGGTTCGCTTCTCAATATCACCCTGGGAGAGTTTTTTTTCCTCGCGCAACACGCGCAGTCGTTCGCCGATAATCATTCCGTAGCTCCTCAATAAAACAGCTCCGCCCCGCTGGCTGGGTGCGAGAAGGAATGACTGGACTATAAACTATCCAGTAGATGTTAGTCGAGAAGATTACGTTACGGGAATCTGAGGAAATCCGCACGGAGCTGCGCTTTGTAGGGAATAAGCCGGCTATGAGTCTGGGCCAACAGCGTTTGCTGATGCGATGGGAAGAAAACGCGACATGCGAATGCCTCTTGCAAGGCTCTCCGCGGCGGAGAGTCTGGTGACCCGAACTGCAGAGGCACACAGCTCCAAGCCGACCTGAGCTGACAAACCTCTCAGGCCCTGAATGAGCCCGACTTAATTGCGTGTGCCTTCTTCAGGCGATCAGGCGCCGGCGGCAGCTCCGTGGCCCGAAACAATAGACTTGTAGCCGCACGTCGCGGCCTTCTTCATCGCCTCGATGGCCTGCGCGGCCGTCATCAGCGGCGTCGTTTGCACATGAGCGACCGCCCCTCCGGCGGCGAACGCAATGGCGATGGCCGCAGCCGAGATGTTATCGGGCATCTCGGTAATGGCAATGACATCAAAAGGGCCAAACGCGAAGAAAGCGGTGTGGAGTTTTCCGCCGAGCTTCTCGATAGGCAAGCGGACGATATCAAGCCGGTCCTGGGGATCGGCCATCAAACGGGCCCAGGCTTCCTTGGTATAGCTGACTTGGTGGCAATAGTGTGGCATTGGTGGACCTCCTTTGCGATCGGGGGGATTCTTCCGGGGAATAGGGCGACTATGCTCTTGAAAACAAAGGATGTCAAGAAGGGGTGAAAAAAGTTAAAGATTTCTCTTGACAAAAAGTGGAGATGTGGTACACTTTCCTTCGTAGAAAAGTGCGTCCCGGTTTTGACCGGGACGTTTTGCATTTTAGGGCCACTTCTTTGCGCTTCCTTCTGGGCGCCTGACTCGCATCGCAATCTGAATTTAAATCCAACGATTTAGTTTTTGCGCCTCCGACGCAGGCGCCGAAGTGTTTTTATCCGCAAGGTCTCTGCACGATTTCATGCATGGGCGCGTAACCAATTCGCGCACAAAAGGAGCCAACATGCCGAGCTATCAAAATGCGGTCCCACCGAGTTCGCTCATGCCCGGTGACGTAGGCTTTAGTTTCAACAACGAGACATTTCCCGGCAGCGCCGAGGCTGGCAGCCAGTTTGCGATTCCCAGCTACGCCGGCCAGCCGGATACCGGTACGTCCGTCCGCTGGCAGACGATTTTTGGGACGGTGCCGTCGGCCGTAAACCTGATCCTGCAAGGCGCCATGGCCGATGTCGATGCAGAATATCAGACCATCGACACCACCACGAACGCAGCAGGCGAAGCGCGGACCGTAACCGGCGTGCAGGCAAGATTTTTGCGAATTAAATTCATGTCGTCCACCGGCGGCAGCGGGCTCACAGCAAAACTTCTGGTTTGAATTGCAAGAGTTTGCGTAAGACGACAATTCGTTAGCCAACAGTCAACGGCTGACAGTCAACAGTTCACACCCCGGAGCAATTGACTTGGGATTGGTCTGCGGCCTCCCTTGGCCATCTGTGCGCAGTCAGGTTCAGTCTGTGAGCTGTCGGCTGTCAGCTACTTGCAACGCCAGTCCATTGCGCCGAGTTTCGGGCCTGCTCCGAAATACCTTCATCATAGGACCAGCATCATGCGATGCATTGCCTATCGCGCGTCCAAAAATTGCATCCACGCCTGGACGGCATGCAAGAACCGAGCGGAAAAGGGCTCGCTGTTCTGCCACAGCCATCTTCGCGCGGTCTGCGGTGTTTATCTGGGGCTTTGGGTTACGGGCTTCCCTGAGCGCATGCGCGCCCGCAAACCCGCATCGAGCTCGGCGCCAACTGGAACCTAGCAACAGTGAACTTAGCATCGACTATCAGGAAGTCGCCGGAGCACCCGAAGCGCTCCGAAACGACGCCCGACCCCGGCTCGCCGGGGCAGCTTCGCCGGACGCGCGGCGTCACCCCGGCAAAACGGAGCCAAACTCCGAAAATGAAAAGCAATGGCCATGACACGAGCGCAGGGCGCGTGAACGGCCATGGTCCCGCTTTGCCTTCCCGCGCGGCGCAGGAAACAGAAGTGCCGCTCGATAAGGACAGGGCTGCGTCTGACGATGCACGCGATTTTCCCACTGCGGCCGCCGCGACCTCCGCCGCGGCCGGTAAGGAACGCGATGCGTGCGCTGAGGTGGCTCCGTCTACCGAAGGCGGAGCGAAACGCCAGCCTAGAGGCGGTAGAAAGAGGGCTGGCAGGGGAACGCCGCGCGTCCCAAGCGAAACGGAAGGCAGAGGGAAAAAAAACAGAAAAGATTTGGTAGACATTGCGCCCGGCTCAAAACCCCTTCCGGCGGACGGCGTTGGATTCGTGGATGCCATGCACGCACACGTGGATCTCTATCTGGCTTGCGCAAGGCTCGTGAAATCGGGTGACGAGAAAATCGCCCAGCGCATGGTGGAACGCTTGCTGGAAATGTCCTACGGCAAGAGTCCGGCTCCGCCAGGAGACGATGTGCCACAAATTATTTTCGACGCTCCGCGGCCGATCGATGATTAGGCAATCCACACGCAAAGGCGAGCTGAACAAAACTCTTCAAGGGGAAAAACCATGGCAACGACAAACACGACGAGTACGGCGACTAACGCGCATCTCGAGTTCATTGGAATGATCGTGGAAATCGCGGGAGTGGCGTCCGCAGTGGCGGGAGTGGTGCTGAGTCTGCATCACTGGCCTGCCGCGGCCGCGCTGCTCGGCGGCGGAGTGGCGTACCTCATCGGCAAAAAATTGCGCGCGTCATAAGACGATATAAGAATTGCCGGCGTCGTTCTTCACTTGAAGCTCGACGTTGAGAACCGTCACCATGAAACCGCTCAAAAGCTCTGCTCGAAATGACATCCCTGACTTGAGCCGGGACCGAACGTCGAGCGGAACTGAACTGCTGCGCACCAGCGATTTCTACGAGCCCTTCCCACAGCAGCGTAAATTTCACGAATCGAAGGCAAAGTACCGGCTTTTCGGCGGCGCGGCCGGCCCGGGCAAAACCAAAGCTCTTCTCTGGGAAGCTATTTACCGGGCGCTTCAAGTGCCCGGCTCTGACGGGCTGCTTTTGCGGCGCACCTACCCCGAGCTGGAATCCTCGCTGCTCGCGTACTTCCGCCGCGACGTGCCACGCGATTTATACACGAAGTACAACGAATCGAAGCACGTCGTGACGTGGCGGAACGGCTCGACCACGCGATTCGGTTACTGCCGCAATGAAAACGACGTTTATCGTTACCAAGGCGCGGAGTTTTTGTTCATCGGGCTCGATGAGCTAACGCACTTCACGCTCAAGCAGTGGCAATTTCTCACTTCGCGCAACCGTTGTCCCGTGCCGGGCAGCAGGTGCAGCATGGCCGGGGCGACGAACCCGGGGAACATCGGCCACGCGTGGGTAAAAGCCCTGTGGATCGACCACAAGCCGCCAGACGGCTTCGCACAGTCGGATCTCTATAACGCAGACGATTACAAATTTATTCCCGCACGGCTTGCGGACAACCCGGTCTATGCGAACGACGTTGAGTATCGCCGCACGCTTGCGGCGCTGCCCGAGCATCTGCGGAAAGCGTTTCTCGACGGCGACTGGAACGTGTTCGCCGGGCAGTATTTCGACATCTTTGATTACGGCCGGCACACCGCGCGGCCCGAAGAAATACGGCTCGAAGCATGGTGGCCGCGGTGGATCTCGATCGACTGGGGGTTTCAGCATCCCAGCGCGGTGTATTGGCACTGCGCGGTGCCAGCCGAAGCTCACAGCCGACAGCTCACAGCCGACAGAAGAACAGCGCAAGCTGCTCTCTCCTCCAATGCTGTTAGCTGTGAGCTACCAGCTGTGGGCTCACGCATCGTCACTTACCGCGAGTTAGTACAGAACGGTCTGTCGCCACGCATGCTAGCGCAGGGAATTGCGGAGCGCAGCGGCCGCGAGAACATCGGCGAAGTGTTTCTGTCTCCGGATGCGTTTGCGCACCGCACGGCGGAAGCTTCGATCGCCGAGCAGCTCGGCGACGTTCTGACGGCAAACGGCTTGCCGCGCCCGGCGGCCGCGGACGATGACCGCGTCGGCGGCTGGCAGTACATGTATCAACTGATGGAATCGGACGCGTGGGTCATCACGGAAAATTGCACGAAGTTAATCGAATGCATGCCGACTCTGGTGCGCGACGTGGGCCGCGTCGAAGACATTCGCAAAATGGACGGCGACGATCCTGCGGATTCGGCGCGCTACGGATTGGTCTCCGGCGGAAGATTCGCCGGTGTTGGGACGGCCTTCGCGCCATCCAGGGCGGGGCAACCCCCGCCCCTAAAACCGTTGGGCAGCGGCGCGCATTTTGTCACCGGTATGCCGCTGGGCGAACAGATCTCGCGCCAAGTAAGCGCCACGGATCGTACGTCGCAGGCGATACATTATCAGCGACTCGAAGCCGAAGCACGAAAACAGTTCCGGCCTAAGAAGCTTCCACGCCGGCAGCGGTAAGTTAAATGTTAGCTTGTCATTGTAGGTACTGGGGTATAACATTCCGGCTTAGCGGTGGAGGTATTCTCCCATGCTGCCAGCTAAGCTTTTTGCAGGTCTAGCGTTAGCCTTCTCAATCTTCACAGGACTCGCGTGGGTGTTCGTATCACCTTCCGCAGACGTTACCGCGCCTCATCTCGCCACTGGGCGGGGAGCATTTTTTGCGTTTGAACCCGTGCTCGTGCCTTTGTTTTGCGCTGTGACGAGCCTCAATTTTGCTGTTCTGTATTACGCAGGCGGCCGGATCCTCCACGCGCAGTGGAATCGCACGCTTAGCCTTCTGCATTTTGCGTTGTCTGTCTGCGGTGCGGCTTCCGGTTCCATCGTTTTTCCGATGGCGGCCCATTACGGAAATGGCTCCAATGCAGGAGAAACCGCCTTGCGTTGGGTTTTTATTCCGCTGCTGCTGGGAATTCTCAGCTTCGTGGCTTCTTATGTGATTTTCGCAATAAGTCTAATGTCCGTCGTCATTCAAGTTGTACGGGCGCGGTTCGCCACCCGTTAGCAACGAACCTTCGGATCCTCTTTCCGCCTATGTTTGAGCTTCTTGAAATTTGGCTGAGGTCGAAGTATGTCTGCGCGCTGGAAGCTGACGTCGCGCGGCTGCGCGCGGAGAATCGCGCGCTGATGAATTCGCTGCTGGGGACGGCGGGATTTCCGCCGGTGGAATTTCCCGAGGCACCAAAGCCGCAAGCGCTGCCACGGGTGCGCAAACGAAGCTGGCACCAGATTCAGGCGCGGCGCGAAACCGGAGCAGCGCGAGATTCGGCCGACAATTCAGAATTTGTTGACGCGAACAAGGCCAATGGCCCCCTGCCGCACAGCTAGCAGGTGACCCGCATTGCTATCCCTTATTCGAGAACCAACGTCAGCGTGTTGGATGTCACGCTAATAGACGGGGCGTTTTTCACAAAGGCCGCTTTCTTGCTGCCCTTGCTTGTGGCGTAGTGCTCCGGATAGAACTGGTAACTCATCATGATCTGGTAAGTGCCGGTCCTCGGAAAGTTCAGGCTGGAAGATGGGTCAGCGATTCCCTGAAACTCGTACTCTTCGCCGGGCTGCAGGATGACCACATCGCTGGCTTCGATGGTCTTTGGATGGCTTGGGTCGAGAGGCGGAGGGGTGAAGATCGTTTTCTCGTACATGGTCGTCCCGATGCAATAGATTTCATAGCGCGGAATTCGCGAGACGTAGCGGCCTCTGGCGTCCTTGGCGTTCCAGGCCGTCCAGGTTTCCTCGGGCCAATCGCGGTGCGGCGGAACAATCGAGATCGGTTTCGCGTCCCGGTTGATCAGAATCACCGTGAACTTCTCTCCGTGCCTTTGGCGATGCAGCGGCATGCTGGACGGTCCGGAAATCAACATCTCAACGTGCGCATAAGGAGCCGCTTTTTGGTGCATTTGAGCGAGTGCCAAGCCCGGCGCCGCTAAGAGAAAAACCGGCGCAACCATTGTGAGTCGCCAGCGGCGCAACAAAATCAAAACAAGCATACGGCCTTCCAGGATCATCGAATGAGCTTCGACAACGACAACGTGATTGGAACGATTCCGCCGGGATTTCTTGCACCAGCGGATGGCAACTACGCGCCAGGTGGGGCGCCGGGCGCTATTCCTGCGCTCATTTCCGATGCGGGCAGCGCAAGCGACGAGAGTGATTTCGATACCAACGCCTCAAGCGTAGGGGCGCAGCATGCGGGACCTCTACAAGGCAGCGTTTTGGTCCTTGGGCCAAACAACGAACTCTTGGAAGACGTCAAACCCGAACTGGTTAACGCGCTCCGCGAACTTGTGCGCCAATATCGTCAGGAAGGCATCGTCGCGCGGCGCAACGAAATCCGCCGTATCCGCCAAGCGAGACTTTTCTGGCAGGGTCTGCAGTACGCCTGGTGGAATCCGGCCGACATGAACTGGCACATGCCCTACGAGAACCGCTCCAACGACGACCGCGAACTGGAGGACATGCCGCGGTATCAATTCGTCACGAATTTTTACCAGGGATTTGGGCTGTCGTTCATTGCGGTGCTGTCGCAGGATGTCCCGAGTGTCCGGTTCTACCCCCAATCCGCGCAGTCGCTGCAGGACATCGGCGCGGCGCGCGCGGCCAGCGACGTCGCCGATCTGATCGAGCGGAACAACGAGGTCGAACAACTTCTAACCACGATCGGGTATTTTCTGTGGACCGACGGAAAACTCGGCGCATACGTACGCTATGTCGCGGATGGCCAGCGTTTCGGTTTTCACGAGGAGCAGTTGCTCGTCGCGCTGGAAATTCCCCTCGGCGAAGACAAGTATGTCTGCCCGCGCTGCGCCAAAGAAACCGTAGCGCCGGGCTTTAGCCCGGCATCTTCCTGGGACGAGGAGCCACCTAAAGCGGAAACATCGACCGCCGCCACACGAGATGCCGCCCTAAAGGGCGGCGCTACGCAAACCTGCTCCGGATGCAGCGAGGATCTAACCGATGCGCACCTGCGCAAAGCCGAGCGCGTTACCGTGCCGCGCGTCATCGGTACGCGGCGCGTGCCGAACGGCCAGGAAGTCATCTCCATCGCAGGCGGCTTGGAATTGAATACGCCCGTCTGGGCCAACGAAATGCACGAATTTCCGTACTTGCAGTGGCAAGCGGAAGTCCATCGGGCAAAGCTGAAAGCTTCCTATCCGCACGCGGCCAACAAAATTGAGGCCGCGCCCTCGCAAGGGCCCGAAGACGTTTACGCGCGCGTTTCGCGAATCAGCGTCGAGCAAGGCTTGCCGTCGATCCATCCCGGTGACGCGCTGATGAATTTGATCACCTTCGATCGCACGTGGCTGCGGCCGTGGGCGTTCTATTCGATCGAAGACGAAGCGGTTCGCAATGAACTGCTGCTGATGTTTCCCGACGGTTGCTATTGCGCATTCGCCGGCGATGTCTATTGCGAATCGCGCAACGAGTCCATGGACGACTATTGGCGCGTGCTTCACGCGCTTCCCGGCGACGGTCAGAACCGGCCCAGCGTCGGCGATTCGCTCGTCCAAGTGCAAGAGCGATACAACGTGCTCTCCAACATGCAGGCGGAAACTTACGAATACGGCATTCCGCCGATTTACGCCGATCCGCAAGTGCTGGATTTCGACGCGTTGGCCAATCAGACCGCTGAACCCGCCGCGCATTTCCCGGCGCGCGCTCGACCGGGACAGCCGCTCGCCGCTGGCTTTTTTCAGCCGGCGCCTGCGCGCGTCCCCCCTGACATGATCGAGCATCAACAGGATTTAATCGGCCCGGTGGCGCAATTTCTGACCGGCATGTTTCCCGCAATTTTCGGGGGAAACATGGAAGACGTGAAGACGGCGTCAGGCTACGCGATGGCGCGCGATCAGGCCATGGGCCGCTTGGGAATGGTATGGCGCCGCACCAAGCAATTTTATGCGGACGTACTTCTGCTTGCCGTCGATTGCTTCCGCAAGAACCGGCCAGAGGATACCGAGATTCCGCTGCTCGGTCCCGATGGCGTGCTCGATGCCCGCATGATTCGCACCGCAGATTTGAAGGGCAACATCTGCGTGCATCCGGAGGCCGACGAGACATTTCCGCGCTTGAAGTCGCAGCAGCGCGCCGTCTTGCAACAATTGTTTTCGCTCAACGATCCTCTCATCCAGGAAGCGCTGGCCGAGCCCGCGAACATCGGCTACATCAAAAATGTGCTTGGGCTGACCGAGTTGGTCATCCCCGGCGAGGATTCGCGTAACAAACAACTGCGCGAAATTCAGCAGCTGCTCGCCAGCGCGCCGATCGTAATCTCGATGCATCCGTCGGGCGCGGCGCACGTAGCGCCGGGCTTAAGCCCGGCATCCGTACATACCTATGAAGCCAATCAATCGGGCGGCGCGGAACCGCCAAACGCCGCGCCCGAGCGTGCCGCCTTAAGGGGCGGCGCTACGCAAGCCGCCTCCGCAGACTCGCAGCAGCCATCGATCACGAGTCACCAGCCGCAGGTTTTGGTGCTGCCGTCCGTGCCGGTCGACCAACTCCTCGACGATCACGCCGTCGAATTCGAGGAGTGTAAACGCTGGGCGAATTCCGAAGCCGGCCAAGCCGCCAAGATGACCAGTCCCGCGGGCTTCGCCAATGTCCGCGCTCACGCCGAAGCGCATCTGCGCGCAATGAGCATCGCCGCCGGCGCAGCCACCGCTCAGAGCAAAAGCGCAGCACCGTCCAAGGCTCCTCCCAATGCACCTGCGGTGAGCTGAAATATTCCAGCATTTCGCGCGTCTTATCAAAAGAGGCGCAAAATGGATGGCGATCTGACCTATCTAGTGGGAGGGCGCGAACGCGCCACGCCGATTCCCGATGGGATCGACCTGATTGGATACGTATTTGACCTTTTCTCTCTTGTGGATGTCCCGGAGATGGTCGTGGAGTTGCTCTTCGGTCTTTTGGAGTGCCTGTAGCTACAGGCATCGTCTTAATCTAGAAAAATGTTCAACGCGCCCCGAGAATCGGGGCTTTTTTTATTGGAATCAAGATGAACCAACAAGCTACGCCAGCTTCGAGTGCGAACGGACATACGCCTCCGCATGATTTGTTCGTTTTGACCGACGAGCAGATTCTCGAGATCGAGCCGGAAGCGCAAGACGTTTCTGTGCGAGAGGATGTAGAGCAGGGCAATAGCCCCGAGGCTGTTTTGCTCGGTGCCAACTCTGCAACTCCGCCGGAAGCGCAAACGCAAACCGGAAAGGCAAGAGTGCCTGTGCTACCCGAGCCGCCCGCTTGGCTCGCCGAAACGATGAACGATCCGCAGCGGGGCGCCGAAGCGCGAGCGTTGTGGGAAGGCGCGCAACGCGCGGAGAAAGAGGCGGCTTCGTATCGCGAAGTGTTTGCCAAACCAGAAGAAGCGCGAGCGGCTGCCGAGCGTGCGCGCATGCTCGATGACATTGACCGCGCCTATTTTGCAGGCGACGCTTCACAACGCGCGCAGCTCGCCGCAATGATGATGCGCGAAGATCCCGCGGCGTTTCGCGAGATGGTGTTCGAGGGATTGCGCGCGCTGGAAGCGGCAGGCCAACCGGGGAGAACTCGCAGTGTCGCAGACGCTGTAAGGGCGACCCTTGGGTCGCCCTCGGTGCACGGGAGCGCAGCGCAGCCTGGCGGGGCCCTTCAACAAAACTCAGGGCAAGCAATCCCCGCCCCCACAGCGCAAACAAAGCATGGAGCGCAACAGTCCAGCAATTTGTCGCAACAGCACGGCCTGGCGGCACAGCACGCGCAACTTGCCGCCTATGCCGCGTTTGAAAAAGCGGCTAACGATGATTTGGAGCGCAGCGTGGGCAGCGCGATCGAGCGAACGCTGGTACAAGCGTTGCCAAGTCTTACGAGCGCGGGCGGCGCCTCGGGTGTAGGGGCGCAGCATGCTGCGCCCTTACAAGCAAGATTGGCCGCCGCGATACGGCAGGACGTTGAGAAAGCGCTGCAAGGAGACCGCCAGCTCGGCGAACAAATCGCACAAATCTTATCGGGGAAACGCCTCGACAGCGAAACGCGTGCCCAGGTGGTGCGGCTGATTGGCGAACGCGCCCAACAACTCGTTCCCGGCGCAACAAAGCGTGCGCTAAACGATTGGACGCAAACGACACTTTCCGCACATCGCGGGAAAAACGCGCGCGCCGACTCCAGCTCAGCGAGAAGGGAAGTAGCGCCCGCGGCGGCGGGCCCACGCGCCCCACAAGATCAAAACTCACAGCGCAAGGACGCCGCACGTCCGGCTCACGCCGAGAGCAGACAGTCCGCAAAGGGGCGCGTCAATTACGGCAAGCTTAGCGATGAGCAGATTCTGGATTTGTGACACGTAAAGTGGAAGTTAGTGCAGCGGTCCAAGGAACAGCATCAGCATCCCGAAAAAAGCCAGCGTGATCAGCATGAGCGAGAGAATCCCGCCAATTCCGTAGAGATAGGGTGTGAAGGATTTCGAGCGGCGAAGCATCATGAACCGGCCAGAACAAAACCGAAGCGCATAAATGCCGAGGCCGGCCACCAAGAGAAAAAGAATGACTCCTTGTAGTTTCATCTTGCGGCTCGACCCAAGCCGGCTCCCTTGAAATCCAGTTAATCGGAGCACGCGCCAAACAGCAAGGGAGAGTCGCTAAGGCCGGGCCAACAAGTACATAGCAACGATTTTCGGCGCCTTCTCAAGAGACGCCTTCGCGATTCCGAAATCGCGCATCGTTTTATACGCCGTGCCTTGTAGGGGCGCAGCATACTGCGCCCCTACAAGCAAGATCTCATCCCAACGCGATTTCGGAACGCAGCAATCCTAAGGAGAACAACAGATGACAGCGCAAGCAAACGCGAACGTCGTCGCGTTGCAACTCGAGAAGGTGCGCGACAAAGTGCCACTGCTCTACGAGCGCGACGATATTTTACTCACCATGATCCAGCAGCGCGGGGACGTGGAGAAAGTTTCCAGCCGCAACATGCGCCTGCCGTTGCAGGTGAATCCCGGCGGCAAAGCGGGCTCGTACAACGCCGACGGCGGCGACCTTGGCCGCGGCTCCGGTACGGCCTACGATGTCGCGCAGGTCTCGCCGATTTTCTTCCGGTTCGCGATTGAAATCACGAAGCTGGTGGAATATGCGACCACCGGCCGCGAACGCGCTATCGAAAATGCCACCAAGCGCGAAGTGGCCAACGGAATGAAACAGTTCCGCTCGTTCCTCGACAAGCTGATGCAGACGGCAGGCAATGGCGTGCTTGGCACGATCAACACCGTCGCCAGCACAACTTTTACCATGACCGTCCCCAACGGCGCGGCCCTCGTCTATCCCGGCCAAACCATTCAGATTTACGACACGACGCTAACGACCAACCGCAACGTGGCCGCCGGCGTGACCACCACGGTACTCACCGCCGATCCCGTCACCACACAGAACATCACCGTGGACAACGTGCCGACCGGCACCGTCGCTACGGACGTGATCGTGCACGATGGGCTCACCGGCGCGCAACCTGTGTCGCTCTTCGGCATCAAGTATCACCAGAACAACTCGACCACCGGCACGTGGCTCAACCTCAACCGCGCCACGTACCCCATCCAGTTGCAGACGCCGCGCGTTAACGCCGGCAACGCCGCACTCACTCCGTCCAACGTTCGCCTGGCCATCAACAAGGTCCGGAAGTCGCTGGGCATCAACCACATCTCCAAGCTGATCGCCTACATGGCGGTGGAGCAGGAGCACGCCTGGGAAAACCTCGGCATCACCGTCAGCCAGATTATCAAGGAAGGCGGAGAGAGCGGCGGCAACGATCTCGACCTGCTCTTCAGCGGGCGCAAGACGATGAGCGGGATTCCCATCAAGTCCAGCGTAAACGCCGACCAGACGCGCGTGGATTTTCTAGACCTATCGCACTGGGGACGCGCCGTGTTGAAGGACATCGACTTTTACGAAGTCAATGGCAACACGGTGTTTCCGATTTACGGCGCCAGCGGCGGCATTGCAGCCAGCTACATATTTTACTTCGATACCGCGTTTCAAGTGTGGGACGACTCGCCGCGTACCGGCGCGTTCATCGACACACTCGCGCGGCCCAGCGGCTATTAAACAATAGTGACTGGTGACTCGTGACTCGTGCAAACCGTGCTTGTAGGGGCGCAGCATGCTGCGCCCCACTATCATGGCTGCTTTTCGTTTTTTGTAACCCTTTGCCACGTACCATCGGCAGCTTTTTCAAAGACAAAGTTGTACTGGCGATTCTGCTTAATGAACGTGCCTTCGGGGACTTCGCTTGCGCTTATCACGGCGAAGGGAACTTGGGCCTTCTCCACGTCGACCTGAAACGTTGGCCAGATTTCATTTACTTCCTGGCGAAGGTTGTCGAGGTCCGAGATTTTGAGATCCGTCTGATAGTGCAACATTAGACCGGTTTCGCCCGAAGCGAGGCGAATGGGGCCAATTCCTTGAACTTTAATTGTCCTACCGCTCGGCAATGTAAACGGTTTAGATTGCGGCCCGCTCGAGCACCCCAGCAAGGCGACCAGAACGAGAAGGGAAAAGCAAATCCGAATCCTCACGGAGGCTCCCAAGAAATCGTCTTTGAGATTACATTGTTTCTATCTTTTGCAGCAATTCCTTCAGCGATTAGTTTGCAATAGCTAATAAACTGCAAGGATTTCGTGTGCGGTTTAATTCGCGCCAATCTCGAACCACAATTCTCCGCGAAACGCATGAGACACCAGAAGCGGTCGCGCAACTTCTGCGTCGCGCAGGAGGCGTCAATCTTTTCGGCGAGCCAAACTATCGCGCGGTGTGGGGATGGAATAGGCTCGCGTGGATCGGCGGAAAGTTCGAGGAGCATGACCCAGCAACGGGGTCGCTGATTCGCGAAGTTGTCGAGCTGCGCCAGGAGCCGAAATATCCAGCGGTCAATCGCTGGCACATCGAGCGATGGGTCCCGCCTGAAGCCTACGGCTCGCCGCGTGTGTGGTATTCACAGACGATCGAGCGCGAAAAGGGCATCAGCATTCCCGCTTTAGGGCCGTATCCTTCGCGCGGCGAATACGAGCATTGCTTCACGCTAGAAGGGCCAACAGGCGAATTTGTGCAGCTCACGCCAACGGTCGCAGAGCACATCGCTCGAGCCATCGAGTTTTCGCGACGCGTTCCGCGCTCTAGAAAGCGCCGCTCCATCGACGACCGGGAGCGGCGTGACGATCGCGCCTACGATGCCTGGGCCTTCGACAAACTCGACGATGCCGTTCCCGCGTTCCACAAGCAGCCGTTCGTCACGGTGAGGTGAGGGGCGTCAAAATAAAAAGGGCGACCTCGCGGTCGCCCGAAATCGGCGCAGGTTGTGCCGAGCCATCCGGCCCTGCACAGCCCCCTGTCAAAGACAGAATAAATTTCAATCTGACTCATGTCAAGGCTTCCAAATTAGAGAATCAGTGCGGGGGTTATCCCTGCGTTGGCCCCCGCCCCAAGTTAAACCGCGCTGGACCCGACCGGGCTCGAACCGGCACCTGCGCCTTGACAGGGGGCTGTGCTGCCAGTTACACCACGGGCCCGCCGGGCCTATGTACCAGAAATAGAAATACAAGTCTAGTTAAACAAGAGAAAGTCTGCGGAGTCAGATTGGCCTTGGAACTATGACAATCCATCGGCTCGAGGTGTGGGTGAAAGGATTGTTTGCCGCGGCCATCAGCGGCGGCGCGGGCGGCGTGCTCACCGGATTTGCGGCCGTTGGAATTGATCCGCAGCATTTTAATTTGCAAACGGAAATGGGCGCGACGTTGCGAATCGCCGCGGCCGCCGCGGTGATCAATGCCGTCATCGGCGTTGCCGCGTATCTGCAGAAATCGCCGCTGCCCGACGGGCCGACAGAACGATAGGCGGACAAAAAGAAAGGGCAGCCACAAGGGCTGCCCTGAAGACTCGACACGTACTGGACGCGCCTCTCAAGCAATTCGAGAGTAGCACAGCCACTCCTGGCTGTGCTTAGAATGCACCACCTTGCAAGGCCAAAACCGCACAGGCATGAGTGCCTGTGCTGCGGGAACTCACTATGCCAGTCGTAGGATCAAGCGCGTACAACTCGGCGGGACAAATCACGTCGCTCGTTCGTTCACTGTTGAACGACGCCCAGGGAAATTTGTTCACGGATACGGTGCTGCTGCCCTATGCAAATTCGGCGTACCGCAAACTGCAGCGGGCGCTCGGCAACGCGGGCGGCGGCGGATTCATTCAGGACGACGTTTTGCTCGTCGTGACGGCTGTCACAGAGACGGATTCATCGCTGCAAGTCTCAATCACTGACGCCACCGCGCCGCCCAATCAGTTACCCACCGATCTTCTCATCCCTGTAAAAATCTGGGAACGGCCCAACTGTTCGACCGACGATTTTCTCGAAATGGTGGACCTTACGCAGCACGGCGGTTTGCCTTCCCGCGTGCAGGACACAACCCTCAGCGTCTGGGAGTGGCGCGCCGACGGAATCTACTTCATTGGCGCAACGCAGGACACGGAGATTCGTCTGCGCTACTCCAAGGCCTATCCCGACTTTACGGATTCCACTTCGCCGGTTCTGGTGCGCAACGCGCAGGAAGCCATTGCTTACGCCACAGCAGCCCTGGCCGGCTGGGCACGCGGCAGCCCGCTCGCGGAAAAGTGGGACGATGCCGCAGCCGACGCGATCGAGGATCTCGTCAGCGCAGCGGTACGCCGCGAACAACAATCCGCGCGGCGACGCCGGCCGTTTTCTTCACGCAGCGGCTACACGCCGTTCTAAAAGGGAAGTAAAGGAAGTTCAGGAGGCAAAGGAAGTAAAGAAGATCCGCCGGCCGAGCGCGTGCTTCAAACTTGAAGGAATTTTCCTTTATTTCTTTTGCTTCCTTTATCTCATTTACGTCCTTTGCTTCAAATCTCGCGATTACGATCTCATTTTGGAGCCAATCATGCCGATTACGATTACGCTTGTGACAAACAATGAAGACGGTTCCGGCAGCAACTTGTTCTACGCCATCGGGACGCTTGCGTTTTCAGGGAGCTACCCGACCGGCGGCGACACGATGGATTTCACGACCGTCGCCGACAAGTTGCCGAGCGACCAAATTATTCAGGTTTTTGCCGACAGCCAAAACGGCAATGCCGGCTATTACATTCCCGTCGCTGGAACCGCGCTCAACAATTGGAAGCTCAAAGCTTTCTCGGGCGGCGGCACCGAGCTCAGCGCCGGCGCCTATCCTTCGAGCGTCACCACCGACATCGTGCAAGTCACCATCACCGCACGCAAGCTACTGTGATTATTAAGTTAGGAGTGTGAGCTTGCCTTTATAGTGCGTCGTGAGGATCTTACGTAGATTTTCAATCTTGTCAGGATTCTCGAAGCATCGTTTCGGCAATATTTGGGCAAAATTTGACTGCGTGTAGAAAAGAAATAAGTCCGTGGTCTCCAGAATCCGCGGATATGCCGACCACCTTGATGTTGCGTTGGCGTGGGGGCTTTCATAGTCCACGCCATCAGCGCCGACGGAAACTTTGCTCGGCCCTAATTTGTCTGGATTTTTCTTTACGAACTGTCGAGCACCAAGCCATGGCCCAAGCAATTTCGCGAATAAGACGAATAACAAGAACATGGCAACTCCAACAACGGCCATCATTCCGTTTAAGAAAGGTGTTTCGGAGTCGCGTAGAACGAAATAAACCATACACGCTAAGAAAGCGACGCTAATCCAAAACAGTATTCGTTTTGCCCAACCGGTTCGATGCTTGGCGAGTTCTCTCAGCGCTGTCGCGTAGTCTTTTTGCGTCAACGTGACGGTGATTGTGACTTGTTCGCTGTCGAGCATTGGGTTCGGGATCGTAACATGGATTCAATTCTGCAGATGCGTCCTCTTCTAGGACAAAGGACCGTAATGATACCATCACACATCGCGCTGCGGCGGTGCGCCCAGGCTCGCTTCGCGCGCGCCAGAGCTATGACGTTTTTCTTGGGACTGTTGTTGCTCGCGCTGCACGTGGTTCCTGGTGCAATCGTACCAACACACGCGCAGGGCACGCGCAAGGACGACATCGTCTTCAACTCGCGCGGCATCCCGCTCGCCGGCGCTTCCGTGCGCGTGTGCACGATGCCCGCAACGGGGCAGCCATGCACGCCGCTCGCTCTGATCTATTCCGATTCAGGACTGACGCAAGCCCTCGCCAATCCCACAACTACCGACGGCATGGGCAATTATTTCTTCTACGCCGCGCCGGGACAGTACGAAATCGAAATCTCCGGGCCGAGCATCACGGACAAACAGATTCCCAACGTCATCCTGCCCAACGATCCCTCTTCACCAACGTTTAGCGGGGCGGTCAGCGCTTTCTCGCTGAGCCTCGGCGGCAACCTAACGGTCTCCGGCAGCACCACGGTGCTCGGATCGCTGGCCAGCGGTACGCTCACTCTGAACAACCAGAGCACACCGCCGGGGGCCGCGAGCACCGGTACGGTCAACCTCTACACAAAAACCGCCGATATGCGCCTTTACTACAAAGATCAGACCGGCACGGAAGTAGGACCGCTCGGCCCCGGCAACGGCGCGCAAACAAACGTGGCCAATACGTTTACCGCGCCGCAAAGCATCGCTGCGGATTTTCACACCAAGGGGCCGAATCCGAGTTACGACATCACGCTCTTTGGCGGATACGAATACGCAGGGACGCAGCCATCGACCACAGGCACAATAAGTGCGAGCTCAACCTCTCTGACGCTTGCCAGTGCACAAGACTTTGTCACCGGTCAGGGCATTTTGGTCTTGGGCGCGGGGCCTGCCACCTCACTCAGCACGCCCGGCAGCGTCGCCGTCAGCCCCGTCAACGTGACCGGTTCTACGACCTATAATTATTGCGTTGTCGCCGAGGATTACGCGAACGGAAGGACAGCCTGCAGCGCGGCAGCTAGCACAACGACGGGAGCGTCCTCGCTGGGGCTTTTCACTGCCGGAACCATTGCTTCCTGCACGCGCGCTTCGGGGGTAGTCACTTGCACGACGACTTCAGCGCATCACTTATCACCTGGTTCGTTTGTGGAAATTCAAGCCGGCACCACTGGCGGCTTTCCGGCGTATGAAGGCACGGCGACGCTGGTTACAGCGAGCGGCTCGACGTTCACATACGACCAGTTCGGCGTTTTCGACGATCCTGTGGGAATCACGCAGGGGACTTTGCGCGTGCTCGCGCAAAATCTCGTGCAATGGACGGAGGTGGACTACACCGTTCTTCGCAGCTACATCTACCGCTGCACAACCACCTGCGCTCTGCCGGCGAATGCCGCGAATTACACTCTGGCCGGCGTCACGCAGGGCATGGACGGCGGGTTTCTCGATTACGGCTACGCGATAATCCCCTCAGTTGTCGGCAACGGCGACGTATCGGCCACTGCCCCTACCGCGCCTACCGCGCAGTGGCTCAGTACGCTGATTTCCGTGGGCGGCGGCACGACGACTCTCACTTTGGCAAAGGCCGCCTCCACTTCGGTATCCGGGGCCGTAACCCTTCACGACAATGTTCCAAACATTGCGGCGGCTTGCACGGCGATGAGCTCAACTACGGCGGGTGGAATCCTCTACATCCCTAACACCGCCGGCAGCGGCGGTATCTTTCCCATCAATTCGACGCTTAACCTGGGCACCGTCTGCAATTTGAGCGGCCAGTTCGAGATCGACGTGGCGGCTACGGGAGTCGTGGCGAATGGTTCGGTTATCCCGCGTACTCAATTCAAACTCAAGGGCATCACGACTTTTGGCCACGTCACAAATTTCTACAGCATGGAACCGACAACAAACTGGTCTGGAAACGCATACCCGTTTATTTACGCGCTGCCCGGCACATCGCATGACTGGAGCATGGATAATTTCATCTTCCAGGCATTCCGGCCCTACCAGGCGGATATCGTCCAGGATCAAGACGGCACTGGAAACAACGTCACAAGCATCTTTTACAGGAACGTCCACCTCAACGCCAATCTTTCTCCCTCGTACATTATCGGCGGGGGATTCGGCTTTTTCTGGGAGCGCGGCGGCTGGAGCACCGCAGGAGTATCAAGTTTTGCTGGTCCGCCCGCTGCTTGGTTCAAGGGCAATTTCGGTCTGGGCAGAACTGTAAACAGTCAGCTTCCTGGCATCTTATACACAGACAAGACCTACGTCTTTGGTGGAATCCTCCTGGACGATGCTGGAAACTTCCCGCTGACCAGCGTCGGCGTCGGCCACATGGAGTTCAAGGAGTTATTGGCGGAGTCTGCTTACGGCCCAGTGATGCGCGCAAAGCTCCACGGCAACGTCATCGCCGGGATCTACATGTTCGACCCAACCTACGCCGACTTCCTCGGCGGCAACTCCACCCCGCTTCTGGACCTCACCAGTGCAATGGTGAGCGGCTTCGTTCTGCAGTGGCCCGGCTGCGGCAATGCCCTCCAGCCAATGTTCCAGGTAGGCAGCGCCGCGAGCAGCTACATCGGGATCACCCTCTCTCAAGCATTCGGGGGTTGCGGCGTCGTTGGGCTCCAATCCTACATCGTGAATCAAAATGGTTTTGTAAATACCCCGATTGCCTCCAGCGGAACGAGCGGAGAAATCCTCTACCAGATGCCGTCTCCGGCTGCGCCCGCTTCGGCGGTTGTCAGTTCGGGAGGCGGCGTTCCCGTGGGCACAATTCTGTATTCCGCCGCTGCGGTGGATTCAAATGGAAATCAGACGCTGGTCGGCCCTACAAAAACAGCAGTCACCACCACTGGCAATCAAACGGTAACCATAACCCCTCCCACGTTGCCTCCAGGAGCAGTCGGTTGGGTCCCTTATCGTGGTTCTTCGGGCGCGGGCGCAACCGTGGCGAATATTCCCGGATGCACTTTTATATCCGGATCCGCACCGTTTACGGACATCTACGGCTTCACTTGCGGGCTAACCGTGCCTACGGCCAACTTGGCAGGCTCATCCATCCTCAGCACGAGCGGTTTGGCCAGTTATCAGCTCAGGCTGACCAATAGTTTCACGGACACGGTCCTGCCGCTTCCGCTGAGCGCAAACCGTACGCAAACGCTACCCGACGTGAATGGCGTGGTGCCGGTCTCGAGCTATCAGAACAGCGCCTACGACAACGCCACGCGAGCCAATGGCGCGATCGGCTCCAATTGGATAGTTGAGCAAAATGGAGTCAACATCGCCTCGAACCAAATCCAAGGGACGACCACGGCCTCGAACTCGGCGTTCTGGAATTCTAATTCGTTCTCCACATCGCAATTCGCGCAAGCCACCATCACCGCGCTGAATGGGACGACGGACTATCCCGGCGTGAGTGTTCTGGCGAGTGGAACGGGCAGCAGCTCGACGTATTACGATTGCCTGGAAAACTCCACTAATATCTACATCCAGCGCGTGGTGAATGCTGCGGCTACGAACCTGACGAGCGCGGCTTCCACCGGAGCGGTGGGTGATCTCCTCCGGCTGGAAGTGGCTCCCGGCGGGCTGCTCACTTGCTACAAAAACGGCGCGGTGGCGTTGACGTTCACCGATACGCAAATCACTTCCGGTGCGCCGGGACTGAACATTTCCGGCAGTGTTGCGACGCTGAAAAATTGGTCCGGCGGCAACTTGCACCCGCTGGCACACCTGGATACTGAGCAGGATTGGACGAAGACGCAGCATTGGCTGGCGAATGGCGGCGCCTGCACCATGAGCTCCGGCACGAGCTGCACGGTTACGTTGAGCGCGCAGCCATCTACGCCGGCGCTCACCCACTGCCTCGCTCAGGTTCAAGGCGCTACACCGATCGCGGCGGCGTGCAGCATTTCGGGAACGACCGCGACGGTGACGGCGGCAAGCTCGAACTCGGCGACCTGGGCAGTCTTCATTTTCTAAGGAAATACTTTCTCCAGGTGCATCTCAATCTCTCGAAAGGCAATTCCATGGCTACGGCAACGGAAAACAGCACGGCCTCGCTCGTCAATATTTCGATGGAAAAATGGCCTCCGCGGCATCGCACATACTTCGGCTCGCTGCAGATCATCTCCCCGCAGGACGGAGAATCGTTTGCAATTACGCCGATACGCGGTTGCGTGGGAATGATGGACGTCGGCGACAAGCACCTCATCGAGTATCGCGTCACGGCCCGCGAAGTTGCCGAAGATATCGCGCGAGAAATCAACGGCGATTCCGGCGAAGGAAGTTTCCACGGTGTCTTTGTCGCGGCCGGGGAAGTGCCCACGGAGACTGAGCTGGCCGATGCGCGCCGGCGTTTGGAGGAATTTCAGCGCCGCCTGGTCGCCGCCGCCGATCTCGAGTGGGAGCGTACGCGCAACCCCATGTTCATCACCGACCTCGAGCGCCGCGCGGCACGGCAGCTCAACTTGGAAAAGCCCTGGCTCTACGATCCGAGGCCTCTTGCGGAGTGCCCCGTTTGCGCAGAAAAGATCAAGCATGGCGTGGCAGTCTGCCGTTCCTGCGGCGCCATCCTAGACCGCGAGAAAGCCGCGCAGTACGGCTTCATCGCGACGGAAAAGGCGCGCAAGGGCGTTTCATCCGGCCAAGACAGAGCAGGGAATCAACCGCACGAACCAGGGAAGTAGCTCGGGGTAGCACAGGCGCTTCTGCCTGTGCGGTTTTGTCTAAGAGATCGCAGACTCAGTACGAAAGAAAAAGGGCGACGATCTCTCGTCGCGCCGAATATAAACGTGCTGCAGGTACGCCTGACAGGCGCAAGCTAATTTTGCCGCCGCATACAAAAAATAAGGGCGGCTCCGAAGAGCCGCCCTAACGTTCCCAGTTTTCTGGGCGCGCCTGAGAAGCGTCACAAGCATAGCATACTACGAGTCGGTCCAGAAGCGCACCGAGGGGCAGAGCGGAGAGTGGGAGACTCGAACTCCAGGGGCTGCAAAGCAGCCCTCGGTGCTTCTCAGACACGCCCAGTACCCCCACTGGGAGCACTCTCCGAAGCACGCCTGAGAATTGCATGTATACCATAAGGGTAGTTTCAACTACAAGAAAATGACCACAGCCGGATCACTCGACGCACCCATCGAAATCTTCGGCGGCCTGGTGACAGATATGTCTCCCGCTGATCTGCCGCACGGAGTCTCGCCCGATTGCCAGGACGTTGTCTTCGGCAACGGCGGCGTGCTGACGCGGCCAGGCTTGCAAGCGCTCTTCGGCCCGCTCGCCGGCAACCCGACCATCAACTACATCAAAACGTACGAGACGCTGAACGCGACGATTCGCACGATGGTCCTGGACTCGAACGGCGTGCTCTACAAAGAAACCACGCCCGGTACGCTTGCCAGCATCGCCACGGGCCTCGCCGCCAGCTCGTACGGCAACTCCACCACCATTTTTGGCCGCGAGTATCTCGCGATCAGCGACGGCAAAACCGGCAACGACCTGCCGCGCCAATACGACGACACCAATTTCGATCGCGTCAGCCAAGGCGGACCAGGCGCGGGGCCAGCCGTCGTGGACGAAAATGTACTTGTCGCCATCGCTGCCAGCCCCAGCGGCGCAACGCAGCCCGCCGCGGTCGCCATTGCCGCCAGCCCTAGCGGCGCCATCGAAAATGGTTTTCTCGTCACGATTACAACGACCGCAACTCATGGACTTTCCGCCGGCCAATCCGTAACGATCGCGGGCGTGGCAGTCACAGGCTACAACGGCACATTTCCCGTGGTAGCCGCGCCGAGCAGCACGCAATTCACGTATATCGCGGGCGCATCTGGACTCGCGGCTTCGGGTGGCGGCACGTCAGCCTCTGCGACGGCCACAATACAAACGACGACCGCGCATGGATTTGTCGTCGGCCAGCTCGTGACCACGACGGGTATCGCCGTGGCGGTCTACAACGGCACTTTTCCCGTCGCCACCGTCCCGGATGCCACGCACTTCACGTTTACCGCGGACAACGGCGGCCTGGACGCATCCGGAGGCGGCACGGCCTCCGCCGCAGGGAGCGTTGACACAGGCGTGCATCAGGTCTGCGTGATTTTTCAAACTCGTCAGG
>Ga0074044_10000055_pt1 | contig 108189 bp, 90 predicted proteins | sample BogForMeECP23OM1_FD_94443 | JGI IMG/M metagenome (GOLD analysis project Ga0074044, IMG submission 94443) | Bog forest soil microbial communities from Calvert Island, British Columbia, Canada - Bog Forest MetaG ECP23OM1 | ecosystem: Environmental > Terrestrial > Soil > Wetlands ...
ACCGGCTGCCGCTGGAGTGGAACAAGCAGACGGTTGCGCGTTTCAAGGAGCAGTTGGCGCAAAAAGATATTCACGCGTTTGTCGCGCGCGATCAGCTCAACATCATCTATTTGACAGGCTATTGGCACACGCACACCGAGCGGCCCCAGGTCGTCTTTATGAACAAGGACGATGCCGATCCTTGGTATCTGTATCCGGCGCTGGACCGCGATCTGGTGAAGGGCTGGTGGTTTGGCGGGGGTTGGGAATATTTCGACACGAAGCACGCTGAAGGTGGGTTTCCGGAGCAAGGAAAGGTGGTGCAAGGGAAGACCGTCGATTTGTTCGAGATGCTTCTCGAAGGAATCAAGGCGAGAGGCGTTCAAGGAAACAAAATCGGGATTGACGGCAAGCTCTACGCGGACGAACTGGCTACCGCGAAGAAAATTCTGCCGAAAATCAAATGGGTGGACGTTAGCGACACGCTGCTGGATATGCGCGAAGTGAAGACTCCGGAAGAACTTGCGCTGACGCGGCGGGCGTACACCTATTTTGACCGCGCACATGCTTATGCACGGGACTACATTTTGACCTACGGAACCGACGTGACAGATTACGAGGTAGCTTTCGCAAGCACCTTCTGGATCAACAACGTGCTGCTTGCGGATCTGGACCTTGCTGGCGGTTTGCCTCACCACGGCGTGGCGGCGAGCGTCGAGATTGACTGTCGTGTGGGCCGCTTGTGCGCGTACCCGCATCCGAACCAGCCGCGGTTCAACCGCATCCAGCGGAACATGCCGTTGCAGGTCGATGGCGACGCTTACATCGGCGGACACGGCGGCGAAAACTACCGCATGTACATCCTCGCGGACAATGCGGGCCAGTTTGATGCGCACATGCGAAAGCTCTGGGAAGTGAGCCAGCACACGTGCGACATGCAGGTGGAATTGCAGGAAGAAGGCGCGACGTGCTCGAGCGTCGCGTTTGAGATTCACAAGTACCAGGTAGCGCAGGGAGTGCAAGACTACATTTACCATCGGCCCGCACATGGAGAAGGGTCGGAGGGACACCAGCCGCCGTATCTCTCGCTTGGCGACTACACAGTTCTGAAGAAGAACATGTGTTTTTCCGAAGAGCCGGGGCTTTACGATCCGAAAGCAGGCGTCGGATTCAACTGGAGCGATCACGTCGTCACCGGGGCGAAGTCCGGTTACCGAATGAGCCGCGTTCCGTACTCGAAAGAGTGGAGCTGGGTCAAAATCTGAAGTAATGAGGCAGCGACGTGAAGAAGCAACGACGGAACGACGAACAACTCATCGTTTGGAGAGTTACGGTTGCTTAGGCTTTTCGATCTTTTGGTCGGTCTGGACGGAGAACAGCAGAAAATCGGTGAAAGTGTGAAAGATTATGGTTCGGTGGTCACTAAAGTCGTGAAAGCTGTCGACAAGCTTCGGCAGCCATATTTTTACAGGTTCGGTCTGGAATTGGACTGGAGCGTAGTCGATCGAGAGATATGAATTCCGTACTCTTACCGCTGGAACTCCCTCCATCAGCCCTATCTCCATGTGTATGACCTCGCCGGTATCGGACGCAATCCAAGCCCGTCCCTTTAGTCTGGCCGGATAAACGAGGTTGTCGACGCGGAAAGAAAACGTCCGGCTAGGTTTGTCTCTACGCTGCTGGAAACGAACTACCCAAGTAAGCTGACCGTGCCATTCGACCGCGCCTTCACAGCTCATTTCGTAATCATCCTGCATGTTGGGGAGGAAAATCAGGACCATCTCTGGCAGACCCATGTCTTGCGTCGCGGCAGGAGACACGCCTTCTCCGTGCCTGGGATTGCGTTTCTCTTCGAAAACCAGCCCCCCGGGGGACTGCTGGAAGACAACAATATAGTCAAACGATTCGGAACCGCTATCTCGGACCATGTTCTGAACGTCAGAAGTCCGATATTCGATCTTTTCCTGCGCCGTGAAGTTTTGGAGATTGGCTACCTGCTCACTCTCGCGCGCGGCCGCTTGCTTGAGGACCTCGGCAAGTTCGCAGGGCGGCGTTGAAGCAAGCGAACGGACGGGCGCGTCCAGCGCGGGAGGGTTCCAGTTCAAGCTCCGGTTCTTGAGTTTCTTCTCGACGTCTGCCGATTGTTGTGCAGCGGGCGAAACGGGAATCATCAGCAGGACAGTCGCAAGCATCGACGCGAGGATTGCGTGTGACGTGGGGGCGAGCATCCGGATAAATGCGTTCCGAGCGGTGGGCTGACTGCGTAGCATTCGGGGAGCGTAGCACTTTTGCAATCCGCCGTGGGGTAAAACGGCGGTGCGCGTTGGCCGAAGAATTCAAGGGGAAAAAGACGACACAGGATTGGACACGAACTGAGCAGAAGAGCACGGTATGTTTACCGCGAACCTCGAAGGGCCGTGCCCCTATGGGATTTGCAGGATTTTGGTGGTGGCGGAAAGGGTGCCATGAAGGGATTCCTGAACGAGGATGCGGAGCCGATACGTGCCGGGAGGAACTTCCAGCTGCATGACGCCGTTGACGCCGGTTTTGGAAAAGTGGTCGAAACTTTCGGGCTTCAGAGCGAGTTCCATATTGGCTTGCATGCCCGTAACGAAATTGCCCTGCGAGTCAAAGAGCGCGGCCACAAAAGTGAGCTTCTGAACGTGACGGTCTTTCTGCTGCTCGAAGGCAAGCTTTTGAATATCAACGTGGGACAGGATCGTGAGTTGCGGGCCGCCTGTTTTGGCCGTGCCGAGTTTCTCGCTGAGGGTAGCGGGGAGTTCGTTCTCTTCGTTGGTGCCGCTCATCAGAACATCCATTTTGTCGACCGGGCTGGACTGGTCGCTGGATGTTTTCGCAGGAGCAAAATAGCCCGGCCGGACTTGCACGAAATCGTGGCTTGCGTTCTTCAAATCAACTTTGATCTTGTGGTGCTTGCCGTCTTCTGACGGCGTGAATCCGAGCAGGTACATGCAAGTGGGCAAGAGACCGAGCTGGTGAAAACCGAGGTCGAGGTCGTTGTTGTTACGGAAAAGGAGGCCGCCGGTGCTTTCGGCGAATCGAGCCATCGAGGAATCGAGCTCTTCGAGGCGGTCACCGAGCGTCCTCATCTCGAATACCATTGTGCTCACCGGAAGCTCGACGGATTCCGAGGTCTCGTTGAGCGGCGTGCCAGGCGCTTCTGCGTACAGGCCCTTGGCATCGAGCGAGTTGATGACTACGCTAGCGCGCAAGGCCTCGTTGATGATGGAATCTTGCTCTTGGTCAAGCGTGTTCGAAAGAAAACCAGACGACGCGAGCAGCAACATTCGTTTGCCAGGCATTCTGGCAAGCTGATCTAGGCTGCGTTTGATGGCATCGAGGGTCACCTGCGAAGAAACGCGTGCTTGATCCCATGTCTGCTGCGCCTGCGCGACTATGGGGTCGAGGACGTAGGTGGGGACACTATAGCCGCCGTTCGGGTTGGTCGGTGTAAGGTTCATGAAACCGCTGTCGGGTACCATTTCTAGCGCAGGGCAACCTGCGCTTCCTCCACAGGTACACGCCTCCAAGACCTTCGCCTTCATGGCGGACGGATCGCCTTTAATGATCTGATAGGCCTCGTAGGCAGTCATTCTCGGGCAGCGCGTCATTCCGCCGGGCGATATATGGGGATGAGATTGCAACTTTGTCATCGCGGCGAGGATGGCCGCCGAATCGTTCGTGAACCCGCTTGTCATACCACTGGATGTAGTAAATACCGCGATGCGGTCGCCGCTCCCAATGGCTTCCTTGATAAAGCGCGAAGCCGCGATTTTTGTGTGCGCCAGGTCGCCTGGCGCCGTATTGATGTCGTCGAAGAGGAGGCCAATCCATCTGCCGATAGCGGGATTCTGGCTGAGCAATTTCGGCGTGGGTGCGATGGGCTGCGCCGGTGTTTCTGGCGCGGGGCTAGGAGACGACGTAGAGGTGTCCGCAGGCGGAGTTAATGTATCGACGGAGAACGCTGCGAGGTCACGCTTGGTACCGGAGTCGAATACGGCGAAGTTGTCTTTCGTCAGGCCGGAGACAGCACGGCCATGGCTGTCGCGGACGACCACTTCGAGCTGAACCAGGCGGCTCTCTGAGCGAAGAATCGGTCGTGGTTGGTAAGGGCGGCTGCTGAGGCGAACTTCGTCGGGGGAAAGAGTCTGTGCGGGAGCGAGGAGGGCGGAAGCGCAGAACGCCAGAATCAGCGTAGCAATCGCTCGGCGCTTGCGGGTCCGTGGTGGTGCGTTTGGCACAAGGGCAGCGTACCACTATTGCAATTCGCGCTGGTATGAAAGGAGGGTGGGTTGTTGGCATCCCGTAGGGGCACGGCATGCCGTGGCCCTCTCGTCTCATCCGCCCGTCTTTGCTCACCCTGCCAATCCCATCCATCGTGCACGTCTGTGGTGGTCTTGTCATTGCAGCGGAATGCCGAGGCCGGATGCTCGGACGTAGGATAAAGGATAGACTCGATGTGCGGCACCGCGACGCGCTGCCGGATGGATGTTTTGAGAGGGAATGTGGCCGAGCCAAAGGCAGAGTACGCGAAGCGGCTGGAAAAATATCTGAGTGTGATGGCAGAAAAAGATCGCGTGCACTTGCGTGTGGGGTACGCAAAGTTGGCGGTGATTGCCGCGGGATTGTTGCTGTTGTGGATTGTGTTGTCAAAACAGCTGGCGCCGGCTTATTGGTTGATCGCGCCGATTGCCGTTTATGGATTATTGGCGATATTGCACGGAGGCGTCCTGCGTGCGAAGACGCGGGCGAACACAGCGGCGGAGTTTTATCGCAAAGGGATTTCGCGAATCGAGGACCGATGGGCTGGGAGTGGGCAAACGGGTGAGCGTTTTAGGGATGCCAATCATGTGTATGCGGAGGATTTGGATCTCTTTGGGCCCGGGTGCTTGTTTGAATTGCTTTCGACGGCCCGACTGCCGATGGGAGAAAGCCGGCTGGCAAATTGGTTGTGCGAGGGATCGGAGATTGGCGCGATTCTCGAGCGGCAGAAATTGATCGAAGAGCTGCGCGCGAAGCTGGATTTGCGGGAAGACTTGGCCGTGACCGGGGAGGCTTTAAGAGCCCGGCTGAATCCGGAATCCTTGGTGGAGTGGGCGGAGGGGAAATCGATTTTGCCTGGTGGAGCCTGGCGCGTCCTGGCCGCTTTGCTGGCGATTGCGGCGGGTGTAGGAATCTTCTACTACTTAGAGACTGCAACGCTGTGGCCGCTTTTGAGCGTTTTTGTGGTGGAAGCTGTTGTTCTTGCGTGGCTACGGCGGCGAGCACACACCGTGATCGAGGGAGTGGATTGCAACGCGGAAGGGTTACTGCTTTTTTCGGATATTTTGGAACGGTTGGAGCGGGAGCCGTTTGTCTCCCCACAATTGCGGGGGTTTGCGGCGGAACTTCAGGGTGAGAGCGAGCCGGCTTCGCGAGCGATTCGAAGATTCGCGCGGATCGTTTATTGGATCGACGCGAGCGACGGTGTGCTGGCAAAGATGTCCGAGCTGCCATTTCTTTTTAGCGTGCAGGTGGGGGTGGCGGCGGAAGCCTGGAGGCTGCGCTGGGGGGCGAAGTTGCGCCGGTGGGCGGAGTTGACGGGAGAGATTGAGGCGCTGCTTTCCCTCGCGGCGTACTCGTATGAGCATCCCGCTGATCCCTTCCCAGAATTTCTGAGCGCGGAAGAGGGGCTGGGATTTTTTGAGGGCGAGGAGCTGGGGCATCCGCTAATCGCGGGCGAGAAGTGTGTGCGGAACAGCGTGAGGCTCGATGCGCAGACCCGAGTGCTCCTGGTGAGCGGGTCGAATATGTCCGGGAAGAGCACTTTATTGCGCGTGGTGGGTATCAACACGGTGCTGGCGATGGCGGGCGCACCGATTCGCGGAGTGCGGCTGCGGTTGACGCCGCTTAGGATTGGGACGCGGATTCGGAGCACGGATTCATTGCAAGAAGGGCGGTCGAGTTTTTATACGGAGATTCTGCACATCCGGAAAGTCTTTGACGGCGCGAATGGGCCGGTGCCGATGGTGTTCTTGTTTGACGAGTTGCTGGAGGGAACGAACTCGAAGGACCGGCGAATCGGAGCGGAAGGGTTGATCCAGGGGTTGCTGAAGCGGCGTGCGATAGGGATTGTGACGACGCACGATCTGGCGTTGACGGAAATTGCGGCGGCAGCGGGAAATGTTATGCGCAATATGCATCTCGAGGATCAGGTGGTGGACGGGAAGATGCGATTTGATTACAAACTCCGCGAAGGAGTGGTGGAGAAAAGCAACGCGCTGGAGTTGATGCGGTTGATTGGGCTGGATACGTAAGAGAGCGCCAGCAGATTTTGATCTGATACAGAACGGACAAAAACAGACCCCTTCCGACGAGGCCGGAACCTTTGGTCGCTCCGCTTGGGATGACACGTTCAGGAGAAGGCCCCCTCTTGAAAAATGTTGTCAAGCAACAGCGATGCGGCGGATCAGGTCTTCTTGTTCCGCTTTGCTCTCGGCGCCGATGGTGAAAGCGTCAAGAAGATTCAATGAGAGTGCAAAATTCAGAGCCTCGTCCTGGCGGTCACGCATAGCACCCTGGCCGAGAATCTTCATGCCGATGATGCCCTTCCCTCTAGCCCGCATCTCCTTGATCACACTGACAACTGTGTCGGGATCGGAATCCATGAACGTGCCGATGGGATTGATGCGCACTAGATGGACTTCGACCCAGGAGGATTTGGTGGCGGCGCGCAGAGCTTCGATGGAGTGGCAAGAGCAGCGGTGGGCACGGATGATGCCTTTTTCCTTGGCTTCAGAGAGAACGTCCATGACGCGTTTGTAGCGGTCGGTCCAGTCGCCTTCGGTGAGACAGTGCATCAAACAGATGTCGAGATGATCCGTGCCGAGTTCGCGGCGGAAGCGGTCAAGATCGGCACGAGCGGAGGCGGCGTCACGAGCCCAGGTTTTGGTAAGAACGGTGACTTTGTCGCGAGGGACATGTTTGAGGGCCTGGGCGACGTGCGGATGGCTGCCATAGCTGTCGGCGGAATCGAAGAAGCGGAGACCGTGGTCGTAGCCGTTGAGGAGAAGCTCAGAGAGACCTTGAATGCCGAGTGCGGTCTGATGAGAATGATGGCCGGAACCAACAGTGCCGGTTCCTATGGCCAAGCGGCTGGTTTGGATGCCCGTCTTGCCGAGAGTAACGGTGTCCGACGCGCTGAATTTACGCGGTAGAGGTTTGAGCGTTGAGGCACGAGCACTGGGCGGGAATGCGCCGGAGTGGAGCCAAGCTGCTCCCGCAGTGCAGGCGGAGCGAAGGAGAAATTCGCGGCGTTTCATGCTGCCTCCTCAGAAGCGTCCTTCGAGAGGATGGTACACCAACTAATATGGACGGATGGGCGCGGGCGGCGGTTATCAGGGATTGAAGCGGTTAGGTTTAAAAGTGCAATAGGCGAGGCGTTCAATTAAAGGGCGAGGTGGGAGAACTGGTTTCGTTAGGCGATGGCAGACGAGCTTCCAGGGACAGATTCGAGCGAATGAGTGTTTCAACCTGGTTCCATACAGCAGGATCACATTCAATTTGGATGTGGGACTTCATGAACACGCGGTCCCACCAGGGATATTGGCCGCAACTGAGGGGCTTCGTCTTGTAGTCAGAGCGGAAATTGCCGAGGATGCGAGTGCGCGCAGGATTAGCGGCCCGAATTTCAGGCTGGCCGTGGAGCATTCCATCGAGCTGATAAAAATTAACGGCTTGGGCGACGTTGGCGGGAATCACAGCGTCATTCTCGCCCCTCTTGGAAACGCTATCGACCTGGATGGTTAGAACCACGGGGATGCCGTCTTTTTCAAGCTGACGCGCGAGTTCGACTGTTTCTGAGGCGCCCCAACTATGGCCAAAGATAATGATGCGTGCGTTCTGCTTTTCTTGGGGCGATAGGTTTCCGTCGCCATTGGCATCCAAAAGATGAAGGACCGCCTCGTGGGCGTCCTTGCCCCGGTGATTCTCAAACGTTTGAACGGAAACAGCGGAAGCAAATTCTTCGTGCAATCGCTCGACCAACTGCACTTCGGTATGGACGCGATCATCATGGCGCACGTAGCCGCCGACAAATCCAATCACGATTACGCGTGAAACAGAGGGAACGCCTGGAGGAGTAGCCTGCGGCTTCGAACTCGCCTCACCAGAGACGAGGACCAAAGAGGAAACCAAGAACAAGACCCGGAACGAGGGAAGCATTCGCCGCACCGCGACAGGGAACCTACATCAGTACAGATGAGCCAGACAAGACTAAAGTTGCGCAAAATTAGAAGAGAGAAAATAGTACGGGGAGGCAGAAAAGAGTGGGAGGAATGCCTTAGTACTCACAGGACCTGCCATAACCGGGTGTTATTGAATCTGCGTAAAGGAGATGGCCGTGGCGCGCGCGCTGCCCGAAGGCAAATTATTGCTGGCCGCTGTGTCAGTTGTGCTGTTGGCACGGGCCGCCTGCAAGAGGGCCCAATCGTTCTTGAATTCCGGCATGATCTCGCGGCTATGCTTGGGGCTCTTCAGGTAGTGATCGGCGCGTGCGAGGATCACAGCATAGGCCCATTGGGAATCGCTGCCATAAGCAAAAATGTTGCTTGCGCTTAGGCCAAGCCTCGAGGGCTTGCCACCTTGCGAAAGATCCAACCACAGGCTTCCGTTGGGATCGACAGAGAGCGCGCCTGTGCGATCAAGATATTTGAAGAGACGGCCGAGAAAATCGTAGTTAGGAATAATTTCGCGGCTAATCGCATCGTTTGTCAGGGATCCAAATTCCTCACGATATTGCTTCCATTCCTTGGCGGTTCCAACGAGTTGCTCGCTTTCCCGGTTTACAACCGCTTCAAGGATCTCTTCGCGTGAGACGTCGTTCGCCGCTTTGGCGTCCCGGATTTCCTGCTTGATGTCCGACGCTTCGGCCGTGGGGTGCTGCTCTAGTTCATGTTCTGGGTTGAAACGCCCAGTAAGCAGATAAGAAGCCGCCATGAAGGGCAGTTCGTGGTCCGCAAAAAGGATCATGGGCACCAGGAGTTTCTTGGAGTGGTACAACTGCTCGGTTCCGTTGCGGCACTCGGTGCTGCGCTTGATAGTGCCTGGTAGCTGCGCGAAATGGAGGACACGAAGATGGGCTTCTGGATGCCGTTCGCCAAAGCGCGTGAAGGAGCGGGCTATGGCTTTCGGAGTGATCAAGCCAAAGTCGTTCAGATAGTCGGCCCTAGCGGCGTGCGGATAGTAGGTGTTGATGACGCGACGGGAGAACGATGCGCAATTTTGCGTGATTCCGTTAAAGTGGTTCTGATTGGGGCGAGAATTGAATTCCGCGATCAGAGCGCGGTCCTGCTCGACAGAGGTCTCGACAACGAAAATATAGATGCTGCGCTCAAGCGTGGCGCCAACCATTTCGCGCCACTCGGCTTTGCCGCTCTTGCGGCACGTGGGGCTGTCACAATAGCCGGACAAAAAGTTCGTGCGGTACCTTTCCTCGAGGGCATGCTTGATTTTTTGCGAGCCGAAAAGCGGCCGGTTTTGCGGATCCTCGACGCCGTATAGATAAACGGAAAGAGGAACGATATTCCACTCGAAGGGCTGATCCTCTCCGAGAGTGGTGTAGTTGCTCATAACCGAACCTTGCTCATCAGGACGGCATAGGCGGAGTTTGACTGGCGATTCCGCGCAGATCCGCGAGAAATACACAGCGCTATGCCCGGAGCCTGTAATCCGGGCGAGACTGGTGTCCAAGGACTCGTTGAGAAGGACGCCAACGTCTGCATAGGCGGGGGAAGCAGCCACACAAGCGACGAGGAGTACTAGAACCGCGATTAACCCGAACCGGATTCGCGCACGGGCAGGCACAGCTCCGGCCGATGCGATGGAAGAGCGCATTGTGGTGAGCTTGGGCACCGCGATCGGTCTCCTCTCTGCCGAAGGTTCTAGATACAAGTTTAGCCCTCTGGAGTGAATCAAGGGAACGTTGTAGGGACTGGGGTAATAGTGCTTTAGGCAAATAAAAGCCAGCACTAAAGGACAGGTGCATATCCGTAAACTACTGAAATAGAATGACCTATCGTCAAATTAGATGCAAAGACCCCGCGCAAAGTTGCGCCCTCGCATTCAGGCCGTGGCCCAGACTCGGGCAGGGGCGCGCCCTTTAAAATCGATGCGAGAGGGCCTGGCAAACCCCTGTATTGATAAACCCAAATCGGTAGGGGATGTTGTGGCTGGAATGACCTCCCGCGATGGCTCTAAGATGGCCACCCGAATGGGTCCAAATAGGATCATGAGCGTGGGATTGGAGGCTTGTGAAAACGGGTCCGCTCTGCAAGCTGAGTGCACAGGATCTCCATCGTTTCTACTTCGCTAGCGCGAAGATTTCTGGCTTGCGCCATCCGGCCGCGAATCTTGAGCGGTGGCGAACAAAAGGCAGGCTTTGCCGGGGGTAAGCCGTCTGCTAGAATGGAGGGCTCAGTATTGCAACTTCTTAGAGCAAATTTCTGGCTGCTACAGACAGCCTAAGTAGGGAAAAAATGGCACTGAAGTGTGAACTTTGCGGCAAAGGGCCGCACTTTGGCAATGTGATCAGTCACGCGAACAATACAAGGCGCAGGCGTTGGAATCCGAACCTGAAGCGCGTCCGCGCAGTGGTGGACGGCACGAGGAAGCATGTTCGAGTTTGCACGGCCTGCATCCGCGAGGGCCGCGTGAAGAAAGCGGCCTGAGCACCACACCTTGAACTCTTCGCATGCCAAAATTGGCGCGGCTGTGCGTCCACACAGCCCTACGAAAGAGATGGCCCGCGCGGCGATGCTATTGCCCGTGGTGGCCATGGCATTCGCGATGGGCGCGGGCTGCAAACAGAAGGCGCAGCCATCGCCGGACGTGTGGGCGGTGGTGAACGGACAAGAAATCAAGCGCGATGATGTAGACAAGTATTACCGGACGCGCGTGAATCCGGAGGGGCAGGAGCCTTCGCAAGAAGAAGCGCTGTCGCTTAAACTCAATGTCCTGGACGAACTGATCAACAACGAGATTCTGCTGGAGCGCGCAAAGAAGCTAAACCTGGAAGCGAGCGACGGCGAGGTGGAAGATAAATTCACCGAGCTGAAGAGCCCCTACACGGAAGACGAGTTCCAAAAACAGTTGAAGGATCGTGGCGTCTCGGTGGACGATTTGAAACGCGATCTGCGGAGGCAGCTCTCCATCACGAAACTGTTGAACCGTGAAGTGGTGGCCAAAATATCCATAACGGACCAGGACGTCACCGACGCTTACAATGCGAACAAAGCGCAATTCAATGTCGCGGAGCCTCGCTACCGGATATCCGAAATCGTCGTGACCCCGCGCAAGGAAGCACAGATACGCAACCTGAAGAATGACGACGCAACCAACGAGGTCGAAGCCGAGCGCAAAGTGAAAATGCTCGAGGATAAACTAAACAGCGGGGCAGATTTCGCGCAACTGGCGATGGACTATTCCGAGGACATGAACTCTTCGGCCATGGGCGGAGATTTGGGGTACGTGCCGGAATCGGCCCTGAACCAGTCTGATCCGAGTTTGAAGAGGGTTGTGATGGGTATGAAGCCAGGGCAAGTAAGTCCGCCGCTCCCGATTCCGTCGAAGGATGGACCGCGGATTGTGATTTTGAAGCTCATCTCGCGAGAATCGCCCGGGCAGCGGAACATTACCGACCCTCAAGTGCAGCAGACGATTCGAGACACTCTGCGCAACCACAAGGAACAATTGCTGCGCGCTGCCTACCTCACCATCGCGCGGGACGATGCGCGCGTGACAAACTATCTCGCGCAACAAGTGATCGAAGCCGCAGGCAAGCTGCCGGATGCGGCAAAAACGGATTTCCCCGCCAAATCATCTGGGCATTAATTCTTAATCGAAATATTCCCGCAGTATCTTTTCCTCTTAATGCTACCACCGTGCGGCGTTGCAGCTCGCCAAGGTTATGCAGGAGAGCCGCGTGGAAAGAGTTAGAGCGAGCAATTTGAATGCAGCGACTACGTCTGATTGCTGCCCATCCCTCGCCGAAACGTTGGTCTACGAATTCACCATGGCGGCTCAGGAAACGATGCAGAGCACCTCACCCGCATTGACGGGCTGACCTTCCTTTACATGAAGCCGCTCCACGGTTCCGCCTCTCGGCGAGCGAATTTCGTTCTGCATCTTCATTGCTTCCACGACAAGCAAGCCCTGGCCAGCTTCGACTCTGTCCCCCGCTTCCACGAGGAGACGGACAATCTTGCCGGGCATGGGAGCGACGATTTGCTGGCGGCCTTCCGCTTCGAGTACGCCATGACGTCTGCCGCGCCACGCGCGAGGATCGACAACTTCGGCGGTGAACTCCTGCAAACTGGTCTGGAGTTCGAGCGCACCGTCCGGCAACGGCGTGATGCGAACTTCATAGGATTGACCTTCGAGCAGAAGGGAGAGCGTGTTCGAGTCGATTTCGACGGGGTCGGCCTTAACAGGTTGGCCGTCTAGCACAATTTTCCAGCGGTTCGCGTCGCGTTCGAGTTCGACGGTGCGGAGTTTCTTGCCGGACGGGCCTGTAAGGTGGACTTCAAACTTCATGGCAGGCGATCCAATTGTTGGCGCCGGCCTTCTTGCTTCCAACGAGAAGATGGAGAGGAATCCTGGCTTGAGGAAGACTGGTGTGAGGACTTTTCCGAATGATTCGCTTGCCATAGAGCAGCGGCGATGGCCGCGGCATCCGGGGCACGGTCCATTTTAGGATCCTCGTGCGGGGCGCGCGCTGGGGATGGAGAGCGCTGAAGCAATTCGTCGAGCCACTTGGTGTGGATTTCTCCACGAAGAAAATCCGGCTCGGCAAGAATGCGGCGAAAAAGCCCAGCGTTGGTTTTTATACCTGTGACGATGTACTCCTCGAGGGCACGGCGGAGGCGAGCGATGGTCTCCTCGCGGCTATTGCCCCAGGCGATCAACTTGCTCAACAGGGGATCGTAGTCCATCGGGACGGTCCAGCCTTCGTAGACTCCTTCATCGAGACGGATGCCGGGGCCGCTCGGCGCATGGCGCGAAAGGATTTTTCCAGGCGAGGGGAAAAAATTATTGTCCGGATCTTCGGCGTAGAGGCGCACCTCCATCGCGTGGCCGCGCGGCGTGATGGTCTCCCAGGCGAAGGGGAGGCGATGGCCCGCGGCGATGGCGATTTGCAGCTTGACCAAGTCGAGGCCCGTGACTTGCTCCGTAACGGGATGCTCGACCTGCAGGCGCGTATTGACTTCGAGAAAATAAAAATTGAGATGGGCGTCGACAAGAAATTCCACGGTGCCCGCGTTGACGTATCCACCAGCCCGCGCAAGGCGGACGGCAGCGTCGCCCATTTTCTTGCGCAACTCAGGCGTGATGACGAGCGAAGGAGCCTCTTCAATTACTTTTTGGTGGCGCCGTTGAACCGAACATTCGCGCTCGCCGAGAGAAACGACACGGCCGTGGGCGTCCGCCAAAATTTGAATTTCGATGTGGCGAGGCCTTTCCAAATATTTTTCGAGGTACAGACGCGCATCGCCGAAGGCGTTCAGAGCTTCTGAAGAAGCATCGCGCCAGGCGGGCGCAAACTCGGCGTCGCGGGTGACGACGCGCATGCCTTTGCCTCCTCCGCCAGCGACGGCTTTTAGCAAAACGGGATAGCCCATGTTTTGTGCGAGAGCCTGCGCATCGTCAGGATTTTCGATGGGATCGTTTGCGCCGGGTACAGTTGGCACATCGGAGCGGCGAGCGAGCTGGCGGCCGGCGGTTTTTGAGCCGAGCGCTTCCATGGCTTCGGCGCTCGGGCCAATAAAAGTGATTCCCGCCGCCGTGCAAGCACGCGGTAGCGCGGCGTTTTCCGCAAGGAAACCATACCCTGGATGGATGGCATCGCAGCCGGAGCGGCGCGCGACATCGATTATTTTTTCAATGCAGAGATAGCTTTCACGCGAAGGAGCCGGGCCGATGGGATAGGCCTCGTCGGCAAGACGAACGTGGAGCGATTTGCGGTCGACTTCGCTGAAAACTGTTACGCAGCGAATGCCCAGCTCGCGGCAGGCACGCAGGATGCGCACGGCGATTTCGCCGCGATTGGCAATCAGGATTTTCCGGAACATGACCTTTGGTGTTGCTCGGGGATTTTAGCACGAGGGGTATCGCCGCCAAGCCGCAGACGCGGCCGTGGTGTCTAATTGTATGGAGTTTTCACAAATGCAGAGATGCAGTGTTTTGCAGCCAACTCGCAGTTAGCCTCGATCCCCAAAGTCCGCGTTTCTTCCAAATTCCGCCGCGCTTGAGCCAGAGTGCGCCCTTGCGTGTTGACACCTGGAATTTCTTCGACGTAGGCAACACACCAGCGGCCACGCTTCTCGATCACCGAAGTAAACTCATGCTTCTTAGCGTGCATTCTAGCAGAGTCAGGAGGTATTGGCCGCGCTCAGAGAGGAATATTGCCGTGTTTTTTGCGGGGATTGGTGTCGCGCTTGTTTTCGAGGGCGCGGAGCGCCGTGATGATACGAGGACGCGTTTCGGACGGTTCAATAATGGCATCGATGTAACCCTTTTCGGCTGCGACGAACGGGTTCGCGAAGCGGTCGCGAAACTCGGCGATTTTTTCCTGGCGAAGACGTTCGCGATCGGACTCAGGAGCTTTGTCCAGTTCGCGCTTGTAAACGATGTTCACTGCGCCTTCTGGCCCCATCACGGCGATTTCAGCCGAGGGCCACGCGAAGTTGGCGTCGGTGCGGATGTGCTTGCTGGCCATGACGCAATACGCTCCGCCGTACGCCTTGCGCGTGATGACAGTGATTTTGGGAACGGTGGCTTCCGCGAACGCAAAAAGTAATTTCGCGCCGTGTTTGATGATGCCGCCAAACTCCTGTTGTGTACCTGGCAGAAAACCGGGGACGTCTTCGAAGGTGATCAGCGGAATATTGAAGGCGTCGCAAAAGCGTACAAAGCGCGCGCCTTTGAGGGAGGCGTTGATATCAAGGACCCCGGCGAGAAATGCAGGCTGATTCGCGACGATGCCGACAGGCCGTCCGTCGAGACGCGCAAAACCTACAACAATGTTTTTCGCGAAGTGCTCGTGGACCTCGAATAGGTAGCCGTCATCCACTATGGCGTGAATGGCGTCCTTCATGTCGTAGGGTTTTTGAGGCTCGTCTGGGACGAGCGAGTTCAAGGATTCTTCGCGGCGCTCCGGCAAATCCGAGGATTGGCGGCGCGGCGGATCGTCGACATTATTCGAAGGTAGAAAACTCAACAGTTCGCGAATCATGGCGAGGCAATCGGCATCGCCCGCGGAAACAAAGTGGGCCACGCCGCTCTTTTCGTTATGGGTCATGGCACCGCCGAGCTCTTGCTTGGTGACTTCCTCGTGGGTGACGGTCTTGATGACGTCAGGCCCAGTGACGAACATGTAGGAAGTCTCGCGCGTCATAAAAATAAAATCGGTAATCGCGGGAGAGTACACCGCGCCGCCAGCGCATGGACCCATGATGGCGCTGATTTGCGGGATCACGCCGCTGGCGAGCGTGTTGCGCAAAAAAATATCCGCATAACCCGCGAGCGAGGCGACGCCTTCCTGGATACGGGCGCCGCCCGAGTCGTTGAGGCCAATCACCGGCGCACCGGCGCGCATGGCTAGATCCATGATCTTACAGATTTTCCGCGCGTTGGCTTCCGAGAGCGAGCCGCCGAAGACGGTGAAGTCCTGCGCAAAAACATAGACGAGGCGTCCGTCTATCCGGCCAAACCCGGTAACGAAACCGTCGCCGGCGGGGCGCTGCTCCTGCATTCCAAAATCGACGCAACCGTGGCGCACAAACTTGTCCAGCTCTTCGAAGGTACCTTCGTCGAGGAGCAAATGGATGCGTTCGCGCGCGGCGAGCTTGCCGGCTTTGTGTTCGCGCTCACGACGTTCAGGGCCGCCGCCTGCTTCGGCTTCCGCGGATTGGCGGTGGAGCTCTTCCATGCGGTTGTGATGCTTTTCTTTAGCGCTGGCGGCGGCGTTTTTCTCAGGCAAGCTTTCCTCCGGGAGGAGCAGGCTCATTTTTCGAGAAGATTCGAACGGCAAGATGTGTGGCAAGCCAAACTGTGCCGAGCAGCAGGACGACGCCGAGAAGCAGCTCCGCACAAATCGCAAGCGCGCGCTGGAGGGGCGACTCCCGTGAAGTGACGTAATCCGTGGCTTGCACGAGAATGAACATCGCGCCGAGAGTCATCGCAACGATGAGAACGGTAGTGAAAACTGAGGCTAGGACCTTCTTCATGGGACTGGCGCGGCACATCGAAGCCGCAACGAGAAGGATAGCGCAACTGAACGAAAAGCAGAATGCGCCGGAGAGGTCGGAATGTAACTTTGGAACTTCAGCGGTGCGGCTCCGGGGCCTGGAGCAAACAAAATTAAGTTCAGCGCAAGCACTTCGAGGCTCAGCGCAAGCCAGACCAATCGTCTGCAACGAGTATCGAGTCGCTCGGATTCGATGGATCGTACTTCACGCTGGCGGGCTGGCCGGCGACGAGCCGTTCGAAGCGGATCTGCCCTTCGAGTCCCGTGATGTCCTGTGCCGTGTGATAGGTGACACCGGAAATCGCGTAGCTGTAGGTGACCAGGTGCCTGGGTCTCAAATCAACGATGGGACGGGCGCGGGAACCGAAAAGTTTTCTTTGAGCTTCGCGCGGCTCGGGAGGATGTTCAGCCAACTCGACGACTTGGCCTTCCGCAATGCGCCCAATCTGATTCAAGTGGAGCCGCCGCCTGCGCTCAACGTCCTCGGGCTCTTCCGCCGGCCGAAAGAACGCGTAGGCGATCATGATGATGGCTGCGATGGCGGCACCAGCCATGGCGAGAACTACTTTCCAGTCTGCGAACAGAGGGTTCAACTAGCAATCTCCAACGACGCCAATGAATTGTGGAGTGACGGATGCATGCGTAGCAACCACTCACGCTGACGATGCACGAAACAACGGCCTTCTTCCGGGAATCGCCCCACAGATGTGTATTTTACCGAAACAGCGGCAGGGTAGCGAAATTACGTGTGTGGGGCTTGCACTGGATTGCGCAACACGCCAACACCGCTGACGCTAACCTCCACAACGTCCCCCGCGACGAGCGGGCCGACGCCAGCGGGCGTGCCGGTGGCTATCAAATCTCCGGGAAAAAGAGTCATCACACGGGAGATCCAGCGGACGAGAAACGCTACCGGGTAAGCCATAAGCGAAGTGCTCCCGGACTGGCGGATCGCGCCGTTGACGTGCGTTTCCACTAAGACGTCCGTTGGGTCGAGCTCTGTCTCGATGTGCGGGCCAACGGGGCAAAAAGTATCGAAGCCTTTTGCCCGCGTGAACTGCACGTCGCTCTTCTGCAGGTCGCGCGCGGTGACGTCGTTAAGACAACTGTAGCCGAGGAGATAGGAGAGCGCGTCATCCGAATCTTTCAGATGCGAACAGCGGCGGCCAACGACAAGCGCAAGCTCACCTTCGTGTTCCACGCGTTGCGATTGCGGCGTGAGAACAATTGCTTCGCCGGGACCAATGATCGCTGAAGGAGGTTTAAGAAAAATGAGCGGCTCCTTGGGCACTTCGTTGCCAAGTTCCGCCGCGTGCGCGGCGTAGTTGCGCCCGACGCAAACGATTTTGCCGGGATCGGCCGGAGCGAGTAGACGAACGTCCGCGACCCGCCAGGTCCGCGAGCCATACGACCACGAACTCCACGGTGGACCGGAAATGTCGCGGATCTGATTGCCCTCGAGCGCTCCATAAAGCGCAGAGGCTGGCTGTTGCGCCGACGAACTAACTGGAAGAAATCGGCAGAATTTCATTCGGAATCAACTCGGATGATGATTCGGATGAGATACGTGCGACGCGCGAGCGCGCCTGATGATGGTTCCAAGCCAGGAAAGAGTAACCACGAGCATGTAGAGTACAGCGCCAAGCACGAAGACTTGAACGGCGCTGGAACGCTCCTCAAGGCCTCCGAATCGCATACAGAGAACGCGATAAGCCGCACTGAAAAGGACCCACGCGACAAGGCTCGAAGCCAGCAAATTACCCGGCATACGCCAAAATCGCAGAACAGGAAACAAAGCGATAAGACCAAGAAGAGCCACGGCGGCTAGATTACGCGCGAGCGCAAAGCGATCGAGGGACGGAACATCATTGGCGAGGATCACCCATCCGCTGAACACAGTGGAGAGAACGATCCCAACGTAGATACCCGTGCGAACCGAAGCGTTCCGCAAAAGGTGGTACGACTCGTAAGCGGACAAGTATGCACGAACGGTCATCAAACGACGCGCTCCCAAGATAGATCTTAAGTAAAACCCGGAGCTACGGAGAAGGTTTCGCGACATCGACCGCGACAGCCACGCTGGCGTCACTTTCATTGCCAGCGCGATCGACGGCAGTCACAGAGTACCAGTAGCGGTGGCCGGGCTCCACAGACGTATCACGATACGCCGGTGCAAGCAACAGTTCGGGTGTAATAAGCGGTCCGCGCGTGTCCTGTTGCTCACTTCGATAGACGCGGTAGCCGGCAAGGTCGGTTTCAAGATTTATGGACCACGAGAGGTCCACGAGGACGGAACCGGGTGTGGCACCGGAGAGAACGGCGGCGACCGGATTTTGCGGAGCGGCGGGAGGAAAGGTGTCGCGGGGCGAAACGATCGCGGGGCCGGAGTCCGTGGACTCAAGCGGGTTGCCATCCACAAGCACGACGCTTCTGACGATATAGGCATAAGTTTTGCCAAAGTCGAAAAGGGTGTCGCGGTAATTGCTTTCGTCCGAGGGAGCCAGCAAAGCGAGCGGCAACTTCCATTTGGCTTTGGACAGATCCGCGGAAGCAACCTCGGCTGACGCAGGATCGAGTTCGCCGCGGTAAATTCGATAGCCGGAAAAGGCGCTGAGCGGATCGCCGCCGGATGTGCGTGTGGGAGCCGTCCAGCTCAACTCAATCGCTGGCTCGGTGACACGCGCCTCCAGCTTCGCGATGGGCTCCGGCACAGGGTACATGCGGACAGAAACAACATTGGAATCTCCTGATGCGCGCTTTTTGGAGGCCCGCGTCCGGACGACATAAACGAGCGTGCCCCCTGGATGTGCGCGAGTTTCCGCTGGCGCAACCGGGTCGATGAATTTCACGTGACCTTCGGAGACGTAATTCTCCACGACCGAACCCGGAATTGTGTAAACGACGCGGAATGATTTTGCGTCGGGCGAACCATCGGGCTTCGGCTCGCCCCGGACAATTTCGACCGCCGGCGGGGTTGCGAGACGATCGCCCGTTATGGTCTTGCCCGGCAACGTGAAAATAACCTGCACTCCATCACCGGCCTGATGCGCGGCGAGGTCCGCAACCGTCACCGGAACCGGCGGAGCAGGGGGAGTAGGCACGCCGGGCGCGCCACAAGCGGCGGCAAAGAGAAACACGAGCACCAAAACTCGAAAAGCGAAATTCGCAAAGCGGGCGTGCTCAATGTCGCGCGAGATGGCGTTCCGCAAATTTCGAATTTCCATTTTCGGAGTTTACAGGATATAGCGGCTCAAATCCTGATTCTTGACGATATCCGCAAGTTGTTTGGTGACATACGCAGCATCAACCTTGACATTCTTCTTTTTCAGGTCTGGCGCTTCAAAGGAAAGTTCATCAAGAACCTTTTCGAGAATTGTATGCAGGCGCCGCGCGCCGATGTTTTCGGTCGACTCGTTTACGCTGGTGGCAAAGCGTGCGATAGCCGCGACGGCGTCCTCGGTAAAGTTCAGCTTGACGCCTTCGGTCTCTAAAAGCGCAACGTACTGCTTGATGAGGGCGTTCTTCGGCTCGGTCAGAATGCGAATGAAATCCTCTTCCTTCAGGGATTGCAGCTCCACGCGAATCGGCAGGCGCCCTTGCAACTCGGGAATGAGGTCGGACGGTTTTGTAACATGGAAAGCACCCGCGGCGATGAACAGAATGTGGTCCGTGCGAATCATGCCGTAGCGCGTGTTGACGGTAGTGCCTTCGATGATCGGCAGAATGTCCCGCTGAACGCCCTCACGGGAAACATCCGGCCCGTGCCCGGATTCGCGTCCGGCGACCTTGTCGATCTCGTCGATAAAAATGATGCCCATCTGCTCGGCACGCTCGACGGCAATGCGCGTGACCTGGTCCATATCGAGCAGCTTGTTTTCTTCCTCTTGAATCAGGTATTCGAATGCGTCGGCGACGGACATCTTCCGCTTCTTTTTCTGCTGGCCAAAAAGCCCGGAGAGGTTGGAGAACATGTCTTTCATATTGACGTCCATGTCCTCGACGCCTTGATTCGAGATGATTTCAAACGAAGGCATGGAGCGTTCGCGGACTTCTAGGTCGACCATGCGCTGATCGAGCTTGCCTTCTCGAAGCTGAGCGCGGAGCTTTTCACGCGTGCGCTGCGTCTGCTCTCGCTGCGCCGCGGCTTCCGCCTCCGTCGTGCCAGGAGCGGGTGGCGGAGACGGAGGAAGCAGGAGGTCCAGAACACGCTCTTCGGCAGCCTGTTCCGCGCGGTCGGCCACTTCATCGAGCTTTTCTTCTCGAACCATGTCGATGGATGTTTCCACAAGATCTCTGACCATCGATTCCACATCGCGTCCCACGTAGCCGACTTCGGTATATTTCGAGGCTTCGACTTTCACGAAGGGACAGCCGGCCAGCCGCGCCAGACGGCGGGCGATCTCCGTCTTGCCGACACCCGTGGGACCAATCATCAAAATATTTTTGGGAAGGACGTCCTCGGCTATTTCCGGCGGGAGTTTTTGGCGGCGGACGCGATTGCGCAATGCAACAGCAACAGCGCGCTTGGCTGCGTTTTGCCCGACGATATATTTGTCGAGCTCCACGACAATTTCGCGCGGAGTCATATCGTCGAGAGCGGGGAGAAGCTGCTCTTCTTCCGCGGGCGCGGCTCCGTTGCCGCCGGGCGCGTAAATGATTTCTTTATCGGTCTTGCTGGCCATGAAGTGTCCAATCCCTTTGCGCACGAATCCTCTGTGTGCAATCCGTTTGATGCACGAAAACGAGCAGGCGTATTATCGCGCGCCCCCTAAAGTTCCTCGACTGTAAAGTTCGCGTTGGTGTAAATGCAAATCTCACTGGCGATGCGCATCGCTTCCATGGCCAAATCCTTTGCACCCAGCTTCGAATGCTTGATCAAGGCGCGCGCCGCGGCCAGCGCGTAAGTCCCGCCGGAGCCGATGGCGCACAATCCATCATCCGGTTCGATGACATCGCCGTTTCCAGAAAGCAGAAACGTGGATTTTGCATCCGCGACGATAAGCAGCGCCTCAAGATGCCTCAGCGCCCGGTCCTTGCGCCACTCCTTGGCGAGCTCGACGGCGCCCTTCTGCAAATTACCGGAGTGTTCCTGGAGCTTGCCTTCAAAACGCTCGAAGAGCGAGATCGCATCGGCAGTAGATCCCGCAAAACCGGCGATGACTCTGTCGTTGTAAAGACGGCGTGTTTTCCGCGCCGTGTGCTTCATGACGTGGTCGCCCATTGTCACTTGCCCATCGGCGATCAGCACGGCCTTGTTGTCCTTGCGCACGCACAGAACTGTGGTGCCATGCATCTGCGCGCTTCCCTGGCTGTTACGCATCCAATCATTATACAGCGCGGCCCTGCTCTAGGCACGCAGGAGCGCTTCCATCCGAAGCAGCGACCTGTGTGTGGCGGAATCTACTGAGGAGCCTGCGGCGACGGTGGAGTGGAAGGCGCGGAGGGCGGCGGAGGTGGAGTTTCTGCCTGTGACTTTCCGCGAAGTATTTGCAGATGATCCTGAAGAGCTCTCGCATCTCTTCGCAATGTCTCGAGGCTCGCAGTTAGACGATCGATTTCCTTTTGTTTATCTGCTTGCTGTTCGACGGGAGTATCCACAAGCTCCTTGTTCAACTTGTCGAGAACAACCGTCTCCTCCTGAATATCTTCCTGCGCGGTCTTCAGCATTTTCTCGGTCTCTTCGGGCGTGGCGGGAAGTTTGATATCCAGTGGTGGTTCCTTCTCGGATTTTATGGCTGCCCTAATCGCAGCTTCCTTTGCAGCCGCTTTCGCGTCGGCCGCCTCCTTGGCTTCCTTTTCCACCTGGTAGTCATCGGCGGGTGTCCGCAGCGAGACCACCTCATCGTTCGTCCAAACCTTTCGCCTTTTGACGGGCAGCTCGTCGATCGGTGGTACCGGCCCTGAAGCAGGTGGCGAACTCGAAGGGGGAGTTGGAGAAGGAGGAGGCGGCGGCTGTTGTTGCGATTGCTGCTGTTCCTGCCGCCCCGCAGGAACAGCATGGCATCTCAATGGGGCCAAGAGTAGCGCAGCACCAAGAGCGAGAAAGGAGACGCCAAGTTCCTGGAAGGGCTTTTTGCGCTTCATTCTGAGTCCTATTCTCTATTGTGGAATTTCGTGGAAGGACAAAATTTTGTATGTCAGCGGAGCTTGCGCCTGCTGTATCCAACCACAGTTGTATACAAAGCCCCTGCCTACACTTCCAGACAGCGTATCGTTAAAGGTCGCGGGCCCTGGGTGGGGACCCGGCAGCAGATTCCCTGATGAGTTCAGCGTTTGAGCGACAAGCGTCGCTCCATTGAAAGTGCCGCCGGCGCCGTTTTCGATTGCAGTCATCGTCCCCTTCCCGATGACCAAAACAATTCCGTTCCAATTGGAACCCGAGGCATACGTGAAATTACCCGTTACAAGAAGCAGTCCGTAGCCCGTCGGAGTACTCGACGCACCAAAGGTGAAGTCGCCCTGGACGGCTACGGTCATCGGATTAGAGCTGGACATCGCCGAAGGTAAATTTGCCTCGGTCGCCGGTCCCGCAACGACAGCATCCGCGTTTTGAATAATCGTCTGAGAAATTTGGTTGAGACCTTGCACGGTTTGCAGACTTGTGAGGAGCGTGACGTGGCCTACGCTGGGGGTAGAGCCCGTCCCTGTGAAGTTCCCGGTTTCGTTCGTCGGAGTCGTGGGAATTGCATTTTTTACAGTGGTGGCGTCAGGGTGGTCTGGGACACCGATGGCGTACACTGGGTAAGGTATCGGACCCGAGGGAGCGCAAGCGCCGTCGCCACCATCACTGCTTCCTTGGACCACCCAGGCAGAATGATTGGGGCTGCTGAACGAGTCCGAGTATCCGTCCAATGTCAGCGCGGCGGGGAAGGTAAGATTTATTGTCACGGGGGCAACAAGATACTGCAAAATTTTCTTGCTCCCGTTGGGCAGGTAGGCCAGAGCCGTGATTTCCAGCGCTTGCACCGCGGTAGATGGCGGACTGGCATTTACAATCAGGCTGGGCCATGGGTTCCCGCTAGAATTCAAGTTCGCCGGATCGTAAAAAATTGGCGTCGTGGAATCGTACACGCCGTCCTGGTTCACATCAATGTAGAGCGACTGCTCCGTAACGGCGTTGATTCGCGCCCATTTGTAGATCGGCCCCGGAATAGTTTGTGCGTCATTGTTCCACACGGAGTTAGCCGACTGCCACGAAGCGCTCGAAGCCGGAACGCCGAATTCGCTTTGGTATTCAGTGTCGAAGTAGGCGTTGCCCGAGTCCCAGGGCGCAACGGTCTCCCCCTGCAGGGCGTTAACGACATAAAGCGTCTGGCCCAGCGGAAAGGGCGTGGGAACGACGGAAGCGCCGAAGTAATTCGGATTCCTCGGCAGCAGACGTCCGCGGGCTTCCTCGAGGCCTGCGATGGCGGCATAGTACACGGTCGAAGACATCCGGTAGTTTGCACCGAGCGCCGTTTCCGTACCGGAAGAAACTAGCAAGGCAATCGCAACAACGCTGATCAGTAGCAAAACGAAAATCGCGATCAGCAGTGCGATTCCATTTTCGGAGCGGCGGCGCGTTTTGCGGTCTTTCTTCATTCTTGCTCTTTGTCCCTACTGATTCGGCCCTTGTCGCATGGGCCTTTACTGAATCGGATTGAGGCTGTGGCCTCTTCCGTGCAATTCGATAAGCCTCGGCGCGCCGGTCTGTGCATCCTGCGTGGGCGCCATGACGATCAGTGTGACTTCCACATCCGTTACATTAACGGGCGAATTGTAAGAGCCCGCCGAAAGGCACGGTTGATTTCCATATGGCGTGTAACAGAAGTAGCTAAAAACCGGCACAGGATTCCCGCCCGGAAACATTTGTGGGTAAGTTGCCTGGAATTGCGTAATTTGCGCAGCGCTAGCGTTGTTCATCACATTTTGGACGTAGGGAACGAATGAGTCCTGAGTGGTCGTTGCGGGGTCCGCGCCAGCCACTTTATAAGTCTGGCTGCGGGATAGAATATTGTTGTTAAGCTGATAGCGGGTCCATTCGACGCCATCGTGACGCCAAGGATCAACGTCCCTCTCGATGATCAAATCAAAATCTCCGGGTGTGGGGGTACAGGTCCCGCCTCCCGCTGTTCCGATTTGGCAGGGTATGGGTGGGCTGTTGGTATAGCCAGGATCCCAGGCAACTGGAGTGATCGCATAGAGATTCGCGGGGGGGATGCTGGGCGAAAATGAGAAAGAGTTTTGCGATGGGTAACCCGAACCATTCACGTCTCGAACTATCTCATCCAAACCAAACCGCGCTTCTTGAAAGGAATTCAGCACCTGGGATTCCGTTTGGTATCGCTGTTGCGCCAGAGACAGAAGCGCGAACGCCGCGCCGCAGAGCAAAATGAAGATCACTGCAGCGATCATCATCTCGATGAGCGAGAAGCCCTTTTCATCCCGCTTTTGACCGGCGCGTTTCATTTATAGAGCATCGTATCAAGCGTGACTGGTTTGTAAATTCCATTACCACCCAATTTTCTCGCTCCCAAGATGAACCTTTTAGAGGTTACCAAGCCGTTGGAGTTCACGGTGGTGTACACCGCCCAACGAACGTCGTAAACCACTCCAGCAGGATCGTTAGGGTCATGATAAGTGAAGCTGTAGTTCGTTACCGTCGCCTGGCTAAAATCGATGACGAGCTGGTTGTAGAACACGGCCTTGGGACTGCCAATGACTTGATTTGGCTGAGTGGGGTCTCCGAGATTGCAAATGTTGCCTTCCGCGTCGATAAAGGATGGCGGACTGATCGACATGTTGAGCGGCTGAAGCAGGAATTGGTCCATTTCCCGCTGCGCAAACACCAGGGCAGAAGAGTCGTTGCGATTCACTGAATTGGAGCCTATCGAAACTGGCACTAATTGCGCGACGGAGACAATGCCTACCAGCAGAATGACGATGGCGATCAGCACTTCCGTAAGCGTAAATCCGCGCTGATTCCTCCAAACCTTCGTGCTCATCCTTCGACCATGCGGATTCTGCATCACTCTATCCTATGAAACGAATCAACTGACCCGCTGCCAATTCCCCGCAGATGACGATGTCCACACCTGCACGGCCCCGGAAGGCAGCGTGATGATTGCGCGGTAACCAGAACCTGGGTTGCTGGGATTGCCGAGGTAAAGAGCGTAAACGGTAGTGCTCACAGGCCCCCCCGGATAGGACACGAGAACGCCTCGCTGGTCGTATGTTATGGTGGCATTGGATCCAGAGAGGACTGTCCACGTATAGAGCGAACTACCTGCACCCAATGTAGCGATGATAGAACTTGGACTCGGCACGGGACCTGCAGCTAGGAGCGTGTCAGTGCCTGTAATCACCATTTGCGGCTCAGCTGCGTCCGGTATCCCGTTGCCGTTTGAATCTGCCCACGCCACCCAAACCCCGTTGATCAGCTGGACCTGGCAACTCACAGGAGTGTTTTGGCGAATGGCAGCGAACTTCGTGAACTTGAGCATCCCCGCCAATTGCGAAGCAGTGGAATTAAGCTGGTAGTTTTGCAACGAACGCACGATCACAGGGATAGCTACACTTGTAATTACCAGCAGCACGGCCAACGACAACACCAGCTCCACTAAGCTAAAGCCATTTCGTGGGCTTCGACTTGGGGACACGAAGTTGGCGTTCTGTATCATTTTGGAACGACACCCGTCAGGCCCACTCCGGCCGCGTGCCTGAGAGCACGCCTAAGCTACTAAGAGTATTACATTTTATCAACAAAATCCCATAGACCGGGGGTACCCAAATAAGCGCAACCATAGCACTAGTTAATGGCAGTACTCCCTCCCCCGGCCCTGGAGAAACCAGGGTCGGACTGAAAGGAACATCCCCAGTCCTCTCGAATGGCCAAGCAGAGTTGATCCCTCGTTGGATTCATCATTCCCACTATCCCATTAAAAATCAGACGCTTATATCCCGGGAAGCATGGCCAACGCCAGCGCGTTGCGATGAGCCATGGCTTCAATGGAAATCATGGGATTGACTCCCGAAGCGCTGGGAAACGAGGACCCGTCCATCACGAAGAGATTGCGAGCTTCCCAGGTCTCCCCATTAGGATTTGTTGCGGACGTTTTCGGCGATCCGCCGAGTCGCGCGCTGCCCATAATGTGAAAGGAAAAGAGCGCGAGCCGGCCGGAGTCCCAGCCTGCTACATCCATCGCCTGCGTGAAAGAATCCAGTGAACCGTTGTGGCTAGGCTCATAAGCGCACCATTTTGCATGCGGAGAAAAAATGAGGCGTGCGCCAGCAGACTCCAGGATGCGAGCGGCCCCGATGAATCCGAGGCGCAAATGCGCACGATCGAACTTCGACAACGCGTAATGCGCAACCGGATTGCCTTCTCGATCGATGGTGACACGGCCTCCATCGCGATCGCGCAGCAAAACTCCAACCGCCGTCGTATTGGAAAGTTTCTCGAGCATGGAACGATATCTTTCCGGGTCACGCCAAGGCAGCACTGCGACGGCGATCACTGGCTGCAGCGCCGCAGTTTCATATTTCACGCCGAAATTTCCCGTTAGAAATCGGTGCTCGTCCGAATAGATTGCCTGCATGGTGCCTTCCCACGGGCGAATCTCTTCCTCAAATACTCCGCAAACATTCGAAACGGGATGCAAGTGCAGATGGCGGCCGATGTTTTCGTTGCGCAGGCCAGAGCGAAGCAGTAACGCAGGCGTGTGAACGGCGCCGCAGGCAACGACCACTGCTTTGCATCGAATGTTGACCCGGCAACCATCTCGCGAGCGCGCCTCTACTCCGCTGGCAATGCCAGCCTCGATTCGAACATGCAATGCCCGCGTCTCTGTAATCAATCGAGCTCCCGCAGCCTGCGCGTCGGCAAGCCAGGTCTTGGTGCTCGATTGCTTTGCGCCAAGCGAGCAGCCATAGCCGCAGTAGCCGCAAATGGGGCCCTGGTCGCAGCCCACAACGTTGCGCGGCATGGCCGCCGCATGCCAACCCAGAGCATTCAGACCACGCTGTAAAACTTGCTCGCGCGCGGAGACGCGATTGTGATCGAGGTTCACAGATAACCGCGCGCACACCGTATCGAGACTTCTGGTGTACTCTTCGCTCGTAAACCATGGCACTCCCGCGGCAGCCCATTCCTCACGTACATCGTCTGGAGTTCGAAACGATGTGCAGTAGTTGATGACCGTCCCGCCTCCCAGGCACTCTCCAGCCAGCAACCCAACGCTCTGATCTGCGGTCGCAGCAAATCCGCCCTCCAGATACAGTCGCTGAAACCCGCCGAACTCCGCGCCATCAAAATCTGCATCGTCGTAGTAGCTACCCGCCTCCAGCACAATCACGTCCTTGCCGGACGCAGCAAGAACTGCAGCCGCCACGCTTCCGCCGGCCCCGGAACCGACGATGCAAATATCGCAAGACAATTCCGTATCCACTTCGGGAATAAGCGGTCGCAGCGCACGTGGTTTGGATGTTTTCGGCCCGAGTGGACCAGGGTAACCAAGCTTCTTCCAAACTGGACTCGGCGCGCCCCCGGCGCCCGGTAACATGACGTATAGAAATCCAATCGCCTTCCGCAAAGCCTGAAACGCACCACGGCGCCGGCTCAATCCGCTGTCCGCCCAAGAGAGCAAAACGCGGATACGCGTTTCCAGTGGAAGCGAGGAAAACGCATCCCATCGGCCCACAGTTAGCAAACTGTGGAGATGCGAATCCCAAAGATCGAGCAGTTGAAGGAATTGCGCTCGCTCGCCAGATCGAGGATTGAAATCCAGCGCCCTTGCAATCGCTGCGGGAATGCTAAGTTCGCTTGCGGAAGGCCAATCGGCTGACGGAGGCGCGAAAGTATCGCAGATAGATTGCAGCGCGCGCTGCTGACGAGGAGAGAAGTTCATCAACAGCTGCCAGTCTAGCAAAACAGCAGCATGTTAACCTGCTTCACAGCAGCCGGCTCAGCCATCGCGCCGTCTGCCATCCGCAGCAGCGCAATAAGAGCATTCCCCCACCGGCTCCGCCGGACAAACCCGAACAAAAAGGCGGTTGGACTTTGCTTCAATTATTGGGGTTCTTAGTCTTCTTGGCGCTGGCGTCAGCACTCTTTTTCTGGAGAGAGGACTTATCGAAGTAATCGCTCGGGAATCCGGGGTTATATCTGCAGGAATCGAAAAAGAATTGAGATGCCCGCCGGCCATTGTGATCCTTGGTGACTTGCATCGGGGTCCAAACGGTATCTTTTAACTGGTAGTTCGTGTAGATGGTGACGTCCTCATCGCGTTCTTGGGTTTCTTCGTTCTTGGTGATCACCTCACTTCGCACCAGAAGATGCGTAGAGTGATCCACTGCGAGCCGAAACTTCCGCTCCTCGCTGTCGGTCAACTCCACCCACTCTACTTCTTTCAAATCGACCGTATCGCTGCCGCCAAAGCGGTAGAGCCAGCCCGGCTCCTTGAGGCGCACTCTCAGCACGTTGTCGATATTCCTCTTAACTTGCTCCTGAAAATCGGCAATGGAGCCAGCCGCCAGATCCGTGATGCCGCCGCGGTCCAGAGTCCAGCCGTGATCGGCGTTATACACCACGACGATGACCCCGGCATGCGACCAATCTAGTCCCTCGACGCCAATCACCGTGTTTATGATGCTCTTCAAATTGTGGCTCTTCGCCGAATACTCCAGCCGCTCCTTATCTGGGAAGTGGCGCGCCTCCGTGAAACCGACATATCCCAGGACCGCTCCGTTGTGGCCAAATTGCGCACGCGTGCCCTGGCACTCGCCTTCGACAGCTTCTGAGTAGCCCGCGCCTCCGCGTGCATTGATAAGATCGCGGAGAATCTGTTTGGCCTTCGCGGCGCTCTGCTCCGGCATCATGCTGTCGGGATTCTGCGCAGCTGCGCGCGGTGCGACCGCCGCGCTGACAAGCAATCCTGCAACCGCGATCTGGGCGAGCTTCAACCGCACAAGACAGATCCTCCATTTACATTGATGATCTCGCCCGTGAGGAAGTTGGCCAGGTCCGAAGCCAGAAAAAGAATCGGGCCCGCGATTTCCTCCGCCGTAGCCGGACGTCCAAGCGGAATCGCAGCGGCAACGGCCTTCGCTCCCGCTTTTGTCTGAATCACGGGGTTCGACATATCCGTGGCGACCCATCCTGGAGCGACCGAATTCACAAGTATGTTGTGCCGGGCGAGCTCGACCGCAAGCCCTTTGACGAGGCTGATCACTCCTCCTTTGCTCGCGCCGTAGTGCGTGTGGAAGGACTCGCCGCGCTGCCCCGCCGTCGACGTGATCGGAATAATCTTCCCCGACTTCTGCTTGATCATTTGCGGCACGCTGAAATGAATGAGCGAATAAACGCTTTTCAAATTCACCCGCATCATTTCATCCCACTGCTTCTCGCCCATGTTCTCGATGGGCAGGTTCTCGATATTCCAGATGCCCGCGTTGGCGACAACAATATCCAGGCGCCCGAGCCGCGCGATGCATTGATCGACCAACTTCTTGTTGTCCGCGTGGCGTCCCGCGTCCGCTTTAAAGGCTTCGACGCGCGTTCCGTGTTTTTTGGCCTCCTGCTCAACTTGTAAGGCGGCGTCCTTGGCTTTGTTGTAGCTGAAAATTACGTCCGCGCCGGCCTGCGCAAAAAGCTTGACCGCCGCTGCGCCTATCCCGCGCGATCCGCCGGTAATGAGTGCCGCCTTGCCTGCGAGTGAAATCATCCAGCCCCCCAACGATTTGAAAAACGAATTTCGAAGCGCGAACGGCTACGTCTCCTGCACAAGAGCGCCGCGCGCCGCGGCTACAAAATCACGAAACAGCCTTTCGGAAAAAGCATCGCCAAACATTCGTTCGGGATGCCACTGAACGCCTACGACCCAATTCGCATCGCCCGTCCACTCCACTCCCTCGATGATTCCGTCGGTCGAGTGCGCCGTAACCCGCAGATTTTTTCCCGGCTTCGCGATGGCCTGATGGTGTGAACTATTAATCTTTGCGCGTTCGCCCGCCGCCAGCTCCGCCAGCCGGCTCTCCGGCTCGAACTTTGCCCCATGAATCGGGTCGTCCTTCGGCTCCGGCGAGATGTCCTTCTTCCGGTGCGCCGACGTCGTTCCAAGCTCCGAGCGCACGTCCTGAATCAGCGTCCCTCCGAGATACACATTCAAAAGCTGGCATCCGTAGCAGATGGCCAGCACCGGCTTCTTCTCGGCAAAAGCATGCGCAAGGATGGCTCGGTCCGCCTGCTCCCGCGGCAAGTCGGCAGGGGCGGACTTGCCATGATTTACCGTGCCGTACTCCGCAGGCTCAACATCCGCCGGGCTACCGGGCAGTACGAAGGCATCCATCTTCGGTATCAGGTGCCGCTGTTCATTCCGGTCGCTGAGGGGGATAAGCACTGGTTCGCCCCCTGCCTTACGCACGGCATCCTCGTAGTTGGCGATCTTCGGGCGATTGTTCTGCGTTTCCTCCTCAGACGTTCGCCAAGGGATCCCCACACGGGGCCGGTTAGGAGTTTCGGGGCTCATGGAATCCCAAATCCTAGCATTCGGGGGTGAGTGCGGCAACCCGGCCCCTCCCAGGGAAGGCTATGCCATCGATCAGCCTCGCGGCGGAAGGCTCTTGGGGCTAGCCCCACCGAGGCAGAAGTCAGGGCGCTGGAAAAAGGCCGGAAGGGTCGAAAAACAGCTCGTGAGCTGGTCGAAAGACGGTGCCCGGAGCGTTACATGACCAAGTTTCCGGCCGGGGCGGGGCTCCTTACCGTAGAGATGGAGATGAGCGGAGGGAATCGCAAGTACCTGTGCGGAGTTAGGTACTTCCCCAATCAGATTGATCATCGCAGAGGTTCCAATCACAGTCGTGGAACCCAATGGAAAGCCGCAAATGGCCCGAAGATGATTTTCAAACTGGCTCGTAACCGCTCCTTCGATCGTCCAATGCCCCGAGTTATGGACCCGCGGAGCCATCTCATTCGCCAGCAGCTTCCCGTCGCATTCAAAGAACTCGATAGCCAGAACTCCCACGTAATTCAGCGCTTCAAGCACTTTGCGCGCCGCGTCCTCGGCAGCCTTCTGTATCTCCGGACTGACGCTCGGAGCAGGCGCGAGGGAGAGGCGCAGAATGCCGTTGCGATGATGGTTTTCGACCAGCGGATAAAAGGCGCTCTCTCCTGTCTTGTTGCGGACAGCGATCACGGATAGCTCCCGTGTGAAGGGGACAAAACGCTCCACGATGATGGGCAGCCTGGGCAATCCCTCCCTCGCAACCTTTACCTCTTCCGGAGTCCGAAGGATCCATTGGCCTTTGCCGTCGTAGCCCATCCGCCGGGTTTTCACAACCGCAGGAAGCCCAACTTTCTTCAGCGCTTGATCGAGATCAGAAGCCGCAGGAACCGAGGCATAGTCTGTCGTCGCAATTCCCAACTTTTCGAACAACTGCTTTTCGCGCAGGCGGTCCTGTGCCGCTTCCAACGCTCCGGGCGGCGGAAAAACGGGAACATGTTTTGCCAGGAAATGGGCCGCATCCACCGGCACGTTCTCAAACTCGTAGGTGACCACTTCCAGCCCGTGCGCAAACTTCTCCAGCGCAGCGCGATCGGAAAAATCGCCAGTAACACGCGGCGCGATCCGTCCTACCGGAGCTTCCGGCGACGGGTCGAGAAAACGGAATCGCAGCCCAAGCGGATAACCCGCAAGAGCGAGCATGTAACCAAGCTGTCCGCCGCCGAGGATGCCGATGCTCACGCGGGCTTCCTCTTCTTCCCCGGTTTCAGCGGTCCCTTCTTTGGAGGAAAAGCCGCCCTTGACGGATCAGGGTTGGCGAGAACGCGCTCGGTTTGCGCGGCGCGAAACTTGCGCAGCGCTTCGCGAATGTGCGGATACTTGCCTCCAAGAATCGCAGCGGCAAGAAGAGCGGCGTTGATCGCACCGGCTTTGCCTATCGCCAGCGTGCCGACGGGAATGCCACCGGGCATCTGCACGATCGAAAGCAGCGAATCGAGGCCCTTCAAAGCTTTCGATTCCACGGGAACACCGAGCACAGGCAGGACTGTCTTCGAAGCCGTCATACCGGGCAGATGAGCCGCTCCGCCCGCGCCCGCAATAATCACCTCGATGCCGCGCTTCTCGGCACTCGCCGCATATTCAAAAAGCAGATCGGGAGTGCGGTGAGCAGAAACGACACGGGTTTCGTGCGGCACGCCAAGCTCCTCGAGCGTCCGCGCCGCGTGCTCCATCGTCTCCCAATCGGAAGACGAACCCATGATGATGCCTGCGAGTGGCCGCGCACCAGTACTCGTCCCGCCATGACTCATCTTTTTCGCGCGCGTCTGTACCTTTGAGATTTTCTTTGCCATCGCTGTTCAGTATTTCGGGAAAGACTCTATCGGAACCCGAGCTGGATATTCTACGGTGTTTTTCAATGCGCTGCGACCTGCGCGCGATTTTTCCAGTAGTGGCGCAGTTGTCCGACGAGGTACAGCGATCCGGCAACAATGACGGCATCTTGCGGAACGGCTCTGTCGAGCGCGTATTCGAGTGCGGCTTCCGCATCGCGAACAATCGTAAAATGCTCGGCGTGGTGAGACGTGATTTCCGCAAGTTGGGCGACGGAGATGGCGCGCGTCGTGCGCGGCTGCGTGAAAATAACCTCTGCGGCGTGAGGGAAAAGTACGCCGGCAATTTCATCGACAGCTTTGTCTCGCAACGCCCCAAACACCAGCCAGACTTTGCGGCCCGCAAGGTTCTGCTCCAGAAAAGCAGCAAGCTCTCTCGCAGCTGATGGGTTGTGTGCGCCATCCAGATATACATCCGGCTCCGACTGAACCTTCTCAAGGCGCCCAGGCCAAACGGTCTCTGCGATTCCCTGCGCAATTGAGCCATCAGAAATACGATAGCCGCGCTTTTGCAGGTATCGCGCGGCTGCCACAGCGTTAAGACTGTTTTGGATTTGGAATTTGCCCGGCAACCGTGGAGCAAGCTCGAACGACCATCCAGATTCGGCTTCTGTTACGACGCCGCAGCTGCACCCGTTTTCCATCCATTCCTTCTCAACGCGGAAGGAAGTCGCAGTTTCAATGACCGGACAACCTAGTTCTCGCGCACGCGCCCGAATCACTCCCAGCGCTTCCGGCCGCTGCTCCGCCAGAATGAGCGGAACGCACGGCTTGAGGATGCCCGCTTTTTCGGCCGCGATTTCCGCGAGCGAATGACCGAGAAAATTTTCGTGATCAAAATCTACTCGCGTGATGATGGAGACTACCGGAGTCAAAATGTTCGTGGCGTCAAGCCGCCCGCCCAGCCCCACTTCAAAAACGCCGAACTCCACCCGAGCGCGCGCAAAATATTCGAACGCCATCGCCGTAACGCATTCGAAGTACGTCGGATGAGCGCGCAGTTTCCCTGTGGCAAGCAGTTCCTCGTTCAAGGCCTGAATGCGCGTAAACGTCTCGGCGAACGCATCGTCGCTGATCTCTTCGCCGTTTACGCGAATTCGCTCGTTGATTTTTTCCAAGTGCGGCGACGTGTTCAACCCTGTCCGAAAGCCAGCGCACCGAAGGATTGACTCAAGAAACGCAGCCGTCGAACCTTTGCCGTTCGTTCCAGCGACGTGTGCAGACGGATAGGCGCGATCGGGCCTGCCAAGCCGCTCCGAAAGTATGGTGATGTTTTCGAGGTCGAATTTTGCCGCAGCCGCCTGCGTCGGCGCGGCGAGCTCCCTGCCCAGCGAAAGCAAATAGCGGACCGCGGCCTCGTAATTCATTTCAGCTCAAAAGAAGATCGAAAGAGTTGGCGATAAATGCTTTCAGATCTTTGCGGTGAACGACAGCGTCGAGGAATCCGTGTTCCAAAAGAAATTCCGAGCGCTGAAAGCCCTCGGGAAGTTTTTGCCGTATCGTCTGCTCGATCACGCGCGGGCCCGCAAATCCAATCAGCGCTCCCGGCTCGGCGATATTTATATCTCCCAGCATGGCGAAGCTGGCCGTAACGCCGCCGGTGGTCGGGTCGGTGAGCAGTGAAATGTATGGCACCTTCGCGTCATCGAGCTTGGCGAGCGCCGCGGAAACTTTCGCAAGTTGCATGAGACTGATTGTGCCTTCCATCATGCGCGCGCCGCCGGAGCACGAAACCACAACCAGCGGCTGGCGCGATTCGATGGCCATCTCGATCCCGCGCGTAACCTTTTCCCCCACCACCGCGCCCATCGAGCCGCCGATAAACCCAAATTCCATCGCGCAGCAGACAATCCCGCGGCCATTCAGCCGGCCTTCTGCCGTGATGACGGCATCGTTCATTCCCAGCTTCTTGCGTGCTTCCTTCAGCCGCGCGGCGTAGGGCTTCGTATCCACAAACTTCAGCGGGTCAGTCGATGTCATGCCCGCGTCATGTTCGGTCCATCGCGAATCGAACAGCATCTCCAGCCGCTGCTTCGCGCTCATCTTGAAATGGAATTGGCACTTCGGACAGACGAACAGGTTGGCTTCCAGATCCTTGCGAAAAACGATTGTGCCGCAGGACTCACACTTGGCCCATAGGCCTTCCGTGCGCACGCGGCGCTCTTCCGGAGGCGTCGCTGCGTCGATCGATTTTTTCTCCCGTTTGAACCAGGCCATAGGCGTAGGTGAAAGTCGAAAGCCGTCCGTTCGTAGTCGTCAGTAATTGCTACCAATAAAAGTACAGGCGGCAAGTACATCAGCGGGGCCACCTCCCCGCGTCGCAACTAGTAGTCGATACCCCGCTGGGCCAGTATACCCTTGGTGTAGGGGTGTTTCACCTCGCGCATCTCCGTGACGAGGTCGGCCAGTTCGACGAGCAGAGGATGCGCGTTGCGGCCCGTGCAAATCACGTGCATGCGCTCAGGGCGGTTTTTCAGCGCCTCCACAACTTCCCCGGCATCGAGCATTTTGTAGCTGATCGTATAATTGATTTCGTCCAGCACGACAAGGTCGTACTTCCCTCCGTAAATCGCGTCGCGCCCGGCTTCCCAGCACTCCTGCGCCAGCTTGATGTCTTCCGGATCGGTTTCCGCGCCGCCGATTTTCACGAATCCCCTCCCCATCGGCCTAATCTCAAATTTATCGTCGCCCAGCATCTTCGCCGCGTCGAGCTCCCCGTAGTGCCAAGATCCCTTGATGAACTGCACCATCAACACGCGCAGCCCCTGCCCTACCGCGCGAAACGCGGTACCCAGCGCGCAGGTCGTCTTTCCCTTGCCCGGCCCGGTGTAAACGATCAGCAGTCCCTTTTCTTCCGGCATGAATTCCTTCCCCTCAAGAGAGAACAAGCCATAGGGAAAGGTCTAGAGTTTGGAGGGTGCGAAAAGAAAGGTCAAGACGACACAAGGCAGCGGCTTAAAATCCCTCGCTCTGAATTGTCCGGCCTGTGTAAAAGCTTCAGAAGCCGGTTGCGCCAAACGCTTGTTTCACGTCCGGCTTGAACAGGTAGATCAATATCCAGACGTCAATTGCAGCGATGATGAGCGCGAAAAATATGGCTACCGGATTCAGGTGTCCAAGTGATCTCATCATGCTAAAGGCGGAACGGAGCAAGCTCAGACCGACCAAGATTATCGTCAGGATGCGCGCCCAATTTGCCGCTTTCAAGAGCCCCACCCCATCCACGATATACACAACCGCAAAACCCAGGAAGACAACGCCGAGGATCGCGCCTCCTACCCCTGCCAGCATTCCCAAGCCGCCGTTCGTGCCCATGCGGGAAAGCGCCGCGCCACCAAGCGCCATTCCCAGGCCTGCCAAAGTCAAAAATCCGCCGAAAATGAAAGCCACCACTGCAAGAATCGTCACCCCTGTAGGACGTTCCATGGCCGCTCCTGGATTGAAAGATTTTCGCGCTTGACTGGGTCTGCGCAAACGGGTGGCCCAAGACACTTCAACTCGCAGACCAACTGATATAAGTAACGCTATTCTGCTCATTTCGCGCGGTCAAGGAAGAAAACCGCGCTGGTGACGCTCAAGTAAGCCCGAGGCGCTTGGCCAACTCCGCGGCAATCATAGTGATGCGTTCCTGCGTCGCTGCGGGAAGTGTTGTTTTTGGTTTGGCGTGTGGGTCGCGAACGATGATCCACAGGCCGGGGCGGTAAACCTCCTCGTCGCCGGGGCAGATGGCGCCCGTAAGTTGCGTGAGTTCGAGGCCGAGGGGGGCGGAATGCGTGAAATCGAGATTGGCGTGCTCGGGAGAGTTTGCCTGGAACGGAGGATGGGCTAGGAGGTCCATCAAGACGCCGCGCGCGTCATCCACCAGATCGCGAAAGCCTTGCGAAACGAGTACGGCGTCAACGTCGCGAGGCGTCGGCTGGTCCAGTTGTAGCAAGTCGTAATCGGGCAGCGGCTTCTCTAGAGAAATTTCAATCGCGGCCGAAGGCTGGTCTTGATCAGGAATAATGCGGATCGACATGGTCGTATGGTTTTACACCAGAGCGGCTATTTCGGATAGGGGCTGCCGGAAAGGATGGCGAAGGCGCGGTAGAGCTGCTCGGCGAGCATGGCGCGAGCGAGTTCGTGAGAGTAGGTCATGGCGCTGAGAGAGATTTTCTGCGGAACGCGTTCGCGGAGGGCTGCAGGAAAACCATCGGCGTCGCCACAAACGAAAATGAGTTCTCGCGTTCCGCGGTCGCGGAGTTCGCCGAGCCATTTTGCGAAAGCGTTGGAGTCGAGATTTTTTCCAAAGGCATCAAGCAGGACAGCCGGGGCGGCACGGTCCGCGTCGAGCTTTTTAATCGCCGCTTCGCCGTCGCGAACTTCAGTGACCTCGATGGGCGAGTGGCGGCTGACTCGCTTCACATAGTCATCGATCACCGCGCGCAATTCCGTGCGGCGGGTTTTGCCGAGCATGAGCAGGCGGATTTTCACTTGAGGCCGTATTTTTTGCGTTTTTCGAGGAGCGTCTTGCGGCTGATGCCGAGGGCTTCCGCGGCGCGGCTGATTTTGTAATGCGTGGCTTCTAGCGTGGCGGCGATCACCTCGCGCTCAACCTCTTCAAGGGAGCGCAAACCGGCGATGGAGCCGGCGGCGCCAGAGGCCGCCGCACGGATGTTGTCGGGAAAATCGGCGGATTCGAGCGTATCGCCGCGTGAAAAAACGATGGCGCGTTCAAGCGCGTTGCGCAGCTCGCGGACGTTGCCGGGCCATGCATAGGTTGCGAGCATGCGGCGCGTGGCTTCGCTTAGGTGAGAGCCTGGATGGCCGTGGATGGAACGAAGAGTCGCTAATAAATGATCGGCGAGAGGCAAAATGTCCGCGCGGCGTTCGCGAAGGGGCGGCACGGTAAGCGCGAGAACGTTCAAACGGAAATAAAGGTCTTCGCGAAAGTGGCCGCTAGCGACGGCGGCAGTCAGATCGACATTGGTCAAGGCGACTAGGCGCGCTTCGATGCGCAGGGTTTCCGTGCCGCCCAGCCGCTCGAAAGTGCGCTCCTGTAATACGCGAAGCAGTTTGCCTTGCGCTCCGGGTGTGAGCGCTGCGACTTCATCCAAAACTATCGTGCCAGTTCCGCCCAACTCGAGGCGGCCCAACTTTCGTTCGACAGCGCCGGTGAATGCGCCGAGTTCGTGGCCGAAGAGTTCGCTTTCCACCAAATTCGGCGGGAGGCTGGCGCAATCAATTTTCAGAAATGGCGCGTCGCGCCGTGGGCCAAGTTCATGGACGAGTCTCGCGAGATGATCTTTGCCGGTGCCGCTTTCGCCGCTGATCAGAAGCGTTGTTGCGGCCGCCGCGACTTTTTGCGCGAGTTCCAGAAGGCGCTGCGAAGCGGGGTCTTCCGCGATCCACGGCAATCGCTCCGTGCTCATTTGGAATAGGCTTCGCCGGCGGCGGGCGATTCGTCAAAGGAGTCAAACGAATGGTTGCGCGCAGCGACACCCGGCTCGTCGGGAATCACGAGCTTAGGCGAAGAGCGCCAGAGGCGTTCCAGGTCGTAATAGCGCCGGGCTTGCTCGCTGAAGACGTGCAAAATGAAGCCGCCAAAATCGATCAGCGCCCATTCGGCAGAGCCGCGCCCTTCGCGGTGTTTCGGCGAGCGATGAAGATGCTTTTCAAGCTGTTCTTCGACCTCGCTGCAGATAGCCTGCACCTGCGGCGTACTGAATCCCGTGCAGATCACAAAGAAGTCGGTGAAGGCTCCGACACCACTGAGATCGAGAACGGTTATGCCTGCTGCTTTTTTATTTTGCGCCGCTTCGACAGCCAGGCGGACGCCTTGTGGCAAAGTTTCAAGTTTCAACGGTATAGGCCTTGTTTGAGAATGTATTCCTCGACGCGTACAGAGACAAGCCCATGGATGGACTGGCCGCGATTTGCGCGTCGCCGGATGTCGGTGGCGGAAACATCGATAGCAACAGATTCGAGCAAGTAAACATTGGTGTTCTGAAGCTGCGCGACCACTTGTGAGGGCGCTGCTTCGCCATTCTTTTTGGCGTCGCGCCGGCCAATGAGATCCGGAGGGATGACCAGCCGCAGCGCTTCGGCGCGAATTCCGGGGCGGTTCGCAACGATGAAATCGCAGAGGCCGAGAAGCGTTTCGTATTCTTTCCAAACAGGAATATCAAGAAAGGCGTCGGCGCCAATGATGAAAAAGATGCGATCGCCGTGGCCGTTATAGGCGTGGCGGAAGTAGCGCACCGTATCCACGGAATAGTGCAATTGTGTGCCGCTGAAATCTTCACCGGCTTCGGCGAGCGAAGGAACGAAATGCGGATGCTCGGCGCAAGCGAGCGAGAGCATCGCGAAGCGGTGCGGGAACGGAGCGAGGTGCTGTTTGAGCTTGTGCGGCGGTCGGCTCGCTGGGATGAAATGAATCTCGTCGAAATTAAAACGGCGGTCGGCGGCGCGAGCGACGGCGAGATGGCCATTGTGAATCGGGTCGAAGGAGCCGCCGAACAGCGCAATACGACGCGGGTGATGCTTTGCGGCGGTGCGATGCGCCTGCGCGGTAGTCAATGCGCCTCCCAAGGAGTGACTGTAGTCAATTTTCTCACGAATTTTTGATCGGCGCAGGCAGGGAATCGCGGCCCGGTGCGTTCTCGTCAATTTCTCCTGAGGTGGCTGGCAAGTCCAAAGTGGTTTCGTGAGCATGGCGAGGAATTTTGTCGAGAGCATCGGCGATGGAACGGACCAGATCTTTCACGCCGTCACCGGCAACCGCGGAAATAGAATGGAACTCAAGGTTTCGCTGCTTGCAGAAGTCTTGAAGCTCTTCGAGCCTCGTGCGGTCGGTAGTGGCATCCAGCTTGGTGGCGACGACGATCATCGGTTTTTCAATGAGCGAAGGGCTAAAAGCTTCCAGCTCACCGTTGATGACTTGAAACGAGTGAACGGGATCATCGACATTGGAATCGCTTGTATCGATTAGATGCACGATGAGACGCGTGCGTTCGACATGGCGCAGGAAGCGGATGCCCAGACCGGCACCTAGATGCGCGCCTTCGATGAGCCCGGGCAAATCGGCGACAACAAACGTGCGGCCAAGCTCGGTGCCGTGTCCACCGGTCCCGCCATCGGCATTGACGACGCCGAGATTGGGCTCGAGCGTGGTGAACGGATAGTTGGCAATTTTGGGCCGGGCGGCGGAGATCACCGAGATCAGTGTGGATTTGCCCGCGTTCGGGTAACCGACCAAGCCAACATCGGCGAGCAGTTTTAACTCGAGACGAAGGTGGCGTTCTTCGCCGGGAGAACCGTCCTCATGCTCGCGCGGAGCCTGATGCCAGGGCTTGGCGAAGTTTTGGTTGCCACGACCGCCCCGACCACCATGCGCGATGAGCACGCGCTGTCCGGGCACGGCCAGGTCGGCGATAGTTTCCCCCGTTTGTTCGTCGTACGCGAGCGTGCCCACGGGGACGAGTAGGATCATGTCCGCGCCGGAGTGGCCGGTGCAGTTCGACCCTTCTCCGTGACGGCCGCGATCTGCTTTGAATTCGCGATTGTAGCGGTAGCGCAAAAGCGTGTTGTCGTTGGGATTCGCTTCCAGATAAATGCTGCCGCCGTGGCCGCCGTCGCCCCCGGACGGACCACCACGGGGAACGAATTTCTCGCGCCGAAACGCGACGCAGCCGTTGCCGCCGCCGCCGGCCTTTACCAGAATTTTTGCTTCATCAACAAACACGGGAATCACTCTCCACGAAGGCTGGCCGCTAGGCGGCTGCCACTAAAAACGATAGCATAAGCGAACGATCGATACTGCATTGAGCCAGGTTCCGACGGTTAGGAAGCGAGGGCACAAGTGACTGGTGACTCGTGACTGGTGACTGGTCACTACACCACCCGGTGGTATCCGCGATCCCTTCCCGATTCTGGACCGCAAATGCAGAGCCGCGAAAAAATAATGTCTGCCGCGAGAAAATGGCTCAAGCGACTGGTGCTTCTCTTCATGATCGCCGTCGGGGCGATTGGTGCGGCTTTCTATGTGCCCTACTTCCGCCGAGCTCCGCTGCCGCCCGCTGCCCCGCATGTGCTCGTCGAGCCTTCGATTGCGTCTTTGCCAGGACTCGCCGCTTGCTGGATTGAGACTGGCAAAACATTCAGCAACTTTTCCTTCGGCTCGACCGCGGGAAGCGTTCTGGTGCGGCATCCCGCGGGCGATTTGCTGATCGATACAGGCAATTCGAGCCACTTCAATGACGAGATTCGCGGCTACCCTTTCGGAACGTGGTTCAAACTCAGATTCCTCGCTGGGCAGTTGAAGCCCGCTGTCCCTCTCTCGGAATTGCTGCGCCGCGTGAAAGAAGACCCTGCAAAATTGCGCTGGGTGATTCTTTCTCACGCGCATCTCGATCATTCCGGCGGGCTGATGGACTTGCCGCGAGTGCCTGTTCTTCTTTCGCAGGAAGAATTGCAATTCGCTGCCGATCCGAGCGTGCAGGCGAAGGGTTTTGTCATTGCCGCACACATACAAAAATTTCCCGCGCCCGGCGCACCTACCTTGCGTTTTGATCCCCAGCCTTACGAGACATTCGACGAGAGCGCCGACATTTACAAAGATGGTTCAGTGGTCGTCGTGCCACTGCGCGGACATACGCCAGGCAGCGTGGGCATCTTCGTGAATCTCTCGCCCAAGCGGCGCCTGTTTTACGTAGGCGACGCCGTTGATGATGAGCGCGGCTTTCAGGAACGCGTTGGCAAATCGCTGGTTCTGCGGGAGAGCGACAATAACGAAGCACTCGCCAATCAAGTTGTTGCCCAGCTAAGCGATCTGCACGAAAAGCTGCCGGAGCTGGCTATCATTCCCGCCCATGGGCGCAGCGCGTACAAGAAATTCTTTCCCGGCGGGCCTTTGAGCTACGTTTCCGGACAATAACCACAGCATTGGGGCTGCGAATCGGCTTAGGGGGATATCTCGAAACGGGCATAACGGCTTCAGCAAACCGAGTGCGCTAGAATAAAACGCTCTGACCGCTCCCTTGCTGAAAACAGCGGGCAAGCTCGGCATCGACTTTTGCGAGACACAATGGACGACCAACGCTTTCTGCATGCTTGTGAACTAGTGGACGAAGGCAAGTACGCGGAGGCTTACAACGAATTTATTCAACTCGCAGAAAACACATCTGATCCCCTCGAGAGAGCACGGCCGCTGCTCTACGCGGCTAATACACTGCAAACGTTGGGACAAGAAGAGGCAGCAACCGCCCAACTAAACGCGGCTCGCACATTGGTAGAGACGCATCGGCCCTCGAACCTCACGACAAACGAAAAGTTTGTGGCCGCAGATTCTTTTCTCGATTTTGTAGATGCAAACCTCCTTTGGCGGCGTGGTGGGAGCCTGGATGCGGCTCTAAGCAGATTCGAGGCAGCTCTTGAGAAACACGGATTGGCACTCAAAGGCCCAGGCGCTCGCGGCCTCTACGAGGCGATCCAAATCCGGCGTGCCTTTATCCTTGCAGATCTTGGCCGCTGGAAAGAGGCTCTGCCTGTCTTAGAGGAAATAAAGTCACCTCAGGAATACCAGGAAGGCGTCGCATTCTATTTGGGCCACTGCTATCTGGGTGCCCATGACTATGCGAGTGCAGAGCAAAAACTCACCGAAGCCCTAAGACTGGGAGGCCTTCCCCGTTCCTTTGAGTATCGCGCCCACTGCGAACTCGGGATGACTTACTACAACCTCCGAGACTTTACGAAGGCAAAAGAAGAATTCGAGATGGGCGCTCAAATGGCTGATGCCAGCTATATTAAGCAGTCCCAAATCTGGAGATGGCTGGAACAGACATGTCGAGCCCTTGGGCTGAATGCGGAAGCTGAGCGGTATGCTTGCATGTTCAGGCCATCCTAGTTATTCGTGCCGAGGCAAAAACCGCGCGAATTAGTTCGCGGCGGCGGACTTGGCTGCGGGCTCGACGCTGATGAAGCGGCCGTGCCGGCCCCTGTCGGTGAACTTCACGACGCCGGTGACGAGAGCGAAGAGCGTGTCGTCCTTGCCCTGGCCAACGTTTTCGCCGGCCTGGTGGCGCGTGCCGCGCTGGCGCACGAGAATCGTGCCTGCGTTGACGAGCTGTCCGCCGAAGCGCTTTACGCCCAGCCGCTGTCCGTGTGAATCGCGGCCGTTTGTAGAGGAGCCGCCGCCTTTCTTATGTGCCATGACTTGTTCCTTATCTCGAGATGGGGCGCAGCATTCCTTCGCTTACGCTCAGGATAAAGCTGCTCCACTACAAGTTTTAATTTTGCTCGCTGACACGGGCACGATGAATCGTGCCCCTACGATCACAGTTTGATTTCGCTGACTTCGACGGCCGTGAAATTCTGGCGATGGCCGCGGGAAATCTTGTACTGATTGCCCTTCTTGAACTTGAGCACGGTGATTTTCTTGGCGCGGCCCTGCGAGACGATCTTGCCGCTCACACTGGCTTTGGAAGCGTCGCCGCCCAGGACGACTTTCTTTTCGTCGGTGTGGACAGCGAGAACTTTGCCAAACGTCACTTTTTCTCCGACTTCGCCTGTCACGCGCTCGATGCGAATGGTGTCGCCCGGCGCGACACGATACTGCTTACCCCCGGTTTGAATAACGGCGTACATCTGCCCTCCAAGCTGTAAAGACAAACCCTAATTATAGCGGCCAACCGGCTAAAGCGTCAACGAAGGAACGCGGGTTGGGCGCGGAATCTTCGGCGGACGGGGCGTGGCGTCTCCCAGCATTGACTGACGATACGCACAGAAAGCGAGGGATGGCTGCGGGGCAGCAAATTCGCCCTGCCAACCACGCTCGGTTCGCCGGATGTTAGTTAACAATAAGACCCCCCTCCCCCCGGTTTTTTTATAAGTGTTCATTCTAAAAATACTTAAAGTCGTGTGTTTCTCTATATATACGCAAGTGTTGATTCTAGGTGACTTGCAAGGCCTTATTTGCACCAAAAATGTGCAAGTCTTGTAAGTGTTGAAATCAGGACAATTGCGCCGTCAGAGCAGGCCTTAAAGCAAAAACGCCAGCAAGATGCTGGCGGCACAAAGGCAATGCCCAGTGTTAATTAGCACGTACTATACGGGAAAAGTAACCTTCTGTCAAGACTAAAGTGCGGCTTGTTTCGCCAAGCGGAGGGCGCTGCTGAGGGTGGCCGTGGTGCACAGAAACAAAAGAAGTTAGTGCTAAGGACAGGGAGGACACGGAGGGGGCGCGGAGACGAACGGCGATGGAGGGAGCCGAGCCGCCGAGAGGCGCGTGCGGATCGACCGCAACTTTTGGGCCGTTTCGGAGTTTAAGTATGCAGGTGCTTCAGAATGAATGAGACACCTGAGAGCACTTAGATCCGAGGCGTTTGAGACAGTTAGTTCGGATCTAGCGAGGACAAGACCATGAGATATCTAAAATATTTGGCGCTGTTGGCTGTTTGCACTTTTGCGTTAGCCGCGCCGTCGCAGGCCCAGGTTAGTGTTGGAGTTGGAATCGGGCCCGTGTACGGCGGCTATGCCGCACCGGTTTGCGCGTATGGGTATTACGGGTATGCGCCGTATGCCTGCGCGCCTTACGGCTATTACGGCCCGAGTTGGTTCGCGGGCGGAGTATTCATCGGGGCTGGACCCTGGTTCCACGGCTACGGCGGATATTGGGGCCGTGGCGGTTACTATGGCCGCGGTGGCTACTACGGACGCGGCGGCTATGGTGGGCGCGGACCTGTTGCTACTCCGTATAGGGGTTCCGCAGGCGGTGGAGTTGCTCGAGGCTCAGTAGGCGGAGGGTTCCGTGGCGGATCAGTGGGCGGTTCCCATGGTGCTAGCGCTTTCCACGGTGGCGGCGGTTTCCATGGCGGTGGTGGAGGCCATGGCGGCGGTGGACACCGGTAATTGACTTAGATTCTCCAAACGAAAATGGAACGGCTGGCAGCGCACGCTACCAGCCGTTTTCGTTTTTGGACTCGGTTGGACGGTATTGTTCCGATCACTCAATTTCGCGGGCGGAATAAGACTGTGCAGATTTATCGGCATAGTGCCTTGAGTCTGAGAATCGGCTGGCGTAATGTACGGCGCGTGAATGCGCTGAGGAATAGCTCGAAATTGGGCGGGACTGCATGTCCTTTGCTTGAGAGGCAGATTTAGGTGCCAACTCTCGAGCTGCCGCACTCACCTCATGCACCCGAGTTGAGTCCCGTTACGATTAATTACCGCGAGTTTGGGAACGGTAAACCTCTCGTTTTTCTTCATGGCGGCTGGGGCTATGGAGTCTATCCCTTCGATAGGCAGATGGAAGCGTTGCAAAGCGAGTACCGGATCCTGATCCCCGACCGCACCGGATATGGGCACTCGAGCCGAGTCTCGGGCGAAATGCCGCTCGATTTTCACGGCAGAGCGGCGGCGGAAACGATCTCGTTTCTTGACGAGCTCGGCATCGAGCGGGCCGTGCTGTGGGGCCATAGCGATGGAGCGGTCATCAGCGCGATGACCGGGTTGGGGGCACCGGACCGATGCGAGTGTTTGATTTTGGAAGCTTTCCATTTTCTGCGGAGAAAACCGGGATCGCGGTCTTTCTTCGAGCGGTTTGCTGCCCACCCTGAAGACCTCGGCGACGAGACGAAAAAACTGCTTGCGCAGGACCATGGAGAAGAGCAGTGGCCAACGGTGTTACGGCGGAATTGCACCGCTTGGTTCCGGATCGCCGATCAGGTGCAGCGCCCGGATGAGGATTTGTACGACGGACAGCTAGGCAAGCTTGCGGTATCGACGCTCTTTTTGCACGGAAGCCTTGATCCGCGAACGGAGCCAGGAGAAATGGAGCTTGTTCGCGGGGCAGTGCCGCAAGCGACGATGAAATTCGTCGGCAACGGGAAGCATAGCCCGCACAGCGAAGAAGCTGCGTTTAAAGAATGCAATGCGATTGCGAGGGAGTTCCTGCACAGGCAATCAGAAACTACCAAGCCACATTTTCGTGGAGGCTGAGAGCCGAGACCGATCCATCGAACGTGTAAAGGGACAAGGAATACGAGGACCAGCTTGATTTTGCCGGATTTGTAACAGATTGCCCTTCCGACCTTCATATGGTAGTAACGTAAATCACAGAATTTATCTGGAGTGCCGTGCGAGTTAGGGCAAGGCACACGAGTTGCCGCCCCCTCGCGGCGATTTGGAATGAGGTCGAGGAGAACGGAGCGTCCTGAGTGACGCTGAGTGACTCCGGCTGGATGCGAATTACACCGGGCGCGGCGTATCCCAAAACAATTGGTTTGACCAGAATAATGAGTTGTAGATGGCGGAGCGCTGGGCAGGCGCCATCCGTCGCCAGCCTAAAGCATAATTCTGGGCGGAGCCTGTGGAAGCAACGGCATCTAAGACCGATAGATTACTTTGGAGACCAGCAATGAAAGGCAAATCGATCAAACTCGGGACGTGGACGCGACGGGCTTTTGCTTTGTTCGCGATGCTGACGGTGAGCCTGTTGATGGCAGTGAGTGGAGAGGCGCAGTCGCAGGTTTTTGGCGCAGTGGGAGGAGCAGTCACCGATTCTCAGGGAGGAGTTGTCGTAGACGCTGTGGTGAGCGTCCGGAATCTGGCGACCAACGCGGTTACGTCGGGGAAAGCAGACAGCAGCGGCAGATACCTGATCATAAACTTGCAACCTGGAAATTACGAGCTGACCGTCAACGTCTCCAGTTTTTCCCCGTACAAGCTACAAGTCGTCGTGGAGGTTGGTGTGGTAACGACGGCTGACATTGTCCTGGGGGTCGCGGGGCAGAAAGAATCCGTGATGGTAACCGGCGAAGCTCCGACGGTAGACACAGAGCAGAGCACATTTGCCACGAATTTCAACAACACCGCGCTTGAGAATCTGCCGATAAACGCGCGCAGATGGTCGTACTTCGCGCTTTTGACACCGGGAGCGGTGCCAGACGGCACATTTGGCGACATATCGTTTCGAGGCGTGGGATATATCTTCGACAACAACACCGTGGACGGGACGGCCAACACGCAGGCATTTTTTGCGGAAGAAGTGGGGCGCACGCGCATGGCCTATTCGACAAGCCTGAATTCCGTACAAGAGTTTCAGGTGACGACCTCAAATTATTCAGCGGAGTATGGCCGCGCAGTGGGCGGGGTCGTGAATGCCATCACCAAAAGCGGGTCGAACGAGATACATGGAGACGTTTTTTACTTCAATCGCAATAACACGATCGGCGGCGCGTTTACACCGTTCGCCACCGGGGCGGTGCTTCAACCCAGCGGCCTATATGCCAGTGTGCCGATCAAGCCGCTGGATATCCGTCAGCAAATGGGCGGAGACGCTGGAGGCAGGATCATCAAGAACAAACTGTTCTGGTATTTCAATTTCGACGATCAAATTCACCATTTCCCGGCCACTAATATCCCGACGTCGCCGAACTTTTTCTTTTTACCGATCACGGTGGCCGCCCCGGCGTCCTGCACGAACGCGACACACAGCGGATCCGGAGCTCCGAAGACTTTGACAACGGGACAGATTCTGGATTGCCGCGGCTTTACACAAGGGGAGGTCAATTCGGCATTGGCTTTCCTCGATTCCACGACAGGGACCTCGCCACGGACGGGCGATCAGACTCTGTTCTTCCCCAAGCTGGATTGGAAACCGACCGACAGGGACACGATCACCGTTTCCTATAACCGCGCGCGTTGGACTTCGCCGTTTGGCGTGCAGACGGGCAGCGTTGTGGCGCGCAGCATCGATAGCAACGGGAATGACTATGTGCATGACGACCGCGCCATTGCGAGCTGGACGACGTCCATCGGGTCGTCACTGACCAATGAAGCGCGGTTTTCGTATAGCCGCGACTATGAATTCGAGTTCACCACTCCAGCGCTTCCGGGCGAGCCTGTCAGTTCGCTAACGGGCTTATCTCCGCAGGTAGATATCAACTCCTGCGGCTTTAGTGGCGGCGCCACTCCGACTTCGCAACCGTGCAGCTGGACGATCGGCGCACCGTATTACCTGGAGAGGCCGGCGTACCCGAACGAGCAGAGATACCAGGTTGCCGACACATTCGGGATTTCCAAGGGCCGGAACCTGATCAAAGTGGGTTTTGACGTCAGCCATGTGAGCGACTACCTGGAGAGCTACGCATCGGGAGACCAGCTGGGCGAATTCAGCTACACCTACCTGCAAGATTTTCTAAGCGACTACATGACGGAAGCGAACAACATCGGTAACGGCGGCGCCTGCCAATCCACCAACGCGGGAACTACCTACCAAATTCCTTGCTACAACGATTACTTCCAGACCTTTGGGCCGCTGGCATTTAATGTCGCCACAGTGGAGAGCGCCTTTTTCGCGCAGGACGATTGGCATGCCACGCGGCGGCTCACCATCAACGCAGGTCTGCGCTTTGACCACGAGGGGTTGCCGTCGCCGGTAGTGCCGAATGCGGCCATTCCGCAAACGGTTTCCTTCCCGAGCGAGCATAAGGAATGGGCTCCGCGATTCGGGTTTGCGTGGGATGTATTCGGCAATGGGAAGACGGCGCTTCGGGGCGGCTACGGCATGTTCTACGGCCGCATCACCAATGAACAGATTTACGAAGAGTTGACGCTTACCGGTTCCGCGAACGGCCAACTGAGCCCGACGATCTTTCCGACAACGGGAACGTCGAACTCAACGGGAATGCCGACGCCAGGGGAACCGATTTATCCGAATATCCTGGCGGCGTACAACGCGAGCGTTGGCAAGCCGAACATCGTCTACTTCCCCAACGATTTGCGGCTGCCGGGAGCAGAGGAATTCGATCTCGTGGCGGAGCATCAGATCGCACCGAACACATTGGTCTCTGTGTCCTATATCGGAAGCATCGGTCGTTTTTTGCCGATTGGCATCGATACGAACCTGCCGGCGGCGACAAGCATCTCGTATACCGTCTCGGGAGGACCGCTTAACGGGCAGACCGTTACGGAACCATTCTTCGCCGGCGCGCGGCCGAACCCCAACTACCAGCAAATGGTCATGTTCTGTTCGTGCGTGACATCGCACTACAATGGGCTGGTGGGCCAGTTCAATCGGCGGATTTCAAATGGGCTGCAATTCAATCTGAGCTATACCTATGCGAGTGCCAGCGACGACGGAGCTTCTTCTTCCGCGGCCATTACGAGCAATACTCCAGTGAATCCCGGCGACCTCGCGCTCGAAGAAGGAAGATCGTATCTCGAAGTGCGTCACCGGTTTGTAGGCACTGTCGTTTGGCAGCCGCCCTATTTTGCAAAGAGCGAAAATGCTTTTGCGCGCGGGGCGCTATCTGGCTGGACGGTGTCTTTAAACCAGGTCGCACAATCTGGCCTGCCGTATACGGCCGTCATTTCCGGCAACGCACCTTCGGGGCTCGGAGCCACGGTGAGCGCTGGAGGACCCACTGGCGGCAAAACCTCGACTCGCGCCGTCTTTGTTCCGAAGAACGGCTACACGCTGCCCGCCACCGTCAACACCGATATGCGGATTTCGCGAAGCTTCCATATCTACGAACGATCGCGGCTGGAGCTCACCGCGGAGGCTTTCAATCTGTTCAACCACGTCGATTACACGTCGGCGGTGACCACGGCCTATACAACCGGGGGTACCGCCGCTGCGCCAACGCTCACGTACAGCACCGGGATCAATGGGTTTGGCGCTTTGACTGCCGCAAACAACTCCGTTTTCATCGGAGCGCGCCAGCTTCAATTCGGAGCGAAGTTCTCGTTCTAGGACGTCAGCGATCGATAAAAAAGCAAAGATGCCGAAATACTGGCGTCTTGAATCCCCATTCTAGAGGCTGGTTTGTTTAAGCGTGCGGGTGCGATTTGTCGTAGATGTCCATCAACTGGCGGATGGACGCGTGGGTGTATTTCTGCGTGGTGGAGAGAGATTGGTGTCCGAGAAGTTCCTGAATAGCGCGCAAGTCGGCGCCGTCGGCGAGAAGATGCGTCGCAAAGGCGTGGCGCAGGGAGTGCGGATGCAAGTCCCAATTCACGTTGATAAGGCGGACGTATTTCTTGACGATGCGGCCGACAGAACGTTGCGTGAGGCGGCGGCCGGTGTAATTGAGGAATACGGCTTGGGTGTGAGGAGCATCGCGGTGACGGCCGCGGCGGCTGGAACATTGCAAAAGTAATTGCTCGCGCAGAGGCCAATACTTTTCGAGGGCTTCCTGGGCTTTGGAGCCGTAGGGGACGATGCGTTCCTTGTCGCCCTTGCCGATCACGCGCAGCACACGCTCCTTTTGGTCGATGTCGGGGAAGTTCAGGCCGGTAAGTTCGCTGACGCGCAGGCCCGCGGCGTAGAGCAATTCCAGCAGAGCGCGGTCGCGGCGGAGCAGTAGGCTTTCGTCTTCGAGTCTGGCATGCTGGCTGGGAGAAGCATTTGTATCCGCGCGCCGGCGTTTCTTGGGTGCTTCACCACCGCTGCCGGAAGCCGGACTCAATCCTGCGAGCTGATTTAGAAAGCCGTTCATCTCCTCGGCCGACAGTACAGAGGGAATGCGTTTGGGCAATTTGGGAGTGGGCACGAGCCTGGCGGGATTTTCCTGCAGGCGGCCTTCACGAACGCAGTATTTGAAGAAGGAGCGAAGCGCGGCGAGTTTGCGCGCGATTGAGCTTTTCTGCAAGCCGTGATCGTGCATGTGTCCAACAAATTCGCGGATCGTGTTGTGCGTGACAGCGGTTAGAGCCGGGGGCTCGAGGCCCGGCGGTGATAAATAGGCGACGAATTGGCCGAGGTCCTTGCCGTAGTTGGAAATCGTGTGGGGAGAGGAATTCTTTACTGCATGAAGATACTCAAGGTATTTGGCGATGGCCGTTTTCATCTTGTGCCGGGGACTCAGCCGGACTCGCACTCTCGATTATAGGACAGCACATGGCGGCAAGCGTGTCTAATCGACGCATGTATCACAGGGATGTGATGCCGGAAACACTCCTTTTGTTTACTTCTCGTAGTGTTATTTCCTGAACGGTTATCTCCTGAACATAAAACAATGGTACGCTTCCCCCATTCGGCGGATATCTATGGGGAGGTTGGTATGCGATTTCAGAATTTGGTGGGCAGTATTGTTCTTGCACTGTGTTTCGGTGGAACACTTTCGGCGCAGGAACCCCAACAGCCGCCTCTCGACGCTGGCAAGCCGCCTGCGCCCGCGGCAACTGCGCTTCCGGAAAAGTTGATTCTCAGGGAAGGCGCTGACGTAAATCTGAAATTCGCGCAAGACTTGAATTCGAAAACCGCGAATGACGATGACCCCGTCAGCCTTGTGCTAGATCAAGACATCAAAATTGGAGAAATGGTGGTTGTGAAAGCCGGAGCGAAAGCCGTGGGAACCATAACCCACGCGAAAAAAGCGGGGATGATGGGCAAGGCCGGCGAGCTGAACATGCGATTGGATTATTTGATCACGGATGCGGGCCGGCTAAGACTGCGCGGAACAAAAGGGAAAGAGGGAGAAGGAAAAGTGGGCGCGACGGTCGCGCTGACGGTTTTGTTCGGGCCGATTGGCTTGATAAAACATGGAAAGGACGTTGAGATCAAGCCGGGAACTCCGCTGCTTGTCTATACGGATGAGAATTACGAGGTACTTGCACCGAAGCCGGACGTCCACGCAATGAATTAAAGCTTTGCGCCGACGGGCGCGGCTTCTTCGGGCTGAACTTGCGGCGGCGGAGCGACTGCAGGTTCGGGAGCGAGTTTCTCCCAATCGCAGCCTTCCTTTAGGCAGGTGTGCACCAAACCAATTTTGGTTTTCTTTTCGACGATGAACGGCGCGCCGCACTTGGGACACGGTTCGGGCAGCGGCATGTACGGCGTTGTGAAATCGCAATCGGGATAACGCGAGCAGCCGTAGAAGATGCGCGGACGGCCGCGGCCGCCTCTTCCTGCGCTGCCACGGCGGACAAATTCGCCTTCCTTGCACTTGGGGCATTTGATGCCCATGGTGATGGGGCGCGTGTATTTGCACTTGGGATAGCCGGTGCAGCCGATAAATTCGCCGAAGCGGCCGTGCTTTTTGACGAGGCCGTTGCCGCAGAGTGTGCACTTTTCGTCGAGCGGCTCGTCGGGCTGCATAGATTTCCGCGTGCCCTCGACGAGACGACGCGTCGTTTGGCAATCCGGATATGCGGAGCATGCCAGGAACGGTCCGAACCTGCCCGCCTTGATGACCATTTCTTTGCCGCAGTTGTGGCAATACTCGATTTTTATTTCACCCGGAGCAGCGTCCGGCAAAGCAGGAGACAGATCCTGAATAAAATCGCAGTCCGGATAGCGCGAACAGCCCAAAAAGAAGCCCAAGCGGCTGATTCGCTCGAGCAGTTCGCCCTCACCGCACTTTTCGCACTTTTTGCCGGTGGGGATGCCCGCCTTGTAGGAGAGCATTTCGTCGTCGGCGCGATCGAGATCCACGATGAACTTTTCCCAGAACTCTTTTACGGCTTCGCGCCAGGGGAGTTTGCCTTCCTCAATTTCATCGAGCTCTTCTTCGAGGCGAGCGGTGAAAGTGACGTCGAAAATATCTTCAAAACTTTTGACTAGCAGCAGGCTCACACGTTCGCCAAGCATGGTCGGCGAAAAACGGCCCTGCTCTTTGGTTACGTATTCGCGCTCGACGATAACGGAAATGATCGAGGCATACGTAGAAGGACGCCCGATACCTTTTTCTTCCAGATCCTTGACGAGCGTCGCGTCATTGTAGCGCGGGGGAGGTTGCGTAAAGTGCTGATCCGGACGGATTTTGTCAAGCTTCAGCGTCTGGCCTTCGTTGACCCTAGGAAGCGCATTGCCCTCGCCTTCATCGGTCTTTTCGTCGTCGGCCACATCCACAACCTCGGACTGATACACTGCCAAATAGCCGGCGAATTTCTGCACCATGCCCGTCGCGCGAAACGTATAATCCGCCGCCGAAATGTCGATCGTCGTTTGATCGAACACGGCCGGCATCATCTGCGAAGCCACGAATCTCTGCCAAATCAATTGATAGAGCTTGAATTGGTCTTCTTTCAGGTACTTGCGGACGTCTTCGGGCGTGCGCGTCACGTCGGTGGGACGGACTGCTTCGTGCGCTTCTTGGGCGTCTTTCTTGGATTTATAGTAGTTGGGCTTCTCCGGTAAGTAAGCAGAACCGAATTTTTCAGGAATGAGCTCGCGCACTTGCGCCAGCGCGTCCTGCGAAACGTTTACAGAGTCCGTGCGCATGTAGGTGATCAGCGCAACGGAGCCTTCGCTGCCAAGTTCGACGCCTTCATAAAGGCCCTGGGCCACTCGCATCGTATTTTTCGCCGAGTAACGGAGACGGTTATAGGAGGCCTGTTGCAGCTTCGATGTCGTGAAAGGCGGAGGCGGATTTCTTCTCTTTTCTCGTTGCGTGACGCTGGCGACTTGCCATTTTGCCTTGCTCACCGCGGCGACAATTTTATCGGCTGCTTCCTGGTTTTTGACCTCGATGTCTTCGCCGTTGTGCTTGAAAAGCTTGGCTTCGAAGAGCGGTGGCTGGCCGGCATCGAGCATGGCGTGGATCGTCCAATATTCCTGCGGGACGAAGGCGCGGATTTCCTGTTCGCGCTCGACGATCAGGCGCAAGGCGACGGTCTGCACACGCCCCGCGGAAAGGCCGCGGCGGACTTTATTCCAGAGTAGCGGAGAGACTTTGTAGCCGACGATACGGTCGAGGACGCGGCGAGCCTGCTGCGCGTCGACAAGATTTGTGTCGACTTTCCTTGGATGCTCGAAGGCGGCGCGAATCGCTTTAGGCGTAATTTCGTTGAAGGTGACGCGAAAAATTTTCTTAGGATCGATCGCTGGAATTTCTTTCTTGGGTTCGTCTTTGGGCGTTTCTTCCACCACTTCAGGCTTGGCGTTCTTTTTCTTGAAGCGGGAGACGGTGGGTTCCTGCTCAGGATATTTGGAGGGCTTGGCCAAAACCATGGCGAGGTGCGCGGAGATGGCTTCCCCTTCGCGGTCGGGGTCGCCCGCCAGATAGACGGCATCGGCGGTGTTAGCAGCTTTACGCAGATCGTTGATGATCTTGCCCTTGCCCGCGATGATCTGTAGAGTCGGCTCAAAAATCTTCTCGTCGTCGAGGGAGATGGGAGGACGAACTGGCTTCTCTTTTACTTTCTTAGCTCCCTTTTTTGCTCGCTTCTTTTTCTTTCCGCTGCCTTCTTCTTCGCCGGGCAGACGGATGCCGATCGTCTTCTTGGGCAGATCCATCACGTGGCCAATGGAGGCCTTGACGAGGAAATTCCGCCCAAGGTACTTATTAATTGTCTTCGCCTTTGCGGGCGACTCAACGATCACGAGCGAACGAGCCATCTTTTCTTTGTAACCCCGTAATGTTCCGCTGGGAGAGCTGGAGAGGGCGGCGTGTGTCCTTCTCGCTAACTTACGTCTAGATGCTGCGATCCGCCTTTGGGATACTCTCAGGCCTTAGATGCAGAACCAGGGGCAAGTGATTCGCGCCGTATCTGCCGTTATAACAACACTTTGCTGAATTGCTTGCCGGGCGACTGCCGCACGATGCCTTTCATCTCCAGATCAAAAAGCGTAGCTAGAACTTCGGAAGAGTTCAAGCCGGATCGTTCGACGATGTCATCAATGTGCTTCGATTCCTCGGCGCTGAGAAGTTCGTAGATCTTTTTTTCGGAAGGGTTTAGGGAGGCGGCGACAAGGAGATTTCTTTGTTCCGCTTCGGGCTGCTCGGCTTTTACAAGCGCGGCTCGAACAGGCGTTGGGAGCTCTTCGATCACGTCTTCCGCGTTTGTGACGAGCTTCGCGCCTTGCTTGATCAGTTGGTTCGGCGCAAAGCTGACCGGCTGCGTTACGTTTCCGGGCACGCCGAAGACTTCCCTGCCGAACTCCATGGCTAAGCGCGCGGTGATGAGCGATCCGCTGTACTGGGCGCCTTCGATGACGATAACCCCCAGCGGCATTCCCGCGACGATCCGATTGCGAATGGGAAAGTTTTCCGGCGCGGGATGAGTGCGCAGGGGAAATTCGCTGATGATCGCGCCACGCACCAAAACCTTTTCATACAGTTTCTTGTTTTCCTTCGGATAGCAGACGTCGATTCCGGTACCGAGAACTCCGATGGCTCTGCCACTGGCGGCCATGGCGCCTTGATGGCCGATGGCATCAATGCCGCGGGCCATGCCGCTCACAACGACGAGTCCGCGCGCCGCCAGATCGCGGCCGAGGCGTTCCGCCATTTGGGTGCCATAGAGAGTCGGCCGGCGGGTTCCCACAATGCTGAGGCAGGGAAGGTTAAGGACCTCTGGATCGCCGCGGACATAGAGCAAGACTGGGGGGTCGTAGATTTGTAGCAACGTTTGTGGATACTCGGGTTCGGTCCAGTTGATCAAACGGCAGCGATCGATGTTGCCTGCGGCTGTTAGTTCCTTTTCCGCACGCTTGAAGGCTTCTTTTTTGAAGACCGCTTGCGCCACTGGGGCCGGCAAGCTACATCCTTCCAGGTCAGTTAAGGGCGCACGAAAAATCGCGTCCGGCGAGCCGAAGCGTTTCAGCAGGCGCGCAGACAGACGGGAAGCCAGGCCGGGCGTAAGCGCCAGCGCGAGCCAGGGGAGGGATGAGTCTAGCTCCATCGCACGCCAAGCCTATGCGCGTGATAACTGCACTGTCAACTAATAATTAATGTAAATGAGAGGAGCGCGATCAGCCGGTTTGGGCGGCATCCTCGGCGAGGACCGCGTCCAACGTGGCGGCAAAAAGGTCCGAGTCAGCCTGCGAGAAAATCAGCGGGGGACGGAGCTTGATCACGTTGTGGTGCGGGCCATCCGTTCCGGCGAGGATGCCGCGTTCGCGGAGACGGTTGACGAGGTAAGAAGCTTGTTTGGGTGCGGGTTCGCGAGTCTCGCGATCGAGCACAAGATCTACGCCCAGAAATAATCCCGAGCCACGCACGTCGCCGATCAGCGCATGCTTCTCTTGCAGTGATTTCAGCCGCGCGATCAGATAGCTACCCACGTGCAACGCATTTTCCTGAAGATGCTCTTCTTCGAGGACGTCCAGAACAGCGAGCCCGGCGGCGCACGCGACTGGATTGCCCCCGAAAGTGCTGAAGAACTCCATCCCGTTGTTGAAACTTGCGGCGATTTCTGGCGTGGTGACAACGGCCGCTAGCGGGAACGCATTTCCTATTGGCTTGCCGAGGACCACTATGTCAGGAACGACGTCTTGCGTTTCGAATCCCCAGAAGTGTGTGCCGAGGCGGCCGAAGCCGACTTGCACTTCGTCGGCGATACACAGGCCGCCTGTGGCGCGAACGTGCTTGTAGGTCTCCGCGAGATATCCGGGAGGAAAAACAATTTGGCCGGCGACGCTCGGCAGCGTTTCGGCGATGTAAGCTGCGACGCTGCGGCCTTGAGCGCGTGCGTTCTGCACAATCTCGGCAACGTGTCGCGCGTATTTTGATCCAGCCGCAGCATCTTCTCGCCGGTACGGCCCGCGATAGTCGTCGGGAATCGGTGCGACGTGGACCCACGGCTTGCGGCCACGGCCTCCGGGACCATCAAATTTGTACGGACTGATGTCGATAAGCGTGGTGGTGTGGCCGTGGTAGGCGTGTTCTAGGACGATCACGTCTTCACGGCCGGTATGCGCCCGAGCCAGACGAAGTGCAAGTTCGTTAGCCTCGCTGCCGGAGTTGACGAAATAACAGACGCGCAACGGCTCCGGCAGAAGACGTGTGAGCCGTTCGGCATAGCGGTTCGCGTTGTCGTGGAGATAGCGGGTATTGGTGTTGAGAAGGGCTATCTGCTCCTGAACGGCACGCGCGACGCGCGGGTGGCTGTGTCCAACGAGAGGGACGTTATTGTAAACGTCGAGAAACGCGCGTCCCGTGTCGTCGTAAAGGTATTGCATCCATCCGCGGACAATCTTCAGCGGCTGCTCGTACGAAATGCTGAGGTTTTTTCCAAGCAGCGCGCGACGAGCAGAAAGAGTTTCGGCGGCGGCAGGCTCTTGGGGCGGGAAGCGCTCGGCGGGAATGCCGAGCAATACGTTAGGGTCGGGCGAGAGAGAAGTCCACACGTTGCGCTGCGATGCAGGGGCGACACCGGGAAAATCGGAGCGGTGCTCCAGCAAATCGACGATGATTTGGAAATGAAGGTGAGGCGCCCAGCCGCCGTTTTCGTGGACATCGCCGATATGAGCGAACTGCTGGCCGCGAGCGATCCGTTGGCCTACTTGGAGAGCGTCAAAGGTGTCTCGGGCGAGATGGCCGTAAAGCGTGAAAAACTCCACGCCGTCACTGGTCGTGTGCCGAAGAATTACGAGTGGACCATAATCCAGGGGAGCGGTATTGATCGCAACGGCGTGAATTATGCCGTCGAGCGGTGCATGGACCGGCGTGCCGGGTGCGGCGAATAAATCTGTCCCCAAATGTACGGTGCGGCGCTCATCGGTGGGATCCTCGCTGGCGCCAAAGATCGGCGAAGTATAAAGCAAGCGCGCTTCGATGTAGCGGCCGATCCCAACGAGGGCATTGGCGCTCTTCATCTTCCGAGAGATCGCCACGCTGAGGTTTTCCGTTTCTGACGCGCTCGGGTCAGCGCCGAGAAATGTGCTGCCGACGCTCAAATCAAAGACGACACTCGGAGCGGTTCGCAAGTCCGTATCGAGAATCGAGGACGCGCTTTTCCCATTAGACGCAAGCCAGCGCTGCACTTTGTCGCTGTGTGGCACCGCGGGCAAACCGCAGGCATCGCGAAAGGTATAGTGCGCGAATCTTGGATGTGTGGCAGCGAGTCTCTCGAGCGTTTCCCAGGCGGGGGCTTCGCTAATCGCGACGTAGGGATCGTCGGAGACCAAAGATTTGCGATGCGCGGAATTCGTGACGCTGACCGCGAGCCGCATCCCGATGAGCGCGTAAAGGACTCTGATCTCGGCTTCTTCGAGGGGAAAAGTGATGTGATAGCCGGCGACAACAGCGCTCGCCGCGGGCAGCGGATCTTCCTCACCTAATATCGCGTATGCGGCTGCAATCGCGACTTCGGAAACGGTGAGGCCGTGATGCATGTCGCCGAAGTCAATCACGCTCACCACTCGTCGCGGTTGCGGCCAGGGCGGGCTAACCAGAACGTTGTAATCGTTGGCGTCACCATAGATGACGCCGCGACGCAAAGACGGAAGCACCGGAATGACTTCCGATTCGTATAACGCAAGAAACCGATCGGCGAGCGCGCGGCGCTCGGCATCCTCGATGTAGTGAAAATAGTCTCGAATCCAGGCGGCGCGAGACAGATCCCATTTCAACTCGCGATGTGCGGCGGGATGTGAAAAACCCGCCAGCGCGGTATCCATCTCGCCGAGGAATTGCCCCAAGCTCCGCAGTAACTCCGGACTACGCGGATTTACTTTGGCGAGAACGGTCCCGGAAACAAACGTGAGCAGCCAAAGGAGGCGCTTCGTTCCATCGGAGAGCGCCGCGACCGTAAAAGCGTCGCCGTTTAGCGCCGGGCAAACACGCGGAAGCAAAAGCTGAGGCGCGCGCTCGGCCAAATATTGCAGCGCCTGGCACTGCATCTCCACGAAGGGATGCTCCCTCGCAGGGTGCATGATTTTCAGGACAAATTGGCGGCCGTCGGCCAAACTAAGATGAAAATTGTCGTCGTACTCGCCGGGCAGCGATTTGGCGGAGACATCCAGGCTGAAAATTTCGCGCGCCAGCCGCATGGCTTCCGATTCGGTGACCGGCTGGGCCACGCGCGCTTCAGGAATCATGCGCTGAATCTTATCCGCAAGGGCTGGAGCGCGTCCATTCCCGTGGGCTGCGCGGAGCGAAACACTCAAGACGCAGTGCGCGACGCTGCTACTTCTTCAACAAGCTCATGGGGCAGAAGGCTGGCGCGTCATTCCTCGCGCGCGGACTGCACGGAGACCGGGCCGTTCACTGTAGAAAGCCGGATCATGGCCGGCGAACCGCCGTATTCGATGCGGCGGTTGTTGTCGTCCCAGGTTTTTCGCGCGTTATCGCAAATGCTTGCGTGGCAACTCATCGGGGAATAGTTGCGCGATTCCACACTGAAGCTGGACTTGTAGTCAGACGGAACGGAGAGCGTCAGAGGACCGTTCTGCGCGTCAGCGGTTAGACCGGTGCCGCTCCAGGTCGTTCCTTTGAGATTGATCGAGATCGGACCGTTCTCGGTGTGAATGCGCACGTTGCCGCTGCTACCCGTAATCGTGATGGGGCCATTCGCCGCGCGAACGTCGGCATCACCTGAAAAATCACGCAAGGTGATAGGACCGTTCGTGGCATGAGCGGTCAGTTTGCCGTCCACACTATAGAGAGAAAGCGGACCGTTTGCAGTCTCGAGGTCGATGACTGACTCCTTCGGCGCACGAATCAGCAGGTAGATCGCCCATTCGCCGTCATCGCTGGGCCCGTTTGTCGAGACCTCTCCGTTTTTAACAGAAAGCGTCATTTGCGAGAGAATGCGCTGCGCGCTTCCATCCTCATTTGAAGCGAACTTGCAGGACGTCACCGAATAGGTGTCTTTATCCCAGCCTTGGACTTGAACTCCACCGTTCTTGTGCGGCCGAATGCGAAGCGTGGGCGCGTCTGCCTTCGTTACCGTGCGTTCCTCCGATTCCGTGACGGCGTCGCGTTCGTCGAAGCGAACATGGAAGTCGGAGCAATCCGTTGCAGGCTCATGATGGCCACCGGACATGCTCATCGAATGACGATGATCCCAATCGGTCCAGCCCGGCACAGCCGGGACCGCTGGTACAGCAGGCATTGCGGGCATGGCAGGCAAAGGTGGAGCGGCGAGCGTGGCAGGGTAGAAGCGCGCTAGTGGGGTCGGCGGCACAGGGGGCACAAGGGAATCGAAAGAAGGAGGCGCGGGCGGAGTTGGAGGTGTTTGAGCATCCTGGGCGCCAGCTAAGGCGCAGAATCCGCAGACCACGGTAAAAGAAAGAAGACAAACCTTAAAGAGCGATTTCATGGACAAACCCTCCCTAGCTACATAGACGAGCGAAACGCCTATCGGTCTGCCTGGAGTGTTCTCCTTTCTTGAGGAATTACGGCTGCCAATCGCAATCCAACGTGCCAACGCTCCCAATGGGAGGGCCGTCGGGCGGTTCGACTGGCGCAGTGAGGTCAATCCGCTTGGGATCTTTCTCGAAGAGCTCGATTTGTTTTGACGCGAAAAAAATGTGCGCTTGGTCGGAAATGATCTGGCGACCCGAAATTGGCGCGTTGAGCCAGTCCTTTAATCCGTGCACCTTCAGCGAAGCGATGGCGCGGACTTCCTCGGTGGCATGCTCGTTGCCGGCAAGAACCATTAAGTCGTACAGGACAACGTTGTCCACTGTCTCGGCGATCTGTTCGTTGTAGCCTGAGCCGTGGGGGGCCTGCCAGGTTGCGTTGAGGACGGCATCAATCACCTCCTCGAGGCCGGGGTTTTCGGCGTTGCGCGCGTGGAACTCGACAAGGCGGGCGGCACGTTCCGGATTGAAGAGAAATTGCAGTGTGTGCTGCGCGGCGGATTCCGCGGGAGCGAGCGCGTCGAAAGCTGGGCTGGTGTGGATCTTGAAATCCTCGCGATCGCGAGGATATTCCGGCGGACGGGGCGGAATATTCTTCAGGAGCGATTCCGGGAGGGCAAGCGTTTCGGGCTTTAGAGTAGCGAGGACTGCGGCGAGTGCGCGCCGCTGTTCGGCGGGCGCGACGATTTGCGTGGGGACTTCCCCATCACCGCGCAACGCGAATGTATAGTCCATTCCTCCGACGAGCTTGCTGGCGGCTTCCACCTGGTATCGATGGAACATGTAGATGGGCACAAACACGTCTTCGAGCGTGGCCAGAGGCGTGCCTTCGCGAATATTGTTTTCGCCGAAGCGCTTCAGCGCCGCGGCGCGAACCTGCATGATGCGGTTCAACTCGTCAACGGCGTTCGAGCCGCTGTCCCACAGATGCGCAACGCTGCTCGAAGAACCGGCCGGGCGGGCATCCTGGTCCGTGAGGTAGCGAAGCCCTCGGCCGAACGCGTCGCGCAGGATTTTATCGAGCGCGGCGTGCTCGTCGGTGCCAGGAGCGAAATCGCTGTAACCCCAAGTGATGGACACTTTGTCCCAGTCGCCGATGCCCGTGGCATAAGCGTCGGAGAGATCGGGAGTGCCGTCGGCGGCGAGCTTCACGAGCGGCGGCGGATAATCCATGACAGACGAACGATTGACTGTGCTGGCCGAATAGTTGTGCATGAGGCCGAGCGTGTGGCCGACTTCGTGGGCGGCAAGCTGGCGGAGCCGCGCGAGCGCCATCTCCATCATTTTGGGGGAAACAGGTTTGCCCTTTTCGTAAGGAGCGAGCAGGCTTTCGGCAATCAGATAGTCCTGGCGCACGCGAAGCGAACCGAGCGTGACGTGACCTTTGATGATTTCGCCGGTGCGAGGATCGATGACGGCAGAGCCGTAAGACCATCCACGCGTGGCGCGATGTACCCACTGAATTACGTTGTAACGCAGATCCATAAGGTCCGCGTCTTCGGGCATGAGCTTCACCTGAAAGGCGTTTTTGTACCCAGCAGCTTCAAATGCCTGGTTCCACCAGCGCGCGCCTTCCAGCAGTGCGGAGCGAATCGGTTCCGGAGCGCCGCGGTCGAGGTAATAGACGATCGGCTCAACCGGCTCGCTCATTGCGGCTTTCGGATCTTTTTTCTCGAGGCGGTGGCGCGCGGTGAAGCGCTTGACGATGGGCTCGCTTACAGGAGTGGCGTAGTCCATGTAGGCGACCCCAAAGAAACTGCTTCGAGGATCATAGGCGCGCGGCTTATAGCCCGGCGGCGGAAGCTGCACGAAGGAGTGATGCTCGCGGACGGTGATGGACTCGGGCGAAGGTGTCACCTCGCGAACCCATGGGCCAGGGTCATCGCCTGAAAAAGTGAGCGTGGCTTCGACTTCGGTATTGAGCGGAAAATTCTTGGTTTGATAGATGGCGCAGCGCGAGGGATCGAGCTTGTAGGAGCCCTGCTTCGTGCGGCGCAGTGTTGCGGGAATGCCATGAGCGTCGCGCAAGAAAAAGTCTGTGGCGTCGACGAGCGCGTTGCCGTTTTCCTCGGCGGCCACCGTGAAACCCCAAAGCGCCGATTCGGCGAAGGAGTCGTGGACGGCGCGGCGCTCGTCGGCGTCATTGGTCACCGCGCGATAGCGGAGATTTTCCTCGATGAGCAGGACCTTGGGGCCACTGCGTTCGAACCGGACGATGGCTGTCCTGCCGAGCTGGCCGCGGTCGAGGCCGATGTCGTTCGAACCGATGCCTGCTGGAAGACCGCTCTGGTAAAGAAATTCCGTACTCCACCTTTTTGCATCGATTTCGAGCCACAGCTTGCCTTGCTTGGCATCCCAATAAAGATTGAAATAGCCGGGGAACTTTTGCGCACCCGCGACTTTCTCGGCGATGGTCGGCGACTGGGCGCCGTCGGGACGCGCCGCGAAAGACGCAGAGGAAAATCCGAGCAGGCAGAGCAGGAAAAGACACCAGGAACGTTTCAGCATTTTCAGCGCCTCCGAATGGAGAGAACGTTTTACAACAAAAGACGTCTGGCGCGGAGGAAAATCCTCTCTGCTATACTTGGTTGAAATCGCGAGCATCCTAACTTGCAAAAACTTCGCATCTCAATCGTGCAGTATCTGAATACGGCGCCGCTTGTCTGGGGCTTTACGAACGGTCCGCTCGCCGGAAAGTATGACTTGTCGTTCACCGTGCCGTCGCAATGCGCGGAAGCGCTGCGCGGCGGTGGAGCTGACATCGCCATCCTTCCGGCGATTGAGTACCAGCGCATCCCAGGTTTGGTCGTTCTGCCGGATTTGGCGATCGCCTCGCAGAATCGCGTGCGCAGTTTGCTGATTGTCGCGAAGAAACCCATCGAGCAGGTGCGTAGCATCGCGCTCGACCGCAGTTCCCGTAGTACCCAGGCGCTAACGCGCATTCTAGCGGCGGAGCACTGGAAGATCGATCCTGAGTTTTTTGAAACCGAGCCCGATTTGAGCGCCATGCTGCAAAGAGCCGACGCTGCTCTGCTTATCGGGGACCCGGCGCTGCGGGTTTCTATCGCGATCGAGAAAATGTGTGCCGTCAGCCCACAAGGGCGCTCGGTTTGCCAGGCAGCAACGCTGGGGTTCACCGGCGCAGAGATTTTTCATGTCTACGATGTGGTTGGGGAATGGCGCAAGTTCTCGAGTCTGCCTGCGGTCATGGCTGTATGGGCCGCCCGGCCGGAGGTTCTCAGTCCAGAAGTGCTCGCGGACTTCGCCGCCTCCCGCGACTTCGGGATAAATCAGATCGCGGCCATCGGTCGCGAAGCAGCGCACGAACTCGAGTTGCCGCAAGAAACGCTCGAGTCCTACTTGCGCCACAACATTGATTTTTCTCTGGGTGAAGAAAACCGCCGGGGCCTCGAACGATATTTCCACGAAGCCGCAAAATTAGGATTGATCCCACGAGAAAAGAAGATTGAGTGGGCAACCGTGGCGAAAGAAGCGGCCCAGGTCTCTGCGAAGTAGGGGCACGGCACGCCGTGCCCGTCTTAGGGGCTAGATTAGAGTTTGTGCAGGCCATAGGCTAAAATCAGCAGATTGCGACACAAAGGAACAACGTGGGACTGACCAAACAAGAAGCAGTCGACATGCTCCAATCCGATGACCTGGTGGGCGTCGGAATGGCCGCGCACCAGATGCGCCTCAAGAAAAATGATCCGCGCGTGGTGACCTACCAAATCGACCGCAACATCAACTACACGAATTTCTGCACCGAGTATTGCTCGTTCTGCGCGTTTTACCGGCCGCTCGGCGCGAAGGATGGCTACATCCTTTCCTTCGAGACCATCTACGAGAAAATTGAGGAAATGCTAGAGCTCGGCGGGACCGGCATTCTGCTTCAAGGCGGCCTGCATCCAGACCTGCAGATCGGCTACTACGAAAATCTCCTTCGATCGCTAAAAGCCCGCTTTCCGCAAGTGCATTTGCACTGTTTTTCCGCGCCGGAAATTCTATGCATTGCGGAGGTCAGCGAGCTGAGCGTCCGAGAAACGATCCAGCGCTTGATGGATGCCGGACTGCAATCTATCCCCGGCGGCGGCGCTGAAATTCTCGATGACGAAATTCGCGGAAAAATCGCCCGTCTGAAGTGCACCAGCGACGATTGGGAAGAGGTCCACCGCGTGGCGCACTCGCTCGGGCTGCGCACGACGGCCACGATGATGTTCGGCTGCGGCGAAGAGCTGCGCCATCGCGTGAACCATCTCGAACGCCTGCGCCGCATTCAGGAAGACACCGGCGGGTTCACCGCGTTCATTCCGTGGATGTTCGCGGCGGAAAATACGGCGCTCGGCAAAAAAGTGCAGGAAACCACCGCTGTCGATTACCTGAAGACACTGGCCGTCAGCCGCTTATACCTCGACAATATCGATCACATCCAATCGAGCTGGCTAACTCCCGGCATCAAAGTCTGCCAGGTCGGCCTGCAATTCGGCGCCGACGACGTCGGCAGCATTCTCATTGAAGAAAACGTGGTGTTCGCCGCTGGCGTGAAAAACCGCACCAACGAAAATGAGCTCCGCCGCATCATCTCCGATGCGGGATTCGTTCCCGCGCAACGCGATACTCTCTATCGCTCGTACGCGCTGAAATAATTCCAAAAAATTTAAACGCTATTTTTGTGGGGCCGGACGCTTCAGAGGACGAAGCACGAGCTGCACTTCGGTCCCGTCGGGGAGATCGATGTCTTCGAGCGGATAGAGAATGCCGCTGCGAAACCGGGCCTGAATCCAGCGCGGACCGGGTTTGGCTTCAGCCACCGCAGCTTTCGCGGGCGCTCCGGGAGCAGCGGGCGCGCCTGAGGTTTCATCGAGCGCCTCATTCGCAAGCGCATCCGCTTCGCGGTTTTGCTCGCGGTAGACGTGATCGATGCGGAACGATTGGAAGCCCATCGACATTTTCTTCGCACGCTCGAAAAGCGGACGGAGGTCTTCGCTCTTCACCTTATATTGCCCTTGCATCTGCTTGACCATCAACTCGGAATCGCTTTCGACGCGCAATGCGCGGATTCCGTGCGACTCCGCGTAATCCAGCGCGGCAATCAATCCGTAATATTCGGCCACGTTGTTGGTCATGCGGCCGATGTATTTCTTCAGCTTGGTAACCAGCTCGCCTTGGCCATCGCGAATAACGACGCCATACGAGGCTGGGCCGGGGTTTCCACGCGCCGCGCCATCAATGTTCGCTTGATGCGCGGGCGTCGCATTTTTTTGCTCCGCGGGCGAGTCCCCAAAGAGACCGTCACCGGCAGCACGAGTAGATTTTGGAAGGCGTGGCATCAGGAATGGTTAGAAGCCGAAGAAGCGGCGTGTCCCGAGCCGGAAGCAGGATCAGGCAGCGGAATCGGCTCCAAAGTGTAGAGAATCAGGCCGCAGGATTCGCAGCGGTAAATCTCTTCGTTAGGGTCGCGGCGAAGCTCCTGCAGGGTGTGCGGAAGCACCCGCATTCCGCATCCGCGGCACTGCCCATCGCGGGCTTCGGCAAGACCGGCGCCATGATGGCGTTTGGCGATGCGCGCATAGAGTTCGCGCAAGTCCTCGGGAACCGGCGCCAGGGCACGCTCACGTTCGGCAAGCAAGGATTCCAGCTGTTTCTTTTTCTCGCCCTGTTGCGCTTCGATCTCTTTTCGTTCTTTATTTACCGCTGTCTCGTCTTCTTTCAAATTCGCTTCGGCGTGCTTCACGCGCCGTTCGGCCTCTTCGCCAGACATCATCACGTTGAGCTGCGCGTCTTCGGCTTTGGCGACTTCCGCTTCCGCGTTGGCGATCTCGTGCTGCAGAGCTTTGTACGCTTCGTTAGTTTTCACGGCGCCGCTCTGGTCGCGGTATTTCTTCGCGCGGTCCTTCCACTGCTGTACGTCCAGCTCGAATTTCTTGCGCTCTTTCTGGCTGTTGACCAGGCCCTCTTTAGCGGCGGCCACGGCTGCCCGCGCCCCGTTTAGTTTGGCATCGGCATCGCGCACACGCTTCGGAAACGCCTCAATCTCGGCACGCACGGCGGCAATCAAGTGGTCGACACGCTGGAGCTCGATCAGGTGAGGAATGGCGGAATGCATCGGTCTGTAATACTAACACAGGCGGCGCTATGCTTTGCCCGTCATACCCCGGGCCTTCTAGTGGACCTTTGGAGCCCCCGGCGATTGGAAAGCTCTGTAGAATGCCTTGATTTGCTTGCAAGATTTCCGGGAAGGCCCGTTCTAAGGAGGAAGCAATATGCCACATGTGCAGATCACCTGGGTGGAGGGACGCACGCCAGAGATGAAACGCAAGATTGCCGAACGCGTCACGTCCGTGTTGATCGAAGACGGACGCGCGAAACGAGAGAATATTCATGTGTCGTTCCACGACGTGCCGGCAACGAACTACGCCGAAGCAGGCGTGCTTGTGGCAGATCAAAAGCGCACGCCGTAAAGAGCCGTAAAGAAAAGAAATTCAGCGCGCAGTCGCGGACGCTATCGGCCGGAGCGCCGGACCAGTCTCGGCCCACGGCGCTTTCAAGGATTACAGCGCAGCAAAGGAGGCCTTCACGTGGCGGACACCTTGCAGAAAAATCTGGACAGGTGGATCGCGGCTGGCATTCTGGACGCTGATACAGCCGGACGGATTCGCTCTTTCGAAGTATCCCGCGGTTCGGGAGAGCGACTGCGCTGGCCGGTCCTGCTGGCCCTGGCGCTAGGCGGACTTCTCCTCTGCGCCGGCGTCTTGCTGTTCGTTGCCGCGCACTGGGAGGAACTCACTCCCGGCTCGCGATTCGCCCTTGTTTTGCTGATGGTCGCGGCCTTTCCTGTTGGCGGCGCGCTCGCCAGCGAAAAATTCCCCGCCTTATCCACAACCTTTCATGCCATTGGCACTGTATGTCTTGGCGCGGGCATCTTTCTCGCCGCGCAAATCTTCAATCTCGAAGCAAACTGGACAAACGGAATCTTGCTTTGGGCTGTGGGCGCGCTGATTGGATGGCTGCTGCTCCGCAAATGGCCTCACGCCATGCTCCTGGCTTTGCTTGTGCCACTGTGGCTTGTCGGCCGGTGGTTCTATAGCCCAGAACACACCTGGCGAACGGGCAGCACATTCGTTTGGGAGGGCCTGCTTCTTCTCTCGCTCACTTACCTCAGCGCGAGAACAGCGGATCGCGAATCTCCGGAGCGCAAAGCGCTTGTCTCTATGGGCGGAATTGTGCTGCTCCCTTGCGCAATCATAGCGGTTATCGAGCGCGGCGAATTTGCCCGAAGTTGCGGACAAGGCTCGGCCACTTCCCCCTCATTCGTCCTGCCATGGCTGATTGCTATGGGCGCGCCCGTCGTCCTTGCGGTTCTGCTCCGTGGCCGCGATGCATGGATGAATGGCGTCTCCGCCCTGTGGGTGCTTGGGCTGGGCCTCGTTACGCCCCACCGAAGTTTTCTTTGGAACGATTGGGACGTGATGGGCTTTTACATTTGGGCGGCTGTGGGAGCCGCCGGGCTCATCGCCTGGGGCATCGCGGAACGCCGGCGCGAGCGCATCAATCTGGGCGTCGCCTCTTTTGCCGTGACCGTTCTGTTTTTCTATTTCTCCAACGTGATGGACAAACTCGGACGCGCCGAAAGTCTTGTTGGCGTGGGCGCGTTGCTGCTCTTTGGCGGCTGGGGGCTCGAGCGCCTCCGTCGCCTCCTTGTGGCACGCGTACAGGAGCAGGCGTCATGAACCAGGTTCAAAAAGGGCTGCTTTTCGCCGTAATCCAGATCCTGCTTGTTTCCAGCCTCGGCGCAAAACTCTTGTGGGACCGCGAAACCGCGCCGCGCGGCTGGGCTCTCACCCAAGGCTACGATCCGGATCTTCCCATTCGCGGGCGCTACGTCAACATCTCTTTGCTGGTGAACGCCGACAAGATCTTCCCAGGCGCAACCCAACAGCCGGGCACAACTCCCCTTCGCGTCTATGCCTATCAGAATGTGTACCTGACGGTGGAGAACGGCCGAGTCGTTGCCAAACCCGCCGATCACCCGACAGGCCTCACCGTGAGTGCGCCCCAATGGCGCGACGGCGAAATGCTCGCCACGCTCTCTCCTCCGGTTGTCTATTTCTTGCCCGAGCACGCCGCCGATCCCTTTCGCGGCCATCCCAGAAGCACGCTCTTTGTAGAAGTGACGCTTCCGCGCGAAGGTCCGCCTCGTCCGATCCGCCTTGGGACGAAGGTAGACAGCGAGATTATCCCGCTGGACAAGGAATAAGTTGCCAGGCTGAAGAAAATGCAGCTGACGAAGAAATATTTGTCCGAGAACGAGGTAATGGAATTCCGCGCTTCGTTCGCCAGGCCGATGCTCTCTGGGCGCGCCGTGGGTTTAGTGAACCTCCATGTTCTGATTGATCGTGAGCGTGGGATAGCGAATGGGCGAACCTGCGGCGGCTGGAGCGTGGCGGGCCGTGGCGCTAAAGTCGCCTCCGGAACACTCGATCGAATAGGTGTAACCGTCTCGCTCGGGCCGCGACATGGCCAGCGAATTGGACGAAATGAGTTCGTCCAGAGTCGCGCAATGCCCGTTTTGCGCGATGTAGCCGCGCTCCGCCTGGGCAATCTGCAAAAGATCAGCGCGAACGCCGGTGAGGCTTATGGCTTGCGTTGGCGCGGTGCCTTCGTCAGTGACCGGCATTTTTTTGAAGTAGAAATGATAGATGCAAAACAGAAGCGCTGCGGCGACGAGAATCGCGACGAGGGCACGCATAGAGGAAGTTTGGCCTTGAGCCGCACCGCTTGCAAGACTGGAGCGAAGAATGCGTGCGCGAGGAAACAACAGAACTCTTCTTCCACGGGGACGCCAGCTTCTTTGCTAGACTTCTCCTACCGCCTGTCCCTCCTCGCGGTGCAAAACCCTTCCCTTGGATTGACGAATGAACTCGTTTGCGCCTTCTATCGAGCTGCAGGCGCTCGAAAAATTACGTGATGAGGAGCTGGAAGAGGCCCGCGCACTGCAGAGCGTGATGCTGCCTTCGGAATCGCTCCGCTCGCGCGGCGTGACCATTTCCCATCAATTTCAGCCGGTTTCGGCGGTCGGCGGCGATTTTCTGGACTACTTTGAACTCACCGATGGCTCCATCGGTCTGTACCTCGGCGACGTCTCCGGAAAAGGCCTTCCCGCCGCTTTTTTTGGAGCTTTGGCAGTCGGGACTTTGCGCGGCGTACACAAAACGGGAATCTCTTCGGATAAGGTTCTTTGCACCATGAACCGGCGGTTGATGATCCGCGGCCTGCCTGCCCGGCATGCCGCCCTGCAATATGCCGTGTTCAATCCCGCCACGCGCGAGATTCAAATCTCGAGCGCTGGGATGCCCGGACCGCTGCACCTCACCGGCACGGGTTGTCGCCTGCTCAAGTTGTCCGGCATTCCACCAGGACTTTGGCCGTGCACGAGTTACGATGCCACGGTTTTGCGCCTCGGGCCGGGCGACTCCGTTTTGTTCTGCACCGACGGAGTTACGGATTCCATGAACAGAAACGAAGAGAGCTTCGGAACGGAACGGCTCGTGGCGATTTGCGAGGAACACCTTGCGGACTCTCCCACACACCTTCTCCAAGCTATCTTTTTAGCGGTGGAAAACTTCAGCCGGGGGCGAGACCCGCACGACGACATGGCCGCAGCTTTGTTCTACTGCTCAGAGTAATATCCAGGTCAGGCCGCCCAGAACCAGAGCAATCGGGATGCTCGCCCCCAGGGTATCGCCGCGCGGGTGCCCAAACAGCAATGTAGCGTCTGCGCAATCCTCTTCGGGTTTCCAATTGACAGCTTGAGCGCCCTCCAGTAACAACAATAGATAACGCAGATCGCTGCAGTCTATTTAGGAGAGTCCTCGATGAAAACGAAGTCCCCAGTGGCGCTTGGTCTGGCCTTTTTGCTTTCGCTGATCATTACCGTCCCAGCAGATATTTCCGCGGAGCCTCAGGGCGGCGGCCAGAAGGCTGGTGAAGTGGCTCGCGTGATCCCCGCAGTGAGCATTGCCCGCGGCTCCAAGACCCTCAACGCTTCCGCAAAGACCGAGGTCTACTGGCAGGACCTGGTGAATACCAAAGCCGACGGGCGCGCACGCATCGCTCTGGATGACGGCTCGGTCCTGAACGTGGGATCGGATTCCTCAATCAAAGTTGTGAAACACGACGCTGGAGCGCAGCAAACCGAGCTCGAGCTGGCTTACGGCAAACTCCGTACGCAGGCCCAAAAAATTTCAAAACCAGACGGCAAGTTTGAAGTTCATACCGCGGCGGGCGTCGCGGGCGTGGTTGGAACGGATTTTTATTCGGCGTTTGACAACAACGTGATGACCGTAATCGCCTATGAGGGCTTTGTACGTGTCTGCAATCTTGCAGGCGTCTGCGTGCTCTTGAAAGCCGGGCAGATGACCAACTTGCGCAATGGAAACAGTGAAGCGCCAGCGCCGCCATCGCAGGCGCCGCTCGACCTTCTTGTCGCAGCCAGCAAGGACACGGAGGTGGGCGCACGGCCAGGCAGCGGCCTGGAAAACGCCGGCCACATTGGCAAAGGCTTGGGCTTTACGATTGGGGTCATAGCTATAGTTCCCGTCGTTGTCTTTGGGGTTATCGCCAGCCACCACAACTCCACCCCCGTCAAACCGCCTCCTGGGAATGGCTGCCCCCCGGCGGATGCTAACGGGTGCGGCTAGACTCTCTCAATGCTGACAAACACCTCCGTTTTGGCCCTGGCTGCAATTCGCAGCCGGGGCCCTTTACTTTTGATCCTATGCAACTCGCTGGCTCGGTCAACCGTCAAACTAGTGTTACCAACTACGAGAGACGCATTGAGACCTGCATTTTGTGCCGTTACCCGCGGTAGCGTACACTGTATGTTTGACTCTGCCGTCTAACTGTAAGTGAGGCAATCCTTGAAAATTTCCGTTCGTCATTTCATGAATTTCATTTTGTGCTTCTTTGGCCTTTTGGCTTTGCTCCTGCCTTTCGCGGCGATCGTGACGCAGGCTGCGCCACCTCCCGATACGCAAGTCAAGAAATCTCCGCTTCTCGCGGCGCTTCAGGCCGAACTCGAGCGCTCGATGAAGACGTTCAAAGCGCAGGACCCGCCGGCCTATTACATCGGCTACACCATCACCGATACGCAGCGCGCGGACGTATCCGGCTCAAACGGCGCGCTTCTCAATAGCGCCGAGGCGCGCAACCGCTGGCTGGAAGTTTCCGTGCGCACGGGAAGCTACGAAACGGATGACACGCATAAGGTCGGCGAGCGAACGCAGACTAGCGCCAGCCCAGGGGCTTCTGTCCCGCTTGACGATGACGCTGGCGTTCTGCGGCGCGCCGTGTGGCTAGAAACGGATATGCAATACCGCGCCGCTGCGGAAGCTCTCATAAAGATCAAGACGGGCAAAGAAGTGAAAGTGGATTCGGTCGAAAACCGAGCGCCGGATTTCTCTCACGAGCAGCCCCACTCCTTCATTGGCCCCCAGGTGTCCTTCACGCTGGACCGCAACCCGTGGGAAGAGAAAGTCCGCGCCTACACGCGTACGTTCCGTGAATCCGCGGCGATCATCAATTCGATTGTGACTTTTACCGCCCAGGCGCAGAACGTCTTTCAGGTGACCAGCGAAGGAACCCAGCTGCAATTCGGCCAGATCCGCTACCGACTCGAGCTGTTCATTCAAGGCAAAGCGCCGGACGGAATGGACATCGACCGTTACTACAATTTCGACTGGGTGAACCCCGCGGACGCGCCTGACGACAAAGCCGTCGCCGCCGCGCAGGCGACCATGCGCAAGGAACTTGAAGGACTCGTCGTGGCGCCGATTAACGAGCCGTCGGTTGGACCAGCGCTTTTGACCGGGCGAGCTGCGGCTGTATTCTTCCATGAAGTCTTTGGCCACCGCGCGGAAGGCCACCGCCAAAAAGATGCTGCCGAAGGCCAGACCTTTGCGAAAAAGGTCGGCGAACCCATTTTGCCGAGTTTTCTAAGCATTGTGGACGACACCACAATGCAGAAGCTCGGGTCGGAAGACCTGTTGGGTTACTACCAGTTCGACGACGAGGGCGTTCCTGCACAACGCGTGACGCTCGTGGATCACGGAATCCTGAAAAATTTCGAAATGTCGCGTTCACCGCTGGTGGGATTCCCCACTTCCAACGGCCATGGGCGCCGGCAGCTCGGCGCGACGCCGGTTTCCCGTCAGGGCAACCTGATCGTGGAAAGCAGCAAGACCCTCACCAACGCGCAACTGCGCGCCAAGCTGATCGAACTCATCAAAGCGCAGGGAAAACCATTCGGACTGTTGATCGACGACATTGCTGGTGGTTTTACATTCACGGGGCGCGGACAGCCGCAGGCTTTTCAAGTTCTTCCGCTCGTCGTGTACAAAGTGTTTCCTGATGGCCGCCCCGATGAATTAGTCCGTGGCGTCGATATCGTGGGAACGCCGCTCGCGGCACTTACGAAAATTGTGGCCACCGGCGACACGCCGGAAGTCTTCAATGGCTACTGCGGCGCGGAGTCCGGCTCCGTCCCGGTTTCTGCCGCATCGCCCGCCATTCTGACCTCGGAATTGGAAGTGCAAAAGAAAGAGAGCTCCACGGACAGGCCGCCGATCCTGCCGCCGCCGGCGCATGACCCTGCAAAAACGGGAGGCCAGCAGTGAAGCGCACTCGAGGATTTGCAGGGCTCACGATTCTAGCCGCAGTGCTAAGTTGCGGCATCGTTACCCGCGCGCAAGCTCCCAAGGACAACGACCACACCCTGCAGGCTATGCGCGACGAGATGGCGCGCTCGAAAACCCGGCTTGAGCTGAAAATCCCGGGCACACCCCAGCCTCAGCGCCCGTACTATGTGGAATACCGCCTGCTCGATCTCGACGTGCGCGAGGTCGTCGGTGAATTTGGCGCACTGATCTCTACAAGCCACACGCGCAATCGTTTTATGGATGTGGAAGCGCGCATCGGCGACTACAAGCTGGACAGCTCTAATTTCATCAGCGATGACGGATTCCGCGGCTTTATCGGCCCAACTGGCTCCGTCGGCATTGACCGTGATTACGATTCCCTCCGCCAGGATCTCTGGATCGCCACCGACCAGGCGTTCAAGGAAGCGGTCGAAACCTATTCACGAAAGCAGGCGTATTTGAGCAGCCTCGCCCGCCAGTCCGATATCGATGATTTTGCGAAAGCGGCGCCGCTGCAGCTCATTGAGCCGCTGGTCACTCCGGACTGGAGCAATCGCAACTGGGAACAGGAAGCTCGCGAGACCTCCGCTACCCTTCGCGCATTCCCGCAAATCTACGAATCGCGCGTGACCTACTACCTGGTTTACGCCACGGAATATTTGCTAACCAGCGAGGGTACGGAAATTCGCACGAACCGCTGCTTCGCGGCGATCGAGTCCGGCATGAATACGCTTGCCGACGATGGCATGCAGATCAACCACATGTACGCCACCTACGCCCCGAAGCCGGCTGATCTGCCCAGCGTGGATGCAGTGCGCAAAGCCCTGAACGTAACCGGAACGGAACTGATGGCACTTCGCGCCGCGCCTCCGGCGCAGGATTACACCGGACCGGTGCTCTTTGAAGCGCGCGCCGCTGCACCGCTTCTGGCCCAGGTTTTGACGCCGGCGATCAATGGCGCCCGGCCGCCAGTATCTTTCACGCCTGTTATGGAACAACTCCTTACCGGGCTGGGCGGGAAGAGCGACTGGGTCGGCCGCATGGGTGCGCGTGTTTTGCCCCCGGGCGTTTCCTTGATTGATGATCCGGGCGCGAAAGAGTCTCACGGAACCGCTTTGCTGGGCGCATACGCCGTGGATGATGAAGGGGTCCGCGCGGAAAAAATCATGATTGTGGATAACGGGAACGCCAAAGAGCTTTTGATGTCTCGCCGGCCAGGTCCAGACTCCGACATTTCCAACGGCCACGGCCGCTCGGCGTTCTTGAATGACGCCAAGCCCACCATGAGCAATCTATTTTTCAAATCGACGGAGACACTATCGCCCGCCGACTTGAAGAAAAAATTTCTCGACGCATGCCGTTCGGAGAAATTGCCCTACTGCCTGGTGGTGCGGGAGATGGACAATCCTTCCATTAGCTTGCTTCATCAGGATGATTTTTCCGAATTGCTGGCAAGCTTTGGAGGCGGCGCCGGAACTGGCGACCGTCTGCCGCTCATCGTCTACAAAATCTATCCCGATGACGGACGCGAGGAGATGGTTCGCGGAGCGCGCATCATCGGCTTGAACACGCGAATGCTGCGAAACCTCGGCGGCATCGGCAACGACGACTTCGTCTATAACTACATGCAGAGCCAGGTTTCAGGTTTTGCCGGCACGGCACTCGGCGCGTTCGGTTCGGCGCAAAGCGGCTTGCCCGCTTCGCTCATAGCTCCTTCGCTGCTCTTCGATGACCTGGAGGTCCGCGGAGCGCGTGGTGAGCCGAAGCGTCTGCCATTGCTGCCAGCACCGCCGATGACGGCGGAGTGATCGCGACTGCCATCGAGAGATCGAGCGGGCTTAGGCGCCCGCAAAGCTTCTGAACATGAATGACCTGACCCGACGCGGCTTCATCCTGGGTACCGCAACTCTTGGCGCCTATGGTCTGCTCATCGGCGTTCAGCGCGCTTGCCGTTTTGCGCTCGCCGATAATAAGCCCGCAAAGAACGATACGGGTCCTGTACAAATTGTGAGATTCGCAGACGACGGAACGCGCGTGGGCGTTGAGACGGTGGCCAAGGTCGTCAAGAGCGAGGCCGAGTGGCGGCGCACACTCAGTTCCGATGAGTTTGACGTCACTCGCCGTGCGGACACGGAGCGGGCCTTCAGCGGCGCGTACTACAACAACCACGAGCCGGGCCTTTACCGCTGCGTCTGCTGCGCCAACGCGCTCTTCAGCTCCGAGACGAAATTCGACTCAGGCACAGGCTGGCCGAGTTTTTGGGCGCCGATCGCCCAGGAAAACGTCGTAACAAAAATAGATTTGAGTTTTGGAATGCGCCGCGACGAAGTGGCTTGCGCCCTCTGCGACGCGCACCTAGGCCACGTCTTTGACGATGGTCCTAAACCCACCGGCTTGCGTTACTGCATGAACTCGCGGTCGCTTCGCTTCCTTGCGCGCGCAAAGTCCTGAGCTTCCACCCTTAAGGAATTTAATCAGCAAAGCGGGAAGGTCTTTCCCCCTTATTGCTTCACTACCGCTAGCAGGTCTTCGTAGTCGTTGATCGAGACGCGGTCGATTTTGCCGGGGACCGCAAAGTCGAACGGCTCGCTGACATGGGTCACGGAGATCAGCCCCATTTTTACCGTCCTATCTCCGATATGGGCATAGACGGGTATAGCATCCTTCCAGGTGTCCGGGACTCCGGCGCGGGTGATTTCTCCTTTGATGTGCGTCTTCCCGTCGGCAGTAGCTTCGGTCGTGGCGTGGAACGTGTATTGTGCTTCGCCCATCCCGTAAACGTACTGGTTAAAGAACCAGTCCATCTTGTGATTTCCGTCCAGATCCATGCCGTGGGTCATGTGCTTCTCGACGATGGCTTTGAAATCCTCTGTGGACGCGGGCTTGTTGTCGAACGTTTTGCAATAGTCCTGCATCATTTCCTTGAACGCGTGTTCCGAATCCTGGTCGCGTGGATTCATCATCTGCAGGCGCAACATCTGCAGGATGTATGCACCTTTGGAATAGATCAGGTCTTGGTAGGCGCGGGGATCGGTTATGGAAGAGTGGATGCGCTCGCCCATCCAGATCGGACCGAGCGAGTCCCGCGAGCGTCCGAAAGCATCCTTATTGCGAATTTTCTCTTTTTCCTTGCGCCATTCGCCTAATGCTTCCTTCATGCTCTCACGGTATTGCACGTACAAAATTCCGGAAAAATCAGCAAAGCCTTCCGAAAGCCATTGATCGTGGTAGCTTTTCCAGCCGACTCGATGTCCCCACCACTGATGAGAGCTCTCGTGGCCGCGGAAGAAGTCCGTGAGAGCGGTTTCATCCTTAAGCCCGATGCAGTTGCGCTGCGTGGAATCCAGGAAGGAGCCAGACCATAAATAGATCAGCCCCGGCCATCCTTGTCCGTAGGAATAGCTGATTGGCAAGCTCGTGATGGCAAGGTGCTTGTAGGGATAGGGGCCGAAGTAGGACGAGAAAACGCGAACAGTGTTGGCCAGTTCCTGTCCCATGGTCTTGGCCATGACGGATGGAGTCATGTTTCCGACGGCGCACGCAAGCTGGCCGGAGTCAAACGCGCGCTGCAGCATATTCGTGATGTCGTCGCCTTCGCGGTTGGCGTAGATGTCCACCGCGACATCGCCCGCCTTATCGCTGACGACTTTGTAGTCGCCGTAGGCAAATCCAGCGACAGCAAGGGGAATTTCGCTTTTCCAGGTGGTGACGCGAGTATTGCCGTCGACGGTCTCGCCAGTTTTTCCGCCGGTGGCTACGAGGGTGGAATTCTTGGGGTTGTGAAATGTAATATCAAAATCGGACCGCGTCGAAAAACTGTTGGGCCTTCCGGGATACCACCCCGTACTTTCGCAGAAATAATTTCCTCCGCCTTCTTTGCGAATCGCGCGCTTTCCTCCGTAGCGAAAATCGAGCGACAAAGGCGTGCCGGCGGCAAGGGGTTGCGCGAGAATCACCGCCACATAATCTCCGAAGGACTGATAGCGGTCTTTTGTTTCTCTCGCCTGGTAGAACGGCAATGAATTGTTGCTGGAATCCTTTACCGATTCGAGGCGCAGATTGGAATCCAGGTCGAAGATGAGCACGCTTTGTCCCGCCAGACGCGGCTCGATATTCAGGTGCGCGGTGGCGTTCAGGTCCGCCCCGGACGTTACGACGGCGTCAATCTTGTAGCCGCGAATAATGAAGTCTTCCTTGGCTTGCGGATCCTTCCAGGCCTCGGCGCTCGTGCGGCTGCCCGCGGGAAAACTCATCCAGGTGTCGAATACTTTGAGCGGCCCCACATCCACCCATCGCCCGATCCTGATGTCTTCCGCGTCCAGCGCATCATCGCGGACTTCCACCCAGCTCTTCTCCGTTTTTAGATCCGCCAGAAAGTAAGCGGTGCGTGCGCGATCCGCCGACAGGATGCTTTGCAGCATCCGGGGCATGGACGATTCCCCCAGGTCCTCGCGGTCTTTAAGGCGTTTCGCATAGAGATCGTCGGCGCCTGAACCAGAAGCTTGCCATTTCACTTGCTTCGTGACTTCCTCGAGCAGGCCGTCCGTGAAGCTGAACGTGGCGTCGGTGAACTCCGCGTTGAGCCGGTCCTGCCTTGTAAACAGGCGGAGTTGCTGAGCCTCTTGCGGATTCGGCGGTTCTGCCTGCAGACGTCCTTTTCCGTGAAAGACAGCGCCGAAGACAACTCCGTTGACGGGCTGAGTAAACTGAATTGTGCCGTCCGTTAGATTGATGCGGATGTGGTCCCGGACGATCTCGATATTTTCGGCGTGAGCGGATTTGGCAGTGTCCATCACCGGAGCGGAAAGCGCGTTCCAAACGGTTGCCGCAGGCGAACCCGCCGGCGCCTGCGCAAGACACAACGGCGCGCTCGCAAACATCCCCGCAAAAGATAGGACCGCATTCCGGACAAAGACAATCATTTGGAGGGCTCCCTCAACGCTGCGTGAAAATACCCTGTCTTAGCTCCAACGGCAAGTGCCAACGCTTATACGCGTGTCCGGAGCGGATATACCGCAGCAGGCCCGATTTCGCACACGTTCCCGCAGGCGTGCGCTTGGACCCTGGGACTCGTGTAACGCGCTGCGGCGCACTTGGCAACCGCCTACGCTGTATCTCCGCGAACTGCGGAAACTCACGGCACTTGAGGTAGTCTAGTCAGACTGTGATGATGGCTCGGCAAAACGAGGAGGCGCGCGAGAAGCGCAGGGCGGCGATGTTGAGCGTAGGCTCGGCCGTGCTGCTGGTTTCCTTGAAAGCATTTCTCGTCATCCGCACGGGAAGCCTGGGCGTTCTCTCTGAGGCGCTGCACTCCGGCTTGGACCTGCTCGCGGCAGTCATCACCTTCCTCTCCGTGCGGGTCTCGGATGAACCGGCGGACGAACGCCATCCCTACGGCCATGGCAAGTTCGAAAATTTTTCAGCATTCGTTGAGACAGCGCTACTTCTCCTCACCGCTCTCTACATTATTTACGAGGCGTTTGACCGGCTCTTCTTCCACAGCGTCCACATTCAGCCGAGCATCACCGCCATCCTGGTGCTGCTTGTGGCGCTGGCCATCGATGTGACCCGGGCACGAGCACTGAAGCACGTTGCGCGAAAATACTCGAGCGACGCACTCGAAGCCGACGCTCTCCATTTTTCAACGGACGTGTGGAGCACCATGGTCGTCATTTCTGGCATTGGCCTCGTCTGGGCCGGCGAGAGTTGGAACTTGCCGTGGCTGGCTTACGCGGACGCTTTGGCAGGCCTCGCCGTTGCCGCCATTATCCTTTGGGTCGGCTCCCAGCTCGGAAAGCGAACCATGGATGCGCTGCTGGACGTCGCTCCCAAAGGCCTGCAACAGGAAATCGCCATGGCCGTAGGCCGGATGGACGGAGTCCTTGACGTCGACCGCGTACGTGTCCGGCGTGCCGGTAACCGGCATTTCGTCGACGCAACGGTCAGCGTGGCACGCACTGCCAGCCTCGAACAAGTGCATGCGCTCAGCGACGCTATCGAAAAACGCATCGGAGAGATTGTCCCATCGGACGTCATGGTTCACGCGGAGCCCCGAGCACCGCAGGGTGAGCATCTTTTCGAAGCCATACGCGCCGTCGCGCAGCGCATGGGCTTGGCGATTCATGACGTCACGGCGCTGCAGCACGGCGGGCAACTTTTCATCGAGCTTCATCTGGAAGTAGATGAGAACTTGAGCCTGCGCGATGCGCATCGCCAGGCCACCGAACTCGAAGAAGGAATTCGCAAGCTGCGCGATGGCTCAACGGACGTAAATATTCACATCGAGCCGCTCGGCCGCCACATCGCCACGCCCGACGCGGGTGTCGGCGAAATGAAACAACTCTCCCGGGCGATCGAAGATTTCCTGAACAGCTTGCCTTCCGAATTCGACGAGCTCGTAAACTGTCATGACGTGCGCGTCCGCCAGGTGGAGCATCACATTCTCGCTAGCTGCCATTGCACCATGAGAGGCGCGCTGCCGATCACCCAAGTGCATGATGTAACCGCCGCGCTGGAAGACCGCGTTAAGGAGAAATTTCCGCAAATCTACCGAGTCACGATTCATCCCGAGCCCATCGAAGAAAAATAATTAGGCGGACTGGACCGTTAGCTCACAGCCAGCGGTTTCGGAGAACGGGCGAATACCTGTCCCGCCAGCGCGAAGATCGCCGGGAAGCATACGAGCACGTAGCGGGGCTCGGGTGTCTCAATCGTGGTGAGAAACGCTGTACGCAGCAGAATGTAGCCGAGAAGCAGAGCGACGGCCAGCCGGAGCGCGGAGCTCTCTCGCGAGATTCGCCATGCTCCCCACAATGCAAGAGCGATGTACAAAGCATTTAACAGAAAAAATCCGAGCGTGACGGATAGATCGACCGGATCCTCTTGCCAGGCTTGCTTCAGCGGAAAGACTTGCCCCGAGAATGGCAGCAGCTCGATGCGCGGCGTAAACCAGATGGTGAAAGCCCGCGCCACAGGCAACCACAGATAGGTGCGCAGGGGGTGCCGCGCCGTGCGCTCTCGCGCCAACTGGCCGAATGCCGCGTCTTCCTCGGGAGTAATCGTGACATCATTGTTGTATAGCTCGAGGAGCGCCGCCACACGGTCCTTTTCCTCCGGCGTGTCGAAAGCTCGCGCGGGAATGTCTTCCAGATGGATCACTTCATCGTCCAGCTTCCATGGCACGAGAAAGCAATCCTTGACGCGGAAGAGCCAGGTTTTTTCCCAGGCCATGAATCCGCGCGGAACGAATTCGCCGGACATATTTAGATTCTTGGGCGCGAGAAACTGCACTTCGTGCAGCGTCACAGCGTTGCGCACGACCCACGGCGCAAGCGGGAGCAGGAATCCGATTGCGAACAACGCCAGCAATCGCGCCAGAGAAAGAAATCGCCGCTTCCTCAACCAAATTAAAGCAAGCAGAATCCACGCCGCAACAAGCAGAAGCGGCGTTTCTGGGCGAAAGAGCGTTCCCATCCCGATCAGAAACCCGCTCGCAACAGCAAATATCGAATCGGCGTGCCTGGCAGCCCATTCGGCTTTGAAGAGCGCCGCCTTGCCGCCACACTCGCTCCAAATCAGGACGATGAGCGACACCAGGGCAGCCGCGGTGAAAAATCCCGCGAACACCTCGGTCATCGGAACGGCAGCATAATTTGCCGTGAAGGGGCACAGAGCGGCGATCCACATCGTCGCGGTATAGACGCGCCGCCAGCTTTCTGGATTCGGCCTCAGAAACGCCAGCAAACCCGCCAGAATTGCCGTGAACAAGCAAGTACACAAGTCCACCGCCGATTGCACAAGCGTCACATAGAGCCGAGCGTCCGGGCCGGTGCGTCCGGTTATCGCGTACATAATGGCCAAAAACGCAGGGTAGCCCGGCATGCGCAGATCGACCGGCAGCAGCGCCCCGTCCACGGTCACGGCATAGACATGATGCTGCAGCCAATTCGTGGCAAGTTGTTCGTAGAGCGCCGTGTCCGTCGGAGCAAAGGGAAACTTGAAAACAAAGAACAGCCGCAGGCAGAGGCCTGCTGCCAATGCGGCGACGGTATGCGAGAAAATTCGCTTCATGAACGCAACGCATCTTACAATAGAGCAGACGGAAACGTGCAGACGGTCTAGGCTTGCCCACGGCCCAGTTCCCTGCGATGCCGCCAGGTTACATGCATTGATGTATGGGTTGTGCTAAGCACTCATGAAAGAACGCGGACCTATCTTTTACGACGCTCAGCGCGCGCGATGGCGCCGCACGCGCCGTGTCATGGAAATCACGGGAGCGCTCCTGACGCTCCTGCTCGTCTATTTTTTTGTCACCATTGTCGTTAGCGTCGAGCTTCCGGCTGGACTGTTGCCGGAAATCAAGCCTGCTTTTCACGCTCTGAAAACGGCTGCGAAGAAAAAACCCGTGGCGGGGCGCGAAGGCCGCCGACGCCGCGTAGCCAACATCGGCAAAGTTCCGGAAAGCTACGACCCGCTTCGCGCAGCGTTCTACGTTAGTTGGGACGCCAATAGCCTGGCTTCTTTCAAAAAACACTATAAAGATCTCGACCTGCTTATTCCCGAGCAGTTGCATGCCGTAACGCCGGACGGCGTCATTACCATCGTGGACTACACGCACAACCAGACGCGTCCCGTGAAAGCGACGCCTGCGGAATCCATCTCCCTGTTAAAAGGAGACGAGCTGCACGAGTGGATGCAATCGATGAAGGCTGTCAATCCCTCCTTCGAATTGCCCATGATGGGCATGCTCGATAACTATGACGGCTATACCTGGCACATCGACGAAATGGCCGCCCTGCTTGCAAATCCAGCGGCCCGGCGTTTGCTGGTTCAAAATGTCACCGATTATGCTGTTCTGGCGCACCAGTCCGGCATCGTGGTGGACTTTGAGGAAGTGCCCGAAGCGAGCCAGGTTCACTTCAAACAGTTTGCCGCCGAACTCGCAGCCTCGCTCCACGCCGCCAGCCTAAAGTTAATGATCGCTCTCCCCGCGCGCGACGACGATTACGATTACGAATATTTCGGCAAACAGTGCGACGCCATCATCCTCATGAATTACGATCAGCACTGGCTGACGTCGCCGCCCGGCCCTATCGCCGCTCAAGATTGGTTTGTCGAAAATCTCCGCCAGATTCTGGAGGTTGTGCCGGCGCAAAAAATTGTCGTGGGCATTGCCAACTACGCTTACGACTGGGGCGAAACAGCAAAGAAGGGGACCTGGTCCGGCGCGGAGTTCAGCATTCAGGAAGCCCTCTTGCACGCCTACGAATCGGAAACGGACGTCGACTTCGACGAGGCATCGCTAAACCCGCACTACTCCTACTCCGATGAGCAGAATCATGTTCACAGAGTTTGGATGCTCGATGCCGTTACCGCTTACAACCAGCTTCGCGCGAGCGAGCGTTTGGGTGTTCAGGGCACAGCTCTCTGGCGGCTTGGCTCTTCGGACACCTCCATCTGGCCGATCTGGGACGCCACTCGCCCCGATGACGCAGCTCGTCAAAAAATCAAAGATATTCCGCCAGGGCCCGACTTGACGCTCGAAGGCAACGGCGACATTTGGCATTTTGCCGATGTTCCCAAAGCCGGCCGCCGCAGTTTTCTCTACGACGCGGACAGCGATCTCTTCACCGACGAAACTTACGAGGAATATCCCCTCTCCTATGATATCGATCAAATCGGCGGCACCACGGCAAAGAAAGTCGTCCTCTCTTTCGACGATGGTCCCGATCCCCGCTGGACTCCTGAAATTCTAGACGTCCTCAAGGAGAAAAAGGCACCCGCTGTTTTCTTCGTGGTCGGCGTGGCTGCCGATGAGCACCCCGATATTCTCAAGCGTGCGTTCGCGGAAGGCCATGAAATCGGCAATCACACCTTCACTCACCCGCAGTTTGATCAAATCACCAAGACGGAACTCAGGTGGCAGCTCAATCTGACCCAGCGCCTCATCGAGAGCACGCTTGGCGCAAAGACCATTCTCTTCCGCCCGCCATACGGCATCGATCACCAGCCTGAGTACGCCGAGGAAGTCGCCCTGCTTCCTGTCGCGCAGGATATGGGCTACCTGATTGTGGGCCAGCGAATCGATCCGGACGATTGGAGTGAGCCTGACGGAAAGAATCAGATGCCCGCGGCCGACATCGTGCAAAACGTTTTGCGCCAGGTGGACAAGGGCAACATCATCCTGTTGCATGACGGTGGCGGAGAGCGTGCCCAAACCGTGGCTGCGCTTCCGCAGATCATCGATGCACTTCGCGCCCGCGGCTATCAGTTCGTCTCTATCGGAGACTTGATCGGAAAAACGCGGGCGGAAGTGATGCTGCCGCTCTCGACGCAAGAACGTCTCGAAGCGCGCGCGGACGGTTTCATCTTCGCTATCTTCCAGTGGTTCCGGTTCGGCATCGCAACGATCTTCATCGTCGGCATCGTTCTGGTTAGCGCCCGCGCGGTCGTTATTGGGATTCTGGCGTTGATTGAGAAGCTTCGCCCTGACCACGCCGTGATGCCCGTCCCGGAACCCGCCGTCACCGTGCTGATTCCCGCGCACAACGAAGAAACTGTCGTGGTCCAGACAGTGACGTCCGTACTCGCTTCTGATGTGAAATCTCTCCGAGTCATCGTCGTCAACGATGGCTCGACCGACGAAACAGGACCGCTGCTCGATGCCTCTTTTGGAAATGATCCTCGTGTGCGCATCATCCATCAAGTGAATCGCGGCAAGGCTGCAGCCCTGCACCGCGCGCTGGGCGAGGCCGGCACCGAAATCGTCGTCACCATCGACGCCGACACGGAAATCGAGCCGGACGCCATCAGCAAACTGCTGCGCCATTTTTCCGACCCGACCGTCGGCGCCGTTGCAGGCAACGTCAAAGTCGGCAATCGCTCGAGATGGCTCACGCGCTGGCAGGCGCTCGAGTACATCACCAGCCAAAATATGGAAAAACGGGCCTTCGATCTTCTGAATTGCATCACGGTTGTCCCGGGTGCGCTGGGCGCATGGCGAAAACAGGCCATTGAAGCGGCGGGTGGCATCACCGCGGATACCGTTGCGGAAGACGCGGACCTCACCATCGGGATTCGGCGCCTCGGCTGGCGTATCAGTTACGATGAAGAAGCCATCGCCTGGACCGAAGCGCCGGAGACGGCCGGCGCTCTGATTCGCCAACGATTTCGCTGGACCTTCGGCACGCTGCAATCTTTTTGGAAGCACAGCGACACACTCTTCCGGCCAAAGCACGGAACTCTCGGCTGGATCGCGCTGCCGAATATTTTCGTCTTTCAACTTGTGCTTCCGCTGATCTCCCCGGTCATCGACTTGATGTTCTTCGGCTCTTTGCTCCTCTGGGGCCTGGCGCAATTCCGTATAACAAAGCTCCCTCAGCTTTGGACGACTGCCGACGTCGAAAAATCCGTTATCTTCTTCCTAGGTTTCTTGCTGATCGATGTGCTCACTTGCGCTCTCGCGTTTGCCCTGGAAAAAAATGAAGATTGGACTTTGCTTGTTCCTGTCCTTCTCCAGCGTTTTTACTATCGCCAGTTGATGTACGTCGTCCTGTTCCGCTCGGTGAAAGAAGCCGTAAGCGGCCGCCCGGTGGGCTGGCGCGGCGTGGAACCCGAAGCCCCTCCATCACGCTCGATCGCTCCTGCTCTACGCGGGTAGACCCGTTCGCGCACCACGCCGTCCCCGGCAACTCGTCGTCGTTAATTGCCAATTTACAGTCACGGACGTGTTGTAGACTTTCTTTCCGTGAACCTGGGAGAAAAACCGCCCACCGGCTGCCCGCTGAACGAGCGAGCGGATCGCCATCTTCAAAGCGCACGCGCCGGCCAATGGATGAGTGGGCAAGCTCCTCCCGATCGTGAAACGAGAAGCGAGTTCTCAAGACGGGCCGCCTGACCATGAGTGTTGAGCCGCGCTTTGCTGTCTATCCGAGCTTGCGAGATCAGTTGGTCCTCATCACCGGAGGAGCAACGGGAATTGGTGCTTCTCTTGTGGAGCATTTCGCTTTGCAGGGCTCTCAAGTCGCCTTCCTCGATATCGATCATAAGAGCGCGGAACAATTGGTGGCCGGCCTTTCATCGAGGTGCACCCACGCTCCTGCTTTTTTGCCTTGCGATTTGACGGATATTTCTAAGCTGCGCGAAGCCATCGCCGGGATTGAGGCACGTCACGGAACGATCCGAGTGCTTGTGAACAACGCAGGCAATGACGCTCGCCATTCCATCGATGAGGTTACCGCGGAATCCTGGGATCGTTCGATGGCAGTGAATCTCAGGCACCAATTCTTCGCAAGTCAGACGGTCATTCCGTCGATGAAGAAAGCGGGGCGAGGATCCATCATCAACATGAGCTCCATCAGCTGGGTCATTCCATCCACAGGATTGCCGGTCTACGTCACGGCGAAAGCTGCGATTGTGGGGCTCACGCGAACACTGGCTCATGAACTCGGGGCGCATAACATTCGTGTCAACTGCGTGCTTCCCGGCGCCATTCTGACGGAACGCCAGAAGCAACTATGGTTCACGGATGAATATCGCGCGGAGATCCTGCGCAACCAGGCCCTGAAGAAAATGCTTCTGCCAGAAGAGGTCGCCCGCCTCGTGCTCTTCCTGGCTTCCGATGACAGCAGTGCGATCACAAGTCAAAGCTACGTGGTCGATGGCGGTTGGGTCTAAGGTCTGGACATCACGTCAGAATTTTCCGCAATCCTTTTGGAGAAAGAGCTACGGGAAAGAACTGAATCGCTTACCGCCCGCTACGCCGTATTTCGTAGTAGTTGAGCGTCCGCGTGACGTTTTTCAAACTCCGATGATTTCGCCGGAGTCGTCCACGTCGATCGATACGGCCCGCGAGACCTTGGGAAGGCCGGGCATCAGCATGATGCTGCCGCAAAGGACCACGATAAATCGTGCTCCAGCCGATAGGGACGCATCCGTCACGCGCAAAGTCCATCCTGTCGGCGCACCCAGCACTTTCGGATCGTCCGTGAAGGAATATTGCGTTTTTGCAATGCACACCGGGAGCTTCGCGTAACCCCACTCCGAGAACTGCTGAAGCTTAGCCGTGGCTTGATCGCTGAAGCTGACGTCGCTCGCCCCGTAGATTTTTCGCGCGACCTTCTGAATCTTTTCTACAATCGGTTCGTCGAGTCCATAAGCCGGCTGCACCACTGGCGCGGGATTCTTGGTGGTCAGCGCAACTACGCTTTCCGCGAGTTCCTTTGCTCCGGGACCGCCCTTCGTGAACGCTTCGGAAAGCGCCGCCGGTGTTCCATGTTCGGCACAATACGCTTTCAGCCGGTTCAATTCCGCTTCCGTGTCCTTCGGAAACCGGTTGATAGCCGCAATTGTTGGAACTCCAAAATTTTTCAAGTTATCGATGTGTCTCCCCAGGTTCGGCAGCCCGCGCTCTAGGTCGCCTTCGCCTTGATTTCGGATGCTCTGCACGGTGGTTACAAGTACCGCCGCCGCTGGCGTTATGCCGGACTGTCGCATCACGATATCGAAGTACTTTTCGCCCCCTAGATCGGCCGCAAAGCCCGCTTCGTTCACAACGTAGTCCGCGAGCCGCAACCCCATCTCCTGAGAGATGACGCTGCTTGTTCCGTGCGCGATATTGCCAAAAGGCCCGGCGTGAACAAATGCGGGAGTACCATCGGTGGTCTGGACAAGATTCGGAAGAATGGCGTCCGCAAGCAGCGCCATCATTCCGCCGGTCGCCTGCAGGTCCCGCGCAAGCACCGGCTTCCCCTCGTGCGTCGCGCCGACCACGATGGCATCCAGCCGCTGCCGCAGCTCTTTCAGGTTCTTCGCCAAAGCAACAATCGCCATGATTTCCGAGGCGGCGGTAATTACGAACCCGGTTCTGCGCCCGCCGCCTTCCTTCTTGCTGTCCAGTGAAATCGCGATCCGCCGTAGGGCGCGATCGTTCATGTCCATCGTGCGCGGCCAGGTAATTCGCTCGGGGTCGAGCTTCAAATCGTTACCATGGAAGAGATGAGCATCGACGAGCGCCGCCAGCAAATTGTGTGCGGAAGAGATGGCGTGAAAATCTCCGTGAAAATGCAGATTGATCTTCGCGCTCGGCTCAATCTGGGAGAGGCCGCCGCCGGCCGCGCCGCCTTTCATGCCAAACACTGGCCCCAGCGAAGGCTCGCGCGAGGTGATGACCACTTTCTTGCCGAGCAGCGCCAGCCCCTGCGTCAGCCCGATGGCGGTAACCGTCTTGCCTTCACCGGAGACAGTCGGAGATGTCGCCGTGACGAGAATCAATTTCCCACGTCGCGCAAATGCAGGATCGGCAAGGAGCTCCAGGCGGACCTTCGCGCCGTAAGGTCCAATTTGTTCGTAATATTTTTCTGGAATGCCCAATTTGCGTGCGACGTCCTGGATCGGAAGAAGAGTTTTTGTCATGCTCTCATGGCATTGTGATCAGGGATTTTAATTCCGAACCACAGAGTACCACACCGGTCTTCGCCGCCGGTTATCACGGCTGCAAGGAAGAACGCAGACCAACTCTTGACGCCTCGATGGACGCGGAAACGAATGGTTACTCGATATTTCGTAGATTTTCAATCAATACGCTCTTGTTGTACGATATCCGTCTGCTGTAGGAGGACCCCATGGCCATCACCTTCGTATTGAACGGAAAGTCCCAGACACTTACCGACGTCAGCCCGGATATGCCCTTGCTCTGGGTGCTGCGCGACGTGTTGAACATGACGGGAACGAAATTCGGGTGCGGAATGGCGCTGTGCGGCGCCTGCACCGTGCACATCAACGGCGAAGCCACGCGCTCTTGTATAACGCCCATCTCCAGCGTCAGTGGTAAAAAAATCACCACGATCGAGGGCCTGTCCGCCGATGGCACCCACCCTGTGCAGATCGCCTGGATCGAGGAAGACGTTCCCCAGTGCGGCTACTGCCAGTCCGGCCAAATCATGTCCGCTGTAGCCCTGCTTGCAAAAAAGCCAAAGCCCACCGATGCCGATATCGATGACTTTATGAGCGGCAACATCTGCCGTTGTGGCACCTACCAGCGCATCCGCAAAGCCATCCATCGCGCCGCAGGCGTACCCGCCGATAAAGCTTAAGCCTTGTATTTAACCATTCGGCTAAATACAAACGCCTCCCTGAACTCCTGTATTTAACCACCAGGTTAAATACGGGCCTTCTCGCCCTCCCGCGCAGCCCGCTGCGTGACAAAGCGTGACAAAAGGTTACGGGTCGTGAGAGATTCGATTGCACCTGCCGATGACTCTTCTATTCCATCCGCATATCGCGAACTTCTTTGGAATCATCACGTTAGGGATATGGCTACATCTTTTCTTTGGACGGGGGTGGTTCTGGCGGGTCGGGAAGCTGGATGCCGACGGCGCCGCGGGAGATGCGCTGAGCGAATGGCCGAGCGTGGTTGCCGTGGTTCCGGCGCGCAATGAGGCCGAAACGATAGGGACGGTCGTCACGAGCCTGGCGCGGCAAGACTATCCCGGCCCATATTCCGTGGTGGTAGTCGACGATCATAGCGAGGATGCAACCGCTGTCATTGCTGGGCAGGTCGCGTCCGAAAATGCCGCGGGGGAGCGAGTCAAGATTGTGAGCTCCTCGGCGCTGCCTGCAGGTTGGACGGGAAAATTGTGGGCGCTGAATGAAGGAGTCTCCAACGGGAGTGTTACGGACTCGGGGACATCGGGCGCCGGGCTGCAGCCCGCAACCTCAGCAGTACCTTCCTATTATTGGTTTACGGACGCGGACGTGACGCATGCGCCCGACACGCTGCGGCGGCTTGTGGAGCGAGCAGAGCGAGAGAGATTGGACCTGGCGTCGCTGATGGTGCTGCTGCAGGCAAAAACATTGCCAGAGCGCGCGCTCATTCCGGCGTTTCTTTATTTTTTTCTGATGCTTTATCCGCCACAGTGGATTGCGGACGAAGAGCTGCGGACAGCAGGAGCAGCGGGCGGGTGCATCTTGTTGAAGCGTGACGCGCTTTTGCGCATCGGGGGATTAGCAGCGATCCGAGGCGAGGTGATTGACGATTGCGCGCTAGCGAAGGCGGTTAAGGAAAGCGGCGGCAAAGTGTGGATGGGGCTTACGCGGAAGAGCGAGAGCTTGCGGGCATATAAATCGTTTGGAGAGATTCGAGATTTAATTGCTCGGACGGCGTTTACGCAACTGCGTTACTCAGCGCTGATTCTGGCTGGGACGCTCGCGGGGATGTTTCTAACATATGCTGCACCCGTGATTCTGCTGTTTGCGCAGGATTCGACGGCTCGAACGCTTGGTTTTGTGGCTTTGCTTTTGATGACTCTTTCGTTCCTCCCCACGGTGCGTTTTTACCGGCTGTCGCCGGTTTGGGCGCCTCTTCTGCCGTTGACCGCGGTGTTTTATACGTATGCGACGTGGCTATCGGCCATCCGCTATTGGATGGGTAAGGGCGGCTTGTGGAAGGGACGAGCCCAGGCGCGCCGCGGAATTTAGCTTGCACCGCACCGCTTTCGAGCATCTTCAAAGGAAGGTGAGGATGCAAGTTGAGGCAAGTGGCGGGGAGAAACAAAAGCCTTAAGTCAGCAAGCTGGGGCACAGCATGCTGTACCCCTACAAAGGACTGGGCTCGATTGGGCCTAAGGTTGAGCTAGAAATTTAGCGAGCGGCTGCCAGTAGTTGCCGTTCCAGCCTTCGAGCAGGTGGTCGGCGTCGCCTTTGGGAAAACCGGTGTGGTCGAAGACCACCTTGGTGTCGGAACCTTGCTCTACCAAGACGAACTTTGCGAGTGACCAGGCACCCGCAGGCCAGTAAGCCACTCGCCAGGCTTGGACGATGCGTTCGTTAGGAACGAGTTCGAGATTCCGCCCGATGATAAATCCGTTGAAGAATTTGAATGGGCCGCCCGGTTCGGCAGTGATCTCCGCTGGTATGTTGCCTTTCGCCATGCCGGACTGCACGGCGGCGCTGAGCAGCGTGACTTTCTGGAATTGCTTGGCGTCGGTGAGGGCTTCATAAACGCGTTTGCGGCTGGCTTTGAAGACGGGCTCCTGATGAATGGCTTCCTCGCCGTGAGAAATTTCTTGGGTGGCTTGCGCAAAAGTCTCCGCCGAGGCGAAGCCTAAACTACCGAGTGCGAAAGTCGCGCCGGCGATCAGCTGGCGGCGGGTCGGATTTTGTGTCGGCAAGCTCAAGATTTTTGCCGTGCTCATGACTTCCCTCCGAGTGCTGCGGGATCTTATGCGATTTGAACCGCGAGGGCATGGAACCACGCGCCTAGAATATGTTCAAGATAATATTTCGGTGGAGAGGAGAAAGCTGTTTGGGGGATACTCCGGCGGAGCAAAAATAAGAAGGAGCTATGCCTTTTCCGGCGGGACACCGCAACGAGGTTAGGGAGCAGATAATGCGGAGAGCGGCGGCTCTCGCTCCATGGATGAGCCAAACTCGCCGTTGGTGCTGACAGCGTTGGAATTCCGCAGTATCCTTTCGGCATGAAATTGCAAAGGAATAGAGCCATTCTGAGTTGCGGGGTGTTTCCTGCTCTGCTTACCGTTGCCTTGTTTCTTTCAGGCGAGCTTTTCGCCCAGCAAGCGCCCGCTGCACCAAGTGCGTCTGCAAGCCCACGTACATCGCCAAGCGATGAGCTGCGTGTTTCGGCTTATACCAAACAAGAAGAGCTAAAGCTAAAAGTAGCGGACTTGAAGGCGATGCCGCGCACCACGGTCTCGGTTCACAACGAGCATTCGAACGCTGACGAGACTTATGCAGGAGTGCGGTTGGCAGATTTGCTTGTGAAAATGGGCGCGCCTTTGGGGCACGATTTGCGCGGCGCAGCATTGAGTGGCTATATCGTTGCAACGGGCTCCGACGGCTACGTAGCCGTAATCGCTCTCGCCGAAGTAGATCCCACTTTTCATTCCGGAGAAGTCATCGTCGCGGACACCATGAACGGCGCGCCTCTAGATGCCAAGTCCGGGCCCTTCAAGCTGGTGGTTACGGAAGACAAACGGCCGGCGCGCTGGGTGCGAAATTTGGTTAGCATTGAATTAAAATCCGCAAAGTAGCGAGTGCGGATGATCCCCATTGTCCCGCGTCTCGTAGCGGCACGGCACGCCGTGCCCTGTGGCTGGCGGCATAAAGCGCGCGTTGCCTGCGGGAGTGACCGAGCGTATATTGGCGTGCGACCTTGCGATTTAAACTGAACGTGTTTGGCAATATTTAGTGACATTCGTATTCGCAGGCATTGAGGGAGGAACCGTGGGGAAATTGTGTGTGTGTTTGATTTGTTTCTTGCTGCTGGCGGCGGTGCCGATGACGGCGCAGGCTCCGGGCCTCTCGGAGATGTACACGCTGATTCGCGCGGAAGAGACGAACAACTCGAAAATTATGTGGATCATCCATGAGATCGCGGACGTGCATGGACCGCGAGTGACGGGGACGCCGAATCTCAAAGCGGCGGACGATTGGGCTATTGCGACGATGTCTTCATGGGGATTGGCGAACACGCATTTGGAGCCGTGGACGTTTCAACCTCCAAGCGCGGCGACGCCGGTGCCGGGCTGGGAAAATATGGAGCTTTCGGCGGATGCGGTCACGCCGTTCCACGGACAGCTGATGGTGATGCCGCTGGCGTGGACGCCGAGCACGAAGGGTATGGTGACGGCGCAGGTCGTGATGCTTCAGCCACCGGGGTTGGCGCCGCCGACGGGCGCTGGATTTAACTTTTTCGGCGGCGCGCCCCCGCCACCTGAGCTGAAATGGGCTGCGCCACCGATGCCGGCAGCAGCAAAGCCAGCGGAGCCGAAGCAGCCGACGCAGGCGGAGCTTGATACCTATTTGAACGCGATGAAGGACAAAGTTCACGGGGCCATCGTGTTTGTGGGAAAACACGTGGAAGTGCCGGAGGAGATGAATCCGGCGCCGATGCGGCGGCCCGAAGACGAATGGAAATCGCGATTCGATGCGAAGAACCCGCGGCCTTTCCGGTTTCCCGAGCAGCCGAAATTGCCGGAAGGCCAGTTGACGCGGCAGGAAGTTTCGCGGCAGGTGGACCAATTTCTTGTGGATAACGGGGCGCTGGTGCGGATCAACGACGCCGGTCGCGCGCACGGTGTCATCATCGCGCAGCAGAACGGGACTTACGACTGGACGAGGGCCGTGCCCACGCTAGTGATGCGCAACGAGGATTACGGGCGCATATCGCGGATCATTGGCGACGGGGTTGCCGTGACGCTGCGCGTCAACATTCAGAACAAGGAGTATCCGGAAGGGACGACGGCGTTTAATGCCATTGGAGAAATTCCAGGAACGGACAAGAAGGATGAGATCGTGATGCTCGGCGGGCATTACGATTCGTGGCATGACGCTACGGGAGCGACGGACAACGGGATTGGTTCCTCGATGATGCTCGAGGCAGTGCGGATTTTGGCGGCGTTGCATGTGAAGCCGCGCCGAACGATCCGCGTCGCGCTTTGGAGCGGAGAAGAAGAAGGGTTGCTCGGATCGCTCGCGTATGTGCAGCAGCACTTTGGGAGCTTTGAGAGCCAGAAGCCGGAGTACGCGAAATTGGATGCGTATTTCAACATCGATTCCGGGACGGGGAAGCCGCGAGGCGCGGGGGTATTTGGGCCGGCTGGCGCGGCGGATATGGTTCGCGAAGCGATGATGCCGTTTGAAGATTGGGGATTCACGGGTGCGCTTGCTTCCGATAGCCGGAGGACGGGCGGAACGGACAGCACTTCGTTTAACAATGCGGGCTTGCCGGGGATTGGCTTGGCACAGGACCCGTTTGATTATGGCTCGTTTACGCATCATACGAATCTGGATACGTATGAGCGCATTTACGAAGAGGACGTGAGAGAAGGAGCGGTGGAGATTGCTTCGGCGGTGTACGCGCTGGCGATGGCCGACGAGATGGTCCCGCGATTCAAGGACTCTGAGATGCCGAAACCCGCGCCGGAGCCCGGGCCGGGGTCGCTGGCCACTCCAGTCCGTCACGTTCCGGCAAACTAGAGCGAAGAAACACGATCCGAAAGACGAAGGCGCGCGATGCGGATGCAGTTGTCGCGCGCTTTTTCGTCTGTTCGGTGCGAGATGGCGATGCGTTGCGACCGCTTTACCGCGACGCCGCTGCTATTCCGTGACGCTGAAGGTCGAGCGAAACGTGGTGGTGGAATCGGGACCCACCCAAACGTCGAAAGTCGAGGGCTCTTCGACCCAAGCTTTTTTCGCGGTACTCCAATACGACAGTTCGTCTCGCCCAAGTGAAAATTGAAGCGTCTTTTTTTCGTGCGGCGCGAGGGTCACGCGCTGGAAACCCTTGAGTTCGCGGACAGGTCGCGAAGTGCTGCCGTAACGCTGATGGATGTACAGCTCGGCGACTTCGTCGGCGGTGAATGAGCCGGTGTTTTCGACGTCGACGAGAATGTCGAGCGTCTCGCCGGGCTTGAGGCTGGCTTTGCTGAGCCGCATGTCATTGAAGCTGAAAGTGGAGTAGCTGAGGCCGTAGCCGAAAGGATAGAGCGGCGTGCTCTCCTCATCCCAATAGCGTCTGGCTTGATTTTCCGGAGCCTGCGTGGTGTTGTGCGCGTAATAGATAGGAATTTGGCCGGAATCGCGTGGCCAGGTGAAAGGAAGTTTGCCGCCGGGCACGGCATCGCCGAAAAGAAGATTCGCGACGGCATTGCCACCCTGCGTGCCGGGATACCAAACATCCAGAATGGCGGGAATGTGAGCGGAGGCCCATCTAATGTCGAGCGGGCGTCCGTTGAGAAGAACGAGCACAACGGGCTTGCCCGTCGCAGCGACGGCTTCGAGGAGCCGCTCTTCGTCGCCAGGAAGATCGAGCGATTCGCGCGAAGCGGCTTCGCCGCTCATCTTTTGCTGTTCGCCGAGGACGAGCAGAGCGACATCGCTGGAGCTCGCGAGTTGGATGGCTTTGGAAAATTCGTCTTTGGATTGAGCTTCCGTCCATGGCACCTCCGGCGGGATGCGCATGATTTCGTCGAAGAAAGACGGAAACTTGCGCTGGATATGGACGCCCTGAGCGTAATTAACTTCGGCGCGCGAGCCGAGGGCGTTTTTAACTCCGGCGAGAATAGTGACCGTTTCTGGTAGTTCGAATTGGAAAGCCCATGAGCCAAGCGTGTCTACTTGCGAATCGGCCAGGGGGCCGATGACGGCGATCTTTTTGTAGCCATCTTTCTTAAGTGGGAGGAGGCTGCCTTCATTGCGAAGTAGAACGGCGGTGCGCTCGGCAACCTGGCGAGAGGCGACGCGATGCTCAGGCGTCGCGAGGACTTGTTTCGAGCGAGCTTCGTCGACGTAAGGGTGTTCGAAAAGACCGAGCCGGATTTTCATTTCGAGGATCGGGCGGACGGCGTCGTCGATTTGTTGCGCCGTGATTTGATTTTTCTCAAGCGCGGCGGCAAGGCCTTTCGAATAGGCCGTGAAACCAAGTGCCATCTCCATGTTGACACCCGCGTTGAAGGCGTACAGCGCGGCTTCCGAGACGTCTTTCGCATAACCGTGGTTCTGCAAGCTTTTGACGGAGTTGGCGTCGCTGACGACGAACCCCGTAAATTTCCAATCGTCGCGAAGAACGTCACGGAGCAGCCAGCGATTCCCGGTGGCGGGAACGTCGTTCAAATCAAGATACGCGCTCATAGCCGAGCCGATGCCCGCCTTGACCGCGGCGTGAAAAGGTTTGAGGTAAACATTTTGCAAAAGAGTTTCGGGAATGTACGCTTCGTCGTAATCGCGACCGCCGACGGCGGCGCCGTAGCCAGCGAAATGTTTCATGCAGGCGAGGATGTGATCGGGCGCGCCGATGTAGTCACCTTGAAATCCGCGGACTTGCGCGGCGGCCATCGCCGAGCCGAGATAGGGGTCTTCGCCGGCGCCTTCGACCATGCGGCCCCAGCGTGGATCGCGCGCGATGTCGAGCATCGGCGCGAAAGCCCAGTCGATGCCGACGGAGCGAGCTTCCTTCGCGGCGATCGTTTGCGCTTTTATTGCGGCGGACGGATCCCAAGAGGCCGCCATTGCTATGGGAACAGGGAAAATCGTGCGGAAGCCGTGAATGACGTCGAAGCCGAAGATGAGAGGAATGTGCAGCCGGGATTTTTCAACGGCGAGATGCTGGAAGTGATTGATCAGCGCGGGATCGGTGACGAAAAGCAGCGATCCGAGCTGGCCTTTGGAAACGGCTTCGTCAAACGTAGCGGGAGGGCCGAAGGCAAAAAGCTGATTCATCTGGCCGAGCTTTTCTTCAATCGTCATTTGCTTGAGCAGATCCTCGACGCGCTGGCGCACGGCCGCGTCGTCGGGAGGAGTGCCAGAGGATGCTTGAGAGAATGCGCGGGGCGCGACAGCGAGTGCCAGCGCGAATAGCAAGATTTTGTGTGTGAGATTTCTACCGCAGATGCGAGCGATAATCGTGCGCAAGGGTGACCTCCGGAATGGACAGGCAATGCTAACGAAATTCCGACCGGCGAGTGTACCAGATAAATCCATTAATTACTGGGTCCGCCGAGTGTGTGGTCAAAGGAGGGGGAATTTGGTATTCTGCGTAAAGGTGAGGTACAGGGCTGTATCCTGCGGTTAGGGAGCGGCACCGGAGGCCACCATGAGTGTTGTTCCGAATGCGGGCATTGGCAAGATCACCGTGCCCGATCTGCTGCAGCGGAAATCTTCCGGTGCGGCTTCCTCATTTAATTCCCGTTCGCAGAAAATTACATGTTTGACGGCGTACGATTATCCGACGGCGCGTCTTTTGGACGAGGCGGGCGTGGATGTTCTGCTCGTGGGGGATTCGGTCGGGATGGTGGTGCTGGGGTATGACAGCACGCTGCCGGTTTCGATCGAAGAGATGCTGCATCATACGCGGGCCGTGCGTCGCGGGACGCGGCGGGCGCTCGTGGTCGCGGACATGCCTTATGGCAGCTATCACAGCGACATCGCGGAGTCGGTACGGAATGCGATGCGCTTCGTGAAAGACGCGGGCGCGGAAGCGGTGAAAGTAGAAGGCGGCGAGCGGCGGCTGGAATTGATTGTGCGGCTGACGGAAGCGGAAATTCCAGTGATGGGGCATGTTGGTTTGACGCCGCAATCCGTGAATGCATTGGGCGGATTCCGCGTGCAGGGCAAGACGGCGGATGCGGCGGAGCAGTTAATACGCGACGCGCGTGCGGTGGAAGCGGCAGGGGCGTTTGCGGTGGTGCTCGAGGCGGTGCCGCGAGAACTTGCGACACAGATCACGCGCGAGCTGCGCATTCCGACGATTGGGATCGGAGCAGGGCCGGATTGCGACGGGCAGATTCTGGTGATCCACGATTTGCTGGGATTGACGTTTGGAAAGACGCCGAAATTTGCGCGGCAGTATGCGAATGTCGGGCAGCTGATTGCGAAAGCGGCGCGGGAATATTGCGAGGATGTGCGCGGTGGGACGTTCCCGTCGGATGGGGAGTCTTATCACGCGGCGCAGACAGCAAAGGAAGAGAAGGAAGCGCCGGTCAATAGTGATGGCGATTGGTGAGAAAAGACGACGTAACGAAGAAAAGAAGTAAGGATGTAAAGACGGAATCGAAAAGCGAAATTCGAAAAACGAAATTAGGAATGCGAAAAGCAGATTCCTCGCTTCGCTCGGAATGACAATCCACGGGGCGGTGCGCTCGGAATGACAATTACGCTTACACTTTTGCACCTGGAGTTTTCTTGCGGAGGTTGAGATGACGCCGGAAGAGATGCGCGCGCTTTATGATTACAATGCATGGGCGAATCATCGGTCGCTCGATGCGGCGGCGAGTTTGACGAACGAACAGTTCACGAAGCCGATGGGTTCGAGCTTTGGGTCGGTTCGCGACACGCTGGCACATATCTGCGGAGCGGAATGGATTTGGCTGGAGCGGTTTCAGGGGCGCTCGCCTGCGTCGTTGCCCGATGTGCTGGAGTGCGCGGAGGTCGCAAGTCTTCGCGCGAAGTGGGCGGAGCAAGAAGCGCGGCTACTGACATTCGTCGGGAAGCTGACGCAGGAAGATTTGCATCGCGTGATGGAATACAAGACCTTAAAATTTGGCATCTACAAGAATCCTCTTTGGCAATCGATGCAACATGTGGTGAATCATGGGACGTACCATCGCGGGCAGGTTACGACGTTGCTGCGGCAGCTTGGGGCGCAGCCGATCTTGACGGACTTGATGCATTATTATCGGGAACGCGCGACGGCTGCTAGCGCTTGAAAAACGTTCAAGAGTTCAAGGTTCACAAGTTAAAGCACGGGACGACAAATAGCATTAGCAGCACTCTGAGAATGCACAGACTGAAATCTGTGCTACTGACCGCGTGGAAATAATCCGCACCATTTCATGGATGAAGGAGTATGCGCGTGGGGCGCGCGCTGAAGGCCGCGTGGTCGGCCTGGTGCCCACGATGGGTGCGCTGCATGAAGGGCACACGGCGCTCGTCGCACGCGCACGGAAAGAATGTTCGCGGGTGATTGCGTCTGTCTTCGTGAATCCGAAACAGTTCGGACCCAAGGAAGACTACAAAAAATATCCGCGCGACCTGGAGAAGGACGCGGAGAAACTAGCGGGGGTCGGTGTTGATGCATTGTTTGCACCGGAAGCAGCCGATGTCTATCCCGACGGATTTCGGACGTACGTGAACGTCGAGGGCATCAGCGAAAGGCTGGAGGGGCGTTCCCGGCCGGGACATTTTCGCGGCGTTTCGACCGTGGTGCTGAAACTGTTTGAGATCGTGCAGCCACATTTCGCGTACTTTGGGAGAAAAGATGCGCAGCAGGTGCGCATCATCAGCGAAATGGCGCGCGATCTGAATCTGGATGCGGAGATCGTGGTTTGCCCGATAGTGCGAGAAGCGGACGGGCTGGCTCTTTCTTCGCGGAACGCGTATTTGAGTGATGCGGAACGCAAAGCAGCGACGGTTCTACACCGGGCGCTCGTGGCGGCGCGAAACGAGTTATCGGCCGGCGTGCGCGACGCGATGCAACTGCAAACTGCGATGCGACGGATCATTGAGGCCGAACCACTGGCGATGGTGGATTATGCGGAGATTGTCAGCGCGGACACGTTTGAGCCGGTGGTGCAAGTGGCGCGACCGAGTTATGCGCTGCTGGCAGTTTTTATTGGTAAAACCAGATTAATCGACAACCTTTTGATCGAGCCGGCTGCGGCAGGATCAGACGAATTTACGTTTCAGCTGTAGCTAAACTTTGGCTCTTCGGACCACCTCCCAATAAAGAAGCACTCCTGCCTCCGCGTCACGCGCGTTGACGCTACTTATTTCTTTGAGGCTGCTGCGAAGGCTTCGGCGGCGTGGCCTTTTACACTGACTTTGTCCCAGATTTTTTCGATTTTGCCATCCGGGCCGATCAGGAAGGTGCTGCGAACGATGCCGAGAAACGATTTGCCGAGGAATTTTTTCATGCGGCGCGCGCCATAGGCTTCGATGGTGTCGAATTCCGGATCGCTGAGGAGCGGGAAGTTCAGTTTTTGTTTTTGCTTGAAACCAGCCAGGGCCTTCACCGAATCGGCGCTGACGCCGAGAACAGCGACGTCTTCCTTATCCAGCTTCGAGCGCAGATCGCGGAAATCGCAGGCTTCGACGGTGCAGCCGGGCGTGTTGGCCTTTGGATAGAAATAGAGCAGGACGCGTTTGCCTTTGAAGTCGGCTAGGGAGATGTCCTTGCCTTCGTCGGTTTTGAGGTGGAAGTCAGGGGCCTTGTCGCCAACTTTGAGCATGTGAAAGTCCTCCGTCGTGCGATTGGATAGAGCCTACGCCGCGAGTAAAGTCAAAAGCAAAAGAAAGATGCCGGGCTAAAGCCCGGCGCTACGTTTCGCGCTGAGAGCTGCGGCCTTGCAAAACTTCCGCCAAGTTATCGCTATGACCGCGTTTGGAAAACGTGGCGCGAAGTCAGGAGAGGAGCTTCCGCAATATGTCGTTGACGGCTTGCGGGTTGGCTTGGCCACGGGTGGCGCGCATGACCTGGCCTACAAAAAACTTGAAGACGCCTTCGTTGCCGGATTTGAATTTGGCGACGTTGTCGGGATTTTTTTCGATGACCTCGCGGGCGGCTAGTTCAACGGCGTATTCGTCGACTTGGGAACCAAGACCTTCGGCGGCGACGATTTCGGCGGGAGAGCGGCCAGTGTCGAACATGGTGGCGAAAACTTTTTTGCCGACGGCTGCCGTGATTTTGCCGGAGTCCAGGAGCTTCAGGAGTTCGGCCAGGGCGGCGGGTGCGACGGGGCTGGCGTCGAGTTCCTTTCCGGAATCATTGAGGCGTCGGAGAAGCTCAGTTTGGATCCAGTTGGCGGCGGTCTTGGCGCCCGCGCCGGATTTTACGACGGACTCAAAATAATCGGCGAGTGATTGGCTGGCTGTCAGAACGCCGGCGTCGTAGGGCGATAAGCCGTAGGCGGCGATGAAACGTGCGCGTTTCGCCTCCGGCAATTCGGGCAAGGTGCGGAGGACGTCTTCGCGCCAGGCGGCACTCACGTGAACGGGGAGCAGATCCGGCTCGGGAAAATAGCGGTAGTCGTGGGCTTTTTCTTTCGAGCGCATGGAGACAGTGCAGGAATCGTCCTGGTTCCAGAGGCGCGTCTCTTGAAAAATGCGTCCGCCGGATTCGAGGACGCTGACGTGGCGCTCGACCTCGTACTCCAGAGCTTTTTGTAGAAAGCGGAAAGAGTTTAGGTTTTTCACTTCGACCTTTGTGCCGAATTCCTTCGCGCCGCGGATACGCACGCTGACATTGGCATCGCAGCGTAAGGAGCCTTCCTCCATATTGCAATCACTGATGCCGGTGTAGAGCATGATCTGGCGAAGCGTCGTGAGATAGGCGTAGGCCTCTTCGGGAGCGCGCATGTCCGGCTCGGAGACGATTTCGCTGAGGGGTGTGCCGCAGCGGTTGTAGTCGATGTAGGCCTTGGTGGCGGATTGCGAGAAGCCCTCGTGGAGATTCTTGGCGGCATCTTCTTCGAGATGGAGGCGTGTTATGCCGATGCGTTTTTTTGCCCCCTCATGATCGATTTCGAGCCAGCCGTTGGTGGCCAGGGGCAGTTCGTATTGAGAGATTTGGTAGCCTTTGGGCAGGTCGGGATAGAAATAATTTTTGCGCGCGAAGCGCGAATGTTCGTGCACGGTGCAATTCAAGGCTAACGAGGCGCGCATGGCCAGTTCGACGGCGCGTTTGTTCAGGATCGGCAGAGCGCCGGGCAGGCCGAGGCAGATCGGGCAAACATTTGTGTTGGGCGCATCACCGAAGCGGTTTGCGCAGGCACAGAAAATCTTGGTGTTGGTCAGAAGCTGGACATGGACTTCCAGGCCGATGACGGTCTCGTATTTCGCGAGGACTTCGGGGGCGAGGGCCGCTTCTTCTGAAGATGATTTCACCATGGTGGAGCCCGAATTATAGCATCAGGGCGGACGGGAATGAGGTAGAGGACGTAGAGGAGGTAGAGGAAGTAGAGGACTTGAAAAGACAAGCCGGGGCACAACGCGCGACCTCTGCGAGTCTGTCCTTTAGATATCTACTTCCTATATTTCGTTTGCTTCCCCTGCTTCTGCTTAGCTCGCCTCGCTTCCCATGACCCCGCGTTTTTTGAGAGGCAGGGCCGCAGGGCAAACCGTGCGGCCCCCCCACCCCCGGGGTGTCCGCGAGTTATGAAGTAAACGATTGAGAGCACGGGAGTTGCGGGAGTTCCTGCGTGTGCGCACGAGGCATGAAACGTGCCGACGAGTTTGGGGAATGTTAAGGTCTTCCCCTGGGGTTTTGCGTAAACGCTCATTCTAAAGATAGATAAAGTCATTTGTTTTGACGCAGTTTTGCAAGTGATGATTCTAAAAAGCTTATTGGGAAAGAAGGATGCGTCCAGAAAGCAAAAAACGCCGGCATGGATGCTGGCGTTACGAATTCGAGCGACAATATTACTTCGTGTGTAAGGTACTACAGTACGAACTTTTTGTCAAGGCAAAAAGCGGGGTAAATTTGTTACATCGCCGGCGCGTTTTAAGGTTTCTATCACCAAAGCAGCAGAGAACAGAGGGCGGGCCCTAACAGGGTAAACGAGCCCTGCCCTTACGGGGAATTTCCTGCGGCTGACCTTTGCTTATAGGCTTCGATGGCGTTGCGAGCGGTGATGGTGAGGTTTGGGGGAAGCTCGTCGATAGGAAACCAGCGGACTTCCTGGGTTTTCTCGGGCTCGCAATTGCGCGTGTCGCGGCTCGAAACGCGCGCCAGGAAGGCTGGAGAAACCCAGTGTTGGCCTTCGCCGGGCAAGAGATGATCGGTGACACAGAGGAGAGAGTCGATGGAGATGGCGGTGCCGACTTCTTCGAGGGCTTCGCGGACGGCGCATTGTTCGAGAGTCTCGAGATAATCCAGTTTGCCCCCGACAATGCTCCAGCAGCCAGCCTCGGGAGGGCGGCGGCGGAGCGTGAGGAGGAAGCGGCTGAATTCATCGACCAGGAGGACTCCCACGCCAACTCTTGGGTGATCTGCGCCCGGGGCGGAGCAAGCCCCGCCCCTACAAGGAGTTGGCATCGATTGTTGGCCTCTCTTCGTGGCGCGTCGCGTCCAGCGCGGGCTCGCGGAGAACGGGAAAGAGGCGCTCTGCGAATGCGAAGCCTACGAAGAGGAGGGCGGCGTAGACGGCGTCACCAGCCAGGGTGTTCCAAAAATATGGGATTCCGGCGACGTAGCAGGCGAGCAGGCCTGTGCGGGTGTGCGGATAAGAAAGATCAAACGCCCATACGGCAAAATTCGTAACAAGGAAAAACTGGATGGCGCCGAGAAGAGTGGCCGCCGAGATTCGGGCAACCGTGCGGCGATCGCGCAGCCAAAAACCGATCGCTACGCTGACGAGAAAGCTGGCATAGACGATGGGCATGAGTTTGTAAAGACCAATGAAAATGTCGCCGGCAAAGAGGGCGAGGAGAGGAAAGACAAAAGCGAGACGTCTATCCTTGAGGATCGCGCCGGAAAACAAAGCCATCGCGCCGACGGGAGTGAAGTTCCATGGATGCGGAGCGATGCGCAACGCGGCGGCCAGGACAATTATGGCGAGAGCGAGCAGCGTGCGATAGAGCAGATTTTCTTTCTGAGAGAGTTGCGTATTCATTTTGTTGCTTCCTCCATTGCGGACAGTAAGTCGCAAAAAACAAAACCATCGCGGTTGACGATTTCTCCGGTGCGGACGGGAATGGGAGTTTGAAAAATGGGGCCATCGAAGACGAAGGTGTGGAACTCACCGTTTTCACCGCAGGGATCGGCGTGGGGCGGCAGATCGCCAAAGAAGGATTCGTCGAGTTCACGGCCTGCGAAGCTGGGATCGAGGACTTTGCTGTCCACACAAACGGCGACGGCACGAAATCGATTGCTGTGAAATGCGCGGATGAGCTCGCGGGTGTCACGCTTCCAGATGGGAAAGAGGGCCGTCATGCCAATGCGCGCGAGATTCTTTTCGCGATAGGCGCGAAGATCTTCCAGGAAGATATCGCCAAACGCGACCTTTCGAACGCCGTTTTCGAAGTGGATGCGAAGCGCTTCTTCCATGCGTGCTTCGTACGTGGGATTGATGCACTGCGGTGGGATGCGAACTTCGTGAAGCGGCAAGCCGATGGAGTGGGCCTGCCGCTCGAGAAGTTCGCGCCGTACGCCATGCATGCTGATGCGCTCGTAGCCTTCGGTGATAGTGGTGAGGAGCGCCGCGATGTGAATGTCGCTCCGCTGGAGAAGGGTGTGCAGAGCCATAGCGCTATCTTTGCCGCCGCTCCAGCAGAAGAGAATGGGTTCGGTTGGTTTTGGCAATTCGGGATCGCTCCTATGGTTTAAATCTTGCTGAAATGGGGCGCAGCATGCTGCGCCCCTACAAGGAACGGGCGGAATGGATCAGTTGCGACCGCTGAACGTGTAGCGCACGCCGGCACGCACATCGCGGCCAAGAGCCGGATAGCCCAAGGCATCCTGGTATTGCTTGTTGAAGAGATTAGTCGCGCGCGCGTAGAACGAAACGCCATAGCCAACGTCGTAGTGCGTGGCGATGTTGAACAGCGCGTAGCCGGGATTGCTCGTGAGCCCAAGCCCGAGAAAATCCGAATCCGTACGGACTCCTGTGAAGTAGCCGCCAATCGTCATGCCGAAGCGGCGATAGGCGGCGTTCAAAGTGAGGGAGCCGGAATTCACGGGACGGCGCAAGAGATGGTTTCCCGCAATTTCAGACGGATCCGACGAATTAGGAGATTGGATCACACGGCTGTCGTCGTAGGTGTAATTGCCGGCCAAGTTCAGCCAGCGAGTGAATCGGGTAACGCCGGCGAGGTTGAGACCGCGGGCAAGGGCGAGGTCCGTGTTGAAATAGTAGCCAAAGCTAGTCGGATTACCTGGAAGCGTGACTCCGCAGGAGTTTCCAGCGGGATTGGTTGCGTCCGGCACGCAGAACTCGAAGCTAACGATATTGTAGAAGTAGCTATAAAAATAATCGGCCGAGATGCGGACGCGATCGCCGAGGAGTTTCTGCTCGATTCCCGCCGTCGTAGTTTTGCTGGACTCGGGTTTGAGCGCGGGATTGCCAAAATCGCCGAAGTTGTCGCCAAAGATCTGGTCGAAGCGCGGCTCCTTGATGCCCTGGCCGTAGAAGATGCGAAACAGCGTTTCGCCCCAAAATCCGCTGCCGTAGCGCACAACCAATGATCCGCCGGCGCGTGGAACAACGCGCGTGCCGAAATATGCATTGGCTTCGGCGCGCCCGCCGAAATTGAGAGAAATACGGCGCTGCGGCCGGTAGCGGAAATCCAAGAATCCGCCCTGATTGTTGCGGCGAGCGTGGGGGACATCAATCGAAGAAAGGGAGGCATTTTCGACTTCATACTGGTAGCCGGCGGTGACACCGAAGTTGGAAAGCAAGTAGCTGGTTTGGGCGCTCACGTTCGCGCGGTTGTATTTATAGAGGCTCTCGCCGACATAATCGCAGAATTCAGCGGTGGCGACGGCAGTGGGATTGGTCTGGGGACAGAACGCGTTGGGATCGGTGGCGTAAAAGCTTTGCAGGGGATTGTCGCTGAACTGTCGGGTGTAGGATTCGCCGCCGCTGATTTCGTGGCGCCAGTGTTTGCCGGTGGAAAAATCCCAGCGGGCGCCGGCACTGAAAATTTCCTGACCGTAACGCTGGTAGAGGCTCGGCGGGGTAAAGACCGTTTGTCCGGGAATGCCGGCATCGCTAGTGTTATTGCGAATTGTGAGGCGAAGCTGGTTGTCATCACTGAAGGTGTAGCCGAAATTGCCAGAGAGCGTGCGATTTATGAAACCATCGTTCGGTCCCTGGCCGTCGGTCTCCATGTAGGATGCGGCGGCGGAGTAGTCGAACTTGCCGAGCAATCCGCCGAGTTGAGCGCCGCCGCGCCCCGAGGAAAAGCTGCCGCCCTCGCTAAAGGCGCTGAACTCCGGCGTGCGCGTGGAACCGCGATGGGTGAATAGCTGGATGACGCCGTCAACAGCATCGGTGCCATAGATGGCGCTTTCTGCGCCGCGAACGATTTCGACCTTATCGATATTGTCGAGCGTGAGATTTGAAAAATCCACGGCGCTGCCGGGCGGATTGATGGGCGTGCCATCCACGAGGACTTTGGTGAAGTCTGAATTGCCGCCGTTAAGAAAAACAGAAGCTGATCCGCCTTCGGGTCCGGTGCGGCCGATGGCGACACCTGTTGAAAACTGGAGAGCATCGGTGAGAGCGACGGATTGCCGATCGTCAATCTCTTCCTTTGCAATGACAGAGACAGGAGCGGTGGTTTGGTCCGCGAGGATTGGCTCCGCTTGCGCCGTGACGATAACGCTGGAGGAAAGGCGTTCGAGGTCGAGACTGATATTCAGCCTGCGCTGTTCGCTCGGAGCCAAATCGAGAACAAGATCGCGGGCGACAAACGGGGACCGGTCAAAAGACATATGATAGCGGCCGGGTGGAATCGTCAGACTGTAGGCGCCATCGGCGGAGGTAGTCGTCTTCCAGAGTTGCGCGGTTGCGTTGCCTTCCAAGTGCGCGGTGACGTTTACGCTTCCGATGGCGGCGCTGCTGGAATCGAGAAGCGTTCCAAACAGGTGGGCATCCGCGGAATTGGAATTGTTCTGTGCTTGAGAAGAAAAGCTAACTGCGAGGACAAGCAAAAAAAGAAAAGCAGTTCGAAGAAATGTCGTTTTCATGTTTTCCTCCGCTCCCTCTCGCGCGGGAGTTGAAGGTTGGCCTGGCGCTTGGAAGAGATCGCTCGGGCTGCAGACTTCGCCGGTCTCCTGGCTTGGCGGCAGTTCCGCCCCCTTTTGGCTTTGTTTCAGGGGGGCCGGTGCTTGACCTTCCCGTAGCGCTGCCCTTTATTTCTGGCGCGATTCATTAAGATAGGATCGCGGACAGTGAGCGATGCGCCGCAGTGGCCTCAGCAGTACCTTATTCCGCCTTACAGTCGCGCGGCGGCGACGGCTTCTTCACGTTTGGCTCCAGCGTTGGCCGGAGTTGACACACCGTCTTCCCGTGCACGAAGTCCGCGGTGATTGTGGGGGGCCCGTTGGCCCGCTGTGCGTGATTTGAGTGCCGCAGCCTGGGCCGCAGCGTTGGGGTGAACAAGGGAACGGCTACTTATTTTGCAGGCGGCATATTCACGCGTGGACGGCCGGACGAGCCAAGCTCCACGGTGAGTGCTGTCTGAAAAACCTGTTCGAGCAACTCGCGCTGGAACACGCTTGCGGGCGGCCCGACGCGAAGACATTTGCCCTTCTGGAAAAGCGCGACTTGATCGGCGTATTGGCCCGCGAGATTCAGCTCGTGGGTCACGACGACAACCGTATAACGGTTGGCCGTCGCAAGCCGCCGCAGCGTTTCGAGCAGATCGACCTGCGCGCCGACATCAAGGTGCAGCGTGGGTTCATCCAGAAGGAGAAGCAGAGGCTGCTGTGCAAGGGCGCGAGCCAAAATAACGCGTTGCTTCTCGCCGCCCGAGATTTGATCCATCAAGCGGTCGCTGAGATGTTCGGCGCCGACTTGAGCAAGGGCATTGCGTGCGATGAGGACATCCTCTTCCGTTTCGAATCGCAGCACGCGATTGTAGGGATGCCTTCCCTGAAGAACAAATTCCCAAGCACGCGAAGGGAAAAGCAATGGGCTTTCCTGCTGGACCATGGCAATGCGCTGGCCGCGGGTCCGGTGCGGAAGCGTGTGCGTGACGAAACCGTTCAGCAGCACGCGGCCGGAAAGCGGTTCCAGCGCGCCCGCGATTAGTTTTAACAGGGTGGATTTGCCACAGGCGTTTGGCCCAACGATCGCGACGATTTCGCCGGGGCGCGCCTGAAAGCTCGTCGCTTCCAGCGTAAAGAGAGGCGCCTGCGTTGGATTGGCGGAGTAGGCATAGCTGACCTGTTCGACGCTCAAGCGAATGTCGGAGTTGAAATCGCCGGCGTCTCCCAAAGGACGCGAGGCAGAAGCGGAGGAGCGAGCGTAGCTGCTCACGCCAGCCTCCTGCGCATCAAGTAAAGAAAAAGTGGCGCGCCTGCGATGGCGGTCATGGCGCCGACTGGAAGTTCCGCCGGAGAAACAACGGTGCGCGCGAGGGTATCGGCAACCACCACAGCTATAGCGCCACCAAACGCGGCCGTCGGAAGAAGAATGCGATGATCGGAACCGAAGAGAAGGCGCATGACGTGAGGAACCAAGAGGCCGACATAGCCAATGGCGCCGCTCACGGAAACGGCCAGACCGGTTAACAAGGATGCCGCGATGTAAACGACCAAGCGCACGCGCCGGACGTCCACGCCGAGGTGCATCGCTTCTTTCTCACCAGCGAGGAGCAGGTTCAGATCTGACGCAGTAGTGTAAATGGCCGCCGCGGCCAGAAAGAAACCGAAGCGGAGGATGAGGCTCACAATGCGCTGAGGCGGCGTGGAGAGTTCACCCATCATCCAGAAGGCCATGCCACGATAGTTGCCGCCGGTCAGGGTAGACATGAAAAACATGATGATGGCTTGTAGAAAAGAAGCCGAGATAATGCCGGCCAGCAACAAAGTGCCGCTGTCGATTTGTCCTTCTCTTAAGCCAAGGAAATAAACCGCGGTGACCGTGAGTGCCGCGCCAAGAAATGCGCCGACGGGCGTCAAGAGCGCGGCTACCGCAGGCGCGAGAGCCAGATGAGGCTCGACAATCAGCGCGATGATAGCGCCGACCGCCGCGCCGCTCGAGACGCCGAGAACGTACGGGTCGGCCAGAGGATTGCGCAGCAGCGCCTGAAAACTGGCGCCCGCAACGGAAAGAGACGCGCCCACAAAAATGCCGAGAAGAATGCGCGGGAGCCTGATATCGAAAATGATGAGCTGATATTCACTGGAGAGCTGGCTGGTTTGGCGAAAGAGGACGCGGAGCAGATCATGTCCCAAGCCGTAGAGCGACACGGGGACGGCACCCAGTTTGAGTGCAACCACCACGACAATGAACAAAACAGCAGAAAGGATCGCGCACTGCACGAGCAAGCGGCTAAGCGTCAAAGGGCGCAAGCGCAAACCTCCAAGAGAGCGGGAACTTGAATGGACGAATCCAGTACGAAAAGTGAAGGTTGTGGCTGAGCCGGGGGCGGAATTTTCTTCTCCTTATCGTCGCCGGGTTGCGCCGAAAAAGCTTCGGGATGCAATTGCCGCGCGAGATCCTCGATGGCGGATACGATTCGCGGCGCCGGCCTGTTCACGGCATCGCTGATGACGGCAAAGCGGCGGTTGCGCACAGCTTCGAGACCGCGCCAGCCTGGCCGCTCGGCGAGTACGTCGAAATCGTTCTGCCCGCTCTCGGAATGAGAGGCGGCGAAAACGAGAAAATCCGGTTGCAGACGGACAATTTCTTCGAGGCTAATGTGAGGCCAGTCTTGCGCGGAGTCGACGATAGAGGTGGCCCCCGCCAGCCGCATCGCATCGGCGATAAAAGTTCCCTTGCCCACAGAGATCAGGGGATCCGACCACACAATAAATAGAACTCGACGAGGAGGCAGGACGCTCAGGCGCTGCTGCAGATCGGTCAGATGGCGCTGGAGATCGGCGCCGAGAGCAACTCCGGCTTCGGGCACGCCGAGCACGTCGGCAAGCCGCTGAGTCGAGGAAATGATTTCCTGCACGGTGTGTGGATCGGTGGCGTAGGAAGGGATCGCCAGTCCATCGAGGGCGTTCACCGTCTCGACGCGATTCAGACCTTTGGTGACGAGAACGAGATCGGGGCGCAAGGCGACGACCTGCTCAAGACTCGGATTGATCGCGCCGCCTACTTTGGGTTTTTTCTGAGCATCGGCGGGATAGTCGCAGTAATCCGTGTCTCCGACGAGGCGATCCTGCAAGCCAAGCGCGTAGATGGTTTCTGTAAGACTGGGGGCGAGTGAGACGATGCGCTGAACGGGCTGCGGAACGCGCACGGGACGGCCTGCTTCATCCACGTAATCTTTGTAGAGCGTAGCTGGGGGCGGACTCGCAGACGGTGTTTGTGCCTGCAGTTCGGCGCACAGACACGTGGCGAAGAACAGGAACGCGGCGAGACCGCTACCTGCCGCAATCATTTTTCGTGCGTCTTTCCGTTTCGGCACAAATCCCCGCGGGCGAGAGCAAATTTCTAGCACAACAAAAAAGCCCCGCGAGATACCCTGGGGCTTCTTGGCGGCGCTTCTTCTCGCGAAAAGCGCTGGCCTCTGCGGCGCGGGAGGGTAGTCTGGCTTACGGCTCATTCAGCCGATTACAGTGGCGGGACCGCGGCCGATTCTCACGGCCTTCCCCACTTCCCTTGCCTGCAAATTGGAAACTCAGTGTATGCCGGGGGTCTGGGAG
>Ga0074044_10000056_pt1 | contig 108019 bp, 88 predicted proteins | sample BogForMeECP23OM1_FD_94443 | JGI IMG/M metagenome (GOLD analysis project Ga0074044, IMG submission 94443) | Bog forest soil microbial communities from Calvert Island, British Columbia, Canada - Bog Forest MetaG ECP23OM1 | ecosystem: Environmental > Terrestrial > Soil > Wetlands ...
ACGTGGAACCCAGCTTTTGCGCAGCGCAGGAAACAAGCTCCTGTTCCGAAAGAATCACGGTCAGGTTCTGCAGGATCAGGAGTTTGGACTCGACCACTGCCACCGGAGCGAAGGCCCAGGGCGCTCCGCAGGCTCCTTGATTTTTCACGGGCGTGACGTCCCCCTGTTCACGCCAGTCCCAATGTGCAGGTAGCTGCTGAGCCAGACACGGCACGGCAAGCACCAATAAGAAGAAGACCAAAGCCGTTATCTTTCGCATTGAAATGTTCCCCTCCAACTTTGAACTTGCGGGCTCAGGCCTGGAGTGAGGCTCGGCCGGAACTCTGCGCTCAGGGAAGGCCAAGTCATAACCGGCGTCTTCCGCTTCTAGCACGCGCGTCATGTACCCTTGTGGTTAACTGCACCCAACAACAAAAAAACCGAATGACCAACAGTAGTTCAGCGCAACCACCTGCGGCAATTCGGCTCTCTATGTGTACACCGGGGTCCTGATGGTACTGGTTAGTGTTCCGCGCTCTTTCGCCCTCAGTTCACGCGGTCTTTGCCTTGTCGCGCACCGTTATCACTCTGCGAACGAATTGTAAGTGGCCCACATCACAAGTCGGCGTGACGCTGGCCCCTTCGTGAGCCTACGCATCACAGAGTCATCGCGCGTTCGAATTGGCCGCGGCAGACTAAGTCCTTCCATGAGCCGCCTATTCTCGAGAATAAGAAGAAAAGCGTCGCACTGGCAGAGGCACGCTACGCGGTGTTCATGAGTGGCTCGAAGAACCCCTTTTTTTGGGCGCCTTTTATTGTCATAGGTGAGTGAGCAGCAATTATCCTTGACGACGCCGTTCTGCGTCTGCAAGGGAACCCGGATGGCCGCCTCGTGATCCACGGACCACGGGCAGCATCCCTGGCTTCCGTCCCCTGATACCGGCCACACAAGAGCCCGCGCCCTCCAACAAAAGGATGTGGGCCTTCTTGTGTTTCTGGTGATTTCCTGTAATAAGAAGACTGCACAACTGCTCATCCGATTTTGCGAGTTAGCAGTGTGTCGTCCGAAGACCTTTCTCCGTGACGATGGATTTCCCGTGGGCCAACTCCTCAAGCGTTTCTTGGCTCAGCCTTTCCTCGGCTACCTTCTTCGGAACCAAGCCCAATGCATAAGCCACTCCGTAAAGGATGGCTTCAGGTCGAGGAGGGCAACCCGGGATATAGTAATCGACCGGGATCACGTTGTCGGCGCCTCCCAACACGTTGTAGGTGTCAAACCAGCAACCTCCTCCCGTTGCGCAGGAACCAATTGCGAACGTGAGCTTAGGGTTGGGAACAGCCTCCACCAATCTCTTAAGCGCTGGCGCAACCTGTCGAGTGACAGGGCCGCAAACCAAAATCACATCCGCGTGCCGGGGAGACCCAACAAGCTTGATCCCAAAACGTTCGGCATCATAATAAGGAGTGAGAACATTGATAACTTCGATATCGCATCCGTTGCATGCTCCGGTGTTGGCGTGATACACCCAAAGGGCTTTGCAAAATGCTTTACGGCACAGACGTTCTAGCATAGGCGCACCTCAGATACGCACATCGACCCTAGAAACGCATAAAACCAAGCTACCTTCCCAGTGTGGCCAAAACCTTCGCGGCACGGTCCAGCAGCGGGTACGGTCCCTGCGGCCAAATCCCAAGCAATCCGCACATTGCCGCTAGGACCACCATGGGGAACCACATAAGAGCTGGTACTTCCCGCGCGGCCAACACGGACGTCTCGCTCGAGCGGGGTTCTCCCCCAAAAACTCTGTACGCCGCGCGAAGCATAACGACCATGGTCAGAAAACTCGTCAGAATGGCAATGACTGCCGCCCACCACATTCCAGCCCTGGCGAGGGCCAGATATACGGTCAGTTTGCTCCAGAATCCGTTAAGCGGTGGGAAGCCGGCAATTGCCAAGGCCCCGAGAAAGAAACAGGCGCTTGTGATAGGCATCTGTTTTCTCAGTCCGCCGAGTTGAGCTATTCGCCGGACACCAGTGGCATAGATCACTGCACCCACGCACATGAACAGCAGAGATTTGTAGAGCGCATGGTTGAGCAAGTGAAACAGGCCACCATAGCAGCCCAAGTAAGTTCCGAGTCCGATCCCCACCAGTACATAGCCCATCTGGCTTACCGACGAATAAGCTAGCAACCGCTTGAGGTCGTCCTGGGCCAAAGCCAAAATGATGCCGAGCAACATGCTGAAAGTGCCCAGGACGACGATGAAGACTGTGACCTGAGGCCATGCTGGGTAAAAGATGCTCACCGTGCGGGCCATGGCATAAAGCGCCATATTTATCATCACGCCCGACAAGAGCACGCTAATCGGCGTAGGCGCCTCTGCGTGCGCATCTGGGAGCCACGGATGAAACGGCGCAATCCCCGCTTTGGTCCCGAATCCGATCACTAGAAACGCAATGGTTATTGCCGCAGTGCGGCTTGGTATGAATGGCACTACATTCCGGATGTCGCTAATCAGCAGGGCGCTCCCTCCAGCCAGTTTATGCGTGGCCGCAGCACCGGCGTAAAGCAGCACGCAACCGAACAAAGCGAAGGTGATCCCAATGGTCAACAACATAAGGTATTTGTAGCCGGCTTCCAGCGCCCGCCGATCCCAATAGAACGCTACGAGAAGGCCTGAGGTGAGGGTGGTCGCTTCAATCGCGACGTAAAGCATGATCACGTTATTGGTTACGCATCCCCACAACATGGTCCCGAAAAACCACATCAGAAGGCCATGAAATATGCGCGTGCGGCGCAAGGTAGTGTTCTCAGCCATGCGCGCCACCAGGTAACGCACAGAGTAAAGCGATGCGAACATCCCGATGCCCCCAATAATGATTACCATCAAGGCACTCAAGGCATCGACACGGAGCTCACCGTTCCAGGTAGTGAGCACTACCCCCTGTAGAATCCGGGAGGCCATCCAAGCGCCCAGTCCAGTGACAAGTGCTGCCGTCAATACGGACAGCCACTGTTGAAAAGCGCGGCCCACACCCGGTGTTGAGAACATGATGGTGCCCGCCAACATTGGCAAGAGGAATACAACCGCGGGCACGATGGATGTCTGTGTCAGCACGTCACCAGCCATATATACGTCCCCCGTACTAACCGTACGACCGCATTTACCACCTTAGTTCCCGCAGCCTGAACGTATCCGTGGATCCGAATTCTCGCCGTACTCCGCCTACCACGTAGAGGAGCAGGAAGACCGTCACCACCACTTCCGTCGCAACTCCGAAGAGCGCGGTTTCCGGCATGCCGGGAGCCAAGCTCACCAAACTCAGGTGCACGCCGTTTTCGAGAAGGCATAGCCCGATCACCGCCTTGATGGCATCCCGACGGGTCAGCACGGCATACAAGCCAAGAGCGAAAACTGTGGACGCTACTGCCAAATTTGTCCGGAACACCCCGAGTTGCCCCATCTCGGTTGGCGCCAGAAGTGCGCCTCGGCCGTGCGTGAGATGAAAGAAGCTGATCATCAGCAAGGCGGCAATCACAGCCGAGGGGCCAAAACCAATCACCGGCTTCAATTCGTGGTCGTCTACGCCGCGGATCGAGCGGAAGAGGAACCAAGGTGTAAGGATCGCCTTCGTAACAAAAGCTGTGGCAGCCCACCAGTACAGAGCCCTGTTGACAGCAGCAAAGCTCAGAATCAGACCTACGATCAAGAGTGCCTGACAGAGGTACGCGACGACCGAGAATTTAAGCCGCCGCATCTCCACCGCGGCCACCGAGGTAATCACCAGAGTCAAACTGAGCGTCTCGATCAAGCCGGTGTGCAGCGCTTCCAGGTTCATGCTCTTCCTCCCCGCAAGCCCTCCCTGAAGCCCGTTTTCATCATCCGGTCAAGCGGCGTAGGAGGTGGGAAACACCTGCCGCACCTCTGGCAGGGTCCCATGAAAACCTCCAGCCGCATGTACATGTCCTGGGGAGCATTCGTGGCGGTTTCGAATTGCTGGGTGAGACTGATCGCTTTCTCGGGACAAACTTCTTCGCACTTGCCGCAATACGTGCACCTGCGCCAGCAGAACTCGAGCGTCCTCATGTACTGTTCCGTGTCGGACACCACAATCACACCAGCCGGGCAGACATTTGCGCATCCGCCGCATCCGAAACATAGATCGGCGTCGATGGTGATCTTGCCGCGGAACCCAGGCTTTGGTTCATGGGGCGCAAACGGGTATCCGAGAGTCACACGCCCTGCTTTCAAGCAAATCAGCGCTTCTCGCAGCTTGCTTAGGAACACCTCAACCTCCTGCTACTTCCCGATCACCGCAAAAGCCAAGGCTGCCAGGGACGAAAACGCGACCCGCATGTAGTAACCCAGCGCTTGATCGATGCGGAGCCGCGGATTGACGACATCAATGACCGACACCAGCACGAGCACGATAAGAACCTTCACAATCGTTGCGGTCAGATCAATCAGGTAGTTTCCAAGGTGCGGCCAGGGAAAGAACACTTCCACCAGCAAAAAAGCGAGCACTAGCTGCTTCACCCACATAGCCCAGCGGAAGAGTGCGAGGCGTGGACCGCTTTGCTCCACCAATGGCCCCCCCATGATTTCCTGGTCGGCCTCGGCAATGTCGAATGGCAATTTGCCAGCTACGGCTTGCAAAGCGAGGAAAAACGCCACGCCCGCGATCGCCATACTGATGCACGGTCCATTCTGCACTTGCCAGTTCACAATGCCACCTACCGCCAGAGTCTTTGCCTTGAAGGCACCCACGGAGAGAGCAATGGCCAGGATGGGCTCGACAGATAAAAGCATCATCATTTCGCGGGAGCTCCCGATGGAAGCGTAAGGGCTGGCGCTGGCAAAACCACCCAACATCAGAAATACACCGCTCATCGCCGCAACATAGATCACCACGATCATGTCGCCGGCAAATGCAAGCGGTGCGGCGGTTCCCATTGGGATAAGGGAAGCAAGCAGCAGCGCCGAACCTAGCGTGAGTGCCGGCAGGCTTGCGTAGACGATTCCGCCGGTGCTGCGGAGGTCCTCTTTGCCCAGGAGCTTCAAGAGATCCCAATAAGGTTGCGTGATGGGGGGTCCAATTCGAGAGTGGATCGCGGCTCGGAGCTTGCGCATGATGCCTTCGCAAAGTGGCGACAAGAACAGAGCGGCCGCTACATTCAGCAAGCAGAGCAGAAAACTCTTGATGAGCCAAGCGGTCATCGCGCCCCTCCGCTGCGAGCTCTCCTGTTGGAGATCTCAAGGATCTCGGCGTGGGAATAAACCCTGGCTTCACCTGTCCTTTTGTCGAGCGTCTCGAAACGCTCCGTGCACGAGAAGCAAGGGTCGAGACTCCCCAGTGTAATCGGTACGTCCGCGATGTTTGCATTTGCGACCATGGCTGGCAGAGCTTGGAGGTTCGGATAGGTGGGAGCACGCACTCTCCAGCGATACGGCCGGTTGTCGCCGCCCGTCTGGACAAAATGCAGTGCCTCGCCCCTCGGCGCCTCCACCACTGACACCCCGACTCTGCCCGGCGGTATCTCCTCCTTGATCTCCGCACAAATCGGACCCTCAGGGATTGCCGCGAGAGCCTCACGCACCAGCCGTATTGAGTCCAGCAACTCGGCGACTCGCACCAGCACGCGCGCCCAGGTATCACCCGCCTCCTGTGTGGCAATCTGAGGAGGTATCTCGTCGTACGCCGCATACGGGTGATCGACCCGCGCATCGATCACCACCCCAGAAGCTCTGGCCGGCGGGCCCACGACACAGATTTTCTTCGCCCACTCGTTCGTCAGTGCGCCAACTCCCTTGGTCCTGGCATGCAGCGTGGTGTCCCCAATAACAGCGTTGCGAACTGCTTTCGCCTCTCTTTCCACTTCGGCAAGCGTCTCGAAGAGCTTTGGCTTTGTCTGATCGGGGAGATCGCGCCTGAGTCCGCCGATCGTATTCATTCCGTACGCCTTGCGGTTCCCGGAAATCTCTTCGCAAAGCCACATCACTGGTTCACGAATCCGCCAGGTCTGCATGAGCACGGTGTCGAAACCGATTATGTGCCCTGCAATGCCCAACCAGAGCAGGTGCGAGTGGATGCGTTCCAGCTCCAGCATGATCGTTCGGATGTACCTGGCCCTGCGTGGCGCTTCGATGCCTGCAGCCTTCTCCACGGCCTGGCAATAGCATGTGGAATGAATGAAGCCGCAAATCCCGCATATTCTTTCGGCCAAGAATGGGATCTCGTTATAGGTCAGAACGCTGTCACCCAGCTTTTCAATCCCCCGGTGGTTGTAGAAGATGCGGGTATCGCATCCCACGATCGTCTCGCCTTCGACGAACAAGCGCCAGTAGGCGGGCTCTTCCAGAACCGGAAAGAAAGGCCCCATGGGCAGCACGCTTGCGCCGGAGGGTGGTTCACGCATTTGTGGGCGCACATTTTCAGCACGCGGAGGCCGGTAGTTGTAAGGAAAATCTCTCCGCAGGGGATACACGCCTTCCGGCCAGTCGTCTGCCAAGAGCAGTCGGCGTGGATCCGGATGCCCTTCGGGGTGGACGCCAATGGCATCCCGGAATTCTCTTTCCGCCCAATTTGCCCCGGCGATGACGTCGGTGATCGATTCAATGCTCAGGTCTTTTTCGGACACGGGAGATTCGAGCAGAACGTAGAGATGCTCACGGTCGAGCGAAAACAGATGCACAATCGCGAAGTCGCCGGTTACGGGTCTCTTGTCAGTTCCAACCGAAATCATGAAGCGCGCTTGCAACTCGTTGACCAGTCCCTCCACGACGCTTCGCATGGCCGTCTTCTCGATCGTGAACTGGAGGGTATCCGCGTAAGGTACGGTCGCTGACAGAAGAGCACCGTCGCTGCGCGCGGCAACTGCTTCCTTAACTCGCGTAACGTTCACCTGATCTGGAGTACTCATGCACATCTCCTCAGCCCCTCACCCACAACAGGATTCCAGTCACTACGATGGCCCCAATGACTATCCACAGAAGATAGATTTGCAGGATTCCGACATGCGTTCTGCTGACGCGGTCCGCGGCCGTGTCAATAACTTTGACTGTCGGCGCATATAACCATTGGTCAAAATCCAGTGCGCGGCGAAGGGGAGCGGGGAATCTCGGCACATGCACTTTTCCACTGGGATAGATTCCCTGGAACGCGTGTTTGAAGGGCAGGTAGAAGCTGCTGGCGGGGTAGCGGACTGTGGCAGGTGCGTGCTCTTCTCCGCAGTACCAGACGGGCACGGACCTCGTCCGGGCTCCACCTGCGCGCTGAATCGCATAAGAGAGCAACGCCAAGACTGCCAAGGCCGCCAGAACGGCTAGGGGAGACCAGAACGCGACTGGTGAGCCGTCGATCAGGAAAAGGCCACTCCACATGCGGCTCGCGTTCACCCCCGCGACCGGCGTGGCAGTAACCCCCTCGATTGCATGCCCAATGACGCGCAACACGAGCTGCGGAAAGATGCCCAACAATACACACAGGGCGGCAAGTACGACCTGGGGCACGATCATGGATATCGGCACTTCCTTTATTCCGAGGTTCTCATCAGCCCTGCCGAGGAAGACTGATCCGAGCACCTTCAGGAAGGAAGCCAGCGTGGCGAGCGAGATGAATAGCGCTATCAAGCCCAGCACTAGGAACAAGGGGAAGCGCATTCCTGTCAATAGGCACCCGGCGACGATTAGCCATTTGCTGGCGAACCCGTTTAGGGGCGGCACCCCCGCGATGCTCAATGAGGCTATGGCTGTCGTGCCGGTAGTGTAGGGCATGAAAGCCGCCAAGCCGCCCAGCTTGTCCATGTCGCGCTCGCCGGTCCGGTAGAGCACTGACCCGGCGCCGAGGAACAAGCAGGACTTGAAGCAGGCGTGGTTCACAGCATGTAAAATCGCACCCGCAAGAGCAACCGTGGCGAGGGCCGGATACATATCGAGACAGTAGGCCCCCACTCCGAGTCCGAGGCAGATGTAACCGATTTGCCCGATGGTGTGGAAAGCCATCAGCCGCTTGGTGTCGGTCTGCTGCAGGGCGGTCAAAGTCCCGACGAAAAGCGATCCTGTACCGGCAAGTGCCAGAATTATTCCCCATATTTTGAGCGACGGCGAGATCGCCAGAAAAGAGCAAAAGAGACGGACCAGCCCATATATTCCAAGTTTGACGAGGGCGCCCGAGAGCGTGGCGCTCATACCCGAGGGCGCAACGGGGTGTGCATCGGGAAGCCAATCGCCCATGGGCAGGAGGCCTGCCTTGGTAGCAAACCCCATGAAGAAGAGAAAGACGATTGCGTTGGCCAGGACCGGTCGCGTGGTTAACATCGCGGACAAAGTTTGCCGGATGGCGTCGAAAGAAAACGAGCCAGACGTCCTCCAGAGCAAAAGTGCCGCTGCCACCATGCAAAGCGTTGCGCCGTGGGTGATGATGAAATACTTCAGGCCTGCTCGCTGGCTCGCTGCGTTCTCACTCTCGAACGTCACCAGGAAGTAGGAAGTCAGTGTCATCGATTCCCAGAAGATGAGGAAAAACAGGAAATCCGTGCACACAAGAACTCCCGTCATGCTGGCGACGCAGAGGAGAAGAATCGGGAAAAACTTCGCGACCTTATCGTGCGCGTAGTGCTCCATGTACCGGACGGAGTACAGCGTGCTCAGGAGAGCAATCACTGCGACGATGGCCAGGAAGATGGCGCTTAGTGGATCTATCCGCAATGTGAGACTGGAACCCAGTTGGGGCAACGACAGGATCGTATGCTCGCCTGACGCCACCGTGCATGCTCCTACGACCGCGAGCCCGGTGTACACGGAGGAGGCACAAACGAAAGCGAAACTGACCCAACCGCACAGCTTTCGCCTGCGCGCAAAGAGCAAGCTCACGAGTGAACCCACGATAAGGATTACAATGCTGACTTCGACGTCGTGAACGGCATTAACCATGCTATTTCCCCATCAACTGCACTAAAGGCATACCCACAAACGGGGCTGCCACACAGCCGATCGTCAGGATGATCAAAGTGACATTCATCGCCCAAGGGGGATCGGCGGGGGCTTGAGCTACCGCCAGAGGTGCGCCCAAGAAGATTTTTTGCCCGATGTACAGCATCCAACCGAAGGAAATCAGAGTTTCGCAAAGGATGAGAACAAGGATGAGCGGTCCAAGGGGACCGCCAAGACGCATGGCACCCGAGAGGATCATGAACTTGCTCCAGAAGCAGGCCAGCGGTGGAACTCCGGTGACGCTCAGGAGCCCAATGAAAAATGCGGTAGCCGTGAGAGGCATGCTTTTTCCCAGGCCGCGCAGCTCCGATATATTGCGAGTCCCGGTGGCGTAGGCAATGTTTCCTGCGCAAAAGAACAAGGTCGCCTTGCTGTAACCGTGACAGATGATGTGCAAGACACCGCCCCGGAAACCCAGGGTTGCGCCCAGACCTCCTATCGCGATGCCGAGGAATACGTAGCCGAGATGCGCGATGGTCGAATAAGCCAGCAGCCGCTTCAGGTCATCCTGAACGAAGTAGAAGGACAGAGCGACGAAAATAGTGAGCAGCGCCATGCCGCCCATGAGCAATGAGATCTTGGGGGGAATTCCCCATCCGCTGCTCACTGTCCTGGCCATCAGGTAGACCCCGGCTTTGACCATCGCTGCCGCGTGAAGGTAAGCACTGATCGGAGTCGGTGCCTCCATGGCGTCAGGCAGCCAGGTTTGAAAAGGGACCTGCGCCGCCTTCGCCCAGGCTGCAATCAGGAGAAATAGCAAAACCCACGACCTCAGACCATTGGGCAGCCTACCGAGAGCTGAGAAATCAAATGAGTTGGTGCGTGCAAAAATGATAAGAATCGCCAACAGAAAGAAAGCGCTGCCGGCGGATGTCATCAGCAGAGCTTTGAATCCCGCCCGCAAGCTTGGTGCATTTTGGTGAAAAGAGATAAGCGCCCAAGAACACACGGTGGTCAGTTCCCAGAAAGCAAAGAACTGAAGGAAATTAGGCGAGACGGCCAGCCCCACCATGCTGGTGATGAACAATAGGAGCCAGAAATAGTACCGGCCGTATTGCTCATTTCCTACCGGGTGCTCCCGGTTTTTGTCTGTAAGGTACGCGGTCGAATATAGGACGGTGAGCAACCCGATCGGCACTACGACCAGCAACATCAGAGATGCCAAGGGATCGACAAAAATTCCCAGAATGGGGGTATCAACGATGCCGTGCAGCCAGGGAAGATCCACTAGCATTCTGGTGTAAGGAGCGCCGAAGGTGGAAAGCGTGAGCCATACAGCCAGGCCGGTTGTAATTGTCGCAGTCATTACCGCCGCGGGGCGGGCGCGCCTTTTCAGAGCCGCGGACAGGAGGGCTCCCACGGCGGGTAAAATCAGCATGAGGACTGCAACTGACGTGATCAAGTGGGCTCCTTTGAGCTTAATCGACTTGTGAATCCGGTTTGAGCAGGCATCTGCCGCGCCGCGAAAGCTTCTTTCAACACGCCGGCAATGGCCTCGACGCTCGAAGACACCGCTGCGCTCATCGGTTGCAAGAAAGCCGTTTGACGCGGCTGAATCGCAATCAGAAGTACGCGCGTATGGGTCTCGCGCTCGAGGTAGTTCATCAGCAGGCTTATGGGCACGCGGTGTGTGCTCGGCCAGTAAGCAACTGTTTGATCCTTATCTAAGATCGCCACGGAGCCAGGTGCGGACTTCAGGTCTACGGAGTCAATCAGCACGACCGTGTCGGGCCGCTGATCCGCCACCTGGCACAAATAGTTCTCGGGAACGTCCTGGGCGTCGATCACGTGCACGCCGGGGACATCGCTGATCTTTCTGGCCACAAGGCTACCGGCTGCGTCGTCGCCACGGCACGGATTGCCGATGCCCATCACGACCACGGTGCCTTGCATCGCAGCGGCAAGCTGTTCTTGTAGATTCATATTCTCCACTCGTGTGGAAATGAGCGTCGATTCCACTCTCGCTCCGTGCTACCGCTCCTTCCCGCTCTCGAACAGCTTGGTCCGGCATTCAAGAAAAAGACCAGAAACGAACACCTGTGCATGAGATTCTCTCTACTCGACCAACTCCCTGATTTGACCGTAGTTGAAAACTGGACCGTCGCGGCATACGTAGCGATGGCCGATGGCACAGTGATTGCACTTCCCAATGCCGCACTGCATCATGCGTTCCAAGGTCGATATGACCGCTTCTTCTTTGAACCCCAGCGCCAGGAGATCCTGGACAGCGATCCTGATCATGATGGGTGGCCCGCACACGTATGCGAGAGTAGACTCCGGGTGCAAGGTGACCTTTTTGAACAACGAGGGGACCACGCCCACTTTTCCAGTCCAGCCTGGCTGGGCCGCGTCCACAGTGACGTGAAGCTCCACATCCGAACGCTTTCCCCACTCTTCGAGTTCCCGCTTGTAGACCAAGTCCGTCGGCGTCCTAGCACCGTAAAGGATGGTCACTTTGCCAAACCGGGAGCGCTCATCCAGGACATTCCAAATCAAACTACGCAGCGGTGGCAACCCAATGCCGCCGGCCACAAATAGCAAGTCCTTGCCGCGTGCCACTTCCACGTCAAATCCATTGCCGAAGGGACCGCGTATCCCGACCTCCTCGCCATTCCCAAGCCTATGCAGCGCATCGGTCAACTGCCCGGTGCGTCTGACCGTGGTTTCCAATGTCTGCGGCCGAGTCGGGCTCGAGGCGATGCAAAAAGGAGCCTCCCCGTAACCGAACACGGACAGCTCCAGGAATTGCCCGGGAAGGAAATGGAAATCCCCTCCGTTCTTCAAATCACGGAAGCGCAATGTAAACGTCTTGGTGTCGGGCGTCTCGTCCGAGACATTCACCAGACGCGCAACATCTGGAAGGAAGGCATCATTCATTCCATTTCCCCTTCCTGATTGCACCAACAACCGCAGGCATGTTCGTGGCACCAAGACACACCTTGATGCATCGCCCGCAGCCGACGCACCCCACCATGGCGTCACGCTGGTAGTACTGCGCACTTACTTTATGGAAGAAACGCCGCTTCATTCGCTCCTTCCGATGTGCACGGGGGTTATGTCCCGAAGCTTCCAGCGTGAAGGCAGCGTACTGGCAGGAATCCCACATACGGCAGCGAATCCAGGTTCCATCCCGGCCAAGATCCTTTACGCTGAAGCAGTAACAAGTGGGGCAGACCATATTGCATCCGCCGCATTCCAGGCACCAGTCGCTCATCTTTTCCCACAGCGCATCTTGCACACGCCCGGTCGAAATGCGCCTCATGGCGGAAGCAAAATGGCAGGTCTCTTGCTCAAAATGGTTTTTCGCTTCTGTCTCCAGTCGCTTTCGCTGCGACACTTCATCTTCGGTAGCTGGGCGGAAAAGGTTTGGGACACCAGACACCACGGCTTCGCCTTTTTCACTACCAACTTCGACGAGATAGCTCTCTCCCAGATCAGTAAGTTGAACGTCATAGCTGTCGCTCAAAAAGGGCCCCGAGCCAGTGCAAACGCAGAAGCCCAATGGGCAGGGAATGTTGCAGGCCAAGCTGATGATCGTGAGGTTGTTAGCGCGCCGAAGGTACGAGGCATCCGCGGGCTCCATCTCGTACATTCGAGTCAGGAAGGCGATTCCTTTGGCATCACAGCTACGCACGTTGAAAAGAATTCGGCGGGTATCGTCGTACGTCGGCGCAACTTCGTAGCGCTCACCGTTGCGTTTGATGGTAACAAGGGGATCGGTTTGAGGCAGGACAAATTGCTTTGGTGGAGGAAGTGGATTCTGGAAGTTCCATGCCACCTGTTCGGGGGAGTGGATTGTCGAGAAGAGGATGTCGCCGCATGGGCCACGAACGGGAGCGATGACCTCTCCAGATTCTAGTAACATCTGGAGCCATTTCGTTATAGCTCGTTTTTCTATCGCGAAGGCCATCGACGGTCTCTTATGGCGGTTCTACGTTTACGGCCGTTACACTGTCAGTGCCTAGCACGCTGGCCACCTGATCGCGGAACGCGTAAGGTACAGAAAGCACACCGGGCTTGAGATCCGCTCGTACCCGAATTGGAACTACCGCATCCCCATGGACGGAGGCCAACCTAACGTGCCGTCCCCCACCCAGGTTGAGTGCGTCGGCATCGCCTTTGCACATTTCAACGAAGCCATTGGGAAAGAGCTTTCGCTCGGATTGATAGTCGCGACTTAGAGTTGGCGAGAACGAAACAAGTGGGTCGCGTCCCCAGTCAAAAGCAACATCACGCACCAGCACGTGTGGACGCCCAGCAGATGCCAGCGCTGCCCCTCTTGTGGCCCCGGCGGGACGAACCACAAACTTCGCGCTATCAAAATCCTCAAGCAAGGCGCCGCCCCATCCGTCCTCTGACAGCCGTTGCTCTATTCCGGCGTATCGAGGCGCCGCCTGTGCGATCTCGCAGAGCACGTCTGTCGCTGATGTGTATGAGTTGCCGATGTCGAACCTGGCGCAGAGCTCAGCAAGCACCCGCCAGCCCATTCTCGCTTCCCCGGGCGGATTGGTCGCCGTACGAAGTTTTTGCACCCTGCCTTCCATGTTGGTGAGTGTTCCTTCGGTTTCAGCAAAGCTGGCAATCGGCAGTACGGCGTGGGCGATCCGCACGGTGGGTGTGACAAAGGCATCCAACACCACCAAGAACTCGATCCCCGCCATGGCGTCCATCGCGCGACGTCCCATCGGGACGACGGATGGAGGATCGTCCGCCACCACAATTAGTCCACTCACAGACTGCAAGAGGTTTTCCGCACCCCATCCGCGATCCAAGGGCAGTTTCTTGCCCCAGAGGTTCTGCAGACGTTGCCGAGCTCGTTCGTCATCCAACGGATCGTAACCGGGCAGGCGTTCCGGTATGACTCCCATATCGCACGCCCCTCGGACATTACTCCGCGCCAGAAGCGGCAAGAGCCCTGAACCGGGCCTGTCCAGATGCCCGGTGATGGCAGCCAGCGTGGCAAAAGCGGCGGCGACTTCTCGAGGCTGATCGCCCTGTCCGTCGCTGCATGCCAGCAGGAATGTTGCCCGCTCGGCACGCGCGATCCATTCCGCAGCCTGGCGCAACTCGTCCGTCCTCTTGACACTCCTTACATCTTGCCAAAGTGCTTCATATCCCTCGCCACGCGCTGCTACGCGCGTTGGATCTTCCGACTGTTGATCAAGGATTGCGGCCAGAACACCATTGATCACTTCACGTTCATTTCCAGGGGTGGTCTGCAGGTGGAGGGATGACCGGCGTGCCATCTGCGTACTTCTGAAGCCTATGGTGACAAGGTGAGCGCCATTTTCCACTGCCTTTATCACCGATGATGCCGCCCGTGGGTGTGTCTCGGCTAAGTTACCTTCAAGCAGCAAGATTGCCTGACTTGATGCGATGTCACATAGGCTGGCTGTAGGAGTGTGTTCGCCCCATACTTCCTCGAGGCCGGCAAATAACGGGCCACAGATGGAATGGTAGGAAAAATCGACGTTGTTGGTTTGGAGACCGGCCCTGGCAAGCTTGCCTGCCAGGTAATTCTCCTCATTGGTTGCCCTGGGAGAACCCAGAACTCCGACCGGCTTGCCCGCGCCGATCAACGCCTTGAGGCGCCCTGCAATGTGATCAAGCGCCTCATCCCATGAAACAGACTCCGGCTTGCCGTTCCGCCGCCGCAGCGGCTGCCTCACCCGTTCACCCCACAAGGCCGCCTCATGCGCGCTCCAACCCCTGGCGCAAAGCTTCCCTGAGGACACCGGATGGGTTTCGCTCGGTGCCACACCGACCAGTTGTCCATTACTCGTTAATAGGTAAAATCCGCAACCACAGGAGCAGAAGGGACACGTGGTTGGAACGGCTGTCATGACAGCCCTGTTTCCTCTTAAGGGCTCTATGCACCTTTCGCTCCCCCCTGTCTATGACCACCATCACATTGGGTACCTCAAATTGTCTGACACCGGCGGAACCCTCGTGCCAGGCTCCTTGATTCACCATTGGTTCTTGCCCCAGTGCGAGTTCGTCCTTCCCTCGTGTTTGTTGACCGGTGAGGTTGCAACTTGCAGCGGGAAGGAGTATAGGGAACCTAGGCAGTGCCATCCACATGAGCTCTGGGCGCGCTCTCGCCTGGTGCGAGGTCGCCATCGGTATCACGGAAAAAGTACGGAACTCTACAAGAAAACGAAAACGCCGCGAGCATTGCGAGGTGAGGAGGGGCCACCATGATTCAATCACTTGAACCGGTCCTCCGGGAATGTCCTTTTTTTAGTGGTTTCTCTGAGGCGCATCTCAAATTCATCGCCGCTAACGCGAGAGATGTCCAGTTTCCGGAGCGGCATTACATCTTTCGCGAAGGGGATCCGGCGAATGAGTTCTACGTGATCCGCGATGGGCTTGTCTCGGTCGAACTGTTGATCTCCAGCCGGGGCGCGACGACGGTTCAGACGGTGGACAAAGGGGAAGTTCTTGGCTGGTCGTGGGTTTCGGCGCCTTATCGCTGGCATTTCCATGCAAGAACACTTCTGCCCACCCACGCACTGGTATGGGACGCGAATTGGTTGCGTGCCAAGTGCGATGAAGACCATGACTTAGGCTACGAGATGTTGAAACGCTTTGTGGATCTGATTGCCACGCGGCTTGATGCCACGCGCCTACAGTTAGAAGATATTTACTCCGTCCATTCTTGATTCGGGAGCGTGGATCAATTGCGGGCTACTGCCCGGGCTAACATCCCCGTGCAATCCTGCTCGTAGCCCGAGGTGCTGAGCGTCGTATCTTGTCACCTTCCTCCACTATCGGCAAGACGTGGTCTGGCCGGTTCTGCCGCCGGGCAAAAGTTTTAGAATTTTACCATGATGGCGATAGTGTTCACGGCTTGGCCCTTCCGGAGATCGGGTTGCCAGGCGGTCCATCCGCTGCCGTTCTGCGAAGCGCAGAGTGATGCCACTGCACCGCCCGCGTTGTCCACGGTGAAGCCAAGCCCCGACGGCGCAAAATTGGAAACCACGGAGGTGGATCCATTCGTGCAGATGTAACTTGCACCGGTACCCACAACTCCATTGTTGGCCACAGGCGCCACGTTGCCTCCCGGCGGAGTAATCCCCTGTCGGCCCGACCAGTAAGGAACATTTGCATGGCGATAGCCACTCTCGAAGCGGAACGTGATGTACTGCGATGGCATCCAGTCAAACGTCAGCGTGCCGTCCCACGCCTTGTAAATGCTCCCGGGATACGCGGGGAAATAGGGCGATCCGGAGACGGCGGTTGCCCCATTGATAGGCTGGAGCAAGGTCAGGTAGCGGCCCGGATTGTCCATCCTGCCGCCGCCGAGCGTTATGCCGTATCGGTCCTTGTGGAACCACCAGCGGTTGTAGAGCATCCATCCCGCAAAACTTTGCTTGGGGTGGCCATTACTGTCGTTGTGGCAACTCACGGTTGTGCCAGGCGTGGAGGAGCCGCCGTATTCGCATCCCAGATCGCCCGTGGCTGAGAAGGCCATCTTATCCAAGCCTAGATTCTCGGGGCGATTGTAGTATCTGACCTCTATGCTGTCGTCCGTGTGGATGCGCGAACGCCCGGGCACGCCCAGCGTATCCGTGCCCATACCGTAATTATTGAAGACCAACGAAAGCCACGGCTTCGGACGGTACAAGATCTGCCCTCCCAAACCGGGGTGACCGTTGTATTTGGCGTAGGATTGCCATCCGTTGATGAACCATGGCTCAATCTTCAGCTTGTCCGTGGGGAACCACTGTATGCGTACACCATTGAAGAACCAAGGCGTGTTGGAGGAGACGAAGGAAGGCTGGTAGGTCCAATTGTCGAAATTGTAGTAGCTGAAGAGCCCGATATACGACACGAAAATACCCGCGTCAATGTTGAGCCCGTGGTTCACGTTGAAGTGGTATCCCCCGTAGGCTTCGGAGAAGTACTTGTAAGCGTCGTTGAGGTTCCACTGGCCAACGCCTGCGCTGCCGTCATTGCGCGGCGTCGTGGTTGCGAACAACCCAAACATTGTCAAGATCCGGCCGCGAACATTTCCCACGTGCAAGTCGCCGCCGAAGCTCAACTGCTCCAGTTGGACTTCGCCGTTGCGGAAACTCTCGGTCGAGCCGCCCATGGTGTGGTCTTTCGGCTGGTTATAATCTTCGATGTAGTTGGAGTCGACGCGGAACTCCGGGGTAAAGTATTTCGAATCCCACACTGCGTCCTTGTTGCGGGCATTTCCGTTCAGCCAGGTCCAATCCGCGTAGGCGAATGGCGCGGTGGGCTGAGCGCTGGCGGCACTGGCCGCGCTTTGATCGGGGGATTGCGGTGGCCCTACCGCCGCCGCGTCGTGACTACTCGAAAAAGAGCCCGAGTTCGCTGGCGTGGGTGAAAGGCTTACGTGGCTCAGGGTGGCGGACGGATTGGCTGCATTCGACGGAGCGGGCGTTGCGGTGGCCGCTTCAACTGCGGGAGCCGCAGGCGCCAAAGATGCCGCGGGCGGATTGACCTTGGCCTCGAGTTCCGCAACGCGCCTTTTGAGTTCCTCCAACTGATCGAGGAGGTATCGCTCGCGCTCGGTCAGAGGTGCAGGCGCTTCGATTTTTGTCGCATCCGTTTTTGGGGGAGGATCACTCGCCTTCTTGTCTATATTGTTGTCATCCGCGAAGGAACAGGCGGGGACAGCGATGGTACCGATCAATGCAATCAACAGCAGCCAAGAAACCCTACAATCATTCTTGAATGCGCGCATTTCACTCTCCTGTTGCCCGGCCGGCAACGCCGCTTTGCCTCCCTTTTGGTCTCTTGCTCGATAGTCTTGAAGCCATATCGGGTTCTGCAGCAATGCGACGGCCACCGTAAGCTCTCTTGAAAACGTTGGGTTGCAAGAATCACCAGGTCACGATTTCTTCTTGAATTCGTGAACTCGGTGAAAAATGAATCGCGACAACGGGCAGGCACTACTCATCCGTACCCGCGGCAGAAATGCGGGGCCTTCCCTTTCTCTGGCAAGGTTGCGCGAATGTGCGTAAGCAATGCATAAGAAGGCCATAAGAAATGCACTAATAAAGCATAGGCTTTCGGTGAATGGCGGAACTCCCCCCACAGAACAACACACCATCTTTCCCAACCAGAAAACACAAGTCATTCAGCAAATCCTTATGAACTCTTCCTGCCTTCCTTATCAATGCTTTTGTAGCTTGATCTTGTGCGCGTGAATTCAGTCATGGAATCCACGGTGTACAAAACCTAGCAATTGGTTCAGGAGGGGTCGCCCATGCTGACAAAGGGTTTCCGCCAGAATGATAGTAACGCATTGTTTGCCGCGGTTTTTCTATTGTACTTACTGCTGGGCAATGTTTCCGCTCATGCCGCGCCCCAGGCTATCTCCAATGACAAAGAACTGAGCGTGGCGCTCAAAAACGCCAAGACAGCGGACGATCACCGGCGTATCGCCGCCTATTATCAAGAGAAGGCGCGAAAACTGCAGGCTAAGGAAAAGGAAGAGAAGGAGCTTGCGGATTATTTCGCAACCCACCCGAGCATGTACGGGAAGCAATATCCCACGCCCTATGAAAACCACAAGTGGCGCGCCGAGAACTACCACCGCGAGGCGAGTGAGGCACTGCAGAAGGCGAGTCAACAGGAAGAGGCTGCGGAATCGCTCTTGGCCCCCTCTCATTGACCCAAGGCTGGCGAAATGAGCTGCTACATTCCAATGCGGTTTGCCGGGCAGGAGTGCCATTACGATCGGCACACCGCCGTGGTTCTGAAGAAATCGCGAGTTTGGAATCAATACGCGTCTCGAGAAAAGCCTGCCGTGAAGCGGGTATGCGCTGCTAGGCGTTCTGCAGGGCTCGATTCACCATGGCCTGCGCTTCACTTACGATTTCGTTCAAGTGCGCTTGGCTCGTGAAACTCTCCGCGTATATCTTGTAGATGTTTTCCGTCCCCGAGGGACGCGCCGCGAACCAGCCACTCGTCGCCGTAACCTTCAGTCCGCCGATGGCCGCGTTGTTTCCCGGAGCGCGCGTCAGCTTCCCCGTAATCGGCTCCCCGGCGAGCGTCGCATCTTTAACGGCCTCCGGCGAAAGATTCAGCAGCTTGGTTTTTTCTTCCGGTATGGCCGCTGCGTCAATGCGCGTATAAAACGGCGTGCCGAACTCCGCGGTCATTGCGCGATAGTGCTCGCCTGGATCTTTTCCTGTGCGCGCGGTGATCTCCGCTGCCAGCAGGCACATGATCGGCCCATCTTTGTCGGTCGTCCACACGGAACCGTTTCGCCGCAGAAAGCTTGCCCCGGCGCTCTCTTCGCCGCCAAAGCAGCAAGAACCATCGAAGAGACCCGGAGCGAACCACTTGAAACCCACGGGCACTTCAAGTAATTTGCGGCTCAGCTTCTGCACCACGCGATCAATTATGCTACTGCTCACAACTGTCTTGCCCACAGCCGCAGCGCGCGGCCAGTCCGGCCGGTGCGTCAGCAAGTAGTGGATCGCTACTGCGAGATAGTGATTGGGATTCATCAGCCCAGCGGAGGGCGTGACGATCCCGTGGCGGTCCGCATCGGGATCATTTCCAAACGCGACGCGAAAATTGTCCTTCATTTTCACCAGTCCCGCCATGGCGTACGGGCTGGAACAATCCATGCGAATTTCGCCATCATGGTCCACCGTCATGAAGGAAAACGTAGGGTCGATCTTCGGGTTCACCACGGTAATCTCAAGTCCGTAAATGGAATTGATCGGCTCCCAATAAGGTTCCGCGGCCCCGCCCAGGGGATCTACGCCCAACTTCAGATGCGCAGCGCGAATGGCCTCCATGTCGACGACGTTCCCAAGATCCTTCACGTATGGCATGACGAAATCATCCTGATGCGTTGTAGCCGCTGTCAGCGCTGCGGCATAGGGAATGCGCTGCACCCCGGCATTGCCCGCCCGCAGCAGTTCGTTCGCGCGCTTCTCCACCCATTCGGTGATGTCCGTGTCCGCCGGGCCGCCATTCGGCGGGTTGTACTTGATTCCTCCGTCGCGTGGCGGATTGTGCGAAGGCGTGATGACGATGCCGTCAGACAGATGATCTTTCCGCCCGCGATTGTGAACCAAAATCGCGTGGGAAATCACCGGCGTCGGCGTAACGCCATCGTTCCGCTGAATCACCGTTTCCACCCGGTTCGCCGCCAGCACTTCGAGAGCAGAGCGTTGCGCGGGCCCGGAGAGCGCGTGCGTGTCCTTGCCCATGAAGAGTGGTCCATCGATACCCAGCGCCCGCCGGTGGTCGCAGATCGCCTGGGTGATCGCCAGGATGTGCGCTTCCGTGAACGTGCCATTCAGCGGGCTGCCGCGGTGGCCACTGGTGCCAAAAATGACGAGTTGCTGCGGATCGCTGAGGTCCGGCCGGCGCTCGTAGTAGCTCCGCTCCAGTTGCGCAAGATCCACCAGCAACTCCTTGGGTGCGGGGAGTCCCGCAAGAGGCGAGATATGCGCCTTGTCACCCGCATCATTCGGAAGAGCCTGTGAATTTGGCATTTGATTTGGCCTCAGCAACGACAATAAAGTGATACCACCGCTTGCCCGGGAATCCAATCTTTCCTTAAGCTGCCTCAAGATTTTCGCCCAGAATTCATCCTCCAGAGATGTGACCACTCTCCCGGAGACGGAGTATCATAACCGGTCGAGTATTCCCTCAGGGAACTAAACTGGACCGGCCAATCGCTTCGCTCACGCGATCGCCATGCCTGCTGCTCGTTCCCGGGAAGTCTTTAACCTGAGCGAAAGGTCGAATGCAGTGCGAATCATCAGCGACTTTCGCCCCCAGGCCGGCAAGCGAGGAATACCATGCCAGACCGTCTCCCCACGAATTCCGGCGTGCAAGTTGAAGATGACCGCACGGGCTCGAGCGTCGAAACCCTGAAACGCGCCATCCTCGACAATCTGTTTTACGTCCTAGGGCGGGATGCCGAGCACGCCGGCCCGATTGACTACTATATGGCCGTTGCCTACTCAGTCCGCGACCGCATCCTTGCACGTTACATGTACACAATTCACACCTACATGGAAAGCGCCGTTCGTGCCGCGAGCTTCCTCTCCGCGGAATTCTTGATGGGGCCACAATTGGCCAACAATCTCCTCAGTCTTGGCCTTGAAGCGCCATTCCGCCAAGCCATCAAGGAACTGGGCCTGGACTTGGACACGCTCATCGATCAAGAAGCCGAGCCGGGACTCGGCAATGGCGGCTTGGGACGCCTCGCCGCCTGTTTCCTCGATTCCATGGCGACATTGGGCGTTCCCTCAACCGGCTACGGCATCCGCTATGAGTACGGCATCTTCGACCAGAAAATCCAGGACGGCTGGCAGGTCGAATATACCGATCATTGGTTGCGCAACGGCAATCCCTGGGAATTGCGCCGGACGCGACTCGCCATTGAAGTGGGCTTTCATGGCTGGACGGAACAATGGACCGATGCCGAAGGCCGCGCTCGCGTTCGCTGGATTCCGCAGACGGTGGTGAGGGCATACCCTACGACACGCCCATCGTGGGATATCGCTCCGGCCTCGCCAATATTCTGCGCTTGTGGCGTTCTGAAGCGCGGGAATCCTTCTACTTCGAGCGCTTCAATAGCGGCGATTACAGCGGAGCGGTCGCGGAAAAGGTGTTCGCCGAAAATATCACCAAAGTTCTCTATCCTAATGATGATGATTTCCGCGGCAAGGAATTGCGCCTGCAGCAGCACTACTTCTTCACCTCTTGCTCGCTTCAGGACATGATCCGCAGGCACTTGCGCAGAGGGCAGAAGCTCGAGAATTTTCACGAATTATGGGCCATTCAGCTCAACGATACCCATCCCTCCATTGGCGTTGCCGAGCTGATGCGCCTGCTCATGGACGAACACGGTATGGACTGGCAGCAGGCCTGGAACGTCACCTCGCAAACCTTCAGCTACACCAATCACACGCTCTTACCCGAGGCGCTGGAGCGCTGGCCGCTCCCTCTGTTCGCCTCGCTTCTGCCACGCCATCTCGAAATCATTTACGAAATCAACGCCCGCTTCCTCGCCGAAGTGCGCCAGCGGTTCCCGAACGACGAAGCCCGGGTCGCGCGGATGTCCCTCATTGACGAATCCGGCGAGAAGTACGTCCGCATGGCCCATTTGGCCTGTGTGGGCAGTCATAAGATTAATGGCGTCTCCGGAATCCACACGGAGTTGCTGAAAAAGGAATTGCTGCGTGACTTCGCCGAATTCTGGCCGCACAAGATCGTCAACGTGACCAACGGCGTGACCCCGCGGCGATGGATCGCCGTGAGCAATCCCGAACAATCCGGACTCATGACCAGCCGGATTGGCGACTCCTGGATCGCTCACCTGGAGCATCTGAAGCGCCTGGAAACCTTCTCGGATGATGCTGCCTTTCGCGGGGATTGGCAGAAAGTCCAGCGCGCCGTGAAGGTCCGGCTGGCCCGCTTCATCTTGCGGCAGACCGGCGTTTCCGTCGATCCCGACTCCATGTTCGATGCCCAAGTGAAGCGCATTCACGAGTACAAGCGCCAGCACCTGAATGTCCTCCATATCCTCACTCTCTACCAGCGCCTGAAGAACAATCCCAACCTTGAAATCACTCCGCGCACTTTCATCTTCGGCGGTAAAGCTGCCCCGGGCTATCACATGGCCAAGCTCATCATTAAGCTGATCAACTCGGTGGGCGAAGTCATCAACCAGGATCCCGATGTGCAAGACCGCCTCAAAGTTGTTTTTCTGCCTGGATATGACGTGACCTTCGGACAGTTGGTCTATCCTGCCGTCGACCTGAGCGAACAAATCTCCAAGGCCGGCACGGAGGCGTCAGGCACCGGGAACATGAAGTTCGCCTTGAACGGGGCGCTCACCGTCGGCACGCTCGACGGCGCCAACGTCGAGATTCGCGAAGCCGTCGGCGCGGAGAATTTCTTCCTCTTTGGTCTCACCGTGGAACAAGTCCGCGCTACTTGGGCCGCCGGCTATGATCCCCGCCACTTTTATGAAACGATCCCCGCTCTGTGCAGTGCGATAGATGCGCTCTATTCCGGCCAGTTCTCCCACGGAGATCCCGGACTCTTCCATCCGCTGCTCGATTCGCTTCTCTATCAGGACTCTTATCTCCTTTTTGCGGACTATGAGTCCTACATCTATTGTCACGATCAGGTGGCCGAAGCTTACCGGGATCAGGAAGCCTGGTCCAGGATGTCCATCCTCAACGCGGCGCGTATGGGGCCCTTCTCATCTGACCGGGCCATCGATGAGTATTGCCGCAAGATTTGGGGCATCCACCACCGCTCAGCGCCTATGGTGCAGAGCGCCTGACCCGCTGCAGCTCCCGAAATGGCTGCGCCGGTGCCGGCCAGCCTTTCCTATAATTTTTAGGTTGTCAGCGGGCCAATAAAGTGGCATCGTCTCCCCTCCGGGGGAGTGTCCCCCCTGGCGGACCAGGTTCAACAAGCTTGCAGGCTGGCGTTCCCCGTTTTTGTTTGGTGTGAAGGTGCCCGGCGGACGGACAAAGTCAAAGTACGGCGTGAATTCCTCGTGTGGGAAGTGCGCTTTCCATTCAGAGTTGCTCCTCAAACTGCATATGGAAAGCAACCCGCAAACGCTCGCCCTGGTGCGCGCCGCTATCGAACGCGCCACGGAGATTCTGCATTTTCACGAAGAGGATTCGCGCGCCATTGTGCGCTCTGTGGATGAGGCCCTCGCCAATGTCATACGTCATGCCTACCGGGGGAAATCCGGCTGCCCCATTGAAGTGACCTGTCGCCACTTGCACGGCACCCGGAATGGCGCGTGCGTCAGTGGAATCGAAATCATTTTGCGGGACTCCGGTGTATGTGCCGATCCCGCGAAAATGAAGGGCCGTCCCCTCGAGGAGGTTCGCCCCGGCGGGTTGGGGCTTCATTTCATGAGGCAAAGCATGGACGAAGTTGAATTCAGCCGCAAAAAAGGCAAGAATCAGCTTCGCCTGGTGAAGTACCTGGCTCCGGCTGTTCCCGCAACGGCGCCGGAAGGAGAGTAGACCGTGCAGATCGCCGCGCGTGCCATAAAAAGTTGGACGATCCTGGACCTCTCCGGTGATATCGACTTGGCAAACTCGCCCGCCATGCGCAAGGCCTTGCTTGGCGAAATCAAAGAGAAGCGCACTCCCAGAGTTTTCCTGAACTTCAAGAATGTCCGCTATATCGACAGCTCCGGCATCGCCTCTCTTGTGGAAGGTCTGAAAGCCTCCCGCGATCTGGGATCCCGCCTGATCCTGTATGGTCTGAACAAAACCGTCCGCGAAGTGATGCAACTCTCGCGCCTGCAAAAGATCTTTGAAATCTATGAAGACGAGGAGCAAGCGCTCGCTTCCTAGTGCGTTCCAACTATTTGGGCCAAATGACGGTCCAAGCATCTGACGCGAACACGGAGAGAGTATTCTCGAAGAGATTTGCTGGAACAAGTTGGAACGGCAATAGATGCCCAGAAGAGTTTCCCTGCAAAGGTAGAGTGGCCCTGTGGAATTTGCGCGAAAAGTCGGCGCCAGCGTCATCAATGGCCTCTCCTATCTCGGTTCCCTGGCTACGCTGGCCGGGCGTGCCGCTTTTGCCGCTTTCATTGGCCCCTTTCTCGGCAGGCCCGTTCGCTTCCAGAGCGCGGTCGCGCAAGCCATGGAAGTGGGCGTGCGCGCGCTGCCCATCCTTTCTCTCATCACTTTTTTCATCGGCCTAATCCTGGCGCTGCAAAGCGCCTACGAACTAAAGAGGTTCGGCGCGCTGAACTATGTCGCCAGTGCAGTGGCCATCTCCATGTCGCGCGAACTCGGGCCGCTGATCACTGCCATCGTCGTGATTGGACGTTCGGGTTCGGCCTTCGCCGCCGAAATCGGCACCATGAAAGTTTCCGAGGAAATTGACGCGTTGGAGACCATGGCCATTGATCCCGTCCACTTCCTGGTCACCCCGAAGTTCATCGCCATGGTTTTGATGTTGCCTTGTCTGACCATCTGGGCCAATTCCATGGGCATTCTGGGGGGATCTCTGTTCGGAGTGCTGCAGGCGGACTTCACCTGGATCCGCTATATCCACGCCTCGCTCGAAGCCTTGTTTCTCCGCGACGTCGTTACCGGTCTCATCAAGAGCGTTATGTTCGGCGTCGTCATCACGGCGGTGGGTTGCCTCGAGGGACTGTCAACCAGCGGCGGCGCGGAGCAGGTCGGCCGCTCCACAACGAGGGCGGTCGTCGTCTCCATTTTCCTGGTGATCCTTGTCGATCTGGTGTTTACGACCATGTTCTTCTTCCTGGGAGCGCACTGACACATGCCCGGAATCGCGGACCCAACTCGCCCCAGCGTGTCGTTGGATGGACCGATGATTTCCCTGCGTGACGTCCGCGTCAGCTATTCCGGCAGGGAAATCCTGCACGGCATCACGTTCGACGTCCAGCGCGGCGAAACTCTCGTCATTCTTGGCGGCTCGGGCTCCGGCAAGAGCACGCTGCTGCGGACGCTCGTCGGCCTCGAAAAACCGACCTCCGGCGAAGTCTGGATTGCCGGAAATAATTTTTCCGCCATTTCCGAGGCGGAACGCGACGATATCCGCAAGAAAATTGGCATGTCCTTCCAGGGCGGCGCGCTTTTTGGATCCATGACCGTCGGCGAAAACGTCGCGCTTCCTTTGCGCGAGCACACCAAGCTCGAGGATTCCACCATCGACATCATGGTTCGCCTCAAACTCGACCAGGTCGGCCTTTCCGGCTATGAACAGTACGTGCCGTCGCAACTCAGCGGCGGCATGAAGAAGCGCGCTGCGGTGGCGCGTGCCCTGGCCATGGATCCGGAGATGCTTTTCTTCGATGAGCCGTCCGCGGGTCTCGACCCCATCATTGCCGCCGGCATCGATCAACTCATTCTGGATTTGAAACAGGCCTTCCGCATGACCATCATCGTGGTTACGCACGAACTGGCCAGCGCCTTTCTCATCGCCGACCGCATGGTCCTGATTAACAAAGGAGACGTGATGGCCATGGGCACGATAAAGGAAATGCAGAATAGCACCCATCCCCGCGTTCGCCAGTTCATGGATCGTGTCCCAGAACCCGCCGTGGCCCAGGAACTCGATTATCTGCAGATGTTGACGGAGCAGCAGCCCAGGCAGGGGTCGCCGTCTCCGGGGAAGAGCAGGTAGAGATGGAAGAAAAACGCGAGCAAGCCTTTGTCGGATTTTTCGTGCTGATTGCCGCCGCGCTGTTGATCTTCACGGTCTTCGGCATCACCGGCGCCTTTCAGGGCGCCGCGAAGACGTTTCACTCCAAATTCCCCAACGCCGCGGGCTTGGAGCCCGGCGCCTCCGTGCACTACGCCGGAGGCCAAAAAATTGGGCGCGTTGAAAAAATGCAGATTGATCCCGGCAATCCTTCCCTCATCGACATGACCTTTAGCGTTAAGAGCGAATTGCCCGTGAAGACCGACAGCAGAGTAGCCATCCTGAGCTACAGTCCCCTGGGCGATAACCACCTGGAAATTCTGCCTGGCTCTCCCAATGCTTCTCTCGCTCCTTCCGGCGCACTCTTGGCCTCCAAGCCCTATCTCGGCTTCAATGATCTGGCGGAGCAAATCAACAAGTTGACGCCCCAAGCCCAGGAACTCCTCACCAATCTCAATGACCGCATTAAACAACTGAACATCACCATCACCCGTGTTAACGATCTGCTCAACGATCAGAATCGCCGGAACATTTCCGCGAGTCTCGTCGATCTTCACGGGATGCTGGACGAGGATCGCCCGGTTGTCCGGTCGGCCTTGAAGAACGTGAATGTCGCGAGCGAGCGGATCTCCCCTCTCCTCGATCAGTTGCACAAGACGATCGATCAGGCCAACGAAACCCTAAAACATGCGGATGGCATGATCGGAGAAAATCGCGAAGAGCTGCACGCCTCGATCGCCAAACTCCATGAATCTCTGAACCATGTCACGGACGTCACCCGGCGCCTCGATCAGATGTTGGACGTCAATTCCGAAAACATTGATGAGATTCTGGAGAACCTCCGTCATATCACGGAGAACATGAGAGAATTTTCCGACATCATCAAGACCCAGCCTTCCTCGCTAATCCATTCCGGCAGTCCACGCCAGCATATACCGGGAGAACATCCATGAAATACACTCCGCGCAGGCTTGAGAATCGAACTTATTTCACGCCAGTCCCCGGAGAAAGGACCCGGCGGATGCGTTTTTCCCTGGCTCTCGCGGCGTTCGCCCTGCTGCTAGCCGGGTGCGGCCACATGCAACCTGTCAAGTACTACGAAATCACCTATCCCGCCGTTGGTCCGGTCAAGCAAGAGCCGCTGAACGCCACGCTTCTGGTGCGCGCCTTTGCCACGTCTCATCTTTATCGTGAAGATCGCATCGTCTATGGCTCTGATTCTGAGCAGATGGGCACGTATCAGAATGAGCGCTGGAGCGAGCCTCCTGCCGAAATGCTACAGAATGCCCTCGTGCGCGAATTGCGCTCTACGGGCCGGTTTCGCACCGTGACGGCCCTCCGCAGCGATTCCAACGGGGATTTTCTTCTCACCGGCCATCTCTACGATTTCAAGGAAGTGTCCGGCAATGGCATCGTCGCCCGGATCAGCTTCGACGCTGAATTACGCGATCTGAAAGCCGGCAAAACCGTTTGGACGTACACCTACAATCACGACGAGCCCAGCAGCGGGAAGGGCGTTGCCGCTGTCGTTGCCGCAATGGACCGCAATGTCCAACGCAGCGCTCAGGAAGTGGAAGCGGGCATCCTGCAGGCGCTGGTGGCTTATCCCATGAAGTGAGGGCCTCTTCCTTCAGGGACCCCAGCGATCCAAGCCACAATGGTAGCGTTCGCTCCGCCAGTACTTGCTCTACAGGCACCAACTGCTGGTCTCAAATGGAACTACACTCTATCTCGGGAGCCATCACCCATGCCGCCATCTGTTCAAAGCAAGGAATCTGCCGTTCCGGCTGTCAGACCATCATCAGTCGCCCCTGCCAAGCCTGCTTTCGATTTCCTGGACCTCCGGGCCCAGTTTGCCTCTATTCGAGAAGAGGTAATGGCCGCAGTGACGCGGGTCTTTGAGAGCCAGTACTTTATCCTTGGACCCGAGGTGAAGCTCTTTGAAGAGGAAGTGGCCGCGAAGCTCGGCGCCAAGTTTGCCATTGGCTGTGCCTCGGGCACCGACGCCCTCATTCTCTCGCTGATGGCCGCTGGCATTGCTCCCGGCGACGAGGTCATCACCTCGCCCTTCAGCTTTATTGCTACTACTGGTTCCGTCGCCCATGTGGGCGCCAAGCCCGTCTTCGTGGACATCGATCCGGTCACCTTCAACATCAATCCCGCTCTGATCGCTGCGGCCATCACTGCAAAGACACGCGCCATCATGCCCGTGCATCTCTTTGGATTGCCCGCCGATCTCGACCCCATACTGGAAATCGCAAAGGCAAAAGGCCTCCTGGTTATCGAAGACGCCGCGCAAGCCATCGGCTCCCGCTACAACGATCAGTTCATCGGCACCTTTGGCGATTTCGGATGCTTCAGCTTTTTCCCCTCGAAAAACCTCGGCGGTGCAGGCGACGGTGGCCTGATTACCACGAACGACCCGGCCAGCGCGGAACGCCTCCACATGCTTCGCGGCCATGGCAGCAAGAAGAAGTATTACCATGACATCCTCGGCACCAATAGCCGGCTGGACGCCTTGCAAGCCGCCGTTCTGCGCGTGAAACTCCCCCACCTCGATTCCTGGGCGGCCGGCCGCCAGAATCGTGCCGCTCGCTACCGCAAACTCTTCGACGAGAAGAATCTGGCTCCCTTCGTCACCTATCCGCCGCAGCCTCCGGCTAACTTTCACCACGTCTATAATCAGTTCACCATCCGCGTGCGGTTCCGTGACGATTTAAGGGAATCTCTCCGCATCGCGGGCATCCCCACCGAAATCTATTACCCGCTCTGCCTTCACCTTCAGCCCGCTTTCCACTACCTTGGCTATAAGACGGGTGCCCTGCCTGCAGCAGAGAAAGCCAGCAGGGAAGTACTCTCGCTGCCGGTCTTCCCCGAACTCAAGGACGCCCAGCAGGATCTAATCGTCAAATCAATCGCGGCCTTCCGCGCGGCTCACGGATTGTCTTGAGAGCGGGCTGGACAGCCGGCTGGAGCACCCGGATTGATTCTGCTCCACGCCCCACCACACTTTTCTCGAGCGGTTCTTCCGGGCAGGCGTCGAATTTCTTGCGGAGGTTTTTCTTGGCAACCCAAGACGCCAAATTCTGCTGAAAACTTAAGCGTACCTGTTGTCTTTCACATCAAGCCATTTTTCCATAACATAACGCTTCTTTTCATGGACATAGCTATAGACCTTGGACCGAAGAGAGTTTTGTCCGTTGCATAATTCAACGGTGCACGCTTCAATTTTCATCAGGTTATTCTCATTTTTTCCTCTTGATTTAAGCGATCTCCTTTCTTCTGAGTGACTTAACGTGCCGTTCCAAAATCCTCTCCCATTGGCAGGTCAGTTGCCCTTATAGAGGCTGAAGTTATGAACAAACTACGAACCCCGGAGGCGGGCCATGACAGTCATTCTAATGTTAGCAATGTTTGCGATCTTCCTTGGGATCGACTATTGGAGGCATCGCAAAGAAATCCCACATATGGCAGAAGGCAGAGAAGAAGCAGCGACGCTTTCGCCGGGTATGCTTCCTAGCTTCGTCGCAGGCTTTGAGTTGCCAGATAATCGGCGTTATCACCCAGGCCACACTTGGGCTTTGCAGGAAAGCCCCACCTTGGTTCGCGTGGGAATCGATGATTTTGGCGCGCGTCTTGCTGGAAAGCTTGACGGGCTGGTTCTCCCGAAGCGCGGCCAGTGGCTGCGGCAAGGCCAGAAATTCGCCACCATTATCCGCGATGGCCAGCGCACCGATCTGGTTTCTCCGATCGAAGGCGAAGTCACCAACGTCAACGAATCCCTTCTCGGCAATACTTCCTTGGCCAACACGGATCCCTACGGCGAGGGATGGTTCGTTTCTGTAATCTCCCCCGACCTGCAGGTTAGCTTCCGCAACCTCCTCAACGGCAGTCTGGCCCGCAAGTGGATGGCGGATGCCGCCAGCCGCCTGCAGGTTCGCTTGCCAGCTCTCGCCGGTGTCGTTGCACAAGACGGCGGCCCGGCCGTCCACGATCTGACCATGCAACTGCCCATGGAGAAATGGGGAGAAATCACCCGCGAGTTCTTCCTGACGTAACCCCCTGATGCAATTCGAGCCAAGGCCCCGGTCGAAGGTGGATCGGGGCCTTGGCGTTTCTTCCGCACTTCATGGAATCATCAAACTAGGCAGCTGAAATAGTCCACATGTTCATGTGGTCACATTTCTGAGTGGGGACGGCACCTCTCGCGGCAACACGGTTTCAAAGAATCACCACGACTTCCCAACATAAATCGTGGCGGTTCGCAGAACTCCATTCAGGTTCGGATTCCAGTAATCGCGGTAGCTGCCGTAGTAGAAGACGAATCCGCCTTCGAATTTGCGCGGGAACAGGTAGTACGTTTTCCCTTGTCCGATCCACTGGGGCACGATCACCGAGGAAATCTGGTTTGCGCTGAACGCCAAGTTGCTCAGCGCCGAAGGGAACAAACCACCTGGATCGAATATGCCTTGCGAAATCAGGTAAGCGTTGCCAAGCTTTGCTGCATCGGCTGGATTCAGGTCGGGCCGCATTCCGCTTCGAGAAGAATTGTAGGTCAGCCGGAAATTCACACCCAAACGCTGCTTGGCGAGGTAACTGGATTCGGCCCAGTAGGCTTGCGTGATTTGCTTGTACGGCACATTGGGTTCGTCCAGTATGTATCCGGTGGCGCTATCGTTTTGAAATGCCATGTAGCTCGTGAAGTTGTTCTGCTGGTAGGAATATCCCAGTCCCAAGTCCCACCCCTCTACGAACCGGAAGGTAACGTCAGCCGTCTCGGTATAGAACCGGCTGCGCCGCTGAAATGTGGGAGGCAGTCCTTCGATGTTCAGACGGAATGACTGCGTTGCCGGAGGCGGCAGGGGGAGCACGCCGGGCGTGTTGGGTAGTGGAACGGCGGGGAAGGCGTTCTGCACCGTGATGCCGAAGTCGTTCGAGAAAACGAGCCATTGGGCAGGTGTCAGCCAGATATCCGCGAATGCCCGGTTGTTGCTCTGCGGCACGATCAAGTAGCCAGGGTGATGCGTGCCCGTCCATTCATACCCCGCTCGCGCGCTCCACAAGTCGCGGTCGTGGTAACGCAACGCGAGCCCCGTGGTATTGCTAAAGGACGACGGCACCACCGTCAGCAAATCCGTATTGTCGACGGAGTAGAGTTGCGGCCACAGTGAAGCATTGGAGCGGGTCATACCGTTGCGCTTGTAATAGGCCTCCACATCGAAGTCCTTCGGCAATTCGTAGTCCAGCTTCAAGCCTTCTTCATGGTTGTGATACGACACGTTGCCGAACAGACTGTAGTAAGGCGTGAAATTGTTAAGCACATTTTGCTGGTGGTAATCGGCGGTGACCCGCAAGCGGTTAATCGGGCGCCAGTTCACCGTTTCGTCCGAGCCAAACGAGTTCTGCGGATAATGCGTATACGTATCCTGGAGCCGCATGTAGCTCACATTCCCGTTGAAGACCAGGTTCGGCGAGGCCGTCCAGTTCAAGCTGAGCCGATCTGTGGAAGCCTGGCTAGGCGAGGTGGGATTGATATAGTAGTTTCCAATTGCAACATCACCCGGCGTGGGGCCTTTTGGAGGAGGAAATGCGCTCGAATACCCAAAGTTGTCGGCTTCCGGCAAAAACTCTCCCGTAAACGTTGCCGTCGGGAAGACCAGTCGGTCATTGAAGCTGCTGAAAGTATGCTCATACGTGAGCTGGAGCTGGCCCAAGTCAACCTGCGCTCCTCCGCCAACGTTGCGAGTCGTATAGTTCACAGGTTGAAACTGCGACTGGAAGTGGCATTGCGCGCCGCAGGCTGCTTGTGCGATCGGCAGCGTGTTCTCATCAAGATACGCAAGCTGAGTTTCACCCACGCGCGCTTGCCAGTCCCCCTTCACAAACAAATGGATCGGCAGTTTCGGAACTTTGCCGCGCGCATACGCATTACCAAGCCTTCTTTTCACACCAAAAACAGTCCCAGAGGGGATGAGGAACGTGCTGCAGTCGAAAGAGGGCTGACAGTTAGGGAGAGGCGCAGGACCGCCAGGCACTTGGACGTCAAGCACCGGAAAGGCGTAGAAGGGATAGTTGTCTTGTTGCTGCACGAAGCTGCGTATGAATAACGCCACCTGCAACCGTTCTCCGGCAGTGAGCTGCGTCCCAGCAGAATAATCATCACCGCTCAGGACATTGGCCCGGGAAACCACGGTGAGGTTGTTCCGCGTGGAGACATACGCTGCGGAGAAATCAGTTCCCGCGGACTGCTGCAGGGAATCGTATTCACCCACACGGCCAAGAAAACCAGAGCCATCGACAAACCGGTATTCGCCCGGGGTAAAGGAGATGGCCGAAGAACCACCTGCTCCCACTTCTGTGCCTCCCGGACCGCCGGGCCCGCCCGGCATATTCCCGCCAGAGAGTGGCGCCGTAGACCCGGAAGACATCATCATCCCCATCATGCCGCCCATGGCGCCTGTTGCAAGTGTTGGTACGTGGGAGAGAACCCCATGCGCCATCGCGGAGGCGGAGATGGCCGAATGAGAAGCCAAAAGAGGTGCAACTGGATTGCCGGAAACCAGGTTCGCCTCTGAAGGCCCTTTATCGATGAAGCGGCTCCCGCCGCTTGGGGTGGGAACGTCGGTGCCGTGAATTGATCCATGGCAGTTTGTGCAGCGGTCTGCTAGCGGCAAGCTCGCACCGTTATGGTGGCCGGCGTGGCATTGTAGGCACAGCGCAGGCTCGCTCACCGACAACAAATTCGTGTTCGGCGATCCATGCGCCGTATGGCAGAGCATGCAGTTTTCTGACACCGGCGGATGCTGATAGGCATAGGGCCCGCGATACTGCGCATGGCAGCCCAAGCAAAGTTGGTTCACATTGGAGACGCGCAGATTGTTGCCGGCCGCCCCGCCATGGGGATCGTGGCAATCTACACAGCTCATCTTCCCTTCGCGCAGCGGATGATGATACGGCATGCTGAGCTGTGCACGCTCGGTCGGGTGACATTTCAGGCAAGCGTCGTTGGTCTCCCACATCGGCCTGATGATCGCATTGGTTTCGGGCGACACCGACGCTGCAGTGAGCGCTCCCCTGGTCCCCTGATCGAAGTTAATCCGGCTTTCCTTTGCAGTTCTGAGTGCGGTCTGGTGAATCTGGTGACAATCCATGCAGCGAAGATGGTTGGCTGAGTGCGACCCGCTGATCCAGCGCCGGATCTTTTCGTTTCGCGCGTGGCAACTGAGGCACACTCCGTTTGCTTGCTCCGGGGTGCGCTTGCTGATCGCCACAATTTTGGTGACGTCACCTCCGCCATCTACGTGCAGGCTCCCCGCCCCGTGGCAATCCTCGCATTCCACTCCTTGTTGCGCGTGAAACGCGTGGCGGGAGTCTTTGGCCACCGCTTCGTGGCATCCCGTGCACGTATCCGGTCCGACTGGCTTTGCTCCCGGAATCTCCACGTACTTCGCATACGACGCGATAGTTTCGGTTGAATTCTTGGTCGCCATTGAGGGCAGACATACAACAGCAACCAGTACAAGAACTAGGACAACTGACAAGCGGGAGTTACGAGACATTGCCGCCTCCTCACCCCGGGGATTTAGGCCGGAAGCCAACAGTTCCCTGATTCTACTGATCCGTTCAAGCGTGCAGGTAGCCTTGGTTCTGAACGTGTGCTGAAGGTATATGGGATGGACAGCATACTTCTGTGACCCCAATCACAATATTCCAGCGGCGCCGATTGTGACGCCGGTCACGTCTCGTAGTGCCGAGACGCACAGGAATCCTTCCCGGCCTCTTTTATATTCATCTTGGACCAGCGACTGCGCAGAAGGTTTCATCGCTGACGAGGTCACTCCCGCTGAATTGTTCCACAACTCTCGAACATCGCTTTGCGTCATCTGACCCAGATGTTCGGATAGCCCTCCGCCAGTTTTTGGCACCTCTCGCGGCGCTGGATTGGACGCCATGTGTCGATCTGAGCCACGTATGAAATTACGAATTTTGTCCCCGGCCACTTCTTTCAAGCCATCTGGCGGGGACGTAGGTAGCCACAGGGAGCGTTTATGAGCAAAGGCATCCTTTACGATGCGACTCTGTGTATCGGTTGCAAGCTCTGCGAGAAGGGATGCGCAGAGCGAAACGGCCTCCCCTACGACGACGACATTGCCGCTGAACAGAAGCAGTCAGCACACAAGCTGACTGTCGTCCTTACAAGGAACGATAAGTTCATGCGTCGTCTGTGCATGAACTGTCAGGATCCAAGCTGTGCTTCTGTCTGTCCGGTCGGCGCGCTCCGCAAAACAGCCGAAGGGCCCGTCACCTACGATGCCTCCCGTTGCATGGGATGCCGCTACTGCATGCTGGCGTGTCCGTTCTCGGTTCCGAAGTACGAATGGGACAAACCATTGCCGCTGGTTCGCAAGTGCGACATGTGCTTCGACCGCGTCGCGCGTGGACTGCAAACGGCCTGCGCGGAAGCGTGCCCCACCGGTGCGACAAAGTTTGGCAACAGGGAGGATCTGGTTTCTGAAGCAAAAGACCGCATCGTCAAGAATCCAGAGAACTACGTAAATCACGTTTTCGGTCTCAACGAAGTCGGGGGAACTTCGGTCTTGCTGCTCTCCAGCATTGCGTTCGACGCGTTTGGCTATGGAGGCGACCTCAGTGGCGAAGCGCTCCCTTTGCTGACCTATCGTGTTCTTTCTCACATCCCGGATCTTGTGACCATTGGCGGTGTGGCGCTCGGAGGCTTGTGGTGGCTCACCAATCGTAAGAATGAAGTGGCCTGCGAGGAACAGGGAGACAACGGTGGCACGCCTGGAAGGAGGAACGAATATGCAAAAACCTAAGATCACCTTCTGGCGAGCCGTCCTGGTATTGATTCTCCTGTTGGGGGCTTACGCAACAATCGTGAGGTTCTCTCGAGGTCTGGGGGCTTCAACGAATCTCAGTGATGCGTTTCCCTGGGGGCTTTGGATTGGTTTTGACGTACTGTGCGGGGTGATGTTGGCTGCCGGAGGGTTTACCTTAACTGCGGCTGTGTATATTCTGAACCTCAGGGAATTCAAGCCAATCGTTCGGCCCACAGTCTTGACTGCTTTCCTGGGATACCTACTGGTTGTCGTCGCCCTGCTATTTGATCTCGGACGCGGCTACCGGATCTGGCACCCCCTGGTAATGTGGAATCCCCGCTCGGTGATGTTCGAGGTCGCCTGGTGTGTCACGCTGTACTCCACCGTCCTCGCACTGGAATTTTCATCTGTCGTGTTCGAGTGGTTGCGATTCCCCAAGCTCCTTCGCCTGCAGAAAATGCTCGTCATTCCGCTGGTCATAGGAGGCGTGATACTTTCCACGCTCCATCAATCTTCGCTGGGAAGCCTCTATCTGATCGTTCCGAACAAGCTCTACCCTCTCTGGTATACCCCACTCTTGCCGGTCCTGTTCTTTCTATCGGCGCTCTGTGTGGGCCTGGCTATGACTATCTTCGAGTCCTCGATGAGTGCCAGGCACTTTGGGAAACAACTGGGAATGCCGCTTCTGCGCCAGTTGGGAAGAGCGCTTCTGGTCGCCCTTGCCGTGTATACGGTAGTGCGATTTCAGGATCTGCTGCACCGGGGCGCATTGCATCTCTTACAGTGGAGAAGTCCCGAAACACCCCTCTTCGTTCTGGAAATGCTGCTCTGTTCGTTTGCTCCGATTTGCCTCCTGCTGATTCCCAGAGTGCGGAAAAACGCAGACGGTCTCTATCTGAGTTCGGTGCTCTGCTTGCTCGGTTTCGTGACCAACCGCTTGAATATTGCTATCACCGGGATGGAACGCTCTGCGGGCCAGCAATATTTTCCGAAGTGGACGGAAATTTCCATCACGCTGGCCATCATTGCTTCCGGGTTCCTGGTTTTTGCCCTGGCGGTGAAGTACCTGCCGATCTTCGGCAGCATGCCGTCTCCTCAGGCGGTGACAGAGGCGGAAGCCACCCGGGGCAAGCTTCCGGAGCTTTCCCATGTCGAATCCTGAAGACCGATCGGGCCTATCGCACCTGTGGAAGAGTGTTACGGGCAGCCTCAGCTCCAAGCTGCTCCTGCTGCTCGTTTCTTCGATGGCCCTCGTCTTCGGAGTGCTGGGCTACCTGAATATTCAGTTGCACCGCAAGCATCTGGAGCGTGATGCGCTCGCGGATGCCGCCCGCACCAGCAGCGTCATCAAGCGCAACACCTCCTACTACATGCTGCGCAATCAACGGGACGGCCTCTATCACATCATCACCGAAATGGCCGATGAGCCAGGAATGGTCCGCATCCGCATCATCAACGATCAGGGCCGCATCAGCTTTTCCTCGGATACTTCCGAGATGTACAAGTACGTGGACCAGAACATGAAAGCCCACGACGCCAGCGTGCCTGGGGGCACGCTTCGCATTTCCGACGCCAAGCAGAGCTTCCGCACCTACCGGCTCCCCAATGGCGAGCGCGCCCTTGGCGTCATCGACCCCATTGAGAATGCTCCCGCCTGCAGCAGTGCCGAATGCCACGCCCATCCCGCCGAAGTGAAGGTACTCGGCGTCCTCGATACCAACATCTCCCTGGCCAGCAGCGAACAAAACGTCGCCGAGAGCACCCGCCAGGTGCTGCTCTACACCATTCTCGCCGTCTTCGGAGTCGCCATCCTCAGTGTCGGCTTTGTGCGCCGCATGCTTCAGGGGCCGCTCACCGCCCTGACGGAAGGCACCAAGCGCATCGGTTCGGGCGACCTCGGCTACCAGATCAAGATCCCGTCGCATGGCGAACTGGAGGACCTGGCCACTTCCTTCAACACCATGAGCTCGCAGCTCCGGGCGGCCCACCAGGAAATCAACGCCTGGGCGCATACTCTGGAAGCGCGCGTTGAAGAGAAGACGCGCCAGCTCAAAGGCGCTCAGGACGAGATGTTGCGTGTGGAGCGCATGGCTTCTATTGGCAAGCTCGCCGCCGTCGTCGCCCACGAAATCAATAATCCGCTTGCCGGCATTCTCACCTACGCCAAATTGCTCAAGAAGCGCCTTTCTCGCGATTCCGCCGCGCAAAAAGAAAATCAAAAAGAAAACATCGAGATGCTGGACCTGGTCGAGACCGAAAGCCGCCGTTGCGGCGAAATTGTAAAAAATCTCATGACCTTTGCGCGTCCCACCTCCTTGAGCAGCGAGCCTGCCGACTTAAACGCCGTCATGGATCGCTGCATCCGCCTCGTTCAGCACCAGTTGGAATTGAAGAACATCGAACTCCACCTCCATCTCGCTCCGGATCTTCCAAACGTCCGCTGCGATCCGGGCCAAATCGAGCAGGTCATCCTGGCTCTGGTCATGAATGCCATTGACGCGCTGCCGAATGGCGGAAACTTGACGCTGAACTCTCATCGACTGCCGGGTACCGGTAACATCCAGATCGAAGTCCGGGACGACGGCGTTGGCATGCCCCCGGAAGTTCTGGCAAATATGTTCGAACCTTTCTTTACCACCAAAGAGCATGGGCGCGGTCTTGGCCTTGGTCTGGCCATCAGCCGCAACATCGTGGATCGCCACGCCGGCAAAATCGCAGTGGCTTCAGAGCCCGGCCGTGGCACTTCCTTCACGATCACACTGCCTGTGCATTCCCATGTCGGGTTAAACGATGGCTCCGTGGTTGTCACGGGGTGAGGAGCAGCTGTCATGGCCCAAAAGGCGAATTTGCTAGTTGTCGATGATGAACTGATTGTCCGCGACTCTCTCGATAAGTGGTTCCGCGAAGAGGGCTACGACGTCACCGTGGCCGAAAGTGCCCAGGACGCCCTCACCAAAATGGCCGCGAAGCGCTTTGACTTGGCGCTCGTCGATATCAAGATGCCCGGCATCGATGGCGTCGAGTTGCAGCGCCGCATGCGCGAGATCGACCCCGAAATGCTAGTGATCATCATGACCGGCTACGCCAGCGTGGAGACCGCCATCGCAGCCCTGAAGAATGGCGCCTACGATTATGTCTCCAAGCCCTTTGACCCGGACGACATCGCCCACAGTGTCCACAACGCCCTTTCCCACAAGCGCGCCGAGCAGGAGAACGTCCGCCTGCGGGAAACCGTTGCTTCCGTGGCTCGTCCCCAGGAAATTGTGGGACAAAGCGCCGCGATGGTTCGCGTCTTTGAAGCCATCCAGACGGTTGGCCCCACCGACGCCACCGTTCTGATTACCGGCGAAAGCGGCACCGGCAAGGAACTCTGCGCCCGCGCCATTCATGCGGCCAGTCCCCGCCACTACAATCCGCTCGTGGTGATTCATTGCGGCGCACTGGCGGAAACGCTCCTTGAAAGCGAGCTTTTCGGCCATGAAAAAGGCGCATTCACAGGAGCGCAGTACCGCAAGAAGGGCAGCTTTGAAGTTGCCGAAGGCGGCTCCGTCTTTCTCGATGAGATCGGCGACATCAGCCTGAAAACCCAGACCGATCTTTTGCGTGTTCTCCAGGAACGCGAAATCACCCGCGTCGGCAGCACGCATCCCATAAAGGTTGATTTCCGCTGTATCGCCGCCACCAACAAGAAACTCGAACAGCTCATCGAAGAAGGCCGCTTCCGCCCCGACCTCTTTTACCGTCTGAATGTTTTTCAGATCCAACTGCCGGCGTTGCGCGATCGCAAGGGCGACATCCCTGTTCTGGTGGAACACTTTGTCCGCAAGTTCTCCGCTTCCATGAACAAGCGCATCACGCGTGTTTCGCCGGCCGCCATGGCCCTTCTGGACCGCTACCAATGGCCCGGCAATATCCGTGAGCTCGAAAACGCTGTCGAACGCGCCATGGTTGTTGCGCAGGAGCCTGAAATTCGCGAGGAAGACTTCGCTTTGCGCCTGCCCCTCGCCGAACATCAGCCCCGCACCCTGGAAGACATCGAGCGCGCCCACATCCTGGCTGTTCTCGAAGACTGCAAGGGCAACCAGACCCTCGCTGCCGAAGTCCTCGATATCGATCGCGTCACCTTGCACAACAAGCTCAAGAAGTATGGTTGGAAGCGGGTCACTGCGGACGCCCTGTGAAGCTCATTCAGCTACTCCCGTTCGGCCCGGCCGCCGCGGAGACGCTGTCGGAACTCCGCGCGGGACTCGAGCGCGAATTCGCCGTCCCCTGCGAAACTCTTCCGCCGGAGCCGGAACCCGCTTTTGCCTTCAATCGCACCCGGCAGCAGTACTCTTCGACCGAGATACTCGCCGCCATGCTGAAGCGCAATACTCCCGCGAAGTGGCGTCTCCTCGGCGTTACTCCGTTGGACCTCTACATCCCCATCCTTACGTTCGTTTTTGGGGAAGCTCAATTACCGGGCACCTGCGCGGTGATTTCCTCTCACCGCCTCCGCCAGGAATTTTATGGTTTGCCTGCTGATCCCAAGCTGCAGCACGAGCGTCTCCTCAAGGAAGCCGTCCATGAACTCGGCCACACCCTCAATCTGTCGCACTGTGAAGACTACCAGTGCGCCATGACTCCTTCTCATGGTGTGGAATGGATTGACCTGAAAACCAGCAGCTTCTGCCGCAGTTGCCGCTCTCTCATCCCCACCCGCAGCATCCTCAACGCTTCCAGATAACCATTCGCAGCGGATCACTCCGCCGAATCGGCTCTCACTCGCCGCTCAGGCCGTAACTTCAATCCGCTTCTTTCGCGGCACGATCGTTCGTACGACCACGTATAGCAAAGGAATGAACAGCAAATTCAGCGTCGTCGCCGCGATCATTCCTCCGAAGACGGTTGTGCCCACCGAAATGCGCCCCGCCGCGCCGGCGCCTTCCGCAATCACCAGCGGCACAACACCGAGAATGAAGGCCATAGACGTCATCAGGATAGGCCGCAGCCGGATGCGCGCTGCTTCCACCGCCGCATCCGGTGTCGAGAAGCCCTTCTCCTGCAACTGCTCCGCAAATTCCACAATTAGAATCGCATTTTTGCTCGCCAGTCCAATCAGCATCACCAGCCCGATCTGGGAGTACACATCATTCGTCAGGCCGCGTAGCCATAATCCGCCAAGCGCTCCCAGGATAGCGCCCGGAACACAGAGCAGCACGATGAACGGCAGCACGTAGCTTTCATATTGTGCCGCGAGTGTCAGGTACACAAAGACCAAGCCGAGGGTGAAGAGGATCACCGCTTTGCCGCTGGATTCGATCTCCTCCAGCGACAATCCGCTCCATTCGTACTTCATGCCCTGGGGCAGCACCTTCCTGGAAAGCTCGGTCATGGCCGCAATGCCTGCACTGGAGCTGAGTCCCGCCGCCGCCGACCCGTCAATTTCCGCCGACCGGAACAGGTTGAAGTGCGAAATCACCTGCGGATTGGTGGTCTGTTCAATTTGCACGACGTTGTCCAGCGGAACCATCTTCCCGGTATTGGACTTGAGGTAGTAGGTGCGAATGTCCTTCGCGCCCGAACGAAACTGCTGATCCGCCTGCAGATAAACGCGATACGAGCGATTGTTGAAATCGAAATCGTTCACGTATACCGAACCCATGAACACCTGGAGCGCATCCGTAATCTGGCTCAGCGGCACTTGCAGGCTCTTGGCCTTTTCGCGGTCAATTCTTACCAGGTATTGCGGGTCGTTGGCGGTGAAACTGGTGAACAGCCCCGTGACCTTTCCGCCCTTATTGCCCTCAGCCACCAGTTGATTGGCGATGTTTGCGATGGTCTGCAGGGAATTGCGTCCCAGATCCTCGAGTTGATAGGCGAAACCTCCGAACGTTCCCAGGCCTTCCACCGCGGGCGGATTGAAGGGCACAATGATTCCGCCCGGAATGCCCAGCAGCGGGCCGCGGATTTTGTTCAGCACGGCGAAGGACGTATGTTCTTTTCCCTTGCGCTCGCGGAATGGTTTCAGGTTTACGAAGATGATCCCTTTATTAGGAGCGTTGCCGGAAAAGCTAAATCCCACGACGGTGAATGCCCCGTCAATTTCGGGCACATGGTAAAGCAGCTCCTCGGCTCTGGCACAGACGTCGCGCGTGTATTGCAAGGAAGCGCCCTGGGGTGTTTGGACCGCCGCCATCAGGTAGCCCTGATCATCCTCCGGAAGAAATCCATGAGGAATTGTCCGGTAGAGCCAGAAGGCCAGGGCCAGGGTTGCGGCGAATGCCAGGAGGGAAACGCGGCGCCGCCGCAGCACGCCACGAAGCGTGGCCGTATACAACCGCGAGCCGGCGTCAAAGAGCTTATTGAACCAAACGAAGAAGATGCTTTGCGCCCGCTCGCGATGATGCCCGAGGAAGATCGCGGAAAGGGCGGGAGTGAGCGTGAGGGCGCTGAACGCCGAGATGGAAACGGAAAACGCGATGGTCAGCGCGAATTGCCGGAACAGAATGCCTATTGTTCCGGGGAACAAGGCCACGGGGACGAAGACGGACACGAGCACCAGGGAAGTAGCCACCACTGCTCCGGCCACTTCTTTCATCGCCACGCTTGCGGCATTGTGCGGCTCCGTGATGCCTTCCTGGATGTGCCGCTCAATGTTTTCGATGACCACGATCGCGTCATCCACCACCAGCCCTGTCGCCAGCGTGATCCCGAACAGTGTCAGCGTGTTGATGGAAAAACCAAGCAGCTTCACAAACATGAAGGTGCCGATCAGCGACACGGGAATCGTGATCGCGGGAATGATCGTGCTCGTCCATTCCTGGAGGAACAGGTACATCACCAGCAGCACCAGCAGGATGGCCTGGAGCAGCGTGATCAGCACGTCGCGGATGGATTCGCCAATCACGGTCGTCGTGTCGAAGGCTACCGCATATTTCAAGCCCGGAGGAAAATTCTTCGAGAGTTCCTCGAGTTCAGCTTTGGCCGCGCGGTCCACATCCAGCGCATTCGCACCCGGCAATTGCGTGACGCCGATGCCCACGGCGTCGTGGCCGTTGTAGCGCAGCAGCGAACCGTAATCTTCCGCGCCCAATTCCGCACGGCCCACGTCCTTCACGCGCACCAGCGTGCCGTCCGTGCCCGTCTTCAAAATGATGTTCTCGAATTCAGCCGGCTCGGTCAGGCGTCCGATGGCGCGCACGCTGATCTGATACGCCTGGCCGTTTTCCGTCGGAGGCTGCCCCACTTGCCCCGCCGCGACCTGCACGTTCTGCTCTTCGAGCGCGTTCACGACATCCGTGGCCGTCAAGCCACGCTCGGCCAGGCGCGCCGGGTCCAGCCACAGCCGCATGGCATATTTCCGCTCGCCAAAAATGAAGACGTCGCCCACGCCTTTGACGCGCTTCATGGCGTCGCGCACATAGACGTCCAGGTAATTGCTCATGAACAGGCTGTCATACTGCCCGCTCAGCGAATACACTCCCGCGCCAAAGACAAACCCCGAGGCCTGTTTCGTGATGATGATGCCGGTATTTTTCACGGCGTTTGGCAGGCGGCCGAGCGCTTGGCTCACGCGGTTCTGCACATCCACGGAGGCCAAGTCCACGTTGCGCGTCACGTCGAAGGTCGCGGTGATCTGGCTGGTGCCGTCATTCCCGCTGGTGGAAGTGATGTACTTCATCCCCGGGCTGCCGTTGATGGCTTGCTCCAATGGGATGGTCACCGCGGATTCCACGGCTTGCGCATTGGCGCCGATATAGTTGCTGCTGACGACGACTTGCGGGGGTGCCAGATCTGGAAACTGCGCAACCGGGAGATTGGGAATCGAGATGGCCCCGCCGAGAATAATCAGCAGCGCACAAACGGTGGCGAATACGGGACGCCGGATGAAGAAATCAACAAACAACGGTCTGCTCCGCCTTTCTTCTCAACCAGGCTGATTTTTGCGAATTTCCAGGAAGCTAACGGCCTTTTGTTTCCGGCGGCACTTCGCTGCCCGCCTCTTTGCCGCCCCCCTGCAATAACTCCGTGACCGGTGCTCCGTCCTGCAGGAATTGCGTGCCGGACACGATCACGTGATCCCCCGGGTTCAGGCCTTCCAGCACGGGGTAGTTGTTTCCGGTGATCTCCCCCAGTTTCAGCAATCGCTGGCGTGCCACGGTCCCTTTTGCTTCCTTCACGGCCACAAACGCAAAGTACTGTCCGTTGATCCGCTGCACCGCCAATACCGGCACTACCGGCTCTTCCCGATTTCCCCACGTAATCCTGGCCCGAGCCTGCTGGGCAATGCGCAAGTTTGCTTTCGCGTTGCTCACTGCCGCCTTGGCCAACACGGTCTGCGTATCGGGATCGACTTCCGGTGAAATAAACGTGACTTCCGTTTCCGCCCGCACTGCTCCGCTCTCATCCAGCAGTTTCACCGGCAGGCCCAGCCGCAACTCCTTGGCCCGCGAAGCTGGCACATACAAATACGCCTCCAACGCCCCCGGCTCATCCACCGTCGTCAGCAGCGTCGAGACCGTCACGCGGTCACCCACGCGCACGGGAATGTCTCCCACGATGCCGTCCATCGGCGCACTTACCCGGTAATAGTGGAGTTCCACTTTCTGTTGCTGTACCTGCTGTTCCAGGGATTTTAGCTGCGCCACCGCGGAGTCGTAATTCGTTTGCGCGTTGTCAAAATCCATCTTGCTGATGACCCCGGCTTCCAACAGCTTCTGCGCCCGCTCCAGGTTCACTTTCGCCAGTTTCACCGCGGCTTCCTGCGAAGCGCGCGCCGCATCCTGGCTGCTGACCGTGGCTTCCTGCTTCATCGGATCAATCTGTAGCAGCGCGTCTCCAACCTTCACGCGATCGCCCGATTTCACGTCAATGCTCGTAACATGCCCCTCTACCTGCGGGTTTATCGTTGCCGAGTGCCGCGATTTCAGGATCGCCAGATATTCCGTCGTGTCCGCGATCTTTTCCGGCACCACAGCCAGTACCTGCACGGGCATCGCTGGCGGGGCTCCGCCTGCCGCGTCACCGGCGGTCGACTTCTGCCCGCATCCGCCCAAGAGCGCGCAGACCAGCAGCGTCCCGGCCAGAATACTTACCCCAGACCATGGCCTTCCGCCGCCCGAAGCAGTCAACAGTTGTAGGAAGAGTGTGCGCATGGGTTTAAGAACCCTTTATGGTACGACAACCGAACGTGTATCTGCATCGGAAAATGCAAATCAACAATTAGACGCAGGCACGCGCCTCTTAGGTAGAGGAGGGAACTTCAGTACATGTCGCTGGCATCGATCTTTTTACCGCTCAAGCCCAGTTGCAGAACTTCGATGTCTCCGGGACGGTCAAACACTTTGCCGGGAAATAGCCGCTTGATAATCACGCGCAGACCGCCAAACGCAATTCCCAGGCCGGTAGCGAAACCCAGAAACATCCCGGTGAAAAAGAAAATCTTCACCATGATCACCACCATCGGCGGGTCCGTCGCCGTGTGGCTGGGCTCGTTCCAGGTCACTTCTGTCTCGTAATTCACTTCGTCCCGGATGGCTTGGGCGTGCATCGCCGACGTGGGCTCGAATACCAGTGAGAGCAGGGAAGCCTTGCGCTCCACCGTCACTCCAGACCTCTTGGCCGCCGTGGGTAGCGCCTCCTCCAAATGGTGCAAGTGCTGTTCCGCAATTTGCGGCGTGGGATACTCCAGCAGCAGCAGCACCCCGCTGCCATGCTCCGCTTGGTACTTGGCCAGGATCGCTTCCGCTCCCAACTGAAAGCCCACCTTCTCGGCCAGGTCGGCGTATGCACCTTGCCCCAGCGAACTCATCGCCGCGCGGAATCCCACCGGTCCCAATGCGTATCTCTCTGTCCCGAACACCCGCCATGTGATCGGCAAGTAGCTTTTCAATGGTGGATAGGGTGTCTTATCCGCTTTGGCTTTCAGAACGGGCAGCAATTCTCCAAGGTCCTCGGGCTTTAGACTCGAAAATTTGTCGGCAAACACTACTAAATTCCCGACCAGAATCGCACCGTTGTTGCCCTCTCCGAAGGCGGATTCGTCACCCAGTCCAGCGCTTTTCATCCCAGGAGCGATTACGCTTGTGTAGAACTCATAGGCACCGCTGGGGTCCTTGAATGTGTACAGGAATAGTCCAAGTTGCTCGTTGCCGTTCTTGAAGTTGCGCTCTTCTATCGAGCGAAATCCCGCTTCCAGTATTATGGCAGGACCCTCGTATATGCTCTTGGCGGACAGTATCTGCAACTGCGAAGGCCCATCCGCCAGCCAAGGGCCAAAATGGTCCGGCAACAGCGCAAGCTCCGCCGGCGCCCCCAACGTAGCGAGCAAGCCCAGCAATATCAGTGCGTAGAATATCCTCCGCATGACCTTTTCTTTAGATGCTTCTAGGTTACTTCTGGTTCCTGGATTGTTCAACCGCGGGGATGACCGCTGGCCGGTTCGGCTTTCCGGAGGAGTTTCCCGCCATGCTGTTCAGGCTCTCCAGGTAGGCGGCCACTCCCTGATATAGCCCTTCCGCAACCCGCTGCCGGTGTTCCGGCTTCTTCAGAAGCTGTTCGTCCGAGGGGTTGCTCAGGAATGATATCTCCGTCAGGATCGACGGCATATCCGCCCCAATCAACACCACAAATGGAGCTTTGCGCACGCCGCGGTTCTTTACCGGCCTGGCTGTCTTCTGGATCCTCCGCGAAAGCGAGTCCTGCACATCCTCGGCCAGTTCCTTCGATTCGTCGATCTTTTCCGTGCGCGTTATCCGCTTCACCACGTCTTCCAGGTCGTGGATGCCTTCCTGGGAAACCGCATTTTCCCGCGCCGCCACGGCCATCGCTTCCGGCGATCCTCTCAGGTTCAGGTAATACGTCTCCACTCCCCGCGCTCCATGATCCGGGCTGGAATTCGCGTGAATCGAAATGAACAGGTCGGCCTTGGCCTCGTTGGCGATATGCGTTCTCTCTTCCAGCGGAATAAATGTGTCGTCCGAGCGGGTATACACGATGTCCGCATCGGGCAGCTTCTGCTGCACGATCTTCCCCAGCCGCAACGCCACATCCAGGCACAAATCCTTTTCCATTAAACCCGTCGGCCCGATGGTGCCCGTATCATGCCCGCCATGTCCGGGGTCAATCACGATTCGCCCAATCTTCAACCCCAGCGTGCGCGTCAAGGTTGATTGCCCATCTCGTGTCGGTTGCGGTGTCGTCGTGGGCTGCACCAGATCCGGCTTCGCGCTGCTCTTGCCGGCCTTCGACAGCGCCACCTTCCCAACCGCCGGATTGGATTTTGCTGCTGCTGCCACGGGCACGGGAGCAGGCGCCACTTCCGCAGTCACGGGAATAGTCGTAGCAAGCTTCACTGCCGCCGCACTGTGCCCTCCCGCATCGTCCACCGTGGAATCTGTCTTGGCCGTCCGCACCACAAGAGCGGAACCTTCTCCACTATCTTTCGGACTCGTCTTCCCAGTGCCATTCGCCTTAACCGTCTCCACCGCTTCCGGCTTCGCCCCACGGCTTGTGCTATACAGCTCGATCACCAGCCGCGTCGGCTTTTTCAGCAGGGAAGCCGCGTAATCCTGCACGCCATTTACATCCAGTACCACGCGCACCACACCCGCCTGGTTTTGCGCCACGCGCACCTTGCTCAGCAGATTTCCGCTCACCAGCACATTGCCCCTGGCCACACTCGGGCTAAGCCGTGCCGCGTGCAGATCGAAATAGATGCGGTCCGGATTCGCAATCCTCCCTGACACATATTGCACGGAATCTTCAAGCTCGATCAGCACTTCCGTGCTGTCCGGCGTTACGCTCGTCTTGATTCGTTGTACCCGCGGTACTTCCACCGATTTCGCGCTCTCTCCGCCGCTCGTCGATTTCCGGACTTGCGGCTCGACCGCTTCGTTCTTCGGCGCCGCCACGGATACGGCGGCCGGCGATTTTGCCGGGGCGCTGTTCGTCGCCGTCAGGTCGCCCGCCTCGGCGTTGCGCATCAGCGCCAGTTCAGCCAGAGCTTCCTGCACTTCTCGCTTGTGCGTCGAACGCGGGAATTTCTTCTGGAAATCCTGGAAACTTTTCGTCGCCGCGGCGGAATCGCCCAGTTGAGCCTTCTGCAGTTGCGCCACGCGCAGCATCGCATCCTGCACGTATTTGCTTGTGGGGTATTCGCGAATCAGGAAACCGTAGGAATCCACCGCCGCCTGGTAGTAGCTGCGCCCAAAGTGGTCGCCCATCTCGGTGTTCAGCTCGCCCACGGCAAACAGCGCGTCGGGCACTTCCGTGGCATGCGGCGTGATCAAGTACACTCGCCGGTAGCTTGCCGCCACTTGTTTGTATTCGGCCAGGGTGCGCTTCTCGGGTGCCTTGGCATTCAGTGCCGCGCGTTGGTCTTCCGCCTTTGCAAATTGCGTGCTGGCTGCTTCGCGTTTCACGCTGCTATGGGTAGTCGCAGCCGTGGCGGGGCAGGGAATGGCGCTCCAGCCAAGCAGGGCAAAACCCAGCGAAGCGCCGGCGAAAAGCTTGTGGAAATTTTTTTGCCCCAGGCTCATCCGTGTGTTGCTTCCCCCAAACCGTACGGCCCGCAATGCTTCACTCGTTCGAGAAAATAATCCGCCCGTTGGCGTCCACTTCGCGATGAATGGGATTCGCCCGCTCATACAAATTCTCAAGACGTCCCGAGCCCGGCCGGTAATACGCACCCTGCACCCTCTGCACGTAATTCCTGGTTTCCCGGTACGACGGAATTCCGTGGGCGCGATCCACCGCTCCTTCTCCTGCATTGTACGCCGCCAGGGCCAAGTCCAGGTTGCCGTTATATCGTTCCAGCAACCTCTTCAAGTACCGTACCCCGGCGTCCACATTCTGCTTCGGGTTAAACGCGTCGTTCACTCCAAGCCGCAGCGCTGTCGTCGGAATCAACTGCATCAACCCCATAGCTCCTTTTCGCGACATCGCTCCCGGGTTCCAATTCGATTCCGTTTCGATCACCGCTCGCACCAACGCCGGATCCACGTGATGGCGTTCCGCCGCTTCCCGAACCAGCGCTTCCGCACCGTCCCGGTCGATATTCATTGCCGGACGGTTCCGGCCTGTGAACGAAACCTCGCCCGGCAAGTAAATCGCAGTTCGTGGCTTTGCGGTAGCCAGTTTCACCAGCGCCGGGGGCTCCGCATTCACAAACAACCGCCGGCCGTCCGGGTTGGTCACCGTGGCGATCTGTGCCGCGCTTCGGCCCGCCGTTCCCAACAGGACAACCGCAATCACAAAGAACGCAGGGGTGCTCCGAATCATTGGATGTTGTGAACCGCGAATCGGCCTCGGGGAAGGCATAGGTATAACAATTCGTTTTCGTCTGCGGGCCCTCTTGATTCGCACTCGGGCCGGCAGTGAATTCATCCTGCTGCAAAACATCGTCCGCAAACAAGTGGCGCGAAATGCGTCATTTGCGGGACACGCTTCTGGCGCTACGTCGGATTATAGCAGCGGTTCTAGCAGCGAGGGTACGGTCTGGAGGGCATTTTTTAGCGCCGATGTGTCTTTTCCGCCAGCCTCGGCCAGATCGGGCCGGCCCCCTCCGGAGCCTCCCACCTGCTTCGCCAGCGCCTGTATCAGCTTGCCAGCATGGACTTTAGCCGTCAGATCTTTGGTCACCCCGGCGATCAGTGCCACTTTGCCATCCTCAGGCATTCCTAATACGACCACGCCCGAGCCGAGCTTCTGCCGCAGCGAATCCACCAATTGCCGCAGACCGTCACGGTCCACATTGCCTACTTCCCCGTAGACCACCTTTACGCCTTTGATCGTTTTCGCTTGGGCATACAGCTCATCCAACTGGTTCAGCGCTCCCTTGCGCTTCTGCGCCTCCAATTCCTTCTCCAGGTTCCGCGCCGTCTGTGCCAGTTTCTCCACCGATGCCAGCAGGGCGTCCTCCCCCACGTTTAGTCGCCCGGCCAGCTCGCGCAGCGTGTTCGCCTGCTGCTGGTAATGTTCCAGTGCGCCAATTCCTGTTACCGCTTCGATGCGCCGCACCCCGGCCGCCACGGACTCCTCGCTCACTATCTTCAGCACGCCGACATCGCCGATGCGGTGCACGTGCGTTCCCCCACACAATTCCTTCGAGTAGAACCCGCGCGGGGCCCGTGGATCGGGAATCGTCACCACGCGCACATTGCTCTCCGGATACTTGTCCCCGAAAAACGCCAGCGCCCCGGAATTCAGCGCCTCTTCCAGCGACATCACGCCAGTCTCAATCTGCGTGTTCACGCGGATCTCTTCGTTCACCTGTTGCTCGATGTCGCGCAGTTCTTCCTGCCCCACCGGCGCAAAATGCGAAAAATCGAAGCGCAAGCGCTCCGGCGCGTTCAGCGACCCCGCCTGCTTCACATGCGTGCCCAAAATATTCCGCAGCGCCGCGTGTACCAGGTGCGTCCCGCTGTGATTGCGCATGATCCGCGCGCGCCGCTCCGCGTCCGCCACCACTGTTACGCGGTCTCCCACCCGCAGCGTCTCCTTCGCCGTCACTTTGTGGGCGATGAGACCAGCCACGGGATAGAACGCGCCCGTCACCTCGGCCAGTTGCAGCGATTCCGAACTGTCGTAGAAGGCTCCGGTGTCCGCCATCTGCCCGCCGGATTCCGCGTAAATCACTGTGCGATCCAGCACCACTTCGCCCGATTCGCCCGGCTTCAGTTCGCTTACCACGCCGCTCTTCGTGTCGGCGCGGTGAGCGCCGCCAGTAAGAATGATCGCCTCTATCCGACAATCTTTCGTGCTCGTCTCAAAATAAAAATCCGGCTCCGTCCTGAACCTCTCCGCCAGCTTCGCATACGCCGGATTCGCCCCCTCCTTCGACCCGCCCTTCCACGATGCCCGCGCCCGCGTCCTCTGCTCCTGCATCGCCCGGTCGAACCCGGCCTGGTCAAAGGAAACGCCACTATCTCTCGTCGTTTCGATGATTAAGTCAAGAGGTAGACCAAACGTGTCGTACAACCGGAACGCTTTATCCCCCGGGTACTTTCTTTCTGAAATTGGCTCGGTGAATCTGAAATACCTAAGCTCATCCTCTAGTTCCTGCAGACCAGTTCGAAGCGTTCGCGAGAAGCGGCTTTCTTCATCCACAATGACTCGATTTACGTGTTCTCGTGATTCGATGATCTCAGGATATGCCCTACCCATGACCTCACGGACCTCGTGAGCAACGTGATAGAGGACTGGGTCGCCTCCAGGAAGCAACAAGCGCGCGTGCCGGATCGCACGGCGCATGATTTTTCGAAGAACGTATCCGCGCCCCTCATTCGAGGGCGTTACTCCGTCGGTGATAAGAAATACGCTCGCCCGCGTGTGATCAGCAATTATGCGGAGGGATGCCGATTGCTCACTTCCCTCGTTGTAGCGGGTTCTGGTAACATCCCGCGCCTGCTGAATCAGCGGCATGAACAGGTCCGTGTCGTAATTCGAGATGACGCCCTGCAGCACCGCCGCAACGCGCTCCAGCCCCAACCCCGTATCCACGCACGGCTTCGGCAGCGGCGTCAGCTTCCCGCTGGCATCCCGGTTGAACTGCATGAACACCAAATTCCATATCTCGACGTACCGCCCGCAATCGCAGGGGAATTTGCAGTCCGCATGGCATTCGTCCGAAGCCTCCGGCCCCATGTCGTAGTGCAATTCGCTGCAGGGCCCGCAAGGCCCTGTGTCTCCCATCGCCCAGAAATTATCTTTCAACCCCGGAATCGCGAGCACTCGCTCTGCAGGAACGTGCTGTTCCAGCCAGTATTTCCGCGCTTCCTCATCCACGCCCAGCGTCGTGCCCGCCGACACTTCCGCCCCGCCAAATACCGTCACGTACAACTTGTCCTTTGGAATCCCATACCAATCCGGCGAAGTAATCAGCTCCCACGCGTACGCAATCGCATCCTTCTTGAAATAATCCCCAAACGAAAAATTGCCCATCATCTCAAAAAAAGTGTGATGCCGTCTCGTGAAGCCCACATTTTCCAGGTCGTTGTGCTTGCCCCCGGCGCGCACGCATTTCTGCGCCGACGTCGCCCGCGTGTACTCCCGCTTCTCCAACCCTAGAAAAACATCCTTGAACTGATTCATCCCCGCGTTTGTGAACAGCAGCGTCGGGTCGCTATGCGGCACCAGCGACGACGAACGCACGCGCCGGTGCCCCTTGCTCTCGAAAAATTGTAGGAATTTCTCGCGAATCTCGTTGCCGCTCGGTTTCTTGTTAGCGCTCTCCGTCACGTCCGCCTCGTCTCTGTAGATACCTGGGCCACTCGATTATCGCAGAGCCTTCAACCGCCCGGCAATCGGTGGGCCTGTTCTGCCGATTGTCCACAGCTTGCGGGGAATTCCGTTCTTTAGGAGGCCGGGGCTTCAGCCCTGGCGTGAAGCTCCTGTAACCAATGGGCTTCAGCCCCTGAAGAAAGTCTTTCCGGCATTTTCCCGCGGCCTGTTCATGCCGGAAATCCCGGGGGCTATTGCGATTCGTCCGGCGGTTCGACTTCCGGCACTTCTTCGTGCGTGATGCGATGCAATTCCCGCCGAATCAAATCCGACGGAAATCCCGCCGCAATCAACGACCGGTACAGCGAAGCCATCTTCCGCTCGTCGATTTCTCCGCGGAAAGCGCGCAGCTTTTTCTCGATCCTCTGCCGGATTACTGCCGCCGGGTCGGTCTCCTCGCTGGCATTCTTCAGCGCCACCTCGATGTGACGGTCCGGCACGCCCCGCGCCCGCAGGTCCCGCGCAATGCGATACTCTCCCTGCTTGCGCGATTCCGTGCGGTGCCTTGTAAATTGCCGGGCATACCGCGCGTCGTCCAGCAGGTTTTCCCGCTTCAGCCGCTCCACAACACGCTTAACCAGCTTTTCGTCTTCGCAGCGCCGCGCCAGCGCCTTTTTCATTTCATGCACCGAATGCGCCCGCCGCATCAGTGCTTTAATCGCTGCATCGTAAAGCAGCGCTTCCGTCTCCAGTTGGCGTGGTTTCCCAAACACACGAAGAGCATAGAAGTAAGCGCTAGCCGAAACAAGCGTTGTGTTCCTGTTCCCGCGCAATGAGCCTTCTGCATGCAGACATTCCTGCAAGTGCACTCTAGGGTCGCTCCACAGGTTCTTCCTTCTTGCTGCTCCTAGGCTTCCACGGATCACGAGTCACGGAACTCGGCTCTTGGTCACACGGCCCCCGCACTGTGCGCCAGATCACGCACCCTAATTTAGTCCGATATTACACTTTTCTTTGCGGATTGATTGAAGATACACCAGTTTGCCTCTGTGCCTCTGTGGCACGCGAATTGCACTTCAACACGTTGGGAGATCATGCACCATGGCCTACGTCATTGTTGACACCTGCACGAAGGACGAACACTGTATCGAGACTTGCCCCGTCAATTGCATTCATCCCACCAAGGATGAGCCGGACTTTGAGACCGCCCCTCAGCTTTACGTGAATCCGGTGGAATGCATTGATTGCGGTGCTTGCGTCCCGGTTTGCCCCACCGGTTCAATCTTCGTGCTTGAAGAATTGCCGGAGGAGTACAAGTCCTTCGTCGATAAGAACGCGGCGCACTTCAACTGAGCCGCATCTCTGCCCTGCCCCGAGCTCACCGCCTTCGCGCGGTGAGCTCGTCTTTTTTTGGTAGAAGGCCGGGGCTTCAGTTTACCCTGAGCTTCGAAGGGCCCCGGCGAAAAGCTCTTAGGACGAATGGGCTTCAGCCCCTGAAGAAACTTTTGCGGTTTTATTCGGCAGACCACTGAACAATCCAAGCAACTGTCATCCCGGGACCCGTTCGCTTTTTGAACGGGGGGAGGAATCTGTTTTTTCCTGCCTTCTGCGAAAAGCTGATCCCTCGCTGCGCTCGGGATGATTACGAGCCACAATTTTCCTGCAACCTGCCTCCCCGCCAGATCACTCCGAGGCTGGCTTTGCGCTGGGCAGGCGGCTCTTCAACATTTTGATTTGCCCGTTATGATTGGCTTCGTGCTCGGTCACGTGAAACCACTTGCAATAGTTGTTCGTTGGTCCCCAGCCCCAACTCTTGTCCACGGCCATCAGCCACGCATCGTCGCGCGTGCGCAATTCCGCCAGCGTTTTTTCGCGCGTCTCACTCAAATTGTTCAGGTAGTAGTCCAACGTGTTCCCCTGAATCTGCTTGCGTCCCGGATCACCCAGCTCCATCGCCGCCCCCCACTTTTCCTTCCAGGCTTCTGGAAGTTTGTCCCGGTTCATCGCATCGAATGTATTCGCCTGAAAGAATTTCTCCACTGCCACCAGGTGCAGAAGCAGCGCCCCTATCCGGTTCGCTTTTTCGTCCAGCAGAAAATCCAGATCCTTTGTGGACATCCCTTTCACCGAGCTGAGGACCTGCCAGCGCATGAACGCCATCATCGAGACCAGCGTCCCGATCTGCGGCGAATAGCCCTTCTTCGGGCCGACAATAAACAGTTCCGCTTCTTCGGAGTACGACGGCTCTGCCAGAAGGCCGCATCCGGCTATCGCGGCCGTAATTGTCGCGGAAGCTTTCAGAAAATCCCGCCGTCCAGGAATCAGATGACAACAATCCATAGCATCCTCCTCAGTTGATGAAGGTTATCCGATGAGCAGTAGGGGCAAGAACGCGCGGATGATACACCCTCAACCTGCGAGGGGCAACAGAATCCAAATGCGTTGATTGGGGAAACTACTTGCGGGCGAACCTCTCGAAATCCACCATCTGCCGCTCCATCTCCTCTCGCGCCGCATCGGCGGCCGAGCGGATGCCCTGGATGCGCAACTTGAATTCGTCCGCATTGGACGCGCGCGACAGCGCTTCATCCAGCGTGATGAGTTCTTTGCTATAAAGATCGAATATCGACTGGTCGAACGTCTGCATGCCATATTGCGAGGTGCCCGCGGCGATGGCGTCGTGGATCAATCGCGTCTTGTCCGGATTGATGACGCAATCCCTGATGTACGCGGTGGCAATCATCACTTCCACCGCAGGCACGCGGCCCTTGTCGTCCGCGCGACGCACCAGGCGCTGCGAAATCACGGCCTTCAACGTTGCTGCCATCTGCAAGCGAATCTGTTTCTGTTCCGGCGGCGGGAAGACCGCGATAATACGCTGAATCGTTTCCGTCGCGTCCAAAGTGTGCAACGTCGAGAACACCAGGTGGCCGGTTTCCGCGGCCAGCAGCGCCGTCGAGATCGTCTCCAGGTCGCGCATTTCGCCGACCAGAATCACGTCGGGATCCTGGCGCAACCCGGCGCGCAACGCGGTGGAAAAGTTCGCCGTGTCCACTTCCACTTCGCGCTGGTTGATGAAGCTGTGCTTGTCGCGGTGCAGAAACTCGATGGGGTCTTCTATCGTGATGATGTGATCGGAGCGATTTGCGTTGATCCGATCGATCATCGCCGCCAGCGTCGTGGACTTACCGGAACCCGTCGTGCCCGTCACCAGCACCAGCCCGCGCTGCTCTTCGCATATCTTGGAAACGACCGGCGGAAGATTCAGCTCCTCCACGGTGCGGATTTTGGTGGGGATGACGCGCAAGACCATCCCGACATTACCGCGCTGCTGGAACACATTCACACGGAACCTGCCCAAACCCGCCACGCCATACGCCATATCCAACTCGGCCGTTTCCTTGAACTTCTGTTTTTGCCGGTTGGTCATCATGCTGAACGCCATCGAGAGCATCTCTTCCGGGGTGACGCGCGGCACGTCCGTCAGCGGGGTCAACAGGCCGTCCACGCGCAAATAAGGATGGTTGCCGACCTTCAGGTGCAAGTCGGAGGCTTTGTTCTCCACCGCGCGGCGAAGCAGATCGTCAATACTCAGAGCCATAGGCAGACACCCCGCAAGAATGCGTTTCTTGATCGAACGTAGCACCCGCCGCGCGTGCCAACAAGGCAGCCGGGAAAGGGAGTTGCGCTCTAGTTACCTGAGCCTCCGGACAGGCAAATCCCGTGATCCCTCGTTGGTGCCCCGCCTTCCGGCCCCCGCCACGCAACGCCCGTAGGGGCGCAGGACTCTTTACCCTGCTTGCCCAGAGCCGCGAGGGGAGTTGCGAAGGGCTGCACCCCAAACGCCCCGACTTCTACCCTTGAGGGCTCCGCTCATCGCTAAACTTTTGATGGATTAGCCTGTCCGGAAATGCACTGAAGAACTTCTATTCGACGATTCCCAAGAACTCGCGCACGCGAACCTACCCCTCCGTCTTCCGAAGGAACAGCGTGTCGTACAACAGCGCTGCTACGAATCCCCCGCCCAAGGGGCCCACCCAATATATGCCCTGATTCAGCCAGTGGTGCGAAACCAGGGCTGGCCCGAACGCCCTTGCTGGATTCAGTGCTCCGCCCGTGAACGGCCCGGCAACCAGCATCCCCAATGTCATCATCAAGCCGATGGCAAATCCCCCGACCGCGCGGAATGTTCCGCGTTCGTCCACCACCGTCGCAAACACGACCAGCACCAGGAAGAACGTCGTCACCGCTTCCAGCGCCAGGGCGCTCCAGGTTGGGAAATCGCGCATCAATTCCGGCGTGCCAAGCGCCACATTGCGCCAGGTCTCATCAGGGATGAGCGCCTTCAACAGAAACGCTGCCGCCACCGCTCCCAGCAGTTGCGCTCCCCAATACGCCAGCGTATCCAGCGAGGAAAGCCGCTTGGTCACCCAAAATCCAATCGTTATCGCGGGATTGAAGTGCCCTCCGGAAATATGTCCGAGCGCCGAAACCATGATGGCCATCGCCAGGCCGTGCGCCAGCGCAATCGCCGGCAATCCCAGCCCGCCTGTGCTTCGCAGATGCCAATCCACGCACACGGCGCCGGCGCCGAAAAAGATCAGCGCAAACGTTCCAAGAAATTCCGCACTCAGTTTTTGTGTAAGGTTGTACATCGCACGCCCTCCGGGGCACAGCCTTGAGTACAACGCGATGCCAACGATTCTAGCCGGAAAGCGCACCCTGCGCCAGAAAGGATGAAGCTAAATTTTTGTAGGGGCGCAGCAGTGTTTACCCTGAGATGCGAAGGGCTGCGCCCCATCCCGGCAAGATTTTTGTATCTTGCCGAATTCCTACCGCGCAGCCGCCACCGGCGCATTCACCGGCGTAAGCCAGTTGTGCCGGTCCGCTTTTTTTCCGCTGGTCAGCGCGAAAAATTCTTCCTGAATGCGCAACGTGACCGGGCCCGCCGCTCCCTTGCCGATGGTGATGCGGTCAATCGAACGCACCGGCGTGACTTCCGCGGCCGTGCCGACGAAGAAGACTTCCTCGGCCAGGTACAGCATCTCGCGCGGGACGTTCGCTTCCTTCACCGGAATGTTCAAATCCCCGGCCAGCTTAATGATGGAATCGCGCGTGATTCCGGGCAGAATGCTCGCGGCCAGGGGCGGCGTCACCAGCGTTCCGTCCAGCACGAGGAAAATGTTCATGCCGGAACCTTCGCTGACATGGCCGCTGGCGTCGAGCGCGATGCCTTCGGCAAAGCCATTGATTTCGGCTTCCATGTGAATGAGCTGGGAGTTCATGTAATTGCACGCCGCTTTGGCCATGGCCGGCAGCGTATTGGGCGCCATGCGCGTCCAGGAACTTACGCAGACGTCCACACCCTTGGCGAGCGCTTCGGAACCCAGATAAGCGCCCCAACGCCAGCAGGCCATGTACACCTCGACAACCGAATGCAGCGGGTTCACACCGACTTCCCCGTAGCCCCGCAGCACGATGGGCCGCACGTAGCAGGCATCGAGCTTGTTGAGGCGCACCAGCTCCATGGCGACGCTGGAGAGTTCCTCTACGGTGTAGGGAAACTCCATGCGGTAAATCTTTGCGGAGTTAATCAGCCGCCGCATGTGTTCGTGCAGGCGGAACAGCGCCGGGCCTTGTTTCGTGTTGTAGCAACGCATTCCATCAAAGACGGCAGAGCCATAGCTGACCACGTGGGAAAGGACGTGAATCATCGCGTCGTCCCAGTTGATCCATTTCCCGTCGTGCCAGATTTTGTCGGTCTTTTGTACCGGCATGGTTTGCCTCCCTGGCTGAATCGATTTCAGCAGCTCGCAAATTCAGAATATGCCACGGGTGCGGGAGCGTCAATGAAAACGCCCGGCTGTAAACGAAAATTCGCAACCATTTTGGCGTGTTCTTTTTTCATGGTCCGGCCAATTTGACCGAATTAGCGTTTGTCCGCCGGAGGCGTATTTGCCGCCGGCTTTCCTTCCATCATGTAAGCCGCGGTTGCGAGGAGCTTACCGTTGTGATTTTCCCACATGCCCAAAAGAACGAACGGCAGCACCGTCGCTACGGCCCACAGTTTCGCATTGCGCGGCAGTTTGGCTTCCGGCTCCCACCGGAAAAGTTGCGAAGAGATGAAGGCCGCCAAAACGGCCCACGCGAGCAGAGAGACCACCACGGTGCCGAGAGTGTACAAGGGAGCATCGGCAAGCATGGCCCGTTGCAAGCCATAGACGAAATAGGTCGCGGGCAGGAAGAGCGCGACGCGCTGCACCATGTGCGGCAGCAGGGCCAGCGGGACGGTTGCTCCAGAGAGAAAAATCAGCGCGAACCAGAGGAGTTGATTGATGATTTGCGTTTCCTGCATGGTGTTGGTCACGCTGGCGACCACCAAGCCCATGGCTCCAAATGCGGTGATCCCCAGAATCACCAGCACAAAGACGCTAAGTAGATTGCCGAACGACGTAACGTGGTAGATGAATCGAGCAAGCAATAGTTCAAAAATGACTGTAGGCAGTATGAGCAAATAGTTCGCCAGTATGCTGGACGCGATCATGCTGGACGCAGCGATGGGGGCCAGCCGAAACCGCCGCAGGATTCCCTGTTCGCGCCAGGTCACCAACTGCATGCTGAGTCCCCAGAATGTTCCCATCACCGTGAAGGACAGTATCGGGCCCATCAGGTAAGCGACCGCTTCGGGTTTTCCTTTGGCAAAAATACTCCCGTAAAGAAAGAAAATCGCCATCGGCATGACCAGGCTGAAAAAGAGGAATGTCTTATTGCGCAGCGTGATGCGAATGCGCACTGCGGCCAGCTTGAGAATCGTCTTCAATCCCGCAGCCTCCTTCCGGTCAGTTCGATGAACACGTCTTCCAGGGAAGGCGTGGCAATTTCCAGGCTTACCAGTTCGTTGCCCTGCGCCTCTAGATATTTCACCAGCGCCACGATTGCCGGAGCCGTCTTCTGGCAATGCAGCACGTACGCGCCATCCACTTCCAGCGCGTCAACTACGCCGTCGAGTTGCCTCAGCGCTTCCGTGGCCGCCGGCCTGGCCAGCCGCACTTCCAAGCGCGTCGTGTCGCCCGAGCGTTGCTTCAATTCCCGGGGAGTGCCCGAGGCAATCAGCTTGCCGTGGTCCATGATGGCCACGCGATCGCACAGCTTCTCCGCTTCTTCGATGTAGTGCGTTGTCAGGACGATGGTCTTCTTTTCGCGCTTCAGCTCTTCGATGATGGTGTAAATCTCGCGGCGCACCTGCGGGTCCAGCCCCGCCGTGGGCTCGTCCAGAAACAGCACCCGCGGATCATTCACCAGCGCCATGGCCATCGCCAGCCGCTGCTTCTGCCCGCCGGAAAGCTGGTTGTAAAACGAATGCCGCTTCTCTTCGAGTCCGAAGCGCTTCAGCAACTCATCGGGATTTCGAGTGCGCTTGTAGAAACTGGCAAACAGCCGGATGGCCTCGCTCACACGCAGCTTGTCGGGAAGGGAAGTGGCCTGCAGCGTTGCGCCAATCTCATTCTTCAATTCGTTGGGGTTTTTCTGCGGATCCAGACCACAGACCGTCGCCCGCCCGCCATCGGCCACGCGCAATCCTTCCAGAACTTCAATCGTGCTGGTCTTTCCGGCGCCGTTCGGGCCGAGCAGCCCGAACACTTCTCCTTCATCCACGCTGAAGCTGACGCCGCGCACGGCTTCCACCTCGCCGTAGCGCTTCACAAGGTTTTCGACCTGCAGAACGGGATTCGTCATGGTTAAGAATCCCCTATGGTACCCCAGGTTGGCGAATCTCTGTAATCGCCAATCGGGCGTCACGGGGAAGCGAGAAAGGCAAAGATAACGCAGAGGCGCAGAGAGCGCAGGGATTCCCCGAGAAGAGGAAGTCACTGCACCCCCACCCCGGGTGTTTTTGTGAAGGATGTGAAAAGAAAGGGGTTGCGGGCGCAAGTGTGCGCAAGTATGTGAAAACACGTTGGTTATAAAGTCTTTATTTTGATATCGATGCGTACTGTTGGGGCAGAGGATGAATATGCCGGGGAACTGCGGGGCGCGGGCGGGTTGGTGCCGAGTATTCACAACGCATCATAGCACGTTATTTACCGTATGTCAACTAGTATTTACAAGGTACTAGTTTCGAAACTAGTACGAGGAGGGGGAAAGAGAAACCCAAGACCCAAGCACCCACGACGAGAGATGGGGCACCCAGAATTTACTTCCGATTTATCAGCCGGGCCGCCCAAGGCGGAAAGAGAAAGGCCTACCACTGAGGGATCAGAGGGGCCGCAGAGGGAGCGGAGAGCTGCGCGGAGGCGGTTTGACTACCAGAGTGGCTAACTTGTCAGCCACACTTCAATGTAAATTCTACGGATTTCGTGGATAGTGAAGGCTATGGCCCCGACCGTCGCTGATGAACAGATTGCCGCCGAGCGACCCGTCTTTCGGATCCCTCCAGACGCCAATAGATGCCACATTGGGATGCATGAAGGTTATTCCCCATTCGGAGTCTTCGGGCGACGGGTAATCCGTTGGAATGAATCCCAACATGACCCTTCCCTCCCAGTGTTCGTCGCCCAGAACAATGCTCGGCCGTTCCATCGGCTCTGCTAGCTGTATATTGACCCTAGGCTTGCCATCGCTCGCGGTGAAAGCAAGAAAGGGAGATTTGTCCGATCCCGAGTTATGAACTCCAAATTTGGCAACAGCGTGTGAGCGCTCATCCTGAAAGGTCAGAACCGTGTTTCTAAAGTCATCCTGACCCCACACCGCGACGGTTTGACCCGACGGTCCAACCAACTCGAACCGTGTGGAGCGGATCGCGCGACCAGGAGACAACTCAGCGGGATGCACCATCCTTTCAAGTCGTGCCCCAAAGTACCCGCAGCCGATGCTGAGAATGATTATAAGAATGTCTCTGAGCTTCATAGTTTCCTTTTTCCACCTCGCTGGGTGACGCAGCCCTTCGGATGAATTTGGGATTCACGATGGCAGGATACCACTTTAGAAAATAACTGGGGAGTGATGAAACGTAGGGGGAGTCGGTAGCCTCATGGGCTTGACCGTGTGCCACCGGGGTGAAGTTCTCAGTATTCAGTTTTAAGTTGTAAGTTTGGAGCGGCAGAAAAAGCAGATTCCTCGCTTCGCTCGGAATGACACGTTTGTTTATTCAATGAATTTGCGACTCAGGAGACTCAGTGGCCGGGACACCGGGCAGGCTCACAGCCCCCCGTGGAACCGTCCGAATACGCGGGCCAGCATGAGCGACATGATCAGGATGCCCGCCCCGAGGACGAGCACATGCGGGGTCTTGCGCAGACTGAAGCTGCCGACACGACAGACGAGCAGATAGCCGACGGCAAGGTTGAAGAAGCCCCATAGGACGTTGATCATCGAGGAGGACAAGCCTACCCCGGGTGGTGATGCGAAGGGACTCTGGAAAGCATGGCCCGAGATGCCATTGCCAAAATGGGGCAGGGCGTTCGCGAGGAAGGCGCCCCCGAAGAAATACGACACATAGTGATACCAGCGCATGGTTGCTCCCTTCTGATTGCCGAGCCAATGGTAGCAGGTCTCAGCGCCTGGCTAGAGTTCTAAGTAATCAGTTTTCAGTTGTAAGTTCAAGGTGAAGAGAAACCCAAGACCCGCCCTTTAGAGTCTTAAGTATTCAGTTATAAGTTTTCAGTTCAAAACGAAGAGAAACCCAGGACCCACCCTCACAAACCGAGGATGGGGCACCCTCCGCGTTTCATCACGTCGTGATGAGTGGTGGATGCATATCTGCTCAAGGGGTTGCGGGGGTGAATTCGACGTAGTCGAGGGCGGCGCGTTCGGGGCCATCCGGGCGGCCCTCGATGCGCAGCGCATCTCCGGGTTTCAGCGTGATGCCCCGAATGCGATAGCGCGTGGAAGAGTCTGCGTTGGGAGCCGAAGCGGGAAGATGGTCGCCGGCGCTCCATTCCGCAATGAGCTGATCCCTCAAATACACCCGGAATCGAGAAGTGCCATTCGATTGGTCGAAATAACGGACATCAATGTCGTAGCGGCCCGGAGCACCCGTGAAAAGAAAAGTGGCCGTGCAGGACTCAGCGGGCGAGGGACATTCGATTCCTTTGCCGCCGGAAGCGGCTTCCCACGGAGTGACGTCGAACACCACATAGCCGTGCAACTCCATGTCTTCCGCTTCCACTCGGCCGGGGTAATGGCCGACGCGTCCGCGTTCATCGGGGATGCCAGAAGTGCGGGCGAACCAGTTGCAGATGGCGTCGCGCCAGACGATGGCGTGGCCTGCTTGGTACTCGAGGCGCCGCAATACGTCTTCGTAACGTGCCTGATCCACGCGGCCCTTCAACGATTGCCACTGGGTGACGAGCGCCGCGGCGCGGCTGGCGCCGTCATAATGTGAATCATAAATATGTTGTATTACGGTTTTGCCGGAGTGAAGTTTGTAGGAGTAAGGCACGTGGTGGAAAAACAAGAGCAGTTCGTCCGGCGTCGTCTCCAAGGACTCATATTGCTTTGCAATGGCGGGAGAATATTGTGCGACATAGCCGGTCCCTGTGGCGACTGTGCGGTCCATGCCGATTCCGGCGTGATCCGCGCGGTGCCACTGGCCCCAGCCATTTCGTTCTGAGGATTCTACCCCGGGACCGTAGTGGCTTCCGACGATGTCGGTGAGCGTGCCCGCCCCTAGCGGCCCCGTATAGCTTTCGTAGATATTCCAGGACGAAAGCAGCATGGCATCAATCGTGTTCACGGTGGTTGCGTCGTTGCCAAAAGTGAGCCGCGTCCATTCTTCCGTGATGGTTTGCGCGCTTAGGGCGGGATCCCACGCCAGGCGGCCGAAGCCATAAAGGTTGGCCATGGCAAGTGGATGCGCCAGCCAGTTCGCATCCATGCCCACATTTGCAACGCCGACCAAGCCGCCGTAAGGGCGGTGGTAAGTCTTGCCGGAAATCAATTCGCGCACGGGAGTGGATTGGCCGTCATTGCGCATATCGAAATCGAGCACTTCCTTCCACATCGGCACGAGGTAACAGAGATGCCTCTGCTGGCCGGTATATTCTTGCGTGATTTGCAGCTCGATGGCTTCATTCGTTTTTTCCAGGCCGCCGAGTAGGGGGGAAACCGGCTCGCGCACCTGAAAATCGATGGGGCCATGCTTGATCTGAATGACGACGTTTTCCGCGAACTGGTCGTCCAACGGATGAAAGATGTCGTAGGCCGCCCGGGCACGGTCATTCTTGGGATTTTGCCAGTCGAGGTGGTGGTCGTAAACGAAGCTGCGATAGAAAAGCAGGCCACCGTGCGGCTTCAGCGCGCGCGCAATCACGTTGGCGGCGTCGGCGGGAGTGCGTCCGTAAATGGCGGGCCCGGCGCGGCCTTCCGAATCGGCTTTCACCACGAATCCGGCAAAGTCCGGAATTTCTGCGTAGAGCGCATCCACCGTCTGCTGCCACCACGCGGCCACGCGCGGATCGAGTGGATCAAAGGTGGGCAATCCGCCGATGGCTTTTGGGCTACTGACGTCAACGGAAAGTGCCAGGCGCACGCCCCAGGGGCGAAACGTTTCGGCGACGCGGCGAAGTTGCGGGAGGAAGTCCTTTTCGAGAAGCTGGGGATTGGCGTTCACATTGTTTATTGCGCAGGAATTGATCCCCACTGAGGCAAGAAGACGAGCGTACTCGCCGGCACGCGAGAGGTCCTCGCGCACGTGTCCGTTTTCGAAGAAGAGCGAAGCTCCGGCATAACCCCGTTCGATCGTGCCATCCAGGTTGTCCCACTGATCGACCATGCGAACTGAGTTGGCGGGAACTTGAACTTCGCTCAGGGATTCCAAATTTTCCGCGCGGGCGATTTTGCTCAGGAAGGCGAAGACACCGTATAAGACGCTACGGTCGTTCTGCGCGGTGATGATGAAGCCGGTGGAACCACTTATTTTTGCTTGCGCGAACCAGTAGCCGTCTCCGGCGAGATTAATCGGAGAAATAAAGTCCTTGAGCACGGTCTTTACGGAGTCGAGTGTTCCTATCAGAATGATGGGTCCATAGGTAAGCGAGCTGGCCATGCGGAATTCGCCGCCCAACATGCCACGAAGCCCGCGAGTCAATTCCTGCTCGGCTGAGGCCAGCACGGGAGAATCGCCAACACGCACAATAAGGCGGGGGATTGAGGAGTATTTCGCGCTTGCTGCAGAGTCAAGCCGGGTGTAACGCAACCAGGCCGCTTGGCCCGTCTCCGCCTGAAGCGATTGCGTCCCGGCGCCAAGCAAGAAGACCGTAATCCCGAAAACTTGCAGCAGTCTGCAGGATAAATTCCACAAACCAGCCCAGCGCAGAAAAAGTCCGGAAAGTTTCATGTCGCGCCGAATCTAACACATCCCCGGCAGCGCAGCGTCGAAAGTTGATCATTCCGCGATTGGCTATTCCCATTTGCCCGCCACGCGATGCCACGTTATGCCTTTGCCAGAAGGGATCACCAGGCATTCCCATTTATAAAGTAAAACTTGAAAGTCCAGTTAATTTCTTGGACAACCATTTTTCCATGCAAGAAATCCTTATGAGTACGTTCCAGTAGTATGTGAGCCATATGCCCATGACAAACCAAAACTCACGCAGTACCCGTGTGCCTGGCCGTCTTCGGATTCAAATCGTTTTCCTGATCGCGGCTCTCTTTCTCTCGGCCTTCTCGCTCAGCCGCCGGCTCTCTGCTCAGGAGCCCGCACATTCGCCCGGATGGGTGGTCCTATCCATCCCCGATTACCGCGCGCTTCGCGTCAAAGCCTACCCCGCCGAGCGCGAGCCCGAGCCTCCGCCCGTTGACGCCACGCTCAGCCGCGTTGACTACGATCTCCGTGTCGATTCGGACCTCGCCTCTGGCCGCGCCACGCTTACCGTTGACGTATTGAAGAACGGCTGGGTTCGCGTTCCCATTCCCACCGGCCTTTTCGTTCGCGAAGCCAAGCTGGATGGAAAACCTCTCTCTCTCGCCCCGCCTACTTCTCGGGAACCGAACCAGCTTTCCGCGCTGCTTTCGCATCCCGGCCGTGCCGTCATCTCTTTGGAAATCGCCCTTCCCATCACCTCCACGGCTGGGGAAGAGCGCGTTACCTTACCTTCCACTCTCTCGGGCGTCACGCGTGTCACGCTAGAGATTCCACGTGCCGGCGTGGACCTTTCTCTCTACGGCGGCCTCTTTTCCGAAAACAAGGAACTCGCCAACAACGGCAAGTGGACCGCTTATGGCAAGGGTGCCGAACCCATGGTCTTCGCCTGGCGCCGCAAGACAGAAGACCACCACACTACTTTGCCGCTTCGCCTGCGCGGCACACTCACGCAATTCGTCGGCCTTGGCGAAGATTCCACCTCCGTCTCCGCCAATGTCGCCCTGGACGTCCAGCAGGGCGCCGCCAAGGAAGCGCGCATCCAGCTTCCGGAAAACGTCACCATCAATCAGGTGCAGGGCGCGCTGGTCGCGGATTGGGAAATGAAGCCCGGCGAGCTCCTCGTCACTTTTCTTGAGCCCGTGGAACAATCCGCCAGCTTCGTCATCACCGGGGAGGCCCGCCTGCCGCGTGACGGCCAGATGGATATTCCGCTGCTCCGCCTCGTCAACGCCGAACGCGAAACGGGTGGCGTTGCCGTGGACGTGCTCGGCGCCGGAGAAATCAAGGAAGAGTCCGTGAAAGCACAAGGCCTGCAACGGGCCGACGCCAGCGATCTCGGCGAGCCCGTCTCCAGCCGCCAATCTCCTGCGCTCCTCGCGTTTCGCGCGCATTCTCCCGACGCCAAATCGCCGCGCTCGCTGCACCTTGCGGTCTCGCGCTATACGCAGCAGGCCGTCCTCATGGCCAATGTCGAAGAAGCGCGCTACCGCGTTCTGTTCACGAAAGACGGAAAGTCTCTCGTCGAAGCCCGCTACGCCGTGCGCAACAACCAGCGCAACTTTCTGAAGATCACTCTTCCGCAGGGCGCCACGCTTTGGAGCGCTTCGCTTTCCGGCATGCCCGTGCGTCCGGGTTCCGGTCCCGATGCGAGCCTCCTGCTTCCTCTCTCCAAGGCGCGCTCTGGCGAGGAAGCCCCCGAATTCGCGGTCGAAGTCGTCTACTTCATTCCGGGCGCCGCCTGGACTGACAAAGGCCATCTGAAACTCTCTCTACCCGCGCTCGATCTGCCGGTCTCGCGCACCGGCTTGCAAGTTTATTATCCGCCGCTGTTTCGTCTCGCCGCGGAAACAGGCTCCTTTCACGTGGAGAATTACACCAATCCGCTCGCGGCGGTCCTTACGGTTGCGGTCGCGGAACCCGCAGTGGACAGCGTTGTGCCACCACCTCCCGCCTCTGTCTCAGTCACCGGCAGCGCTTCTCCTGTGGCCCGAGTGGACATGAAAGACGCAAGAGATGACAAGGGCCAGGTGGCCAAGCAAAGCCTCGTCGACAATTTCCATGCCAGCGAACGAGGTTCCCGCGCTTCCGGTATCTTGCCCGTTCGCGTCAACCTTCCGGCCTTCGGCCCTTCTCTTTATCTCGTCTCCGAACTCACCAGTGAGAATCAATCTCCGTCCGCGGAGTTCAATTACCAGCAGGAAAAGAAGGCAGGTGGCAAGTGAACCGTCATCTCACGCTCTTGGCAGTAGCGCTCGTTATGGCGTTGCCTGCGTTTCCGCAACAGAAAACCGAGCCACCGCCGCCGGCTCCCGGCAACGTCACCCTGTCGCTTGACGAATACAATCGTCTTCTGGCCCTCGCCAATCGCCCCGGCAAGAAGTCCGAAGCTCCCCCGCTGCCGTACCTCCTCAAACATGCGGAACTGAAGCTTCGCGTCGTCAATGATGACGTTCTCGGCTCCATTGAATTTGAAGGCGAGACCCTCTCCGCCAACACCACCAAAGTCCCGCTCATCACCGGCGCGACGGTCTTCGACGCGCGCCACGGCGCCAAGCCTCTGCCGCTGCTCCTTGAGAATGGGACGCACACCGCCATTTTGCCCGGCGAATCCGAATTCTCCGTCACCCTCGACGCAGGTCTCCCTGTTTCCATCGAAACCGGGCGCGCCTCCTTTTCTCTTCCCGTTCCGGCGGCCGGAAGTGTCCGCCTCTCGTTGAGCGTTCCCGGCGAGCGCACCAACGTTCAGCTCAATCACGGCATCATCACGCATCGCGGCTCCGAAAACGGCAACACGGAAATCGAGGCTACGCTCGTTCCCGGTCAAACCGCCAACGTGTGGTGGAACACCCGCGAAGTTGTTGCCCCCGTCACACCCCGCGAGGTGCGTTTCCTCTCGGATGTGAAATCGCTGGTTTCCGTGACGGAATCGGATTTGCAAGTCGCGGCCCTCGTGGATCTCAATGTGGTGCAAGGCGATGCCGGAGAGTTTTCCCTGGCCATTCCCGACGGTTTTGAAGTCACCGCCGTCAACGGTCCCACGCTGGAATCCAGTGAAGTTCAGAACGGCATTCTTCTGCTCAAGGTCACGGGCCATGGGCCCGGCACTCACCAATTTCTCATTTCTCTCGAACGGCCCATCAACGACGCCAAGGCAAGCGCCCCCATCCTGGTCTTTAAGGATGCGCAACGCGAAACCGGCGAAGTTCTCGTGGAAGGCCAGGGCACTCTCGAGCTCACCGCCAATGAATCCGGCGGTTTGAAGCGCTTGGACATCAAAGAGGTGAATCCCTATCTCCGCGCTCTTTCACGCTACTCGCTGCAAGCCGCGTTTCGTTATCACCGCCAGCCCAATGAATCTCCCGCGCTCGCCCTTGAATGGACGCGCTTTCCCGATTCCAGCGTCCTCGCGGCCGTGGCCGAACGCGCCACGGTTACCACGCTCGTTACCTCCGAGGGCAAATCCCTCACTGAGGTCAAACTCATCGTGAAAAATCAGGCCCAGCCATTTCTGAAAGTGGAGCTGCCCGCGGGCGCCAGCATTCTCACCGCTGATGTCGCTGGTGAAAAGGTGAAGCCCGTCCAGGGAGCCGATGGCGACCGTGTGCCCCTGCTACGTGCCGGTTTCCGCCCCGCAGGCGCTTATACCGTCTCATTTGTTTTCATGCATTCGGGCGCACCATTCGCGAAGAAGGGAGATTCGGACATTTCGCTTCCGAAGATGGACGTCCCCATCGGCATCCTTGAATGGGAGCTCTACCTTCCCGAACAATACAAAGTGAAAGACTTCTCCGGCGACGCCATCTCCGCGTCGCTGCTCCCGCCTGAGTATTCAGCCTACAACTATGCGAGGGGTTCTTTTCAGGCAGGAGTTGGCGTGGGTGGTGTAATCGGTAGTGGTTCGGGTGGCGGCAATATGCCCATGAACGGCCGCAATTTCACTCAGCTAACGGCTCTTGCGGTGGGTGAGGCGCTGGCTCCCGGCCAACTTGGCGGCTACGTCGTTGATCCCTCGGGTGCCGTCATTCCCAACGCCCGCGTGGAAGTCCAAAATACTGCCACGCGCACGACCTGGAATTCTTCCACAACCTCCGATGGCTACTGGCTGGTGCTCGGCATCACCTCCGGCACCTACCAGATCACGGCCTCGGCTCCAGGCTTTCAATCCACTAGCATGACTGTCTCCTACGATGTATCCAATCCGAGCGCCTATCGCATCGCCTTGAACGTGGGAGCATCCACGCAATCCGTGATGGTCGAGGCAGAATCAAGCGAAATCAACGTTGAGACCTCCCGTAGGCAAAAGAAAGAGAAGACCGCTGCCCCGCCGCCTCCACCGCAAGCCTCAGCCAATGTCTTCAATCTCCAGCAGCGCGTCGCCGGCGTTCTTCCTGTCGCCGTGGACGTGCCGCGCACAGGTATCTCGTATCGCTTTGTGCGCCCCCTCGTCGTCAACGAGGAAACCAAACTCACTTTCACCTACAAAACTAAATAGCTGTATAACCGGGCAACGCTGCCCCTCGCCGGCTTGATCCTCCCGTAATGGCCGATCTTAAGATCGGCCACTACACAGGATTCTTCTTCCGCTCAAACAGTTCGCGAAGACTCCTTATCTCGAACTGTGGGCTGGCTTTTTGTTCGGTTTTCTTTGGGGATGCGAACTCTTCGCTCGCGAGGGACTCCACAGATGTCCCTGCAAATTCACGCGTGATTCGATCAGCGCGACTCCTTCGCTTTCCAGCAATTTTCTCTGCAGCGAAGCGTACGGCTCACGGATGAGCAGTTTCCCGCGTTCACCCACCACGCGATGCCACGGTATGCCTTTGCCAGAAGGGGTCGCCGCCATAGCCCTGCCCGCGGCTCTCGCCCCGCCGCGCAGACGTAAAGCTCTAGCGAGCGACCCATAGGTGAGAACCCGGCCGCGCGGAATAAGTTTCACCAGCCGGTACACGGGATCCCAGGACATCTCGGAAACCTCCATGGTTCGAGCGGCCTCTATGGTAAGGGCGCCGCACGCGGCTCACAAGAGTAACTTGCCGCTGGGAAGTGTTGAATGAAGTGCAGGCTGCCGCGGCGCAACGCTACCGCAGCAGAGGACCAAAACAATGATGGAACGCAGCGAAAAAATGGATGCAGCAACACACGGCAATTGCGCGAGCATGGCGGCAGGGCAGGGGCAAGCAACCATTACTTATTCGACGCATCCTATCTTGCATCCTGTAGTGGAACTAGCTTACACTACAGACACCAGACGGAGAGAAGGCCACCCGCTTTCGGCGGCTGCTCCCTCTGTAAGGCAGCTTCGCCGAGGTTCCGCGATGGCTTTTGTTCGCCGCAAAGGAAACGCCTACTACCTGGTGCACAACGTACGCCGCGGTGGAAAAGTGTGGCAACTCCATCTCGCGCGGCTCGGCGATCGCGCCCGCATCACCGACGAAATTGTTCGCGCCGTCAGCAAGAAACATCCTTTTGTGGAACTCAACTGGCGCACCCTCCGCGACCAGTTAAATAACCAGATCGATTTGTCCGACCCTCAATCGCCCGCCGTTCAGAAGCTCGTGCACTCCCTGCGAAACCTCAATCTCGACCTGGCGGATTTCTTCCCGCCTGTACTTCGTCTTTCCGAATCGCCCGCGGTGGCGCGCGAGTTGCTCGTGCAGTTGCGGATCCTGCAGTCCACCATCCAGGTGAAGCTCGATCAGTTTGCCCGCAAGGACGAACTGAAGAGACTCGGCCGGACCAGCGGTCGCTTTGGAACCGCGCATCCCGGATTCCGGGTGCGCTAGGAGGCGGTCATGGGGACAGCCGATCTTTCTCTAAATCCGAACATACGCAGCGCGGAAACCGTGGAGTTTCAGAAGGCGCTGCGTTCCAAGATCGTGGGGCAGGATGAGGGCGTGCAAGCGCTCGTCGAGCTCTTCCAGGTCTTCACCGCCGGACTGAATTCCCCGGGCCGCCCGGTGGGCAACCTGCTGTTCCTCGGGCCGACAGGCTCCGGCAAAACGCGCATCGTGGAAGCCGCGGCGGAAATCCTGTTTGGCAGCCCACGCGCCATCATCAAAATCGATTGCGCCGAATTCCAGCACTCCCACGAGATCGCCAAGTTGATCGGCTCGCCCCCGGGCTATCTTGGGCACCGCGAAACGCATCCCCTGATTACTCAAGAAGCGCTGGCGGCGCACCACAGCGACAAGTTGAAGCTCTCGTTCCTGCTCTTCGACGAAATCGAGAAAGCCAGCGACGCTCTCTGGCAGTTGCTCCTGGGCATGCTGGACAAGGCCACGCTCACACTTGGCGACAACCGCCGCGTGGACCTCTCGCAAACTGTCATCTTCATGACCTCCAACCTGGGCGCGGGTGAAATCACCGAACTCATGGATGGCGGCTACGGTTTCATCAAGTCCGACGACAAGCCCAAGAGCAACCTCGACCAGAAAGTCGAGCGCACCGCCGTGGAAGCGGCCAAGCGCAAGTTCTCCCCCGAATTCATGAACCGCCTGGACAAATTGGTGGTCTTTCACCCGCTCCAGCGCGAGCAACTCGAGCAGGTTCTTGAGATCGAGCTCGGCATGGTACAGAAGCGCGTCCTGGACGCCGCCAACGGCAAATTCCTCTTCCGCGTCACCGACGCCGGCCGCGATTTTCTTTTGCAGGAAGGCACGGACCAGCGCTACGGCGCCCGCCATTTGAAGCGCGCCATCGAACGTTACGTCGTCTATCCGCTGGCCAACCTGCTGGCCACGGAGCAAGTGCGCGTTGGCGACCTGGTCCGCATCGATTGGGACGGCCAGCACAAGGAATTGACCTTCGTTCGTGAGCAGGAGGGCGCTCTCGTCTCCACCGAATCCGCGGAGAGTGAAGCCGCTGCCGCCATTCTTGGCGCAGACGGCCTTGGCAAAGATGCCCCCGCAGAAGCCGTCGCCGCGGATATCCTCAACCCCCCAGCTCTCCCCGCAGCATCGCCCGCCGCCGCGCGGCAAACGCTGCAAGGCCGCAAAAAAGAAAACCGCTGAGCGAAAAACTACCTGTCCGTTAGTGCAGGGGCGCACCGTCCAAGCGCCCCTTTTTGTCGCCCATTCTGTGACAATTTGTGTTTCAGCATTCTCAGTTTGCGCTTGGATGGAACATCGTCTCACGCCGTGAGACGGTTTCCAGGACTGCAACATGTGTATGTCATTGAGTGCATAGGTTGTTGCGTCAGCGGTGCAAATTCCGCGTTGTGGCACGCTCCATGCATATTTAGACCTGACCGCGCTACTTTGCTTAAGCGGCGCCGCTTGCTTCCGTTGGACGGCGCGTTAAAGCAAAGCGCGTTTCAGGCCGAGGTAGAAAGCATGAAAGCAGCCGTGCGGCAACAACTAGACCCCAGCATCCGCAGCAACGACACGCGCGACTTCCATCAATCGCTTCGTGCCAAGATCGTTGGCCAAGAAGAAGGCGTGCAGGCCCTCGTGGACCTCTTCCAAGTCTTTACGGCTGGCCTTAACTCCCCCGGACGCCCTGTCGGCAATCTTCTCTTTCTCGGACCCACGGGGTCCGGAAAGACCCGCATTGTGGAAGCTGCCGCGGAAATCCTCTTTGGCGATCCCCACCTGGTCATCAAAGTTGATTGCGCGGAATTCCAGCACTCGCACGAAATCGCGAAACTCATCGGCTCGCCCCCGGGCTATCTCGGCCATCGCGAAACTCATCCGTTGATCACACAGGAAGCCCTGGCGGTTTCCCACAGCGACAAGCTGAAACTTTCTTTCCTGCTCTTCGACGAAATCGAGAAAGCCAGCGACGCCCTCTGGCAGTTGCTCCTGGGCATGCTGGACAAAGCCACGCTCACCCTTGGCGACAACCGCCGCGTGGACCTCTCACAAACCGTCATCTTCATGACCTCCAACCTGGGTGGCGGCGACATCACCGAACTCATGGCGGGCGGTTACGGCTTCATTGAGTCCGACGACAAGCCCAAGAGCAACCTCGACCAGAAAGTCGAGCGCACCGCCGTGGAAGCGGCCAAGCGCAAGTTCTCCCCCGAATTCATGAACCGCCTGGACAAGGTCGTGGTCTTTCACCCGCTGCAGCGCAAGCAGCTCGAGCAGGTTCTGGATATCGAGCTGACCATGGTGCAACAGCGCGTCCTCGAAACGGCCAAGGGCCAGTTCCTTTTCCGCGTTACCGAACATGGCCGCGACTTCCTCCTGCAGGAAGGCACGGACCAGCGCTACGGCGCGCGTCACCTGAAACGCGCCATCGAGCGCCACGTCGTCTACCCCATGGCCAGTCTTCTGGCCACGGAACAAGTCCATTTCGGCGACCTGATCTGCATCGATTGGGATCGCGACGACGACCACCTCAATTTCGCCCGCGAAGGCGAAAACGTGGCCATGCCGGTCCGCCGGCCAGAGCCGGTTGCTGCCCCCAGGCTTTCGCAAGCCCGCGGCGGCCGCCCTGTCGAAGCTCCCAGCGTGCAAGTTCCCCCGGAACCCGTGCCGCGTTTCGCGCGATAATTTTCGCTTGCTCCTCCTCTCGAAAGCCCGGGCGGGCGACTGCCCGGGCTTTTCGTTTTCTTTTCTTCTTGATGATTGTCAGCAGCCGTCGCTTGTCAATCCAGCTTCAGCGGCTACGGGTTCGCGCGCGCCATCGTCTGTTGTTCCTGGTAGATTTCTTCCGCGCGCTTCAGCGCTTCAGTGATGCTCTCGCAGATGTTCTCGGGGGGCACGTGGCGATCGAATCCCGCTTCTCTCATCAGCGCGGCAGGTTGCGGACGCGCGCCGCAAATCATCATGGCCCGCCCGCTCGTCTGCAAGATATCGGCAAGTTCCTCGAGCGCCGCAATCCCCGTGGCATCCACCGCCGTCATGTTGCGCAACCTCAATATGACGATGGGCGGCAGCGCGTCCAGTTGGTCCGTGATGGCGGAGATCTTGTCCGTCACGCCGAACAGGAACGGCCCGTGAATGCGATAGACCGCCGCGTACGAGGGAATGTCCTTGTCCTGCAAAATGTGCGCGCGGCCATCCTCGATGTATTCGTCGGTGACCTTGGAGACCGTTGTGGTCATCGAAATCTTGCGGATGAACGTGAACGCCGCCAGAATCATCCCTACTTCCACCGCCAATGTCAGATCCGCAAACACAGTCAAGCTCAGCGTCAACAGCCATACCGCGATGTCTGCTTTCGACAGCTTCAGAATCTCCGGAATCTCCGCCCAGTCGCCCATGTTGTACGCGACCATGAACAGGATCCCGGCCAGCGCGGCCAAGGGCAGGTTCTTCACCAGCGGTGCGGCAAACAAAATCACCGCCAACAGCGTCAGCGCGTGGATCATCCCTGCCACCGGCGTTTTGGCGCCCGCCCGCACATTGGTTGCCGTGCGCGCGATGGCCCCCGTGGCAGGCAATCCGCCAAACAGAGGCGAAAAAATGTTGGCCACGCCCTGCCCGATCAATTCCACGTTGGGATTGTGCTTGTCTCCGGTCATGCGGTCAGCTACGACCGCGGACATCAGCGACTCGATCGCGCCCAGCATGGCCACGGTCACTGCCGGCGAAAGCAGGTGCAACAGCAGGCTGGGCTTCAACGTGGGCACCGCCAGGTGCGGCAATCCGCTGGGAATACCGCCAAACCGCGTGCCGATCGTCTCCACTGGGATATGGAACAATGCCACAGCCGCGGTGGCGCCGAAACATACCAGGATCGCTCCCGGAATTCGTTTGAAGAATTTCAGGCAAATGATCATCACCGCCAGCGACGCTATGCCCACGAGTGATGCCGTCCGGTTGAGCGTGTAGAAATTCTCCGCCAGCGCGCCCATGCGGTGAAAGAAATCGCCGGGAACATGCTCCATGCGAATACCGAAGAAATCGCGTATCTGCGTGCTGGCGATCAGAATCGCAATCCCGTTCGTAAACCCTACCACCACTGGCCGCGGGAAATACTTCACCAGCGCTCCCAGCCCCGTCACTCCCATCAGCACCAGCAACACGCCCGCCAGCATCGTGCACGTAAATAGCCCATCGATGCCGTACCGCGTAATGATCCCCAGCACCACAACCACGAACGCGCCCGTCGGCCCGCCGATCTGCGTGCTTGAGCCGCCCAGCGCCGAAATCAAGAAGCCGGTGACGATCGCGCAGTAAATTCCCGCTTGCGGCGGTACGCCCGAAGCGATGGCAAACGCCATCGCCAGCGGCAGCGCCACCAGTCCCACGGTGACTCCCGCAATCAGGTCGTGGGCGAATTTGTCAAAGGTGTAGTCGCGAAGAAGTATGACGGACTTGGGTAACCACGCATCTGGCACAACACTCATAACCTGGTCTGACTCCGTTTCGATCTCTGACAGGCCCTTGAAGAGGCCTTTTCTTTAGGAGGCCGGGGCTTTATTAGTCCCTGCGCATGTCATGTCCCAGCTTGTCATTCCGAGCGAAGCGAGGAATCTGTTTTTCCCTATGCGAATAGGACATTACTTATGCAGGCATCAATAGCCCCTGAAGAAATTTTTTTCCGCAGTTTCAGCAACCCACTAAATAGTGTATCAGGCGCAGGGCAGGATTTCGGCGGCACGTGGCTTGGCCGTGCCCACAAATTTCTGTTGCATGAGAGTCGAATTTCTGATGGAGAAAAGGAGGATCAGTCCGCTGTTTCGCTGTTTTTCCCACCGGGCTTCCAGCGCAACACCGGTTTCCGCGCTGCCGCCACTTCGTCGAGCCGCCGCACACGCGTCGTATGCGGCGCCGTCTTCACTACTTCCGGATCGGCTTCGGCTTCCCTGGCGATCGATTTCATCGCATCAATGAACAGGTCGCACTCTTCTTTCGGTTCCGATTCCGTCGGCTCAATCATTAACGCGCCGGGAACGATCAATGGGAACGCCGTCGTGTAGGGATGGAAGCCGTAATCGATCAGGCGCTTGGCGATATCCACCGTATTCACGCCGTGCTTTTTCTGCAGCGCGTCACTGAACACAACTTCATGCATGGATGGTCGCGTGTACGGCAAATCAAACACGCCTTCCAGACGCTTCCGGATATAGTTCGCGTTCAAAACCGCATCTTCTGTCGCTTGCCGCACGCCCGGGCCGTACGCCAGGATGTACGCCAGCGCCCGCACCAGCACGCCGAAATTTCCGCCAAACGCGCGCACACGTCCGATGCTCTCCTTGCGATGGTAATCCAGCGCCAGCCGGCCGCCCTCTTTCTCCATCAGCACCGGCACCGGCAAATAAGGTTCCAGGAATTTCTTGGTCGCAACGGGACCCGCGCCGGGTCCCCCTCCGCCATGCGGCGTCGAAAAGGTTTTGTGCAAGTTCAGGTGCATCACGTCCACGCCCAGGTCGCCGGGCCGCGTCACGCCGGTCAACGCATTCATGTTTGCGCCATCCATGTAGAGCAATGCACCCTTGGCATGCAGCATCTTGGCGATTTCCGCGATGCGCTGCTCGAAAATTCCCAGCGTCGAGGGATTGGTAAGCATCAACGCCGCAACGTCGCTCGTCACCTGCCCGTCCAGGCGCGCGATGTCAATCTGGCCTTCGTCGCTGGACTTGATGTTCTGGACCTGGTAGCCCGCGATAATCGCCGTTGCCGGATTCGTGCCGTGCGCCGAATCCGGGATTAGCACATTCTTGCGCGGGTTCCCCAGTTTCTCGTGATGCGCGCGGATCAACAGAATCCCCGTCAGCTCGCCCTGCGCGCCCGCTGCCGGTTGCAGCGTCACCGCGTCCATGCCCGTAATTTCCAGCAGGCACTTTTCCAGGAGTTGCAAAATCTTCAGGCAACCCTGCGACAATTCCTGCGGCTGGTACGGATGCTCCGTGGCCAGTCCCGCCAGCCGGGCCACAAATTCATTCACGCGCGGGTTGTATTTCATCGTGCAGGAACCCAGCGGATACATCCCCAGGTCAATCGCATAGTTCCACGTCGAAAGCCGCGTGAAATGCCGCAGCACCTCGATCTCGCTCACTTCCGGAAAACCTTCCACGCCCTCGCTACGGTGAAATTCTCCCAGCGCTTTCGCCGCATCCGCCGGCGGAACATCCAGTGGCGGAAGATCAAACGCGCGCTTCCCGGGCGAAGACTTCTCAAAGATCAAGCCCTCGTTCTGCGTGGGGTGCCGCCGAACCTTCTTGATGTTGTCATTCATCGCTGAAATTTGCAGGCAAAGGTTGCCGTCGCCATTCCTTTCGCCACATTTCCCTCGGTCACAGCGGCTGCTCCAGCGCGCGTCTCACCGCGGCAACCATGCGCTCGATCTCCGCGCGCGAGGCCGTTTCCGTGACGCAAACCAGCGCGTGCTTCGTCAATTCCGGATAGGCCGACCCGAGCACAAATGGCCCGATAATCTTTTCCTTCAGCAGTTCGGCGTTCACCATCTTCACCGAGCGTGGCAGCTCCACCACGAATTCGTTGAAAAACGGCGCTGCAAACGTCCGCTTTATGCCCGGAATGGTCTCCAGTTCCTTCAACGCGAATTGCGCCTTCGCCAGGTTTTGCTCCGCCATCTCGCGCAGGCCTTCTTTGCCGAGCAGCGTCAGGTGTACCGTTGCCGCCAACGCGCAGAGCGCCTGGTTCGTGCAGATATTTGACGTGGCCTTTTCCCGGCGAATGTGCTGCTCGCGCGTCGCCAGTGTCAGCACAAACCCGCGGCGCCCGTCCAGATCCACGGTCTGCCCCGCCAGGCGGCCCGGCATCTGCCGCACGAATCTCTCCTTCGCAGCGATCACGCCGGCGAACGGGCCGCCATAGCTTGGCGGCAGGCCAAAACTTTGCGCCTCCATCGCCACGATGTCCGCTTCGGCGGGCGATTTCACTATGCCCAATGAAACTCCCTCTGTAATCGCCGTCACCAGCAATGCTCCGACGGCATGCGCTGCTTCCGCCAGCGAACCCACGGGTTCCATCGCGCCAAAGAAATTGGGCGACTGCACCACCACTGCACACACATCGTTTCGCAGCGCGCTTTGCAGGCCTTTCGCATCCACTGTTCCCGCAGCGGTGAATCCAATCTCTTCCACACTCAGCCCGGAATTCTTCGCGTAGGTTTTCAGCACCTCGCGATATTCCGGATGCACCGATCGCGCCACCAGCACGCGCCGCTTCCCGGTCAGCCGCTCCGCCATCAACACCGCTTCCGTCGTCGCCGTCGATCCGTCGTACATTGACGCGTTCGCGACCTCTTGCCCCGTCAACTGACACATCAGCGTCTGAAATTCAAAGATTGCCTGCAGCGTCCCCTGCGAAATCTCCGCCTGGTAGGGTGTGTACGATGTCAGGAATTCGCCGCGTTGCAACACCGTGTCCGTTATCACCGAAGACAGGTGGTTGTACACACCTGCACCCAGAAAGCTCGTATAACCCAAGGAATTCTCCGCCGCCCGCGCACGGAAATATTCAATTATCTCCGCCTCGGAGAGCGGACCCGGGAGGTCCAATGGTTTTTTCAGCCGGTAGGCTTCCGGAATCGTGGAGAACAGCTCTTCTACGGATTGCACGCCGATCGCGGCCAGCATCTCCTGCCGCTCGGCTGGGCTCTTCGGGAGATAGCGCATCAGCTCGACGCTTCCTTCTGTTTTTCCGCGATGAAGGCCTCATACGCCGCGGCATCCAGCAGGGAAGAGAGCTCGGCGGGATTCGCCAGCTTCACTTTCACCAGCCATCCGGCGCCGTGCGGGTCGCTGTTCAATATCTCCGGCTTGTCTTGCAGCGCCGCGTTGGCTTCAACAAGGTCCCCGCTTGCCGGGGCGTAAATCTCGCTCACGGCCTTCACGGATTCCACGGAGCCGAAGATCTTGCCGGCCTCCAGCTTCGCTCCCGGCTTGGGCAATTCCACGAACACGACGTCGCCCAGTTCGTGCTGCGCGTAGTCGGTGATGCCGATCGTCGCGATGCCGTCCTTCACAACGATCCACTCGTGCTCTTTCGTGTAGCGGTACTCTGTTGGATACGCCATTCCACCACTCCTTCAAGGGTTTCCCGGCCCGTCCGGCCCTACACCGCCTGTGTTTTCCTGGGCCGCTTGTAAAACGGAGTTGCCACCACCTGCGCGCGGCATCTCTGCGAACGAATTTCCACCCATATCGGGGTTCCGATTCCCGCCATCGCTGGCGGCACATACGCAAGAGCAATGTTCTTGCCCAGCGTTGGGGAAGGCGACCCGCTTGTCACCAGGCCAACCACGTCGCCGGCTTCGTTCAGGCAACGATACTCGTCGCGCGCGATACCTCGCTCGACCATCTCCAAACCCACCAACGTGCGTCGCAGGCCCGCCGCCCGCGCTTTTTGCAGCGCCGCCAGCCCGATGAATTCGCCCTTCTCCATACGGCAGTAGCGCTCCAGCCCCGCTTCCCAAACGTTGATCTTCTCGCTGATTTCGTGCCCGTACAACGCCATTTTCGCTTCCAGCCGCAGAGTGTTCCGCGCGCCTAGCCCGCAGGGAACTATCCCAAATTCCTTCCCTGCCTCCAGCATCTCGTTCCACACGCGTTCGCTCGTGGCCACGTCTGACGGCACGTAAATCTCGAATCCGTCTTCTCCCGTGTAACCCGTTCGCGCGATCAGGGTATTTTTCAGCCCGCAAACCGTGCCGTGCGTAAACCAGTAATTCTTGATGCCGTCCAGATTCGCATTCGTCAGCTTTCGCAGCACGTCCACGGCCCGCGGGCCCTGGATCGCTAGTTGCGTGTACGCGTCACTCAACTCTTGGACCTGGCAGTCAAAGCCTCTGGTATTTTCCCGCACCCACGCGATGTCTTTCTCTCGCGTCCCGGCATTAATCACCAGCAGGAAATCGTCCTCGCCCAGCCGGTGCACGATCACGTCATCCACAAACGTGCCTTCGGGGTAGAGCATCGCCGAATACTGCGCCTGCCCGATGGCCAGCCGCGACGCATCGTTCATGGTGATGTGCTGCACCGCCGCCAGCGCGCCGGCACTTTTGCCGGTTTGCACGCGAATGTCGCCCATGTGGCTCACGTCAAACACTCCGCATCCACTCCGCACCGCGCGGTGCTCTGCCATCAGTCCGCCGCTTGAGGGGTATTCCACGGGCATATCCCAGCCGCCAAAATTCACCATCTTGGCGCCAAGACGGCGATGCACCGCGTTTAACGGTGTTTTGCGAAGGACAGTGTTGGGGGGAGAAGTGGCCGATTCCATTCCGCGTGCTCGGGCGATTCGGATGGTAACACGCGCCCCGCAAGTGGGTCAAAACTACGCGCTCTGCAACTGCGAAATCAAACATAATCAGCACAGTATGCTGCGCACGCTGCAAATTGACTCCCTATGGGCGAGAATAGTCGCTGGTCTTTTCTTTTGTCTTTCTGGCGCGTTCATTAGCTTGCTCCTCTCAGTTGGAGCGTCACCTTTCTGGTACATACTCTGCGCGGTTCTATGGGCGCTCTCGGGTGTTGTTTGGTTTTTCCGTCCGTCTATTGCCTCGGCTCTCAGCACCTTCCCTGTCTTGGGAGTAGCGGTCTGGTGCGTTCAGGTCGTGCCGCACTTTCGGGAACAGGGTATGGCTGTGCGACTAAGTTTGCTCTTTGTTGTCGTCGCGCTGGGACTGGTCGTGATTTCTTTTCAGTGGAGCGGCACTCAGCAATGGGTCGCCATTGCGATTTCTTTGGTCTTGGTACTCATCGCATTCGGCGTAGACCGACTCTGGACGAACAAGGTCGCCGTTCACGAATACTCAATGAATTGGTCCGCGAACGGAGCGGCACCTTGGGGCCATGTTGAGACGAATGAGCAAGGCGAATCACCTGTGGTCACCTATCGGAGAGTGGATGGAGGCTATTGCTACGACGCCATCTTCTCTCCGGAACTGAGAGAGAAGTTAGCGCAATCGAATAAGCCAACCATCTCCGTGGAGTACAACGTCTTCAGTGATTTTGGCCGCCGTCGCGCCTACAACATACGTGCAGTCGACGGTATGGTTTTCAATGATGGAGACCGAAATGTGCGCTCTGGAGAAAGCTATGGCGGGTATATCGAAGTGGATGCTTCTCGTTCAGTTGATTGCGGACGTTAACCCGTTGCACAAGAAATAGCCAAAAAGGGCCCTCAACTCCTTATTGGTCGCCTAATCGGAAACTGACCCATTCCCCAATTTGCCCCTGCTGGAGGGGCGCTTTCCTTCGCCGAGTGGCTCTTGCGGCTCTGTAAACCCTCTCCCACGCTGTGCTTGCTGGCCACACTCCCCTCAGGTACAGTGCTTTTTGGAGGCGCAAATGCCCGGCGAGCACCTGCAAATTGTCTGCACGCAGTGCGACAAGACCGAGGAGTACTGCGTGTGCGAAAAATATTGCACCATCTGCAAAGGCCAGCATAAGATTCGCTTGTGCGCTGATGGGTTGTATTACTGCCCCGATTGTCGCGAAGCCTGTGACGTGGCTCTGGCCAACGACCACTAACCGTGCCCACAAGCCCCCTCCACCTCCGCCTGCGCATTGACCCCGATGAGCGTTTGGCCGCCGCGGTGGGTGGTGTGGCGCGCTTTTTTGCGGACAACGCCGGACTGGCCAACGAGCTTATTTTGGAGCTGCAATCCTCCGTTCTTTCCGCCTGCCGCCACTGTTTCGGCTTGCATAATTCCGGCACTCCTTGCGAGGTCGCCTTTCACCGCCTGGCCGATCGCATTGAGATGGAGCTCTTTCTGCCCATCGAGGAAGCGCCTGCCGACAAGGGTCATCTCGCCTGGCCGGGTGTCGATGAAGTTCACTGCGAGACGCGCGGGGCTTCCGCGGTCCTGCGCCTGACCAAGTTCGTCCCTCCCACACCCGAAGCGGAATAGTCCTTCAAACAGGAATGCTCGGAGGGGTCCTGTGTGGGATCGCTTGTTTGCGCTGATGCGAAAATGGAAAATCGAAAAGCGACGACTCCCGGCGAATCACATCTTGAATGCGAAGGTATTCCTCTTGATCAGCGAGGTCATCTGCTCGTCACTGACGGAGAGCCGGATCACCACGCGGTCCCCGGAGGGGATCACGCTGGCCTGATCCAGCAGTTGCCCCAGTTCCGGGTTGTCCTTGCTGGCCTGGTATTTTTTGTAGAGCAACCCCGCCGTCATTAACTGGCTCAGTGTATTCGCATCCTCGGGTGCAGCGCAGACCGCCTGGAATTTGCCTTCGAGGCCGCTGCTCGCAGTCACGCTGATGATCATGGATTGCATGTGTTGCACGAGTTTCGCGGCTTCGGGAAATTGCTCCACTTCCGGCGCCAGTTGGGACATCGCCAGCCGCGTGTAGCTCGGGTCCAATACCGCCCACACGATGCCCGACCCGTTCACCTCGTTAATCAGGCTGAACAGCTTGTCGTTGGCCAGCAAGCCTTCCTCGCCGCCATAGCGGATTTCGATCATCTTCTCGAGCAGTTGCTTGTGGCCAAACGCCGCCTTGCTCGAATCAATGAAGAAGAAAAACAAGTCATTCGGCCCCACTCCAGAGCCGAAGGCAAACAGCGTGTACCCTCGCGATTTGGAGGTCGCCAGCTTCTGCTGCTTGAAATACGCTTCCGTGGAATCCGGGTTGAAATTTCCCAGCGCTATCCCTACGATCTGTTCGCTCTCCGGGACGTCCGCAGGGGTTTTGGCGTCCTGCTTCGCCGCAGATTGCCCCACCAGGCCCCAGGCCAACTCTTCCACCTGGGTATTCGGATCCACTCCGGCCGACCCCAGGAACTTTTCAAATTGCTTGAAGCGTTCCGGCAGCATCTGCTCCTGCAGGGCAGGGAACCACTTCATCGTCCGCGCTTGCTTCAAATCCGCGTACGCAAATTCCCCCACATTTTTCGGGAACAGCGCAATCGTATCGGCGCTCAGGCTTCCCGCCTTCGCGGGTTCCGCGGCGGCCAGCAATGCCAGCACGGCACAGGCCGCCAGCGACCGCGTGAGCGTAATGGTCCACTTCATGAAATGCTCCTTTCGGGGCTTCGGGGCAGGTTTTATTTTACGCTACAACCCAGCCGCTAGCTGAGGTGTTTGCGCAGTTGGTCAACTTTCCCGCGCATGGCGGCAACGTAGGCCGCATCTTTCAATCCTTCCAGATTGATTTCCACGTTGTCCAGGGCGCCATTCGCCCCCGCTATTGCCATTAGACGCGCCACGCGCAGATCTGACTTCATGGATGCCGCGGCGATGGCCTCCAGTTGTACCAACCGGCCATGCAGCGCCGCTGCCTTCTCCGCCACCTCCATCGGCACTTCCGCGGCGCCTTTCGTTGCTTTCTGGATGGCTTCCTCGCGCAGCCGCGTCTCCTCGCTGTTGCTTCGCGGCAGTTTGAACGCCGCCATCACCGCATCATAGGAAGCCGCGTCACGGTCAATCGCCGCGGTCAATTCGTCGGTTGTCCTTCGCAGGTCATCAAGCTGCTCGCTGAGTTTGTCCACATGCGCGGCTTGCGACTTCTTCTTCCGCGATAAGCCCGCCACCATCTGTCCCAGCGCGCCCGCGAGTCCCGCCGCCAGAGCCGACACACTGCCGCCTCCCGGCGTCGCCGTAGGTCCCGCCACCGCGTCCAGGAACGGTCGCGCCAGGTTCGCCAGTTTTCCGCCCTTCGCTTCCGCCGGCGCGCCGCTCAGCACCGCGTCCAGCTTGTTCTCAAACACCTGCGCAGGCGAGAAGTTCTCCAATTGCAGAAAATAGTCGGCGGCCATCTCGATGGCCTTCTTCGGTATCAACCCGACAATCTCGCTGCCCACAGGCACTGCGCCATAGCGCTCCGCCTCGCGCTTCACCATCTCATACACCCGGTGCATCGGTGTCTGTTCAAAATCCGTCAGGTTGATGGACACCTGCGCCAGGTTGCGCGCCTTCAATTCCACGCCCATGGATTTCACGTAGCGCAGCCCGCCGCTGGAAAACCGTATGGCCTTCGCGATTTTGTTGGCGATTCCGACATCCGGCGTATTGAGGTTCACGTTGTAGGCGATCAGAAATTTGCGCGCGCCCACCACCGTCACTCCCGCCGTGGGATGCAGTTTGGGCTCGCCCACGTCCGGCTGGCGATCGTGGTTGTGCTTCATTTCCTCGCGCAGCCCTTCGAACTGTCCGCGCCGGATATTCTCCAGGTTGACGCGGTCCGGGCGCATCGCCGCCGCTTCGTAAAAGAAAACCGGGATGCGGTAGCGCTTCCAGAGTTCATTGCCTACGCGCCGCGCCAGCGCCACGCAATCTTCGATGGTCACGCCTTCGATGGGAATGAACGGCACCACATCGGTCGCGCCGACGCGAGGATGTGCTCCCCTATGCACGTTCATGTCAATCAGCTCCATCGCGCGGCCTGCGCCTCGCAGCGACGCCTCTCCGACAGCGTCGGGATCGCCCGCCAGCGTAATCACGCAGCGGTTGTGGTCCGCGTCCATCTCCTGGTCCAGCACATAGACGCCCGGCACGCTGCGCATGGCCTCCACGATCGCACTGACCTTCGCGGGATCGCGTCCTTCGGAAAAATTCGGCACGCACTCAATCAATCGTTTCATGGGCTAGGTTCCATCTTTGCAGGGGAGCAGTCTCTCTGCGCCCCGGTTGGCTATGACTCTTTCAATCCCGCATGTAAATGATTTCGCTGCGTTTCATGGTCATCCAGCAGCGATTCATTCCAAAATGATAGGGAATTTCGCGGTAATCCTCCACCTCGAATACGGCCAGGTCCGCTTGCTTGCCCGCGTCCAACGAACCAATGCGCTTTTCCCTGCGCAGCGCGTAGGCCCCATTGATCGTCGCTGCTGCAATTGCTTCCGCCGGGGTCATGTGCAGTTGCGAGCACGCCAGGGACAAGATCATCGGCATACTCAGCGTCGGGCTTGTGCCGGGATTATAGTCCGTCGCCAGCGCCACGATGGCCCCCGCCTCGATCAGTTTCCGTGCCGGAACGTACCGCTTCAGTCCCAGATGAAAATCGCAACCTGGCAGCAGCGTCGCCACGGTGCGCGAGTTCGCCAGCGCCCGGATGTCCCCGGCATTCACCCGCTCCAGGTGATCGCAACTCGCTGCTTCCAGTTCCACCGCGAGTCGGGTCGCCCCCGTATGCGACAGTTGCTCTGCATGCACCCGCGGCACGAGCCCGAGAAGCTTGCCCTCGCTCAACACGCGTTTCGACTCTTCCCGCGTGAACGCCCCGCGATCGCAAAAAACATCGCAAAACTCCGCCAACCGCTCGTTCACCACTTCCGGCAACAACTGCTCCAGCAGCAGTTTGATGTAACGTTCCCTGCCGTCCGGCAGGCTGCGAAATTCCGCCGGCACCGTATGCGCCCCCAGGAAGGTCGAAACGATCTCCAGCGGCTGTTCCGCGTTCAGTTCCCGGTGCAGGCCAAGGATTTTCAGTTCGCTCGCGATGTCCAGTCCATACCCGCTTTTCGCTTCCACCGTTGTCGTGCCGTACGACGCAAATTCCTCCAGTGCCGCGCGTGCCCGGCGTTTCAGCGCTTCCGCCGTCGCCGCTCGCAGCTTCTTCGCGGAGTTCAGGATTCCCCCGCCCTTGCGCGCGATCTCCTCGTAACTCGCGCCCTGAATCTTCAGTTCATATTCTTCCGCGCGGCTCGCCGCATGGATCAGGTGGGTGTGCGAATCGACGAAACCCGGCAATACAACGCGGCCTCCCACATCGAACTTTTCCGCCCGCCGCGCTTCCTCCCGCTTTTCCACTTGCGCGCGTGGCCCGGCCGCCACAATCCTGCCATCGCGCAGCAGCAGCGCGCCATCTCGGATCAAGCCCAGCTTGGAAAGGGAACTGCCTCTTCGCGGAACGCCGCCGCGCAGCGTCAGAATCTGCGCAGCACCTGTGATGAGTAAACTGTTGCTCAATGCGTTGCTATTATGTCCGACCCGGAAGCCAATTGCACCTATGCGCCGACGGACTTGCCTCGATACGCCGGCGCGAACACTTCCTTCACAAAGGTCTCGATCGAAGTGGGCGTGGAGTTTGCCGCCGATCGCGGCTCCATTGCCGTTACGATCCCGTTGTTGATCCCCTGGAACAATTCGATGAAGCTGGCCACTGTCTTTGGTGGCGCCCCCATCTGCTCCAGCACTTTTTCCACCTGGTCATAGGGAATCTGTACGTAGCGCAAATCCGGCTTGCGCAGCTCTTTGGCAATCACCGCAACAACTTCAATGAAGGTCAAATCCCGTTCGCCCTGCAGTTCCTGGGTACGCTTTCCGTTGAAATCCAGCTTCAGCAAGCGTTCCGCTGCATACGCTCCGATGTCGCGGGTCGCGATCATGGGAATTTTCAGGTCCCCTCTCAACGCTGTTCCGAAAATCTCCATCATCTGAATCATCTGAAGTCCCGCCAGGTGATTCTCAAAGAAATACCCGGCCCGCAGATGCAGCACGTTCAGCCTGTCGATGGCATTCAGCTTTTGCTCTGAATTGTGCAGGCCCGCGATAGGCCCCGTTCCCGCCGGCGCCTGCGCTCCATAGCTGCTCAGGTTCACCGCGTACTGTAACCCCACACTCTTCACAGCCGCGCTGAAAGCGTCGCTCGTTTTTTCCTGATCCGCACGATAGTCCGGCGAAGTAATGGAGGGTGGAATCATCAGGAAGGCCGCGCGCGCCCCGGTCAGTGCCTGAGTCATCGCTTGCGCGTCCGCGACGTTCCCCACGAATGCTTCCGCGCCTCGCTGCACGAACGGCTGCAGCCGCCCGGCGCTTCTTCCCACCACGCGTACCTTTTCACCCTTCTTGAGCAGCGCCTTGCTAATGACCGAACCAATATTCCCCGTCGCACCTAAAATCGTGTACATCCTAATACTCCTTCCCTGAACTCACTTGTAGCTGCGGTTTTACCCTGCGCCCCCGAACCCGCCCTCTCGAATCCCTACAGCATCGGTACCTTCACGCCCGTTTTCTTCGCAAACGCAATCGCCTCCGGATACCCCGCGTCCACATGCCGCGCCACGCCCAATCCGGGATCATTCGTTAATACTCGTTCGATGCGTTTGGCCATTTCCGGGGTGCCGTCCGCGCAGGTCACTTGCCCCGCGTGTTGCGAATAGCCGATCCCTACTCCGCCACCGTTGTGAATGGACACCCACGAAGCCCCGCTCGCCGTGCTGACCAGCGCGTTCAGCAGCGGCCAATCCGCGATTGCGTCCGAGCCGTCCTTCATCGCTTCCGTTTCGCGGTATGGCGAAGCCACCGAGCCGCAATCCAGGTGATCCCTACCGATCACGATGGGCGCCTTCAATTCGCCCTTGGCCACCAGATCATTCAGCGCCAGCCCGAATTTGTCCCGCTCGCCGTAACCCAGCCAGCAGATGCGCGACGGCAGTCCTTGGAATTTCACTTTTTTCTGCGCCATCTGGATCCAGCGCTTCAAGTGCTCGTTTTGCGGAAACATCTCCAGCACCAGTTGGTCCGTCCGCGCAATGTCCGAAGCTTCGCCTGAGAGTGCCGCCCAGCGGAAGGGCCCTTGGCCCTCGCAGAACAGCGGCCGGATATACGCCGGCACGAATCCCGGGAAGTCGTATGCGTTCTTCACGCCGGCTTCATACGCAAACGTGCGGATATTGTTGCCGTAATCAAATGTCACCGCGCCCAGCTTTTGCAACTCCAGCATGCCCTGGACATGCTCGCCGATAGCTGCGATCGCTCGCTTGCGGTATTCCTGCGGGTTGTTCTTCCGCAATTCCAGCGCCTGTTCCAGCGTCATTCCGTTCGGCACGTACCCGTTGATCGGGTCGTGTGCGCTGGTCTGGTCCGTCAGAATATCCGGCACCACGCCGCGCTTCGCGAGTTCGGGAATCAAGTCCGCGCAATTGCCCAGCAGACCCACCGACGTCGCCTCGCGCTTGCGCACCGCATTTTTCAGGATGCGCAGCGCTTCATCCAGCGAAGTCACCATCACATCGCAATAGCCGGTCTTCACGCGGCGCTTGATCCGCTCCGCATCCACGTCAATGCCCAGAAATGCCGCGCCATTCATCGTTGCGGCCAGCGGCTGCGCGCCGCCCATCCCGCCTATCCCGCCGGTGACCACCAGCTTGCCGCTCAGGTCGCCGCCAAAATGTTTCCGCCCAGCCGCGGCAAACGTCTCATACGTGCCCTGCAAAATCCCCTGAGTGCCAATGTAGATCCAGCTTCCCGCGGTCATCTGCCCGAACATCATCAATCCAGCGCGGTCAAGCTCGTTGAACTTCTCCCAGTTGTTCCAGTGGCCCACCAGATTGGAATTGCACAACAGCACGCGCGGCGCATATTCGTGCGTCCGGAACACCGCCACCGCCTTTCCCGATTGCACCAGCAAGGTCTCATCGGATTCCAGCGCCCGCAGCGATTTCACGATGGCGTGGAAGCAGTCCCAATTCCGCGCTGCTTTTCCCGTGCCTCCGTAAACCACCAGCTCCGCCGGCTTCTCCGCGACGTCCGGGTCCAGGTTGTTCAGGAGCATGCGCAGCGCCGCCTCCTGTTGCCAGCCTTTGCAGGAGAGCTGCGTTCCGCGCGGCGCGCGAAATGGCCCCCGGCTGGTCGCGGGATCGTTCAGGATTTGTGTGCTCACGCTCATAGGCTCTGCTCCTACCCCATCTTAACCCACTGCCAAAGGCAGTTGAAAATAGCACACCGCCCCACGCCGCGGCCCAATTTGGCCGTCTACCGGCCTTCCGAACTCTTGGTTCCCGATCGCTGATATCTGATAACCGCCAGGGGTCAAGAATTTCCTGCCACCGCAACCGCGCTCGCTGCCAATATTGCGCCACCGTCCTCCCTTGCGGTACATTCATCCTCGCCCATGATCTACGGTTCGCTCCCCTCTCGCTTCTTACAAGCCATTGACGAGCGCCCGTCTCCCCGGGCGCAACTCGTTCGGCGTTCCGAAGGCTGGGAACCCATCTCTTCCCAGGAATTCCTGCGGCGCGTGGCCGGGCTGGCCAACGCCTTGGTCGAACTCGGCGTGAAACCCGGCGATCGCGTTGGCTTGTTCGCCCCCAACTGTCCCGAATGGCATACCGCCGACTTCGCCATCAGCGGTTCCGGCGCCGTTACCGTTCCCATCTACTTCAACGAGTCCCTGGACCGCATGGCCTATATTCTGAATCACTCTGGCGCGCAGGTTCTCTTCATCTGCGGCGAGGCGCAGCTTGCAAAATTCCTTCAGGTCCGCGGCGAGTTGAAAGACGTTCAGCAGGTCATCGTTGCCGAAGTTGGCGACACTCTTCCTTCCGAGTATTTGCGCTACGAAACCCTGATCGCCACTGCCGGCGGCCCGGAAATCGCCTCCTACCGCCTGCGCACCGCCCAGGTTCTTCCCAGCCAGCTCGCTTCCATCATCTACACCTCCGGCACCACCGGCGAGCCCAAGGGCGTCATGTTGACGCACACGAATTTCAGCTCCAACGTCACCGATTCGTGCCGTGACCTCGTCCTCAAGCCGGACACGGATCTGGGGGTCTCCTTTCTCCCGCTCGCCCACGTTTATGGCCGCACGCTCGACTACATGTTCATATTCGGCGGCTGCCCGGTGGCCTACGTTTCCGTAGTTGAGAACGTCGCGCAGGCCCTCGTCGAGGTCAAACCCACGCTGCTCGGCGCTGTCCCGCGCTTCTTCGAGAAAATCTATGCGCGCCTGATGGAGCAGGGCACAAAGAACACTGGCGCCAAGCGCAGGATTTTCGATTGGTCCATGAAGCTCACCAGGAAAATCGCTCCCTGGCGCTGTGGCGAAGGAGCGGCCACCCTCGCCACCAAATTGCAATGGGTCCTCGCCGATATGCTGGTCTATTCCAAAGTCCGCGCGCGCACCGGCGGCCGCCTTCGCGTCGTCTTGTCTGGGGGCGCGCCTCTCTCCAAGGAAATGGCGCAGTTTTTTTGGGCCATCGGCATTCCCATCTATCAGGGTTATGGTTTGACGGAAACGTCGCCCGTCCTCACCTCCACCTTCCCCCAAAACCGCGTCGGCAGCTCTGGCCGCCCCATCGCCAACGTTCAGATTCGTATCGCCGACGACGGCGAAATCCTCGCCAAAGGCCCCTGCATCATGCAGGGCTATTACAAAGACCCCGAAGCCACCCGCGCAGTTCTTTCCGAAGATGGCTGGTTCAGCACGGGCGACATCGGCTTCCTGGACAGGGACAACTACCTCTTTATCACCGATCGCAAGAAGGACCTCCTGAAAACCGCCGCCGGCAAATTTGTCGCCCCTCAACCCATTGAAAACATGCTCAAGACCAGCCCGTACATCCTCAACGCCATGGTTGTCGGCGACCAGCGCAAATTCATCGTCGCCTTGATCGTTCCCAACCCGGCCACCGTTTCCGCCCAGCTAGCCGAGCAAGGCCTGAAATTCACTTCCGACGCGGAGCTCGCCGCCCATCCGCGCTCTTATGCCCTCGTCGAGGAGGAAGTCCGCCGCCTCACCACTCACCTCGCCTCGTACGAGACCATCAAGCGTTTCGCTCTCCTTCCCGACGATTTCACTTTCGATAGCGGCAGCCTCACTTTCACCATGAAGCTCAAACGCCGCGTCGTCGAAAAGCAGTACCACGACCTGATCGATAAACTCTTTTCCGACGCTTTCGAGCCACGCCACGTCACCCGCGGCTAACTTTCCTCCATCTACCCCCCATCCCCGGGGCCACGTCTCCCTGCGCACCGCTGTCCAGGAAGCCACGGACCTCGGCGATGCCATTACCGCCGATCTCTTCACCCAGCCGGGTGCCCCAGGCACGGACTGTGTGCCTGGGTCTTGGATTTCTCTTCTCTCTGCGAACCGACCCGCCGCGCCGCTGCTCCGTTTAACAGCGTGCGGGAAAAGTACCGTACCGTCATTCCGGACGGAGTCTGCGGAGTGAGGTGCGGTTTTCCATCGCACGTTTTTTGTGCGATGAATCCCTCTTTTCTTGGGTTTCCTTCAAAGAGAGATTCCTAGCTTCGCTCGGAATGACGAACCAAACCACTTTTTCCGCAGCTTCTCAAATCATTCTGCCGCCGGGCCTGCCGGCATCCTCAAACAGCGACAGCAGGTTCGTCACGCTGAACAGTTCGCTGACCTGCTGGCTTGCGTTGATGATCTCGATCCGGCAGCCCCGCGTGCGCCCGCTCACGTACAAGGCCACTACGGTTCCCAAACCGGAGCTGTCGATCAGCGGCACTCCCTGCAAATCCAGCACAATCCGTTTCCGCTGCGGAATCAGCGGCTTCACTTCATCCTTCAACGAAGGCGCATTCTCAAAGGTCAATCGGCCAAAGCATTCCACCACCGTCGCGCCCACTGCCTCAAAAGTGTGCACGCGAAATCCGCGCGCCGAACTCCTTGGGTTTTCCGTGGACATATGACCTCCCGCGCACCCACACCCAACATCCCGGGCAGTCCCAGAGTCTTTATCGTACTCCCCCGCCAAACACAAGCAGGCAATGCAGAGCTCCGCTATCTCGCTCGCCGCAGGCCTGCCGGTCGCCCTTCCCTGGACGCCCGCTCGATTGTGGTATACCTAAATACAACACAAGGAGAAATCGTTTGAAGCTCAAAGAGATGGTCTATCTGTTTGGCCTGAAGCCCAAGGCAAAGACCTATCCCTACGAACTCCGCCAGCTCGATCTGCCTACCGACGGCCGAATCACCTACGCCAGATGGCTGCATCCCAAGGAGCACACCCGCCCAACGTCCCAGGAAGTTGTAGATGAGCTGCGTAAATTCCTTGCACCTGGCGATGTCGCCCTGGATATTGGCGCGCACACCGGCGACACCACCTTACCCATTGCCCTCGCCACCGGTAAATCGGGCTGCGTCCTCGCGTTCGAGCCCAATCCCTATGTCTTTGCCATTCTTCAGCAAAATGCCGCGCTCAACCCGGAGAAGACGAGGATCATTCCGCTCATGTTTGCCGCTTCCCCTGAAGACGCTTCCCTCGAATTTCACTATTCCGATTCCGGATTCTGCAATGGCGGCAGCTTTGAAGGCATCAGCAAGTGGTTCCACTTCCATGCCTTCGCGCTGCAAGTGCAGGGCAGGAATGTTCATGCTCTGCTGAAGCAATCGTATCCGGAGCTAATCCCCAGGATTCGTTTCGTGAAGATTGACACCGAGGGCTACGAACCGGTCGTCCTAGAATCGCTCCGCGAGTTGATCGCGCAGACCAAGCCGTATATGAAAATCGAGGTCTACACGCACCTGAGCCGCGAGCGCCGCCGCGCCTTGTACCGCTCCATCACCTCTTTGGGTTACACCATCCGGCGCATCATTGATGAAAGCCACTATTGGGGAGAAGTGCTCGGCGAGGAGGACATGAGCAAATGGCGTTGGTTCGACATCTTCTGCCTGCCCAACCCCGCCCCTTCCTGAATCCCCTCTCTAATTCCTTTCCGCGCCGCACGCTACACGGTCCGGAACAGGAAATGCCACGTTACATCCACGGCCGCATGCACCAGCGCCGACGCGAAAATCGAGCCGCTCTTTCGCCACGTCCAGCCATAGAAAATTCCCGCAATCGTTGCCAGCGCCACGTACCGCCAGTTCGGAAAACCCAGGTTGGTGATGTGCGAAAAACCGAAGAGCAGCGACGCCGTCCACCATCCCGCCCAATCCGTCTTGGAACCTCGCGCCAGCAGATTCTGCAACAGTCCGCGAAACAAAAACTCCTCCGGCCATGCCGTGAAAATCAGGATCGCCACCGAACTGAACAAGAACCCGCTCCACCGCCCCCAATGTGGCGCAAACGTGATGAAGTGCATCCCCGTCCCAAGAGGCGCCGCGATGCAGCCGAACGCCACGAAGCTTCCCACCACATAGAACCCCCAGCTTTTTCCCCAACCAATCGAATAGCCAATCCCTTTCAGCCGCCGCACCAACACAAACGCCGCCAGCGCCACATTCAGCGCCACCACCACGGTCATCACATACGCCAACCGCGCGCTCGGATAAGGCCACAGCCAGTGCGATGGCCCGAACTTCACGAACGTCCAGATGCCTGCAACCAGTGCAAAATCCTGCCACGCTCCGGCCGCCGCGCCTCCGGCAGACACGGCCAGTCCCAGCGGCACAAATATCAATCCTGCCATCGCACCGGCGCGCGCCACCGCAAACGTCCCCGTTCCCAACAGATACACCAGGTAAAACACAAACACGCACGCGCCCAGGAAGAATCCGCCGCCCGGCCCGAATTTCTCCGCCCACCCCTCTGCCACATCGCGCGCCGCAAACGCCAACATCACCAGGAGGAAAAAGGCAAACACGGTCAGCACTGTGCCGAACGCGCGCCCTCCGTATCCCTGCCACGATGCATACAGCGCCCCGCCAAGGCACAGCCCTGCCCAAATTCCCAGCACCGCCCAAATCCCAAGCTGTCTCATCCCGCTATTTCCTCACTCCTTCTTTTCTCGCCTGCCCCGCCTTCGGGCCGGCAACCCTGCAATTTCCCGATTGCACACCAAGCCTACTCCTGGCTTGCCCTAGCGGCCCGCTCACTGATACGTATGGTGTGAGCAGAGTATCCGCGCCAAGCATTCCCGGAATCCCTGGTCGCCGATCGCAGATCGCCGGTGGCTTCTCAGGGTTCCTGATCGCTGATCGCTGATATCTGATAACTGGTTACTCCCAATTGAAACGCCTCTCTTACATCGACTGGATGCGCGGCCTCGCCTGCCTCCTGATGTTTCAAACTCATTGCTACGACTCCTGGCTCCGCCCCGATCAGCGCGACACCCCGTTCTTTCGATTATCGCAACTCGGCGGCACCCTTCCCGCGCCACTTTTTATTTTTCTTGCCGGCATTTCGGTTGCCCTCGTCACAGGCAGACTCCGCGAAAAGGGAATCGCCCGCAACGCCATTGCCCGCCAGACCATCCTCCGCGGCGCCGAAGTCTTCGGCTACGGCATCCTCTTCCGCATCCAGGAATTTATCCTCGCCCGTGGGTCGGCCCCTTGGACCGATCTCCTGCGCGTTGATGTGCTCAACATCCTCGGCCTCTCCATGATCCTGATGAGCGTGCTCTGCTGGCTCGCCTCAGCCGCCACGCCTTCGCTCGCGCGCCGCCGCAGTATTTTTGCCGCTCTTCTCGCTGCCGCGCTCATCGCAATGGCTACGCCGCCTCTCTGGACCACCTGGCGTCCGCGCTTTCTTCCCTGGTTCCTCGAGTCCTACATCAATGGCGTGCACACTTTCAACGAGCCACAGCACTGGCTCTTTCCGATCTTTCCCTGGGCTGCCTTCGCCTTTGCGGGACTCGCCGTCGGCTTTCTCATCTTCTCGGACTTTGCCCGCCGCCGCGAGTCTCTTTTCTTCGCTCTCCTCGGCCTTACCGGCATGTTTGCCAGTGTTCTGTCGGTTCTCTTCGATGCCTCCCCAATCCGGTTTTATGCCGTTTACGACTACTGGCACTCTAACCCCGATTTTCTGCTCATGCGCTGTGGCGTGCTCCTCGTCATTCTCTCGCTGGTGTACGCCTGGTGCCGCTGGGGCTTCGCACAAAAGGGTTTCAGCCCGCTCATCCAACTGGGCAACACCTCGCTCCTTGTTTATTGGGTGCACATCGAATTCGTGTACGGTTCTTTTTCCATCATGCCCAAGCGCGCCTGTTCCATTCCCCGCGCCAGCTTGGGCCTCGCGATCATCTTTCTCTCCATGCTGGCGCTCTCCTTGCTCCGCACCCGCTGGAAGCGCTCCTCCCAAAAAACGAAAAGCGCTCCTACCGCATCGGAGCGCCCCATTCCCGCAAATTCTTAGCTCTGTCGCCTACGCGAAAGCTCTAACTCCTGTCATCCCGAGCGAAGGTCTGCGCCTTTTGCAGACCGTAGCCGAGGGATCGCGGCACAATCTCGGCTCGACTCCCGAACCGTTTGCGCGGGGATGCGTTGTCTTTACTCCGAAATCTGTCCGCCTATTGCGTCTTCGCTGCCGTCCCGCTCTCATTCGCCGCGGCGGGCAACTTGATAATCACTTCTCCCGGCCGCGCCTGCCCCAACTCTTCCCGCGCAATCTTCTCAATGGTTTGCGGGTCCGTCTTCAAGTCTTTCACGTCGCCTTCGAGCGTCGCATTTTCCTTGTTCAGCCGCTCGATCTCTGTCTTTACTTTCTCGATCTCATTCTGCTTTTGGTGCATGGCCAGGAATCCGTGCGCTCCGAACACGTTGTGCACCAGCAGCACGGCCACGAACACCGCCAGCAATAGCCGCCCGTATTGCTGCGCCAGGCCCTTCCACTTTTCCTGTGATTGCACCGTCATGCGTCTTCGTGGATCGCCATTGGGCGATCCATCCCTAACAAAGAATCTTCTTCCACTCGCCCGCTAACGGATACACATATTCTCCGCGTCCGTGTCGAACCCTCCACCGCCTCCCGCCGTCGCCCATTTGCCTTTTCTTCCTCCCGGACACCAGGCGCTTGTCATCCCGCTTGCCCTGAGCCTCGAAGGGAGCGGAGCGAGGAATCTGCTTTTCGTATGAGACCGCGAGGTCACCGTCTCTCTCTCGTCTCTGGCTTCCATCCCCTCCTGATATACAATCATTCGCAGAAAGGATCTTCATGCCACGCGCCACGCCATTCCGCCTCGTCCTGGTCACCTGCGGCTCTCTCCCCGAAGCCCGCAAAATCGCCCGCGCCGTCGTCGAGAAACACTTCGCCGCCTGCGTCAACATCGTTACCGCACCTGTGGAATCGCTGTACACCTGGAAGGGCAAACTGGAACGTTCCCGCGAACACCTGCTCCTCATCAAGATCACCGCCAGGCGGCTAAAAGCTCTCGAAAGGGAAGTCCTCCGCCTCCACTCCTACAACACTCCCGAATTTCTAGTTCTGCCCATCACCGCTGGCTCCTCGGGATATTTCAACTGGCTCCGGAAGGTGCTGAAATGACAAAAGAAATTGAAGGGCCTCTGCTGTTCGCATTATTCTTCGGGACTATCGCAATTATTTCTTGGCAAGCAGCAAAGGGCAAGCCGAGGCGTTGGGGGCGCGGAACTTACCTAGCACTATTCATGGGCCTTTTAGTGGTTGATGTCCCTGTTCTCCTTCTGCTGTATGTGACACCGAAGAGTAGCCCGCAATTCGGTATGCTGGATCTTGCTTCCTATGTGGGAGTCACGGCATTCGGAGCTGCCTGGGGTTGTCTTTTTGCCGCAATCGTGTACGGGCGATTGCGTGGAAACTAGAAATCCATTGCCACTGCTAAGAATTCCTGGCGGACTGCAATATTCAGGATATACGCAAGCCCGCGTTGGGTGACGCCTATTATACGTACAGCAGCGCCTGATCCAAGTCCGCAATAATATCTTCCACGTCCTCGATGCCCACGCTCAGCCGCACCAGGCTATCCGTAATCCCAATGCGATCCCGCACTTCCTTTGGCATGGACGAGTGCGTCATCTGTGCCGGCAGCGAAATTAGCGACTCCACGCCGCCCAGACTTTCCGCCAACGCGCAAATCTTCACCTGATTTAGGAACCGCCGCGCCGCACCTTCTTCTCCTAGATCAAACGCCAGCATCGCCCCCGGTCCCTTCTGTTGCCTGCGTGCCAAATCATGCTGCGGGTGCGAGGCCAGCCCCGGGTAAAACACCTTCCGCACTTTCGGATGCGCATCCAGGTGTCGTGCCACCGCCAGGCCATTGGCGTTGTGCTGCAGCATGCGCACCGCGAGAGTCTTCAGCCCGCGCGACATCAAAAAGCAATCCATCGGCGCGAGCCCCGCTCCCGCCGATTTTTGTATGAAATAAATTTTCTCCCCATCTTCCGGACGCGTCAGGATCACCGCTCCCCCCATTGCATCGCTGTGCCCGTTCATGTACTTCGTCATGGAGTGCACCACGATGTGCGCCCCCAGTTCGATGGGTCGCTGCAAGTAGGGCGTCAAAAATGTGTTGTCCACCACCAGCGTCGTCCGCCGTTCATTCGCCAGCTTGGCCATCGCCGAAAGGTCCGTGATGCGCATGGTCGGATTTGTAGGCGTTTCGATGTAGATCATTTTCGTGTTCGGCCGGAGCGCGCCCAGCACAATCGCCGGATCCGTCGTGTCCACGAAGCTGAACTCCAGTCCGAAGTGCACCAACAACTGTGTCGTCAGACGGTACACGCCGCCGTACACCGCTTCCGAGAGCACGATGTGGTCGCCCGGCCGCAGCAAGCGGAACACCGCGTCAATCCCCGCCATTCCGGATGTGAACACATACGCGCTGTGCCCGCCTTCCAGCTTTGCCACCGTACGTTCCAGCGCCTTACGGTTCGGATGATTTGTCCGCGCGTAGTCGTAGCCGCCCCTCGGTTTCCCCAACTCCTCATATACATAAGTGGAGGTCTGATAGATCGGGGCTGTCACCGCGCCTGTTGTCGGATCGGGTTCCTGTCCCACGTGTATGGCGTTCGTCGCAAATCCCATGCTCTTCTCCTCAGTCTTCTGCACAATCCATGCTTAATTTCGTAAGCTGCCGCCAACCGCTTGCTGCAGCTAATCCCGCTGCTCCCTGCATTGCCAATCTTTGGCCCCACGCTACCCGCTTCATTCTACAGGGAAAAACCAGCGCCATCCGCAATCGTTACCCCAAAAGCCACCGAAGTTACAAGAGCCTCCTCTTGACGTTTCTCCTGCTTCCGTGGACGATGAAATGGACACTCATGCGACCCTACCGCTCTTCATTCGTTTTCTTCGTGTTGCTCGTCACTCTGGCGGCCACCTTTCAAGTCCCTGCTCGGCAGGACGCGCCGCCGCCCAAAAACTCCGCTCCCGCTCCGGGCAATCGCCTCACCGTCGAAGTCACCGGCGGCGACGCCAACAAGCCCGTCGAAAACGCCAGCGTCTACCTGAAGACCATCGAGGAACACCGCCTCAAGGACAAGAAGACCGAGGTTAGCGTCAAAACCAATCAAGAGGGCATCGCGCACATTCCCGATGTTCCCCTCGGCCGCGTGTTGATCCAGGTGGTTGCCGATGGCTGGAAATCCTACGGCCACTGGTATGACATCAGCGATCCCAAGCAAACCATCTCGATTCATCTGGAACGTCCGCCCAAGTGGTACTAATTCGTCCTGTCCTCGTTCCTTCCCATAAGCTCTTGACGAAGTTTCTTTTCGGCACTTCCAATTGCAATTGCCTCAGCACCTTGCGTGAAATTTTCTGAAACACTCCTCTTCCCATTTCTTACACAAAACTTTTTTCTCTTCCCAGTTGTTCGTGACCCAGGTCACATCGCGGCAAATCTTCTTCCAAAATCCTTTTTCTTCTCCTGCACTTGCCCAATTTTTGTGCAAACCGCATCATCGTGTTGAATTTCGCGGAGTTACTTCCTCTTTTCCGTCTCTTTCTACAAACTTATCAACACTTGTGTGCAAAACTTAACAGAACTGAAAATTCTCCTCTTGCACTTCGGCATCGTGCGTGCTCCGCACCTGCTTTGTTCTCCTCTCCATCGTCTTTGACCCGCCCAAATCCCTGATGGTACAGTTCTTTCTGCGGAACTCTCCATGGCCGACACCTACGAAGGTCCCTTTTCTCTCCTCCAGATGCTCTGGGGCAATCTTGCCGCTCGTCCCCTGCGCTGCGTCCTCAGCATTCTCGCCATCGCCATCCAAGTCGTTTTAATTCTTATGATTGTCGGTCTCACCTCCGGGGTCCTGAGCGAATGGGGCAAGCGCACCGAAGGCGTTGGCGCGGATATCCTCGTGCAGCCGCCCAACTCTTCCATCTTTTTTGCTTTCTCCAGCGCGGTGATGCAGGAATCGCTCGCCGATCAGATTGAAAAAATACCCGGGGTCGATGAAGTCGCCCCCACCCTGATTATCGCTGACCCCAAAACCCTGATAAACATCTTTTGCATTGACTACAAGCGCTTCAACGCTTTGAGCAAAGGCTTTTTGTTCCGGGAGGGCCGGCCCTTCCAGGCTCCCGACGAAGCCATTGCCGACGACATTGTCGCGCAAACGCGCCACATCAAGGTCGGAGACACCTACCCACTCCTCAATCATCCCTTCAAAATCACCGGCATTGTCGCCCATGGCAAAGGTGCGCGCTTCTTTATCCCCCTACGCACCGGGCAGGACATCGTCGGCGCCGATAAACGCGTCTCCATGTTCTTTGTTCGCAGCAAGGGCGACACCGAGGGCACCCGCGCCGAAATCCTGAAGCTCGATCCTCAGAACCGCGTGCGCTCCATGTCCGAATACGTTTCCCTGATGAACTCCTCGAATCTCCCCGAACTCAAGCCCTTCATCCGCACCATGGTGGGTCTCGGTGTGGTCATCAGTTTTCTTGTCGTGCTCATGAATATGCACACCATGATCCTGGAGCGCACCCGCGAAATTGGCATTCTCAAGGCGCTGGGCTTCTCGCGCTTCGACATCATCAAGATGCTCCTCGGCGAAACCGCCTTCCTCACTATCGCCGGAAGTCTCGCCGGCATCGCTATTACCTTCCTCGCCCAGGCCATCCTCAAGCAGACCAATCCTGGTCTCTCCATCCTCCTCACGCCGGGCTGGGTTTTTGGCTCCATTCTGCTGGCCTTGCTCGGGGCGGCCCTGGGTGCCACGGTTCCCGCACTTCGCGCCTCCGGCTTCGATCCCGTCGAAGCGCTAGCGTACGAGTAGTTCCTTCCGCGCATCTCTTTGCGTTTTCCTCAGCGCGATCGTTGCTTCGGCGCCGCGAAACTGGTATGAGAAAGGCGTGCTTTTGTATCGGGTCCGGCCCGATGCCGGAACTGTCTGAAGCAGTCCTCAAGGAGAACGCCATGAAGCGTTGTTGTCTCGGCCTTACTGTGCTCGCGATTTGCCTCTTCGTTGCTACTACAGCGTCCGCCCAAATGGGCATGGACCTATTCAAGAAGCCCGACATCGCCAAGGCTTTCAATCCCGTTGTCGGTAAGGGCGCCCAGTACCTCAGCACCACGACCTCCGCAACTCCGGCAAAGACCAGCACGATGGAGATGTACATCGTGGGGAAGGAATCCGTTGAAGGCAAAGATGGCTACTGGATGGAATTCGTAAGCACCCTTGAGAAGAATCAATCGTTTATCGGCAAGGCTCTCTTTACCAGGGACGACTTCCAGTTTCACCGTATGATTATGCAAATGCCTGGCCAGGGAGCCATGGAAATGCCCTTCAATCCCAATGGCGAGCGTCGAGAGAATATGCAAAACAACATGAATGAGTGGCACTCTGTTGGCACCGAGAGCGTCACGGTCCCTGCCGGCACTTTCTCCTGCGAGCACTGGCGCAACGACAAAAGCAATTCCGACGTCTGGACCAGCGACAAAGTCACTCCCTTTGGCATGGTCAAGGAAGTGAGTCCGCACGGCAGCATGGTTCTAAGCAAACTGATCACGGATGCCCAGGATCGCATCACCGGTCCCGTCACGAAATTCGACCCGCAGCAAATGATGCAGCAGATGCAACAGCAGCATCAGAAACCATAAGCCGCCGGCTGCACTTTCGCGCGATCCCATCGTTCGGGGAGCGCCAGTTTTTTCTCGTGCTTCCCATCATGTTTAACTGCTGACTTCCTTCGCTACTCGTCGTCTCCGTTGCGCATATCCATCGTGGAGCGGTGCGCATCGAAGCAGCAGAGGTCGGAGGTCATGACATCGGGGAAATTCCTGCCCGCCAAAATTCTCGACCGCCGGGTGGTCGCCGATGATCTTTTCCTGCTTCATGTGGACCCGGGCGGCGCATTTTCCTATCTCGCCGGCCAGTACGCCACCTTGGGCGTCGAAGTGGAAGGCGAGCGCATCGAACGCGCCTACTCTCTCTGCTCCTCACCCTACGAAAATGTCCTGGAGTTTTTCGTCGAACGCATCCCCAATGGCGAACTCACACCGCTCCTCTATGCCATGGACAAGGGCGCTCCTCTCCTGCTTCGCCGATTCGCCAAAGGCCGCTTCACCCTTGACCTCGGCAGCGGCCGCAAGAATCATCTTCTCCTGGCTACCGTCACCGGCGTTGCGCCCTACGTCAGCTACATCCGCACCATTCGTGCGGACTGGAAAAAGGGCGGTGCTCCGATGCCGGGTGAGCATCGGCTCTTTTGCATTCAGGGAGCGAGCTGCTCCTGGGAATTTGGCTATCGCGATGAGCTGGAGAAGTACGCCGCCGAGGCGCCCTGGCTAAAGTACGTGCCTGCCATCAGCCGTCCCTGGGAAGACACCCAATGGCACGGCGAACGAGGCCGTGTGGACGATCTCATCCGCAAGTACATCCACCTTTGGGGGCTTACGCCGGAGGACACCTCAGCTTATCTTTGCGGCCATCCGGGGATGGTGGAGAGTGGCCGAGGCATTCTCGAGCGCGCCGGCTGGCCCAAGCTTGCCATTCAGGACGAAGTCTACTTCCAGCCGGGGAAGGAAGCCTCTGCCCTGTAGCTCAGGCCTTCAGGCCTGAGGCCTTTTCTTGGGTTCACCTTTTTCTTAGGCTCGTTTTTTCCCTTGTAGGGGTCCAGCACGGCTGGACCCGATCTGGGCAAGGCCTAAACATGTTTGTCATTCCGAGCGGAGTCCACGGAGCGAGGAACTCTGCCCCATCGCACGCCTTTTGTGCGATGAATCTACTTCTTCCGGTTGTCTCTTCTACTCCGTGGCGAAGGCATGCCTCGCGTGCCGCGCATGCCATTCCTCAGCCCACGCACTCCGCGACGCATCTTCCAGGCGATCGGCGACATCCATCAGCGTTTCGACGGGCACTTGCACGTGCACAATCTCGTCATCGCCCAGCACATCAATGCGCAGCTTCCCATTCACCGTGGCAATGTGGACATGCTGCTCCGCATCGGTTACGTCAATAAACTCCGCGTTCGGATACTTCTGCAGTTCTTTCGCCACGGCGCGAATCACCGGCAAGTACGGTTTGGCCTGTTCCGCCGCTTGTTCCAGTGGATGCTGCGGCGCGAACTGCGCCACCCTCATCCCAGCGGACACCGCCGTAGCCGGCACCCAGAAGTGCACGTGCGACCCGCCGGGCCGGCTCTCGTCCACGTCCACGCGGACCACCCCTTCGTGAAACACATAGGCGGTGGTCATCGCCAGCGTTGCTCCCAATCCCAGTGCGACCTTGGCCAGTAGCAGCATGATCGTTTCTCCTTGCCGCTCGCCTATTCCGTTGCGTTCTTGGAGTCGATCCAGATGCGTACATCGTTCTCCGCGTCCTTCACGGTCACAAGCTCCGTGTCACCGTGCGCGGAAAGCGCCCGCAAGGCCGCCACCACATCCAGCTCATCTTTCCCTGCGGAAAGTAGCGCATCCACCACCTTCATGGGGACCTTGATCTCCACCTTGGATTCCACTGCCTCGCTCGTCTTTGTCCCCTTTGTTGCGTCTTCCTTGGCCATCGCGTTCTTGGCGTGCTCCTTGTCGGTCACGATGATGTAGAGCATCCCGTTGCTCTTGGACACCCGGACATTGTTCTCGTTGCTCTGCACGGTCACGTATTCTCCGTCCCTAGCCGTCCGCACAGCATCCAGAATCGCATGTAGGTCCACATCCTTCACTTGGGCGGAGTCGATGCGCACCTTCCCGTCGTGCAGCCTGTCCTTATTGATGGCAGGCAAAACCTTTTCGGCCATTTCGATGGGCACGTTGATGCGCACTACCTCACCTTTGGCGTCTCTGCTGATGACGCGTATGTGGATCCATTGATCCGTGTCTGTGGCCGCCTGGGCCAGGCTGGCTGCAGGAGCCAGAGAGAAGAGGGCCAGGGCCAGGGTCGCCGCTGCATTCAGGAATCCCCGAGTGGAAAGGTTCATGATGAACCTCCTTTGCATTCCAATACGCACATCCCCCTCGGAATGTTCCCGGCGGTTCCCGTTTAGTGCTGAGATTCACCCGGAGCTCGTCTCCCGCTAGTTCCTATGGCTCTTGCCCCGCAATTCGTGTCACTGTAGCTCAGGCCTTCAGGCCTGAGGCTTTTTCTTGGGTTTGCTTGAGTAGGGGTCGAGCACCGCTCGACCCCATGTCGGCAAGGCCTGAGCGCTCTTGTCCCGCGAAGCGAGGAACTCCGCCCCGTCGCACGCCTTATGTGCGATGAATCCCTCTTCTGCATTGCGTACTTTTTGCGCGAGGAATCTGCTTTTTCGGAGGTCTTTGTTGCCGTAGCAGGAGCCACTCGGCCGCCCCGTAACTTTTTTACCCCTCTTTACTTAGGGGCGTTTTGCTCTTCCTTGATTTCCTTGGCTTCGCCCATCTTGACGGTGCTGCCATAACGCTTGTAATTCGAGTACTTCACGGTCATGCGGATGTGCACGTCTCCGATGATGCGGAAATGCAGGTAGTCGTCGGCGCGCGTGAACACCGGAAACCAGTAGCCTTTCTCGATGTTCTGCCGGTAGGTGCGGAAGCGCGGGAAGACGTTTTCATTGTTCTTGGTGATGATATCTGGCACCGCTTTTCCATCGGTCATCACAATCTGCAAGTCCTTGTCGTCCACCCACACGCGGCCCTGAAAATAGCGCTTGTTCTTCTCGATCGTCCTGGGCGCCACATTAAAGATGTACGTCGAAAGCTCGTCCACCTGTTGGCGCCCAACATAGGTGACGTTGTACTTGGAGATATCATCGGTAGTCAGAACGAAGGGCTGGATGTTGCGTACATCATCCTCGTCCTGTTGGGACATGTCGACGCGTGTAAGAGTGTTCGCTGGGGCGTAAGTGACCTTTTCAAAGCGCTTTCCGTCTGGCGTGAAAATGATGTCGCTGACCATACGGTATTCGCCGTCCGGCCGTCCGTCATCATCAATCGTTTGGACTGAAACACTCTGTGTGTAGGTGTAGTTGTCCCGCTCGTGCCGGAATTCGGTTTCGCGCTCAGCAAAACGCTTGATGATCTCTTCCACGGGCTGAGAAGGCGGGTCATTGGTAATGGGATTGTCGCCCGGCGAATGCAGTCGTTGGGGTGGTGGGGGCTCCTGCGCGGGATCGGAACTCTGGGGGTTGGAGGGTGCGGGCTTGGCCTTGGGGGCCGTGGTCATTGGGCCCGGCATATCTTGCGCGGCGGCCGGCAGCGCCAGGAAAAGGGCAGCGGCTCCCAGGAGAAAAATCGGTTTCAGGCGCATCGTCCTGATGACAATAGAAATCTTCAAAGCTATCCTCCACACACTGCTCTTGCTGATACAGTATAGGATTTTAGCAGGGCAGCAGGGGTTGCACGGCAGAATGTTGCAGTCTGGAAACTCCTGTAACCTTTGCCTATTGAGCGACTCCCATTGGGTAGGGCAGGTGGGCCCGCGCCCCCGGGCGTTGCTGGCGGAGACAGGCGTATTGCGTAAGGAGCCGGACAGAGAGACCCGCCTCACCGGGCCTTCTGATGATTGAGGATGCAAGCAGATCGCCAGCACGAAGCGGAGCTCATCCAGCGCATTCTCGCCGGGGAAACGGACGTGTTTCACGAATTGATCCGCCCCTACGAGAAGATGGCGTACGTCACCCTGTTTACCATGCTGCGCAACGAAACCGAAGCGGAAGACGCCGCGCAGGAAGCCATGATCAGCGCGTTCCGCTCTCTGCACACCTTCCGCGGCGACGCCAAATTCAGCACCTGGCTCATCACCATCGCCATGAACGAAGGCCGCCAGCGCCTGCGCAGGCTGAAACGCGCCGCCGAGGATTCGCTCGAGGACACCGTCGAGGAGCCCGAGGGCGATTTCACGCCGGCCTTTCTCACCGATTGGCGGGAAATTCCGCTGGAGGCGCTGGAGCGCAAGGAACTGCGGCAGAAGTTGCGCGAAGCCGTGAACTCGCTCCCCAGAATCTATCGCGAGGTGTTTGTGTTGCGCGATTTGCAGGGAATGAACCAAGAGGAGACCGCCGCGGCGCTGGGGATTACCGTTGCGGCAGTGAAGGTGAGGCTGCACCGCGCGCGCATGATGTTGCAGAAGATGCTTGTTCCGTACCTGAAGGGCAGCGTCCCGGCGCGGAAAAGCTTCTTCGGGAGGCTGTTCCAATGAATTTGGAGTGCAAACGCGTTTGGGAACACATCTCGGAATATCTCGATCAGCAGATTACGACGGAAGTGCGCCGGGAGATCGAGAAGCACCTGGAAAACTGCGAAGTGTGCTCCGCGATTCTGGATTCCACGCGCAATGTGCTGATTCTCACTGCCGACGACCGCACCTATGAATTGCCCGTCGGCTACAGCAAGCGCTTGCACGATCGCCTGGAAAAAGCCATCCGCCAGATCCCACACCCCGGCGAGCATTCCCGCAACTAAAAATGTTCCTGTGCGGCCCCGTCTTTTCCGGGCCGTCGTAGGTTCGTAATGATAGGAAGTGCGACAATAGGCTCATGCCCGCACACTTTGTAGTTCTTATCCTTCCAGGGTTGCCCACGTGGTTGGGAGTCGTGCTCGGCTTTGTGGCTGTCGTGATCGTGGTGGCTTGTGTAGCGCTTGCGGTTCGCGCCGCGATCGCCTCACGCATCCGGAAAGCCGATACCATTGCGTGCCCTCCCGGTATTGCATGGAGCGGCTACGTGAACATCAACGGTGTTCCCCAGTGGCTGGTAATCCGTAGCGTGGACTCGCGCAATCCTTTACTCCTGTTCTTGCATGGCGGACCAGGCATGACCTTGTCGATGCTCGCAGGTCGCCGCTATTCGGCCGAAATCGAAAAGCACTTTGTCGTTGTCCATTGGGAGCAGCGGGGCGCAGGCAAGTCTTACAGCGCGGCCCGCGAGCGGACACCCCTCACGAACGAGCAACTCGTCAGCGATGTGGATGCGGTGTCGCGCTATCTTCTCACCACCTACCACCGGGAGAAGCTCTATCTCATTGGCCACTCTTGGGGGGCGTTGCTCGGCATCATCGCCATCAGCGATCATCCCGAACGATATCACGCCTTTATCGGAGTCGGGCAGTTCGTGAATGCCCTCGAGCAAGAGCGCATTTCCTTGCACTTCACGCTGGACTATCTCAAACGTAAGGGTGACATGGCGCGCTTGGCCAAACTTACAGCGCTTGGAGAGCCGCCCTACTCTCGGCCTTTCGAGGATATTCCCAAGCAGCGAGCCGTGCTATTTCGCGCCGGCGGCTCCTTGGGCCCGGGCTGTCCGTTCAGCAGGTTCGTGCGAGATGCGGTCGTTTCCCCGGGTTTTGAATTCCTCGGCATGTGGCGCTTCTTCAAGGGCCTAAAATACAGCACGCGCGACGTGCTCAACCAGACGTATTGGGATTGGGCGCTCGAAAAGACCCATCGGAAGTTTTCCGTCCCCGTATGCTTCTTTATCGGCCACCTGGATTACAACACTCCCTTCGAGTTGGCCGAGCGCTACTTCGATGACCTTGAGGCGCCGAAGAAAGAGAAGGTCATTTTCGAGCGTGGCGCACACATGATCCCCTTCGAAGAGCCCGAACGCTTCAACCGCGAAGTCGTCCGAGTTTTCACTCCGTCATCACCCGAATAGTTCCGCTGGCGGCGCCGCTCACAGAAGGAAGAGAGCAGAGCGCTCCTAGGAAGAGTGAGGGTCAGGCAGATAAGAGAGCCCAAGACCCACACGCAGACCCGGCGTGTGGGGCACCCAGCCGTTGTAGTGGCCGACCACGCGATGCGGGGTCGGTTCCTGGGTTAGCCATTGCAGTGACCGCCCCGATTTCATTTTGGAGCTAGCCAGGTTGCCAACAAGGCTTCTCTCGAAGAGAATGGCGTGTGGGGGTAACTATGAAGAGATTACTTTGCCGTGTTTTTTTGCTTGGATGGATGGCAGCCGGAATAGCGCAAGGGCAGACCGCTCCGGCAACCCAGAAAACGCAAGAACCGGTCCTGCCTTATATTCCCAGCCTGGATCTGGCCTCCATGGACAAGACGGCTGACCCGTGCGTGAATTTTTATCAGTACTCCTGTGGTGGGTGGAAGAAAAACAACCCGATCCCTCCGGACCAGACATCCTGGTCTGTCTACGGCAAGCTCTATGAAGATAATCTTGTATTTTTGAGGGGCATCCTGGAACAAGCGGCGGCAAACAGCCAGCCGCGCGATGCAGTCGTGCAGCAGATTGGGGATTTCTATGCTGCCTGCATGGACGAAGCCGCCGTGGAGAAGCAAGGAATCGCGCCCGTGCGGGGTTATCTGGAGGCCATCGGAAGCCTGAAAACGGCGAAGGAGATGGCACCGCTGGCGGCGCAACTGCAAATGGTTTCCGGACGTTCCGTACTGTTTGAGGCAGGTTCGACGCAGGACCCCGACAATTCCGAAGTGGTGATTGCGGAGTTGGACCAAGGGGGGCTCGGTTTACCGGACCGCGACTACTACACCAAGGAAGATGCGAAATCCCAGGAGACGCGTGCGCGCTACCTCCAACATGTGCGGAAGATTTTTGAACTGATGAGCGAGACCCCGGAATCGGCGAAAAAGGATGCTGAAACTGTGATGCGGCTCGAAACTGCGCTGGCAAAAGCTTCCATGACTCGCGTGGACCGGCGCGACCCCTACAAGCTGAAGCATAAAATGAAGCTGGCGGACTTGAACGCGCTGGCACCGAACTTTGATTGGGCGGCGTATTACAGCACAGCGCAATATCCACGGTTCGAGATCCTGAACGTGGATACGCCGGACTTTTTCAAGGAAGTCAATAAGCGGCTGGCGGAGGAGCCGCTGGACAACTGGAAGACCTACCTGCGGTTTCACGTTGTGGATGGCGCCTCTCCTTATCTGTCCTCGCCCTTCGTCAACGAGAATTTTGAGTTTTACCGGAAGTACTTGCGGGGAGCCAAGGAACAGCAGCCCCGGTGGAAGCGCTGCGTCAGTCTTGCGGATCGCGAATTGGGTGAGGCGCTCGGACAGATCTACGTCGCCAAGGTCTTTTCGCCGGAGCTGAAGGAAAGCACTTTGGATATGGTGCGGCGCATCGAAGACGCTATGGCTCTGCGAATCCAGCAGCTCGACTGGATGAGCCCGGAAACAAAGGAACAGGCGCTCCGGAAACTTCATGGGATCCGCAACAAGATCGGCTATCCCGACAAGTGGCGAGACTACAGCAGCCTCACAATTGCTCGCACGGATTTTGCCGGCAACATGGCCCGGGGTTCGGAGTTTGAGCATCACCGCGATATCAACAAAATTGGCAAACCGCTGGACCGCGGCGAATGGGGCATGAGCCCGCCCACCGTGAATGCCTACTACAATGACCAGATGAACGACATCAACTTCCCCGCCGGAGTGCTACAACCTCCGCTCTATGACGCAAAAATGGACGCCGCGCCAAACTACGGCAACACCGGTGGCACGATCGGCCACGAGTTGACGCACGGATTCGACGATGAAGGCAGTCAATACGATGCCGATGGAAACCTGAAGAATTGGTGGACCAAGGCGGATCGCGAAAAATTCGACGCCCGGACCAAGTGCGTGGAAGACCAGTACGCCAACTATGTCGTCGTGGACGACATTCACATCAACAGCAAGCTCACGCTGGGCGAAGATGTCGCCGACCTTGGCGGCGAGATTCTGGCATACATAGCCTGGCAGGACGCCACCAAAGAGCAATCCCTGTCGCCGCGCGATGGGCTGACGCCGGAGCAGCGATTCTTCATCGGATTTGCGCAGTGGGACTGCAGCAATGAACGGCCCGAGGATTTGCGCGTGCGCGCCGCCACCGATCCCCACTCACCGGGCGAGTACCGCATCAATGGGGTGGTGGTGAATATGCCGGAATTCGCTACGGCCTTTGGATGCAAGCGTGGCCAGCCCATGACCAAGCCGCCGGAAAAAGTGTGCAAGGTCTGGTAGAGGCCGGCGCTCCCTTCCGTCTGCGGTGGTAAGCGACAATCAGCTTGGCGTGCTAAGGGCGCGCCCGGGGTCGTGCGTCGAGGGACCACGCGCCACCACCCACCGAAATCAGGAAGAGCAGAGAGCAGAACATCGCAAAATCGGTGCGGGCGTCGCTGACCATGTACCAGAAGCCCTGGCCGGCGCGAAACAGCTCGGGGAGCTTCGTGGTCGCGATGGCCGTAGTGATCACAATCAAAAGCGGCACGGCGGTTGCTCTTGTCCAAAGACCGAGCAAAACGAGAACGCCGCAAACAATCTCAAAGGTGCCCACAAAGAGCGCGGTGAAATATGGATGCGGAAATCCAATCCTGGTGAAACGAGCCACACCCATATTCGGGTCGGTGTACTTCAGAATGCCCTGCGTAAGGAAAATCAGCCCAACCGCCAGGCGGATCAACAGGATGCTAGCCGGACCTTGCGGAGGTGCGAAAAAGAAACGAAGCAGAGACTTCATATCGCGCTCAATCTTTCCCAAGATGGGGTGACATGCATGCGTCTGGTGGCGCAGACCTTGCGATGGTCTCGCGATTCACTCGCGAAGGATACCACTATGGGAAAGAGCAGCGGGAGTGACAATAGCTAGGGGAGTCCTTCGGCACGCCACGCCTCCGCCGTGCGCCCTAGGCCGCGTACGGGCGCGCAAGGAGGCCCTCCTTGCTCACTCCATTCTTAGCGGCCTCTTTCTCGAACCCCTTGCCGCCGATGCGAACATACATCCAATGCCAGAGGGCCGAGGGCATGAATGGAATGGGGCTCCTCTTGAGTATTCTCACCGCTTCCGCTGACACGGGGAGTCCTTGGGCCAAAGATGCGGCTGTTAAATCCAAGGCTGCGAAC